>Ga0208492_1000249_pt1 | contig 51443 bp, 37 predicted proteins | sample Subbioar_CSW14AB_FD_184820 | JGI IMG/M metagenome (GOLD analysis project Ga0208492, IMG submission 184820) | Serpentinite rock and fluid subsurface biosphere microbial communities from McLaughlin Reserve, California, USA - CR12Mar_CSW14AB (SPAdes) | ecosystem: Environmental > Terrestrial > Deep... | reverse complement strand
GCCACGGGGCGGCGGGCGTCGAGCCGGGCGCGGGCGGGCGCAGGATCGTGTGATCGTCGATGGGCGCGACCACGCGCGGTCCGCGCACGATGGTCGCGTCGTCGTCCGCGACGGGCGCGGGGGTCGGGCGCGGCGGCGCGACGGGGGCCGTCGTCGCCGAGGGACGGGTGGCGGTCTCGATCGGCGCGATGTCCGTGATGCCGCGCACGCGGGTCATGCCGTCGTCGTCGTCCTCGGGGACGTCGTCGAGGGGGCTCTCCTCGAGGATGTCGATCGGCGTGACCGCGTGGGCGAGCTCGATCTGCACCTTCTGCAGCGCCCTCGCGAACGCGACGGCGCTCGGGTAGCGGTCCGCCGGATCCTTCGCCATCGCGCGCGCGAGCACCGCGTACAGCGACGAGGGCACATCCGGTCGGTCGATCGCCGGAAGCGGCATGCGCTCGATGCGGCCGATCAGCTCGGCGCTGCCGTTGCGCTGGCCCGGCATCTCGTACGGAGAGCGCCCCGCGAGCAGCGTGTAGATCGTCGCGCCCAGCTGGTAGATGTCGGTGCGCGGGCCGCTCTGCGGCGGCGACGCGAACGCCTCGGGCGGCGACCACGGGATCGACATGCCCGTCGCCTCGACGTCGGCGTTCGAGGTCGACGCGATGCCGAAGTCGGTCAGCGCGGGGCGGTTGTACTCGGTGACCAGGATGTTCGCGGGCTTGATGTCGCGATGCAGCACGCCCGCCCGGTGGGCCGTCTCGACGGCCGCCGCGACCTGGATCCCGACGCGCAGCGCCTCCGCGGGCGAGAACGGCTCGCGCCGATAGCGCACCTGCAGGTTGGGCCGCGGGCAGTACTCCATGACGAGGTACGGCCGACCGTCGGTGGACACCCCCGCCTGGTAGATCGTGACGATCGCCGGATGCGTCGACAGCATCGCCATGACGTTCGCCTCGGCGGTGAACTGCGCGGCCGACGCGACGATGCGCTCGGGCAGCAGCACCTTGACGGCGACGCGGCGGCGCGGGAGCTCCTGCTCGTAGAGGTAGACGTCGGCGAATCCGCCCGAGCCGAGCAGCTCGAGGTGCGTGAAGCCCGGCAGCCGCGGTGGCGGCGCGGGCGGGCGGCGCTGCATCACGGCAGGTCCTCGAACGCGATCGTCACGCCGTCGCCCAGGTCCACGACGTCGCCCGTGACCACCAGGGTCTGCTCGCCAGGGTGCAGGCGCACGGGGTCGTTGCCGCCGCGGAACAGCGTGGTCCCGTTCGTCGTGTGGAGGTCGGTCACCACCACGGTCTCGCCGTCGGAGACGATCTCGACGTGGTTGCGGGAGATGTCGTTCTGCGGGCTCTCGACCGCCACCAGCCGGGGCATGTCGGCCCCCGACGTGCGCGACGAGCGGGGGCGCCGGCCGACGATGACCGGACGGTCGAGCTCGAGCACCTCTCCGGTGGACAGGCGCGCACGCCCGAAAGACGGCGCCGGAGCGAACGGCGACGGCAGCGACGGGACGTCGAAGCGCGGCACGGGCGCCGGATCCAGGTGCGGCGGCACCGCGTCGATGGGGCCGTCGGCGATCGGCACCTCGGCCGTGGCCCCGGGGCCGCGCGGCACCTCGGGCAGCTCGCCGCGCTGCCGCAGCCTCTCGGCCTGCGCGGCCGAGATCGTCTCGCCGTCGTGGTCGCCGAGCGGCTGCGGCTCGGCCGGCTCCTCCGCGAACTCGCCGTGCGCGTCCTGCGCCTCGTGCGCCTCCTGCGCCCGCGCGCGGAGCCGCGCGAGCTGCGCGGCCGTGATGGTCTCGCCGTCGTGGTCGCCCAGCGTCTCGGCGTCGCGCAGGGTCTCCTGGGCGCCGAGCGTCTCGTCGCCGGGCTCCTCGCCCGGCACGTCGTCCGCGGGTTCGGCCGGGCCCTCCTCGGGCCGCACGGCGAACGCGTCGAACGGCCGCGCCGGCGCCTCGCGCCTCGGCTCCGCCGGAACGAGCCCGATCTCCTGAGGCAGCAGCGTCTCGGCGGACACCGCGCTCCCGTCGTCCACCGCCACGACGTCGTCGGGCACGGGCGCATCCCGCGCATCGTGGCCGTGCGCGCGCGGCGCGACGCGCTCGGCGCCGTCCTCCGGATCGGTCTCGAAGAACACGGCGCGGACGCCGCCCGCGAGCACGGCGCCCGACGCGATCGGCAGCTCCGACGCGATCGCGGGACGCTCGCCCGCCGGGCGGACGTGCACCGACAGGGCGTCCTCGATGAGGTTCACGCTCCACGCGTCGGTGTCGCCGCCGGTCAGCTCGAGCGGGCCGTCCAGCGTCTCCGCCGTGATCCGCAGGTCGCCGCGCACGGCGGTGCGGACCGCGTCGTCCTCGAGCAGCGCGACCGCGAACGGAGGGAGCCCCGCGAGCCCCGTCCCGGACGCCTGGGACAGCGCATCGAGCACGGCGTTCACGCCGTCGCCGGCGTCCAGCCCCACCCACACGTCGTCGATGAGCTCCAGCGGCAGACCGCCGGGAAGCACGGCGATGCCGTCGTCCGCGACGATGGCGAGCATGCCGCCGGGCTCGTAGGTCACCCGCATCAGGCCATCCCTCCCACGGGCTCGCGCGGCAGCGTGTCGGAGTCGACGTCGTCGTCGGCGTCCGCGCCGCCCTCCGGCGACGCGCCCCCGCGCCGCGCGACCGCCACGGCGTCCACGACCACGGCCGTGATGTTGTCGCGGCCGCCGTGCAGGACGGCCTCGTGCACCAGGCGCGTGGCGGCGGCCTGCGGGTGGGACTCGACCGCCAGGATCGTCCGGATCCGCTCGGCGGGGAGCTCGCTGGGCAGCCCGTCGGAGCACACCAGGATGCGGTCGCCGCCCGCGGCGGGGATCATCCAGAAGTCCGCCTCGGCGTCGCTTCCCGCGCCGAGCGCCCGCGTGATCACGTTGCGGCGGCGGTCGCGCGCGGCGTCCTCGGCCGTGAGCTCGCCGCTGTCGATGAGCTCCTGCACGACGGAGTGGTCGACGCTGATCTGCTCGAGCCGCCCGCCGGCCAGGCGATAGGTGCGGGAGTCGCCCAGGTTCAGCGCGAGCCAGTAGCCCTCCCCGGCGACGTCGGCGATCACGACGCCCGTGAGGGTGGTTCCCGCCCCGGCGTCCGAGCCGACCGAGAGCCCGTCCACGCGCGCTCGGGCGCGCCCGAGCGCGCCGCGCACGTCGTCGATCGTGAGGCTCGCGCGCCCGGCGAAGGCCCGGAACTCGTCGATCGCGGTCGCCGAGGCGACCTCGCCGCGGTCGTGCCCGCCCATCCCGTCGGCGACGAGGAATACCGGCGACACGGCGAGGAACGAGTCCTCGTTGAGCGAGCGCCGCAGCCCCGGATCGGTGGCCGCGCCGCTCAGGGCGACGATGGGCTCGCTCATCCGGCGGCCTTGAGCGTAGCGATGCGGTCCCCGATCTCGAGCGCATCCTCGGCCTCGAGCGCGACGCGCTCGCCGGGCGTCGCGGGGATGCGCTCGCCGCCGCGCACGACCGTCACGCCGTTGGTCGAGTGACGGTCGACGACGAACACGCCCTCGCCGGTCACGTCGAGCTCGAAGTGGGTCTTCGACAGCGACAGCGTCTCGTCCCGGACCGCGACCGTCTCGACGCCCTCGTCGCCGGCGGGGTTGCGGCCGAACACCGCGCGGCCGGTGACGGTGTGGCGGGTGCCGTCGTCCCACTCCAGCACCGCGGACGGGGCGCGCGCGACGAGCCGGGTGTCCTCGACGTCGGGCTCGTCGCGGCGGACGAGGATGGTGTCGTCCTCGAGCTCGTCCACGGGAGCCGGTGCGGCGGCCGCCGCGGGCGCGGGAGGCGGGTCCTGCGTCACGCCCGGCACGAACGCGATGAGCCCCTCGGAGGGCGCCGCGGCCGACGGGCCGGCCGGCGCGGGAGGCGGCGTGGTCGTGAACAGCGACGACAGGTTGCCCGGGCTCGGGACGCCGCCGCGCGGCGGCAGCGGCGGGCGGGGCGGCAGGTCCGCGGGAGCGGCGGGCGCCGCCGGAGCGGGCGGGACGGGTGCGGCGGAGGCCGCCGGAACGCCCGGGAGCGGCGGGCGCGGGGCCGCGGCGGGGGCGGCCGGCGCGGCGGCGGGCGAGGTCGTGCGCGCGTCCTCGGCGTCGCGCATGAAGGCGTGCGCGACCTTGTCGTGCCATCCCTGCCGGCGTCCGCTGGAGTCGAAGAACACCGAGAAGAAGCCGACCACGATCGCGGTGGCCAGGCCCCAGATGACGTTGCGCAGCAGCGCGCCGCCGAATCCGAGCGGCTGCCCGGTCTCGATGCGCACGAGCCGCAGCTTCATGAGCCTCATGCCGATCGAGCCGTGCCCGCCCTGCATGTACGTGTAGACGAGGAACCACCCGAGCAGCAGGACGATCGCGGCGGCGCCGACGATGAGGAGCGCGACGTACCCGAGCGCCTGCGCGAGCAGGTTCGCGACCACGCTCAGCACGAGCCACGCCGCCCCGACGATGGCGGCGTCGATCGCGTACGCGGCGGCGCGGCGCCCGATCGAGGCGGGAGCGCCCGGGGCCGCGATGGGCCCGCCCGCCGGCGCGGCCGGCCGGCCGGCGGGCTGCTGCGGCGCGGCGGGCCACGCCGGCTGCGGCCATCCGGACCCCGCGCCCTGCGGCGGCGCGGGCGGCGCCGGGTGCGACGGGTACGCCGGCGGGCCCGGGACCGAGCCGGGCGCCGGGGGTCCATACGGGTTGGGCGTGGTCATGTCAGCCTTCCTTCCGCCGAGCGGAGACCGTCTCGCGCAGCGACCGCACGCGCGTCGCGAGCGACGAGCCCTTGGCCAGCGACCGCACGTTCAGCCGCGCTTTCAGCCTCGTCCAGAACGAGGCCTTCCTGTTCATCCCCCCGACGACCTCGTCCACCTCGGCCCAGAACGCCTCGATCTCGCCCGGCGTGGGCTCCCCCGGACCGAACACGCTCGCGTCCGCGCGCAGGGCGAGCGTCGTGACGCGCGGCTCCTCGAGCGCGGGCGTGAGGTGCGCCGACTGCTCGTACCGCGTGGCGCCGATCGGCACGGCGCGGCCGAAGTCGGCGGCGCGGTCCGTAAGCTCCTCCCAGCCGCCGCTGATGCGGTCGGCGGGAACGGGCGCCTCGCGCCGCTTCCGACGCCGCGCCGCCTTCAGCCCGCCGATGATGACGAACGGCGCGAGCAGGAGCGCGATGGTGCCGAGGCTGATGCCGCCGATCGCGAGGATCAGTCCGAGGTATCCCGGCAGCGGGTCGGCCTCGTCCTCGGACTCGCGGTCCTCGGGCACGAGCGGCGGCTCGTCCGCCTCCTCCTTGGGCGGGGGCGGCGGCTGCAGCGGCATCGGCTGCGGATCCGTCTTGGGCTGGGTGGTCTGGTCCTTGGGCTCCTTGTCCTCGTCCGGGGTCGGATCGAACGCGACCCATCCGGACTCGGCGAAGGCCACCTCGACCCACGCGTGCAGGTTGTCGCCGTTCGCGACGAGCTCGCCGCGCGCGTCCTCGCCGGCGTGGAAGCCCATCACGACGCGCGCCGGGATCCCGACCTCGTTCGCCATCAGGGCCATCAGGGCCGCGTACTGCTCGTCGTCGCCCACCAGCTGATCGGCGCTGACCATGCTCGCCAGGCGCGCGGATCCGTGACCCGAGGGCGAGTACTCGCCCTCCTCGATGCCGTGGCTGAAGTACCCCGACTCGAACAGGAACGTCTCGAGGGCCTTGACCTTCTCGATCGGCGTGCGCGCCTCGGCCTCCGAGATCGCGTCGGACGCGAGCTCGCCCAGCTTCTCGGGCACCGCGTTCGGCCGCGGGATCTCCACGTCGGCGAAGCGGTCCTCGGCGAGCTCGGACTCGCTGGGCTCGTCCGGGATGACCGCCGTCACCGTGTACGCGTCGCCCTCGCTGAGCCCGGTCGTCACGATTCCGGTGCCGGTCGACGGGTTGAAGTACGTCGCCCGGCGGAGGTCCTCGGCGTCGGCGCCCTCGAACCGCACCGCGTCGACGTGACCGGCGTCGGGCAGCCACACGTCCGAGTACGCGCCGATCTCGACCCGCAGCTCGGCCGTCCGCCCCTCGGCGTCCCCGGCCATGTTGGAGCGCAGCGGCGTGAACGCGCTCGACGATTCGGCGACGTTGTAGACCACGCCCGAGTAGGCGTCCATGGTGCCCAGGCGCACGCGCGCGCCGGCGGGCAGCCCCGTGACCGTGAACAGCGGCGTGTCGGCGAACTTGTCGACGTAGATGCGGAAGTCCTGCAGCGGGCTCGGGAACTGGCGGATGTCGAACGGCGGGATGATCACGTCGCGGATCACGTAGCGGACCTCGTTGGGCGGCGCGAGCAGCGTCGACGCGCCGCCCGCCGCGCACGCCACGGCCAGCACCCCGGCCGCGGCGCCGACGCGGCGCACCACGTGGCGGCGGTCCTCCGTGCGCTCGTCCTCGGACGACAGCGAGATCGCACTGCGGGTCGGAGCCCACGCCTCGCGCAGGGCCAGCCACACGATCGCCACGACCGCGAGCATCACGCCCTGCACGATCGGCGCCGCCGGCTCCGAGGTGCCCAGCGCGATCTGCAGCGCCAGGCACGCGCCGGCGGGCAGCAGCGCCCAGGCGGGCGGCCGGACCCGCAGGGCCAGGCTCGCGGCCAGGACGGTGAAGATCAGGATCAGGAGGAACGGCACGATGAGGTGGCCGTCCTCGTACGACACGGGCGCGACCGTGGTGAGCAGCGACTTCCAGGACGTCACGACGCCCACCGCCAGCAGGCGCAGGGTCTCCAGCGTCGGGATGACGCCGAGCAGCGCGGTGTGCGGCAGCGCGAACGCGGCGCCGAAGACGAAGTACGCGACCACGACGGCGGCGGCCAGCAGGAGCACGCCCCAGCGGCGCAGCGTGCCGACGACGGCGATCCCGAGCCCGAGGGCGAGACCGCCCAGGCCGGCGATCAGCACCGCGGGGCCGCCGAAGGTGGGCCAGAAGCCGATCACCGGCACGAGCAGCAGCAGCGCGACGGCCCCGAGATCGAGGGCCCACCGGCGGGCGGGGAGCCGGACCGGGGCGGTGCGCGCCGCGCGACGCGTCGACTGCGGAGGAGCCGGGGGCGCGGGCGGAGCCTCGGTCGGGGGCGGCAGCAGGGTCGACCTCACGCCAGCACCCTCCGCAGCGAGGGGGCGAGCTGGTCGAGGTCGCCGACAGTGATCACGTCGGCCTCGCCGATGCGACGCCGGCCCGGCTCCTGCCCGAGCGCCGCGACCACGGCCAGGACGCGCGAGCCGAGCGGCAGACGCGAGATCGCGGCCTGCAGCTCGGCGGCGGTGACGCGGCTGCCGCAGGCCAGCACGACCACGCTCGCCGCGGGGGCGGCGGCGGCGATGGATCCGGCGAGCGCGGTCGTGCCGCCCGCCTTCGGACGCGAGGGCTCGACTCCCGAGAGCGAATCGAGCAGGTGCTTCTGCGACTCGGTGCGCAGGCGCCCGGACTGGGTGCGCACATCCACCTTGTACGAGTCCCGGAGCGCGCGCAGGCCCAGGGAGCCGGCGGCCGAGATGGCGAGTTCGAGCTCGTCCTCGTCCGCGTACTCCGCCGGGTTGGTCGACAGGCCGATCACGAAGTGCGAGCGCCGGGTCTGCTCGTACGTGCGGACCATGATCGTCCCCGTGCGCGCGGTCGAGCGCCAGTGCACGTGCCGCAGGTCGTCACCGGGCTGGTACTCCGACAGGGCGTGGAACGCGATGTCGTCGCGCGCCAGCTCGCGCGAGACCATGCCCTCGAGGTCGCGCACGAAGCCGAGCGACTGCCCCTCGAAGCGGACCGTGCGGGGGTGCACGTAGAGGTCGACCGGCTCGTCGCGGCTGTCGACGCGCTCGAACAGACCGAGCGGATCGCCGCGCACGATGCTGACCGGGCCGACGGGGAGCACGGCGCGCTTGACCGTCGGGATCGCGAAGAGCTCCTCGACCTCCTCGCCGGGGGCGAGGTGCTTGACGCCGAACACGCCGCGGCCGGCGCCGACCGGCAGCACCACGCGCGACGGCAGGATGGCGCGGCTGCCCGAGTTGGCCAGCGTCAGGGCGCCGACGGCCCGCTCCCCCACGACCACGCGCGTGCGGGACAGGTCGAGCGTGACGTCGTAGGTCGTGCGCCCGATCAGGAACAGCAGGCACAGCCCGAGCACCACGGTCACCACGACGGCGGCGACCGTCACCTCGCGCCAGCCCATCCACGGGCCGACGATCCACAGCAGCGCCGCGACCGCGATCAGGACCCAGCCGATGGGCCGGACGACCGCCGCGGCGCGCCGCAGCGCGTGGCCGGCGCGCTCCAGCAGGTACAGCCCGACCTCGCGCCAGCTCGCCTGGGCGGGCTCCGCCGCCGTCGACGCGCGCTCGCCCGACGCCGCGCGGTCGTCCGGAGGGACGGGCGCGGTCGCGGGCTCGGCTGCGGTGGTCATGCGGTCAGATGAGGGTCATCCGTCGGTGTCGTGGCGCTCAGACGGCAGCGGCGCGGGCCTGCGGCGCGGGAACCTTCTCGAGCACGCGCGCGATCACCGACTCGGGGGTCGTGCCGACGAACTCGGCCTCGGGGTCCATCACGAGACGGTGCGCCCAGACCGGCTGCGCGAGCGACTTCACGTCGTCGGGGATCACGTAGTGGCGACCCTGCGCGGCGGCCCACACCTTGGCCAGGCGCACGATCGCGATCGCGCCGCGCACCGAGACGCCCAGGCGCGTGTCCCTGTCCTCGCGCGTCGCCTCGGCGAGCTCCGCGGCGTAGCGCAGCACGGCGGGCTCGACGTGCGCGGTCGAGGCCAGGTCGGCCATGTCGGACACCGCGCTGGTCGTGATGATCGCGCTCAGGTGGGCCGACGGGTTGCGCTCGGCGGATCCCGCCAGGATGCGCTCGGTCACGTCGAGGGTGGGGTAGCCGATCGAGGTCTTGATCAGGAAGCGGTCGAGCTGCGCCTCGGGCAGCTTGTAGGTGCCCGCCTGCTCGATCGGGTTCTGCGTCGCGATCACCAGGAACGGGCGCCCCACCTCGTGCGGGGTGCCGTCGACCGTGACGCGCGACTCCTCCATGACCTCGAGGAGCGCCGACTGCGTCTTGGGCGACGCGCGGTTGATCTCGTCGGCGAGCACGATCGAGGCGAACACGGGGCCGCGGTGGAACTCGAACGTGTGCGACTGCTGGTCGTAGATCGTCACGCCGGTCACGTCGCTCGGCAGCAGGTCGGGCGTGAACTGGATGCGGCTCGACGTGCCCTGCACGGTGGCGGCGAGCGCCTTGGCGAGGCTGGTCTTGCCCGTCCCGGGCGCGTCCTCGAGCAGCACGTGACCCTCGGCGAGCATCGCCGCAAGCACGAGGCCCACGACCTCGCGCTTGCCCATCAGCGCCTTGTCGACGTTGTCGACCAGGCGGCCGAAGGTGCCCTGGAACCAGGCCGCCTGTTCGGGGGTCATCGTCATGTTGTCATCCTTCGTCGTCTGCTATCGCCACGTGATCGAGGGCGTCTTGGCGCTGTACGGGCCTTCCACCTTCAGGTGCACCTGGGTGCCCGTGAAGCCGTAGTAGCACCCCATGTTCTTGCTGCCCGTGCCGGACAGGTGGCCCCGCCATGTCGCGTAGTACTGGCCGCTGTTGCCGCTGTAGCACTGCACGGTGTAGTTGCCGGACGGGAGATTCTCGTATCCCAGCCACATCCACTCGCAGTTGCCCGAGTCGCAGTTCGGCTCGTCGCCCGCGTCACCCTGCTGGAAGACGCGCACGGACGGCTGCGGGCGCGGCGCCGTCGTCGCGGCGTCGAAGGAGATGTCGCTCCAGCCCCACACTGTCTGCACGCGTCCCTCGATCGTGTGGCGCTGGTCGTAGTCGTACTGCTCGAAGAAGGACCCGCTCAGCGGGCGGTCCTGCCAGCGCCCGCCGTCGATGCGGATCTGCAGCGCCGTGACCGAACGGCCGTTCGAGCTGCTCGGGCTGCTCCACTCGTACCAGATCCCGCGGCCGAGGTCTCCGCCGCGAGTGGCCTTGACGTGCGGGGCCGTCGGCTGGCCGTACGGCACGGCGGGGTCGGACTCCGGCGAGGGAGCCCCGGGCTCGGAGGTCGCGCCGTTGGCGACCGCGTAGGCGCGTACCGCGACGCGATAGGTCGAGCCGTTGTTCAGGCCGGTGATCGTCGCCGACGTCGCGGTGCCGGCAGGCTGCCATCCGCCGCCGTTGACGCTGTACTCGTAGTGGATCTCGTTCCCGCTGGCGCCCTCAGCGGTCGCGGGCGCCCACGACGCGTCGATCCGCCCGTCGCCCTCGCGCACGGTGGGCTTGCCCGGTGCGGTCGGCGACGTGAACTGGCGCAGCGGTGCGCTGTGCGCGCTCGTGCCGCCCCACCCGGCCTTGTTCTTGGCCCGCACCGTGAACGTGTAGTCCGAGTTGCTGGCGGGCAGGGAGAACACCGCACGGGTGCCGCCCACGGTCTGCGCCGAGCCGTACGGGCTGCCGCCCTGGTACGCCTGCACCTGGTACGCGTCGACGGCGTCGCCGCCCGCCTCCGGGCCCGTCACCGCGTTCCACGACACCTCGATGCCCCCAGGCGTCAGGCCGATGCTGCTCTGGCGCTGCGCGACCGGGGCGGGCGGAGCGGCCGGCGGCTTCGCGGGGATGTTCGTGGGCGACTGCGGGCTCCACTCCGACGGGTCCGGCGCGCTGTTGTGCGCGCGCACCCGCACGGAGTACGCGGTGCCGTTCTGCAGGCCGTCCCACCAGAGCTGGGTGGTGCCGGCCGGCACGGTCTTGACGTTGATGCCGCTCGGCGGGGCAGGCGTGATCTCGAGCTCATACTTCGTGATGGGAGAGCCCTCGGTGCGGGGCGCCTTCCACGTCACGAGCAGTCCGCTGTCGCGGAACTCGGGGATCTGCGGCGCGAGCGGGCGCTCGGGGCGCACGTCCGGCCGCGCGTCCTGGCTGACGGGCGAGGCGTCGGACTCCCCCACGCTGTTGATCGCCGTCACCGTGAACGCGTACGTCACGTTGTTCGTGAGGCCCGTGAGCGTGCAGGTCGTCTCGGGGCAGTCGGCCTCGTACTCGCCGCCCTTGACCGCGGTCACCTTGTAGCCCGTGATGTTCGCGCCGTTGTCGGCGGGCGGCAGCCACGTCATGGTGACCTGACGGCTCTGGACGTTGGTCACGCGCGGCTTGCCGGGAGCGTCCGGCCGCCCCTGCACCGTCACGTTGACGCGCGCCTCGGCCGTGCGGTCGGGGTCGCCCGTGGCGTCCTGCACCGTGTAGCGGGCGACGAAACGCCCGTGGTAGTCCTCCGCGGGGGTGACCGTCACGCTGCTGCCGTCGAACTGGACCGTGCCCTCGCCCGTCTCGAGCGAAGCGTCGATCACCTCGAGGGGAGCCTCTCCCTCGAACGGGTTGAAGTCGTTGGCGAGCACGTCGACCGAGCGGGTCTCGCCCTGATCCCACGTGTCGAACGTGTCGTCGCTGGCCGTGGGCAGCTCGCGCGTGGACGCCGTGACCGTGACCTCGATCTCGGCCGTGACGGGCTCGGGGCTCGTCGGGTTGTCCTGGCCGTCGTCGACGGTCACGGGGATCGACGCGACCGTGCCCTTCTGGTCGGCGTCGGCCCGGACCTCGAGCGTGGATCCTCCGGAGATGGTCGCCTGAAGACCGGCCGGCGCCTCGCCCAGCGTGAACGACAGCGGGTCCTCGTCGACGTCGGTCGCGAGGCCCGACAGGTCGAGCGTGCCGGGCTGCGGGTCGCCCGCGCCGACCGTGACGGCGCCGCCGAGCATCTCGGGCGGCAGGTTGTCGGGCGGCGTGACCGTGATCGGGATCGACAGCGTCGACACGCGCCCGTTCGGGTCGTCGGGCGCGTCGCCGTCCGTCACCTCGAACGTGATCGCGTCCTTGCCCGCGTACCGGTCGGCCGACCGGTAGGTGAGCGTCCGCTCGTCGATCACGAGCGACGAGCCGTCGCTGCGGCCGGCCGAGACCTTCTCGGCCTCCGTGATGCGCACATCCCCGCCGTCCGCCGAGCGGACGTACTCCGCGAGCGGGAGGTCGATGCGCTCGCCGCTCTTGACCTCCACAGGCTCGGTCGAGATCAGGCTCGGACGCAGATCCTCCTGGCCGGGGACGTGGATGAACGCGTGCGCGACCTGGTCGTCCTGGTCCGTGATCGTGTACTTGATCAGGCGGCGGCGCTCCTCGAGCTGGACGCTAACGATCCCGTCCGCGAGCAGCTGGGCCGAGTCGTCGGGCGCGAGCTGGATCCCGAGCGTCTCGGCGGTCGCCGTGCCGTCGGGGTCCTCGTCGTTCAGCAGCAGGTCGATCTGCGCGGTCTGCTCCTCGAGATCGATGTCCTCGAGCAGCACGCGGTCGTCGCGCGCGATCGGCGCCTGCAGCGGCACGTCCTCGTCGACCGTGACCTGCAGCACGCCCTTCGCCTGCGCGCCGTGCTCGTCCTCGATCGTGTACTGCAGCGAGGTCTCGAGCTCGTGGTCCGGCGCCGTCACGACCACGCGCTCGCCGACCGCCTCCGCCTCGACCTGCGGGTTCTCGCCGAGCACGAGCCCGTCCGTCCCCTGCACGATGCCGATGGTGTCGCCGTCGGGGTCGGAGTCGTTCTCCTGGACCGCGGCCGCCACCACGCGGCCGGGACGCATCGCGAGGCTGTCGCGCACCGCGAACGGAGCCTGGTTCTGCGCGGCGGCGGGCGCGATCCCCACCCGGATCGTGGCGGTCGACTCGGCACCGAGGCTGTCGCGCACACGGTACGTGAAGGTGTCCACGCCGGTCGAGCCGCGCGAGGCCTCGTAGTCGAGGTAGTTCGCTCCCCTCTCGAGGATCGTGCCGAGCTTCGGGCCCGAGTCGATGCCGACCAGCTCGACCGAGTCGCCGTCGGGGTCGATGCCGTCGAGCGGGATCGTGATCCTCGTCGTGCTGCCGTCCAGCGCGCGCGACTCGACGTCCTCGGGCCGCGGGGCGTTGTTGTTCTCCTCGTCGAGCGGGAGCACCTGGATCGCGACCGGAGCGGTCGCCCGCTGTCCCGTGCTGTCCACGGCCGTGTAGGTCACGTACGCCGTGCCGGGCTCGTCGCCCACGTGGAAGCGCACGTCGTCCTCGGCCGCGAAGGCCTCGCCGGCGCCCTCCGTGTCGAGCCGGACCGACTCCGGATCGAGGTGGAACTCGTCGTCGTTCGGGTGGTAGTCGTTGTCGAGCACCGGGATCGTCACGACGTCGCCGACGCGCACGACGGCGGTGTCCTCGTTGACGATCGGCGCACGCAGCTTGGCCGGCGCGGGCATGGCGATCACGACGACCTCGCCCTGGACCGACGGCGCGACGCCGTTCGAGATCGTGTAGCGGATGGTGACCTGACCGCCCTCGCCGGTCATGCCGCGGTCCGTGACGCGCAGCGTCTCATGGCCGATCACCGAGACCGCGAGGCCTGCATCGTCGGGCACGTCCACGGACTGCACCACGAGCACGCCGCCCGCCGGGTCGGAGTCGTTGGCCAGGACGTTCACCAGTGCGTCGCCGCCGACCGGGAGCAGCGCGACGTCGCGCACCGCGACGGGCGGCTCCTCGCTCTCGACGGGCTCGATGACGTCCACCCGCACGAGGCCCGGCACCGGCGTGGTCCCCGACGTCGTCACGAGGTAGTCGACGTAGTAGGTGCCCACCGTGTCCGACTCGAAGGTGAACGTGTCCGATGCGAAGTCGGGGACGATCGTCGCGCCCTGCACCTCGCTCACCTGGGTGAGCTCGAGCGGCTCGTCGCTGGCGCTCAGGTCGTTGGCCAGGGGCGAGACCGTGCCCTGCTGCCCCGCGCGCACGACCAGGTGGTCGGCGGTCGCGAGCGGCGGCGTGGACCCGGGAGCGCGCACGTCGAGCTTCAGCAGCCCCGCCATGCTCGAGCGGCCGTCCGAGACGACGATGTTGACGTCGACCAGGCCCTGGTCGCCCGAGATGGCGCGGTAGGTGATGCGGCCGTCCGCCGTGAACTCCGCCTCGTCGCCCTCGGCGGGCGTGACCGACTCGAGGTAGAGGTTGTCGCCGTCGGGGTCGACCCAGTCCGGCAGCACGTTGTAGGTGACGGAGCTGCCCGACTCGACGGGGATGGCGATCTGCCGCAGCTGCTTCGGCGGCGTGTTCTCGTCCTCGCCTCGGACCTCGACGCGCACCTGCGCCTGAGCCGTGCCGCCGGGGCGGCCGTCGTTCACCTCGTACGTGAAGGAGTCGACGCTCGACACCCCGTCCGGCACGGTGATCTGCAGCGACGTGCCGTCGTTGATCGGCGTCACCGTGACGCCGTCGGGCGCGCCGTCCGGCAGCGTGACGGTGAGCACGTCGCCGTCCGGATCGCTGTCGTTGTCGAGCACGGGCAGGATCGTCGCGGCGTCGGCGCGCACGCCGAACGTGTCGGGGTTGGCGACCGGGGGCGTGTTGTCCTCGCCACGGTCGGGTGGGCTGGGATCCGGCACCTGGACCGTGGTCGGGTCGGGGTTCTCGACGCCGTCCCCCTTCGGGGGCGTCAGGTCGTCCCAGTTGTCGACCTTCTGCAGCTGGTCGCTCGCGAGCCAGGCCGCCCCGCTCAGCACGTTGTTGAGCATCACGACGTCGCGGTTCACGCGGAAGCGCAGCTCGCCCTCGGCCTTGTACTCCGGGATCGGCATCGCGAGGTCGTGCTGCTCGCCGACGCAGTCGCGCACGAACCGTCCCGACTCCATCCACGCGCCGTAAGCGCAGCCGTTGAGCCACACGGGCTCGGCGGGGGTGCCCGTCAGGGCTCCGGCGGGAGCGGCCTCGGGCTCGGAGCCGTCGAGCGGGATGCTCAGCAGCTCGGTGCGCGTCGCGACGACGACCGCGTCCCCGTCGGCCGCGTCCAGCGCGAGGCGCGCGTCCTCGGGCTCCTCGAGCGCGACCGTCGGCCCGTCCGGGATGATGACGGACCCGGTCGTCTCGTCGAGGATCACCGCGCGGCCGGCCACCAAGGTCACGGACAGCTGCGACGACTCGTCGACGCCCTCGAGCGCCCGCTCGGACGGCTTCTCGGCCTCGCCCTCCTCCGTCACGGGGACCGTGTACAGCGTCGCCTCGGACGGCGAGGCGACGTACACGGTGCCGTCACGGCCGACCGTGACGGCCGCGTTCTCCCCCAGCTTCTCGAGCACAGGATCGGCGTCGGCCACGGCGAAGGACGCGAGACCGTCGTAGGGGATGACGAAGAGCTCGCCCTCGGCGGGGTCGAGGACCGCGATCGTGCGGGCGGCGTAGTCGATCTCGGCTCCGCCGGGCAGCTGCACCCGGTCACCCAGGGACACCCCTACGTTGTCGACGGGGCCGAGCGTCCCGTCGCCCAGGTCCGGCATGAGGATCCGGTCGCCGTCCTGCAGGACGTCGAAGTCGGCGGACGGCGTGACGAGGCGCCCGTCCAGGACCTGTGACTCGCTGTTGAAGTGGCCGACCCACTGCTCATCGGCCTTGGTGATCCAGACTGATCCGTCGTGGAGGTCGAGCTCGGTGGTCGGGTTGCCCTCGTACGCGACGGCCATGGTCGTGACGCCGAGCGCGGCGACCGTGACGATTGAGGCGCCCGCGAGCGTGCGCGGACGCACCCGTGCCCAGGACACAGTCTTCATCGCGCACCCCCTCGCCGACTCCTGACCGGTATCCTAATCGGCCCGCTCAGCGCCTCCCCGGCCCCGACCAGGGCACCTCTCCCCCGCACGGACGCGCACGCGGGCCCGGGAACTCCCCGGACCCGCGTGCGCGATGGAAGATCAGCGTCGAGCGGGCTTCTTCTCGCGCGGCGGCTTCTTCTCGCGCGCGGGCGCCTGCCCGGTCGCGACCAGCTCGGCGTAGTGCGCGGCGGCCTCATCCTGGCGGCTCTGCTCGGCACCCGACGCGATGGGGGCCCGCACGTGCTCAGGCGCGAACCCGAACGCGTCGACGAGGTCCTGCGAGTGCGGGCGCAGGCGGCGGCAGAGGCGGTCGATGTAGCGCTGCACGGCCATCGCGCGCTGGTTGGAGAGGCGGCCGTGCATGAGGTACCAGGCGAGGTGCTTCTCGATCAGCGTCAGACCGAAGAGGTCACGGAGCCAGATCATCACCTGGCGGGTGTCCTCGTCGGGGATCGAGGCCACGGCGTCGGTGAACGCCTCCCACTGCAGGAGCTCGCCGTGGGCGCGGGCCGCCTCGAGCAGCTCGACCTGGTTCTCGTTGAACAGGTCGGCGGCCGCGACCGGGTCGAGCTTGGACGCGGGACGCAGGCGCGCCGCGAGCTCGCCGACCATGCTCTGCACGCGGTCGGCGAGCAGCTCGTGCTGGTCCTTGGCGCGCAGGCCGAGCTCCACGGATCGCGCCGTGGATCCGAAGTCCGCCACCGCCTGCCCGAGCTGCCGCAGGCCCGCCCCGTGGAACACCTTGCCGGCGGTCTGGCCGACCACGAAGGCGGCGATCTCCTTGGGGTCCTTGCTGCGCAGCTGCTTGGCGTAGTCCGCGAGCAGGCGCTTGCCGACGAGCTGCAGCAGCACGTTGTTGTCGCCCTCGAAGGTGACGTACACGTCGAGGTCCTGACGCAGGGTCACGAGGCGGTTCTCGGCGAGGTAGCCCGCGCCGCCGCAGGCCTCGCGGGCCTCCTGGATGGCGTCCAGCGCGTGCCAGGTCGACAGCGGCTTGAGCGCGGCCGCGAGGGTCTCGAGGTCCTCGCGGTTCTCCTCGGTGTCGGTCTCGCCGCCGAACACGCCGTGGAACTTCTGCAGCAGCTCGTCGTGCGCGAACGCCTGCGCGTACGTGATCGCGAGCCGCGGCAGGAGGCGACGCTGGTGCTTCGCGTAGTCCATCAGGACCGTCTCGGCGCCGGTCGCGCCGGCGAACTGGCGGCGCTGGTTGCCGTAGGTGATCGCGATGTTCAGCGCCAGCGCCGCCGCCGTGGTGGCCGACCCGTCGAGCGAGACGCGGCCCTGCACGAGCGCGCCGAGCATCGTGAAGAAGCGGCGGCCCGGGCTGGCGATCGGGCTCGAGTACGTGCCGTCCGGCGCGACGTCGCCATAGCGGTTGAGCAGGTTCTCGCGCGGCACGCGCACGTGGTCGAAGTGCAGACGGCCGTTGTCGATGCCGTTGAGGCCGCCCTTGACGCCGTCGTCCTCGCCGCCGACGCCCGGCAGGAACTGCCCGTCCTCGTCGCGAAGGGGCACGAAGAAACAGTGCACGCCGTAGTTCACGCCGCCGCTGATGAGCTGCGCGAACACGGTCGCCGCCCGGCCGTCGACCGCGGCGTTGCCGAGGTAGTCCTTCCAGGCGCCGCGGAACGGCGTGTGGATCACGAACTCCTCGGTCGCCGCGTCGTAGGTCGCGGTGGTCCCGATCGCGGCGACGTCCGAGCCGTGGCCGGTCTCGGTCATGGCGAACGCGCCGGGGATCTTCAGCTCGAACACGTCGCGGAGCCACTTGTCGTGGTGCTTCTTCGTGCCGAGCTGGTAGATCGCGGAGCCGAACAGGCCCCACTGCACGCCGGCCTTGATCTGGAGGCTCGGGTCGGCGAGGAGAAGCTCTTCGAAGCTCGCGAGGTTGCCGCCGTTGTTGTTCTCGCCGCCGTACTCGACCGGGAGCGCGCGCGAGATCGACCTGTGCTCGACGAGCTTGCCGAGCTGCTCGTACACGCGCGCGCGGTGCTCGTGGTGGGTGAGCCCGTCGACGCGCCAGAACGCGGAGTCCTTCAGCATCTCGCGCGACGCGCGGCGGACGTCCGCCCACGTGCCGAGCAGCCGATCGGTGACCAGCGGGATGTCGATGCGCGGCGCGACCTCGGGCCCGGCCTTGTGGGCGGGCGTCTGGTCAGCGGTCTGGGGGCGAACAGCGGTGTCTGCCATGTCTGCCTCTCACGGGGATCGTGGAATGGGCCGGGCCCGCCTCGACGGGGACGGAGGGGGCGATGTGATCACCGTAGGTCTGCGACAAGCCGGGCGCGAGGACCTTGTCACTGAGCCACAGTCGCGGGCGCCGACGTGCGGCGGGGCCATTGTGCGCGCACGACAGCGGCGGCGGACGGGGACAGACGCCGAGACCGCCGAGGAGGGTCAGCAGACCCACCGGGCCGAGGAGCCCGAGCTCACCGCCCGTCGTGGCGAGCCCGCCGCCGCTCGTGCCCTTGGCCGGTGTCGGGCAGGTGGCCGAGGCCTCACCCGAGGTCTCGCCGTCGAGCACCACGCGGTGCTGCCCGGCCGCGACATCGCCCACGTCCACCGGAAGGTGACCTTGCCATCGGCATCCGCGGTCTGGGCGCCCAGATCGATCGGCGTCGAGATCGGACTTCCGTCCACCTGGATTCCGGGACACCGGCGTGTCGTTAGCCGACGAAGGGTTCGCGGTCCCGGTTCATGGGCCATATGCCGACGGGGACATCAGCCGCCTGCGCGGTGGCCGGCGGCGCGCGTTCGGGCGGGTCGAGCGCACGGCAGACGTGGGCCCCGCCGGCGCGAGCGGAGGCGGTGTCAGTGCGCGGCGATGACGGCGAGCACGGCGGCGCCGTAGGCTTCGCGCTTGCGCTCGCCGATGCCGCTGATGCCCGCGAGCGCGTCGAGCGACGCGGGGCGGTGCTCGGCGAGCGCGCGCAGAGTGGCGTCGCCGAAGACGATGTAGGCGGGAACGCCCTGTTCGCGCGCCTGTTCGGCGCGCCAGGCGCGCAGCGCCTCGAAGAGATCGCGGTGCTCGGGCGCGAGCTGGTCGGCGGCGGACGCCCTGCGAGCGCCGCCGCCCGAGCGGGAGGCCCGCCCGATCACATCGCGGCGCAACGGCACGGGCGTCTCGCCGCGCAGCACGCCGCCGCTCGCCTCGCTCAGCGCGAGGGTGCCGTACTCGCCCTGCGCGACCAGGAGGCCGCGCGCCAGGAGCTGGCGGATGACGCTCCGCCAGTCCTGCTCGGACAGATCGGCGCCGATGGCGTACGTGGTGAGGGACTCGTGGCCGAGCTTGCGCACGCGGTCGGTCGAGGCCCCGCGCAGGATGTCGATCAGGTGCCCCGCGCCGAAGGCCTGGTTGCGCTCGCGCTTGAGCCGGACGACGGTCGACAGCAGCTTCTGGGCGGGAACGAGCCCGTCCCAGGTCTCGGGCGGCGTGAGGCACGTGTCGCAGTTGCCGCACGGCTCGGACGCCTGCCCGAAGTACGCGAGCAGGTTCTGCCGCCGGCATCCGACGGTCTCGCACAGCGCGAGCATCGCGTCCAGGTGCTGGCCCTGGCGCTGCTGGATCGCGCGGTCGCCGTCGGACTGCTGGATCATCCGCCGCTGCTGGACGACGTCGCCCAGGCCGTAGGCCATCCAGGCCTGCGCGGGCAGACCGTCGCGGCCCGCGCGCCCGGTCTCCTGGTAGTACCCCTCGACCGACTTGGGAAGGTCGATGTGGGCCACGAACCGGACGTCGGGCTTGTCGATGCCCATGCCGAACGCGATGGTCGCCACGACGACGACGCCGTCCTCGCGGAGGAAGCGGGACTGGTGCCGCGCGCGCGTGGCCGCGTCGAGCCCCGCGTGGTACGGGATGGCGTCGATGCCCTGACCGGCCAGGTAGGTCGCGGTCTGCTCCACCGAGTTGCGGCTCAGCGCGTAGACGATCCCCGCCGCGCCCTCGGGCTGCGAGCGGATGAAGTCCAGCAGCTGCCGGCGCGGCTCGGTCTTCGCGTCGATCCGGTAGCGGATGTTGGGCCGGTCGAAGCTCGCCACGAAGTGGCGAGCGGAGGGCAGGCGCAGGCGCTCCGTGATCTCCCGGTGGGTCTCGGGCGTCGCGGTCGCCGTGAGGGCCAGGCGCGGCACGCCGGGGAACCGCTCGCCGAGGCCGCCGAGCGCGAGGTAGTCGGGACGGAAGTCGTGGCCCCACTGCGACACGCAGTGGGCCTCGTCGATCGCGATCACGCTCAGCGTGCCGCGCTCCAGCAGGCGCAGCGTCTGCTCGCCGTTCAGGCGCTCGGGGGCGACGTAGAGCAGGTCGAGCTCGCCGGCGACGTACGCGCGCTCGACGCGCGCCCGCTCGTCCGGCGCCTGGGTCGAATTGAGGTACGCGGCGCGCACGCCGTTCGCGACGAGCGCGTCGACCTGGTCGTGCATGAGCGCGATGAGCGGCGAGACCACGAGGCCCGTGCCCTCGCGGACGAGCGCGGGCACCTGGTAGCAGACGCTCTTGCCGCCGCCCGTGGGCATCAGCACGACGGCGTCGCCGCCCGAGACCACGTGCTCGACGATCTGCTGCTGATCGCCGCGGAAGGCGTCGTAGCCGTACACGGTCTTGAGCGCATCGAGGGGCGTCGCGTAGACCGACGGGCGCACGCCGCTCGCGACGCCGGGTGCGGCGACGCGCGCGGAGGCGCGGGCCGGGCCCGATGCGGCCTGGGCGGGCGGCGCCCACTCGTCGGGCGGCGGCGCGTCGAGATACGGGTCGAAGGGCGGCTCGTCGTAGGGCGGCGGCTCGTACGGCGTCCAGTCGCCGGGGCCGCCCAGGTCGTCGGGATCCGTCGGCGCCCAGGACCCCCAGCCGGCGCCGCGCGCAGGGGCGCTGCTCGGTTCGGGGGTGCTCGGGGTCACGCGCTCGAGTCTAGGCGCGGGCTCCGACACGTCCCCTGGGCGTCGCCGGCGACCCGGCGCCCTCCGGCCCTGGGGACGAGCCTTCCCCGCGTCGGCGCCACGCCGTAGCGTGGGAGCCCGACGGAAGGAGCCCGCATGGCAGACCTGAAGGTGACCCGCAACGACGACGCGAGCCGGTACGAGCTGCACCTGTCGGACGCGACCCACGAGGACACGGTCGCCGGCTTCATCCGGTTCGAGCAGGGCCAGGGCCGGATCCGGATGATCGCGACCGAGATCGATCCCGCCTTCCGCGGGCAGGGGCTCGGCGACACGCTCGCCTCCGAGGCGCTCGCGGACGTCGCGCGCCGCGGCGACACGATCATCCCCCTGTGCCCGTTCGTGGCGGCGTATCTGCAGAAGAACGAGGTGGCCGGCGCGGTCGTGGAGTGGCCGGGCGGCACCCCGCTCGACGCGGCGACGCAGGGCGAGTCCCCGGCATGACGCGCCTCGACGCCGCGACCGAGGAGTGGGACCTCACCGCCGACGCGTGCGACGGCCCTCGTGAGCTGCTGCTCGAGCCCCGCGAGGTGCCCCTCGGCGGCGTCAGGGCCATGGCGGTGCACCGCTCGCTGCCGCAGCGCGACCTGCCGACCGTGGGCGCATGGTGCTTCTTCGACCGCTTCGGTCCGCAGGAGGCGCTGATGCGGGTCGAGCCGCACCCGCACATCGGGCTGCAGACCGTGACGTGGCCGCTGGTGGGCGAGGTCCGCCACCGCGACAGCATCGACAGCGACGTCACGATCAGCCGCGGCGTGCTCAACATCATGACCTCGGGCCGGGGCATCTCCCACTCCGAGTACTCGGTCGGCGACGATCCCATCCCGCTCGACGCGCTGCAGCTGTGGATCGCGTTGCCCGAGAGCCGCCGCCACGGCGGTCCGGACTTCGAGCGCCATGCCGACCTGCCGACGCTGAGGCTGCCGGCCGTCGAGGGTGCCGACGCGGACGCCACGGTGGTCGTCGGCGAGCTCGGAGACGTCGTGTCCCCCGCCACCGTCTACACGCCGATCGTGGGCGCGGAGGTCGTGCTGGCGCCGGGATCGCGCGTGCGCATCCCGTTCCGCCGCGACTGGGAGTACGCGATCGCGGGGGTGGAGGGCGACCTCGTCGCGCACGCGGGCCGCACCGGCGAACCGACATCGCTCGGGGCTCTGGACCTGCTCTACCTCGGCGTGAGCCGCGACGGCATCGAGGTCTCGACGATCGGCGGCGCGATGTTCTTCCTCCTGGGCGGGGAGCCGTTCGCGGACGACCTCGTGATGTGGTGGAACTTCGTGGGCCGGGACCACGACGAGATCGTCGAGGCGCGTGAGGAGTGGGAGGCCGGGTCCGAGCGGTTCGGCCACGTCGTCACGCACGGCGACGAGCGCATCCCCGCCCCGCCCATGCCTCAGGTGCGGCTCACGCCGCGACGCCGCAAGGTGTAGGTCAGCCCGTCGCGATCGCGTCCACGAGCCGCTGGGCGACGTCCTCGGCGCCCGCCGTCGCCTCCGCTCCGCCGAACGCGCTGCCGGTCACGACGAGGGAGTCGACGAGCGCAGTGACCGTCACCGAGCTCATCGCCCCGGTGCCCTCGATCACCGAGTCGGTCTGCACCCCGTACGCCGAGTCGGCGCCGTCGATCGACACCGGGACCTCGCTGACCGTGCTCGTCACCGACGTCCCGTCGGCCATGGTGATCGTGATCTCGCCGCACCCGTCGATGTTCGACAGGCCCGACTCCACGGCGCCGTCGGCGACCGACGCCTCCGCGAAGCTCACCACGCCGCCCGACTGGCCGGTCGCCTCGTCGACGCCCACCGCCATGCTGCTCTCGCTCGTCTCGGCGATGGCGAGCCCGCTCTCGACCGCGGCCGCGCACTCGGCGGGCTCGATCTCCGCATCCGCGAAGAGGCCGCTGAGCCCCTCGACCCCGCCCATGGCTTCGATGTCGATCGGCTCGAGTCCCGCGGCCACGACGTACCCCTCGAGCACGGCCTCATCGACCACCTCGCCCGTCGGCGCCTCGTCCGCGGGCGCCTCCGCGGGTGCGGAGGACTCCGCGGAGGGGGTCGCGCCCTCAGGCGGCTCCTCCTCGCCGCCGGCCGAGCAGCCGGCGATCAGCAGCGATCCGGCCAGGACGATCGGAGCCAGGGTTCGGAGGGCGAGTCGCGCGGTCATGCCCGCAGTCTCGCACGCGCGCACCGGTGCCACCAGGGCCGGATCGCTTCGGACATGCGTTCTGATCTCGCTTGACTTGGCGATAGAACGGGTGTTCGATGAATGCATGCGGTGGCAGGGACAGGAGCTCGGCGTCTCGGACCCCGACGCGCTGCCCGGAATGGAGCAGCTCGACGGACTCGTCCGGTCGGTGACGACGCCCGAGTTCGCGGGCGTGACGTTCCACGAGGTCGCCGCCAAGTCGGCCCTCAACCATGTGCCGCGCTCGAGCAGCATGCCGTTCGACTGGACGATCAACCCGTATCGCGGATGCACCCATGCCTGCGTGTACTGCCTCAGCCCAGACACCCTGATCCTGCGGGCCGACGGCCGCCAGGTTCCGCTTCGCGAGATCCGCGTCGGCGACGAGATCGTCGGCACCGAGCGGCACGGTGCCTACCGACGCTACGTGCGCACGACGGTCCGCGCGAAGTGGCCGTCGAGAAAGCGCGCGTATCGCGTCACGCTGGCCGACGGCACCGAGATCACGGCGAGCGGCGACCATCGGTTCCTGACCGACAGGGGCTGGAAGCATGTCCACGGCGCCACCACGGGCCCCGAGCAGCGCCCCCACCTCACCGCCCTCAACCGCTTGATGGGATTCGGCATCGGCGGGCCGCCGCCCGACTCCGCATCGCCGACGCCGCACTACCGACGCGGCTACCTCGCCGGCATGATCCGGGGCGACGGGATGATCTTCCATCGCTCGTATCGGAGCGCGGATCGCATCCGCGACATCCACATGTTCCGCTTGGCGCTCACGGAGACCGACCGCGCCGCCCTGGACCGATCGCGGGACTTCCTCGATCGTTCCGGCGTTCCCACGCGAACGCGAACCTTCAGCGCCGCGGAGGGCGCACGCAAGCAGATGATCGCGATCCACACCGCACGCGTGGAAGACGTCGCGGCGATCGAGCATCTGATCACGATCCCGCGAACGCGGTCCCGCGAATGGCGGGCGGGTTTCCTCGCCGGAATCTTCGATGCGGAGGGGAGCTGCTCGCGAGGCGTCCTGCGGATCAGCAACAAGGATGAAGAACTGCTCTCCCTGACCGCTGAGTCCCTGGAGGCCGTCGGCATCCCGTGCGTCATCGAACCACCCCGGCCCAACGGCGTGCGGTCCGTGCGAGTGACAGGAGGGCTGCCGATGCGGCAGCGGTTCTTCGACGCCACCCGGCCGGCGCTCAGCCGGAAGCAGCAGCTCATCGGCGACGCTGTGAAGACCGCCGCCGCTCTGCATGTCGTGTCCGTGGACGACCTCGGGCACGACATCGACATGGTGGACATCACCACCGGCACGGGGGACTTCGTCGCGAACGGCGTGATCAGCCACAACTGCTTCGCCCGGGGGACGCACGAGTATCTCGACCTGGATGCCGGGCGCGACTTCGACTCGCAGATCGTCGTGAAGGTGAACGTCGACGAGGTGCTGCGGCGGGAGCTCGCGCGCTCGTCGTGGCGCCGTGAGCCGGTCGCCCTCGGCACGAACACCGATCCGTACCAGCGGGCCGAGGGTCGCTACAAGCTCATGCCGGGCATCACGACCGCTCTGGCGGAGTCGGGCACGCCCTTCTCGATCCTGACCAAGGGCTCGCTGCTGAGGCGCGACCTGCCGCTGCTGACGCGGCTGAAGCAGGATGCGCCGATCCAGCTCGCCTTCTCCATCGCGGTCTACGACGACGAGCTGCAGCAGGCGATCGAGCCGGGGACGCCGACGGCGCAGGCCCGCCTCGACACGGTGCGCGCGGCGGCCGACGCGGGCTTCGCGGTGTCGGTGTTCCTGATGCCGATCCTCCCCCACCTCTCCGACTCCCCCGAGGCGCTCGACGCCGCACTCGCCCGGGTGAAGGCCGCGGGCGCGGCCAGGGTCGTGCACGGCGCGCTGCACCTGCGCCCCGGCGTGAAGCCGTGGTTCATGCGCTGGCTCGCGCGCGAGCATCCGGAGCTTCTGCCCGCCTACCGCGGCCTGTATCCGGGCGCCTCCGTCAACGCGCCGCAGGCGTACCGGACGATGCTGTCGCAGCGCATCCGACCGCTCATCCGGGCGCACCGGCTCGACGGCCGCTCCGACGGGGATCCGTGGCGCCGGCCCGCGCCGGCGGCCGCCACGGCGTCGCGGGTCGTGACGACCTCGCGCGGGCGGGCCGCGGCGACGAGGGCGACCGAGCGACGCGCGATCCCGGAGGCCGCGACGCTGTTCTGAGCGCTCAGTCGTAGTCCGGCGCGGCAGGCAGGCCGAAGAACTCCTCGAGCGTGTGGAAGCCGCCCGCCTGGTACGCCTCGGCGATGCCCCGGCCCACGTAGCGCAGGTGCCAGGGCTCGGCGTCGTAGCCGGTCGTCTCACTGCGCCCGGCCTCGTAGCGGACGATCCATCCGTAGCGCCACGCGTTCTCGGCGAGCCAGCGCCCCTGCGCGGTCCCGCCCACCTCATAGATGTCGCCGCACCCCCACGCGCCGCACGCCACGACGTCGGCGGCCAGCCCCAGCTGATGCTCGCTGTGACCGGGACGGGCGGACAGGGCGTCCGCCCCGCCGCCGCGCGCGCCCACCTGCGCCGCATAGGTCGAGACCTGGGTGTCGTAGGAGCGGTACCCGCTGTACAGCGCGATCCTCCCGGCACCCTCGGCCGCGGCGTCGGCGAGCCGCTCGAAGGCGGCCAGGGCGTCGGCACGAAGACCGACGTCGGCGACGCGCGCCGCGGGCCGGCGCACCTCCCGCGGCGCATAGTCGATCGGATCGAGCGGACGCAGCTTGTTGACGACCACCCACGGCATCGCCGGATCGTCCAGGCGCACGCAGGGCGCCGCGCCGTCGAGCACCGCCTGCCGCAGCGACTCCCCGCCACCGAACGCGGCCACGAGAGCGTCCGCATCGGAGTCGCGGAGCGCGGCGACGACCTCCGGCGCCTCGCAGGGCGCCTCCGATGCCTCGACCTGCTCCACGCGCGGGGCCGGGAGCGCGGCCGCCACCGGCGGCTGGTCGACGAGGGAAGGCACCGCGCTCGCCTTCTCGGCGCCCGCGAGCAGCGGCGAGAGGACGGCGAACGCCCCCATCCCGAGCGCGACGGCGAGGATCAGCAGCGCGACGGCGCGCACTCTGCGCCGCGCGCGCAGCCGACGCCGCGCGGCAGCCCTCCCGGCGTGGCTCATGGTCTCCATTGTCGCCCACCGGGTCCGCCGCATCACCCCGGCGGCGACTGAGGGTTCTGCCCTCCGACCAGGCATATCGATATGCAGGTTTCGGATCTTTCGAACCGCTCGACGGGTGTTGACATGCCGCCCGAGCACTCCCTAGTCTCAGGCAATCGCACGGCTGGGGCGGCGTCGAGGTCTCCCCAAACCCGCGGCCGACGAACCCGAGGTCGGCCGGACACCAGGGCCCCGCCGTGCGCGCGGACCAGGCGGCGCGCCCCCAGCGAGCGCCGCCCGACCGACGCAGGTCGCCTCCTGATGAGCACCCAGCCCGGGGGCGACCTGCCAAACCCCCGTCGACTTTCGCTTCTTTCGAGCCGAGCGCTTCGATTGACCGGATCTTACGAGCCTTCTTATCCTCGGGGCACCGCCTACAGCCCCGACGTCGCCGTCCGGTCGGCGGTGGGCGGCCCCTCGGCCGCCCGGTTCGACGAAGACCCATCCCCCGGAAGAAAGGCCCTCCATGGCCAGACGCCCCGCCCTGCGCATCCTGGGCTCCACGGCGGCAGCCGTCGCCCTCGTCCTGACCTGCGCGGTCCCCGCCCACGCCGCGGCGCTGACCGTGAAGAACCCGGGCTTCGAGGTCGTGACCGCCTCCGGCGAGCCCGCGGACTGGAGCGTGTGGCGGGCGCGGGCACCGGCATCAGCGCGCAGTCCGTGGCTGGCGCGGGCCCCGACGGGCACCCTGACCCGCGTGGGCGTCACCTCCGGCACGCACGCCTGGAAGCACGTGCGCGAGTACGTCGAGGTGCCCGCCGGCACGGCGACGCTCGTGATCGAGCCGATGCTCGACAGCGCCTCGGGCCGGCTCTCGATCGACAACGTCGCGGTCGACAGCGTCGAGCACGTCGCGATCACGTCGCCCGCCGTGCAGCCGACGGGCGAGGTCGAGCTGAAGTGGACGTTCGCGGGGCTCTCGGGCACGCCGGCGTCCTACGACATCCACCGCTCGACCGAGGCCGGATTCGAGCCCTCCGGCGACACGCTCGTGCGCTCGGTGCCCGCGATCACCATGGCCGAGGACGCGACCACGCAGCCGGGCACGACCTACCACTACCGCGTGGTCGCGAAGGATGCCGCCGGCGCCGTCCTGGCCACGACCGACGCCGCGGCAGCCGCGACGCCCGCGACGTTCGTCGACCGCCAGCTCAAGGACGTCCTCACGGCGACGGCCGAGGCCGACGGCGTGCGCGTCGCGTGGCGCGTCGCCGCGGGCACGACCGAGGTCTACACGCTGTACTCCGGCCCCGCGACCCTCGCGAGCGGATCGCTCAAGTCGGCCAAGCGGATCGGACCCGCGACCGTCGAGACGGGCGCGACCGGCCTCAGCGACGCCCTCACCCTTCCGGGATCGGCGCCCGCGGCCTACGCGCTTGTGAACGCCGCGGGCGAGGTCGTCGCCTCGGCCAAGGTCGCCGACCTCGCGCACCCGCGCCTGTGGATCGACGACGACAAGCTCGCCAAGGTGCGCGAGCAGATCGCCGTGCCGGGTGAGCCGCAGGAGATCTGGAACGGCATCCTGGCGCGCGTCGCCGGGGGCCTCACCGCCACCCCCAACCCGTACGGCCAGGGCTTCGGCGAGGGCGAGGGCCGCTACGCGGCCGAGGCCGCGCTGGCCTACCAGGTCACGGGCGACGCGGCCTACGCGCAGAAGGCGTACGACGGCATCGTCGCGGCCGAGGCCAAGCGGCCGCTCGGCACCAAGCAGCCCCTGGAGGACGCGAACCCCGCTCCCGTGCTGGCCCAGGCGTACGACTGGGCCTACAACGGCTGGACCGAAGAACAGCGCGCGAACGCGAACCGCATCCTCGGCCGCCTGGCCGCGGCCATGGAGGTCGCGCACCACTTCAACATGGACGACGACACGCGCGCCTCGAACTGGACCGGCGTCACGCGCGGCGGCGAGCTCGCGCTGCGCCTCGCGACGCGCGGCGACGGCTGGTTCGACGCGGGCGAGACGCGCATCCCGATGCTCGTGAACGAGGTCGGGCTGCACCTCGACGCGGCCTACACCGACACGGGCTGGATGCAGGAGGGCCTGGAGTACATCAACTACACGCTCCAGATCGCGCTGCCCGGCATCTACGCCGCGCAGGACGCCGGCATCACGGCGCTCGACGCCTCGATCGAGCGGCCGCAGTTCACGAACCTGTACCTGCACAGCCTCGCGAACACCCCCAACCACAAGCGCCTGCAGTGGGGCGCGACGTCGATGCAGGGGCGCTTCCCCACCGCGGGCATGATCGCCCGCCTGGTCCCCCAGAGCCAGCGCGACGCCTGGGTGTGGCACTACGAGCGCTCGGTCGGGTCGCTCGGATCGAAGGAGCACGCCGGTTCTCTCGGCCCGTTCCCGCTCATCGACTGGCCCGAGGACGCGTCCGGGTCCGAGCCCATCACGAACCCGGCGCTCACGCAGGCGCTCATGGACGACCACGCGGGGGCGTACCAGTTCCGGAGCCGCTACCAGGACGCGGGCGACGTGCTGGTCGGCCTCACGAACCGCAACTCGTCGCACCTCGGCTGGGAGGGCCTGGAGACCTTCGCGCTGTCGATGACGAGCAGCAACGTGACGTGGGCGCGGCAGCACGCGAAGGCGTACACCGACCTGGCGCAGTACTCGAAGCCGCTGATCGACGGGCGGCCCGAGAACGTGCCGCTCGGCCAGTCGCAGCAGTCGCCGGGCAAGGGCGAGACGCTCGTGTCGAAGGCGTTCGCGGGCCAGGGCGGCGGCTACGTCAAGCTGGACGGCTCGGCCAACTTCGGCGTCGACTCGGCGATCCGCGACGCGGCCGTGGACATGGCGGGCGGCGAGGGCGTCGACACGGTCGTGGCGATCCACGACGCGTTCGCCGACGACGGCACCGGCGAGGTTCCCGCCAGCGAGGTCGTGGACGACTCGACCCTCGCGGTCGGAGGCGAGACCTACGACGTGCTCGCCCTCGACGGCCTGGAGTAGTCCCTCGCACGCGGAGAGGCCCCCGGGAGCTCGCGCTCCGGGGGCCTCTCCGCGTGCCGGCCGCGGGATCAGCCGGAGTACGTCACGCCCCAGCGCGCCGTCCAGGACTCGCCCGGAGCCAGGCGGCGCACGTCGCGGCCCGAGTTGAAGGCGTCGGTCGGCGCCGTCATCGGCTCGATCGCGATCGCGAGCGGGTGGCCGGGGTACGCGTCGGTCGTGAAGACCTGGATGTACCCCCAGTTCTCGTCCTGCCACATCGTGACGGACCGCCCGTCAGGCGCCGTGAGCGTCGAGCGGGCGATGCCGTCCGCGCCGCGCGCCAGCGATCCGAAGCCGGTGTCGAGCTGGACGTCGCCCACGCGGACGCCGCCGCGCAGATCGACCTCGCCCGACACGGGCGCCTCGCCCGTGGGCAGCAGCCGGTCGTCGACCTCGAAGACCGATTCGGCGGGGACGGTGACGACGAGGTCGGCGGTCGGGACGCCGCCGATGCAGAAGAACGGATGCGTGCCGAGCGCGACGGCGGCGTCGCCCTCGCCCACGTTGACCACCTCGTGCGTCACCTCGACGCCGTCGTCGACGAGGGCGTAGGTGACGCTCGTGCGCAGCGTGTACGGGTAGCCGTGCTGTGGGTAGACGATCGCCGTGAGCGTCGCGCGGTCCTCGCTCGTGTCGACGGCGTAGGGCGCGTAGCGCAGCAGCCCGTGGATGGCGTTGTCGCGCGCGGGCTCCGTGATGTCGAGCTGACGCTCGGCGCCGCCGTCGTTCCAGCGGCCGTCGCGGATGCGGTTGGGCCACGGCGCGAGCACGATGCCGCTCCCGAACGGGGTCGGCGCGCCCTCGGGGTACCTCGGCACGAGGTCCACGCCGCCGACCGAGAGGCCGCGCAGCGAGGCTCCCACCTGGGCGATGTGCGCCGTGACCTCGCCGGCGCCGCCCTCGCGGCGGAGGTGGACCTGGTCACCCGTGGGGTCGATGCGGTTCTGTGCGTTCACGGCACGAGCCTATTCGAGCCCGGCCGCCCGCTTGTCAAGCGCCTACCCGCCGGGTGCCCGGCGTGGTGCTGTCGGGAGCATGACGCAGATCGTGCCCTCCCCCTCCCGCGTGACCGGCGTGCCCGACCTGCCCGGATGGGATGCGACCTGGCGACTCGCCCGCGACGGCTACGCCTTCGGGCAGCGCGGCTTCCGCGAGGTGGGAGCCGACGCGTTCCGCACCCGGCTGCTGGCCCGGCCCGTCGTGGTCGCGCGCGGCGCCGAGGCGGCGCACGCGTTCGGCGAGCCGGATGCCTTCGAGAGGCGAGGCGCCATCCCGCGCTCGGTCGTCCACCTCCTGCAGGACGAGGGCAGCGTGCAGCAGCTGGAGGGACCGCGGCACGGCGAGCGGAAGGCCCTGATGCTGGCGCTTGCGCAGGAGGAGCGCGCGGGCCTCGTCGAGGCGTTCCGGGCGGCATGGCCGGAGACCGCCGCGGAGCACGCGCATCGCGCGGTCCCGGCGGCGGACGTCGCCGCTCGGGCCCTCACCCGGGCGGCGCTGCGCTGGACCGGGATCGGCGCCGACAGCGGCCGCGAGGCCGAGCTGTGCGGCGAGCTGACCGAGATGATCGCACGCGCCGGCGCGGTGGGTCCGCTCAACTGGAAGGCGCGCCTCCGCCGCCGGCGCACCGAGGCCTGGGCCCGCGAGGCCGTGCGCGAGCGCCGTGCCGCCGGCGACCGCGAGACCATCGCGGGGCGCCTCGCGCACCACACCGAGGGCGGTCGCCCGCTGGACGAGGACGTCGCCGCCGTCGAGATGCTCAACCTGCTGCGGCCCACGGTCGCCGTCGCCCGCTTCGTGGCCTTCGCCGCCCACGCGCTGCACCGGCATCCGGACTGGGCGTCGCAGACCCGCGGCGGCGACGCGGCGGCCACGCGCTGGACGGCGGACGAGGTCCGCCGGTTCTACCCGTTCTTCCCCATGGTCGGCGGCATCGCGACCGAGCCGTTCGAGCTCCACGGCGAGTGGTTCGAGGAGGGCCAGTGGATGATGCTCGACCTCTACGGCACCGACCACTCCCCCGAGCTCTGGGAGCGGCCGGACGTGTTCAACCCCGGACGGTTCGCGACCGCCTCGCCCCACGCGGTGGTGGCCCAGGGCGTGGGCGAGCACCTCGCCTCCCACCGGTGCCCGGGCGAGCTCGCCACGGTGGACCTGCTCGTCGAGACGCTGCAGCAGCTCACGCAGGGTCCGGCCTACACCGTGCCGGAGCAGGATCTCCGCATCAGCCTGCGACGCATCCCCGCCGAGCCCGAGGACGGCATGATCCTGCAGTTCGCGTGATGCCGCACCCGCAGACGACGGATGCCGCCCTCGTCAGACAAGGGCGGCATCCGGTCGTGCGGGGGGCGGGTCAGGCCAGTTCAGAACCCAACCCTGTCCGCCGCGTATGTGGCATCCGCGGTGGAGAACCCCTCGTACTCCAACTGGTCAATGAGTCCCTGACGCGAGAACGACATGAAGTCCAGATACTGTTGTGCCTTCTTGACCGCCTGGTCGCGCCAGTTCACCTCACCCCTGTTCTCGAGGTAGGACACGGCATACGTCGCATCGGCGGCGGAGAACCCCTCGTACTCGAGCTGACCGATGAGACCGCTCCTGGAGAATGCCGTGAAGTCGAGGTAATCGCGCGCCTTCTCGATCGCCTGCTGCTGCTCGAACGTCGGAGGCGCCGGCGCGACGTATCGGCGCACGCCGAGCGTGTCCCTGCGGTCGCCGTTCCAGTCCCCGACCAGCGTGGTGTCGGATGCACGACCATAGGCCTGAACACGGGATGCGGAGACGGAGCTCAGCGAATCCGAGATGTAGTACACGTTGCCCCGCCGCACAGCGAGGGTGTCCGCTCCGTCCGCGTTCCAATCGCCGACGAGGACGAGGTCAGAAGACCGACCGTAATTGATGACCGCGCTCGCGCTGCCTCCCGTCAGGCTGTTCGAGATGTAGTACACATTTCCGCGACGAACCGCCAAGGTGTCCCTGCCGTCACCATTCCAGTCACCGACCAGAACGACATCGGATGCCTTGCCGTAGTTGAAGACGACGCTGGCATTGCCGCCGCTGAGACTGTTGGAGATGTAATACGTCTGACCGCGGCGCACCGCGAGCGTGTCCACGCCGTCCCCGTTCCAGTCTCCGACCAGGACGGTGTCCGATGCCTTCCCGTAGTTGATGACCGTGGTCGCATTACCGCCAAGCCTGTTCGAGAAGTAATACGTCCGATCGCGCCGGACCGCCAGGGTGTCCTTTCCGTCGCCGTTCCAGTCTCCGGTGTAGACACGATCCTCGGCCTTGCCGTAGTTGAATTCATGGTTCGCCGTCGCCGACCATGAGTCGTTCAGGTAGTAGCGGGCGCCGTAGCCGCCCACTTCGCGGCCATCGGCCATCGCAGGCGCCTGACCCGCAATTGCGGCGCCGGCGGCCACTGCTGCCGCGAGAATGGCTGCCCACATCCGCCGGGGTCTGCGCTCGATGCTGTTCACCCGCGATACTCCATTTCTACCGACCCAGTCGGTGGCCTCTTCGCGCCGACGACGCGTGGCGCTAAAGGAAGAATATGAGATCGCAGTTCCTGCGCAATACCTGACCGGAATTCTCAGGCGCCCTGCGCGAAAAGCTACGAGCGCGATGCCTATTCCGCCCGCAGACGACGGATGCCGCCCTCGTCATGCGAGGGCGGCATCCGGTCGTGCGTGCGGGACGGGTCAGGCCGTGAGCTCGGCCACGGTCGGGCCGCCGGCCAGCTCGTCGAGCAGGTCGTCGCCGGGGCGCACCTCGTCGAACGGGGCGGCGATCTCGGCCCGCTCCAGCATCTCGGTCATGCGGCGGCGACGCTGACGCGGGATCAGCGTGACCACGCGACCCGTGCGGCCCGCGCGACCGGTCCGGCCGGCGCGGTGCAGGTACGTCTTGTACTCGTCCGGCGCGTCGGCCTGGATGACCAGGTCGATGTCGTCGACGTGGATGCCTCGCGCGGCGACGTCGGTGGCGACGAGCACGCGGGCGCGGCCCTTCGAGAAGCGCTCGATGTTGCGCGTGCGCTTGGCCTGGTTCAGGTCGCCGTGCAGCGCGATCGCGTCGACGCCGGCGTCCTCGAACTGCTCGGCGAGCATCTCGGCGTAGGCGCGCGTGCGGGTGAAGACCAGCGTCTTGCCCTCGCGGTCGACCAGGGAGTCGAGGATCTCGGCCTTCGAGCGGTGCTCGATCACCAGCACGCGGTGGTCGATCGTGCCGGTCTCCTGGGTCTCGCCCGCGACCTCGTACACCTGCGGGTCGACGAGGAACTCGTCCACGAGCGCGGCGACCTCGCGGTCGAGCGTCGCCGAGAAGAGCAGCTTCTGGCCCCCCTCGGCGGTCAGGCGCAGGATCTCCTGCACGGGCTCGAGGAAGCCGAGCTCGCACATGTGGTCGGCCTCGTCGAGCACCGAGATCTGGATCTGCGAGAGGTCCAGCTTGCCCTGGCGCTGCAGGTCGCCGATGCGGCCCGGGGTGCCGATGATGATGTCGACGCCCTTTTTGAGCGCACCCACCTGGCGCGCCTGGGGCACGCCGCCGTAGATCTGCGTCGTGAACAGGCCCACGCTGCGCGCGATCGGCTGGATGGTGCGGTCGATCTGGAGCGCGAGCTCGCGGGTCGGGGCCATGATGAGCGCGACGGGCGCACGGCCGAACTCGCGCTTGACGCCCGCCTTGCTGCGCAGCACGCGCTCCACGAGCGGAGCGCCGAAGGCGATGGTCTTGCCCGAGCCGGTGCGGCCGCGGGCGAGGACGTCGCGGCCCTCGATGATCGACGGGGCGGTCGACGCCTGGATCGGGAAGGGCTTCTCGGCGCCCAGCGCGGCGAGCGCGCGGACGATGTTGTCGCCGAAGCCGAGGTCGGCGAAGGTCGTCTCGGTCACCTCGTCGGCCACGACGGCCTGCGCCTCGAGGCGCTCGTGCACGACGTCGATGCGCTGCTCCTGCGCCTGGGTGCGCGCGGGGCGCTCCTCGCGGCGCTCCTGCCAGGCCTGCTCGCCGCGCGGGCGGTCGGAGAAGTCGCGGCGGGGGCGGTCCTCGTCGAACGAACGACGGGGGCGCTCGTCGCGCGCGAAGCGCGGACGCTCCTCGCGCGGGGTGAAGTCGCGACGCTCGCCGCGGTCCTGGCGGTCGAAGCGGCGCTCGCCGTCGCGGGCCGGACGCGCGTCGCGGTCGAAGCGGCGCTCGCCGTCGCGCGCCGGGCGCGCGTCACGGTCGAAGCGCGGGCGGTCCGAGCGCTCGAAGCGGGGTCGGTCCTCGCGCGGGGCGAAGTCGCGACGCTCGCCACGGTCCTGACGGTCGTAGCGCGGACGGTCGCCCTCACGCGCCGGACGGGCATCGCGGTCGAAGCGGCGCTCGCCGTCGCGGGCGGGACGGGCGTCGCGGTCGAAGCGGCGCTCGCCGTCGCGCGCGGGACGCGCATCGCGGTCGAAGCGCGGACGCTCGGCCCGGTCGTAGCGGGGACGCTCTTCGCCACGGCCGTAGGCCGGGCGCGCATCGCGACGCTCGCCGTCGCGCGCAGGGCGCGCATCGCGGTCGAAGCGCGGACGCTCGGCGCGCTCGTAACGAGGGCGGTCGCCGGCGCTGTCGTCGCGGCGCGGGGCGCGCGATCCGCCGTCGATGCCGCGGAACGGGCCGCCGGTCTTCTTCTTGGCGTAGCGCGGATCGAAGTTCTGGGCGGGACGGCCGCCGGCCGGCTTCTTGTTCTTGGGCATGCGAAAAGGAACCTCTCGATAGGTGTCATGCGGCCTGTAAGGACCACACACACCCGCGCACTCTTCGCGCGGCATCCCAAGCCGACCCTTCAGAGTAGCGGGGCCCGCTGGGAGAACGCCTGGCCGGGCGCCGTCCGCACCCCGCTCAGCGGGTGAGCGCCGTCGTCCCGCGGCGCTTGACGGACCAGCGCACGCCCTTGAGCAGCGGGTAGATCACCGAGAAGACCCACATCGGGGCGCGCAGCTTGGCGTCTCGGATGCCGTGCGCGTCGTACGTCCGCTCCCAGCGCATCACGTAGCTGTAGTAGTCGCGCGGGGCGTCGTCGAGGCGGCGGGCGGACATCCCGGCCACCATCGCCGACCGGTACACGGCGCGATGGCCGCGCTCGTGCAGGTGGATCGAGATGTCGATGTCCTCGTGCATCTCGTCGGCCGCGTCGCGGCACACGTGCGGCCGGATGTCCCGCCACGCCTCGGCCCGCAGGGCCATGTTGCTGCCGAAGATGTAGTGGAAGTCGCGGGCCAGGCGGTGCACGGCGCGACGCAGCGCGTCGTCGGCTCGATGGCCCCAGCGACGCAGGGGCATGTCGTAGTAGATCATCGGCCCGGTCGCGGCCGCCACGGTCTCGTCCCGGAAGATGCGGCGCACCTGCTCGACCCAGTCGGGCTCGAGGACGGTGTCGGCGTCGATCCGGCCGAGCACCTGGCCGCTCGCGTAGTCCAGCCCCAGGTTGCGGGTCGGGATCAGGCCCTGCACCTCGTCCTGCGAGAGCAGCACCAGCGGCACGTGCGGATGCTCGCGCTGCAGCGCCCGCACGATGTCGCGCGTCGCGTCGGTCGAGCGGTTGTCGACGACGATGATCTCGTCGGCCGGATCCGTCTGGTCGATCGCCGCGAGCACGCAGGCGCGGATGGTGCTCTGCTCGTTGAAGGCCGGGATCACGATCGAGACCGTCGGACCGGCGTTCATGTCCAGAAGCCTATCGACTTCGTCCGGGCCCGCCATGCCCTCCGTCACGGGGCGTCTCCCTCCCGATCGCGCCGGCGCAGCTGCACGCGCGAGGCGGCGGGCAGGGCGGACGTCGCCGGGACCGTGACCACGGCGGCCGGCGCCGTCGCGGTGACGGATGCGGGAACGACCGGCTCGACCGGCGTCTCCGGCACGGCGGTCGCGTCGGACCCGGCCCGCCGCGCGGCCCGGCGCTCGCGCGCTCCCTCGACGAGGTTGTAGAGAGTCGGCAGCACGATCAGCGTGAGCACGGTGGACGACAGCAGTCCGCCGATGACGACGATCGCCAGCGGCTGCGAGATGAAGCCGCCGTGGCCCGTGATGCCGAGGCCCATCGGGGTGAGCGCGAAGATCGTCGCGAGCGCGGTCATCAGGATCGGGCGGAGGCGGTTGGAGGCGCCGGCGATGGTGGCGTCGTGCGCCGTGAGGCCGCGCTCGCGGTACTGGTTCACGAGGTCGACGAGCACGATCGCGTTGGTCACGACGATGCCGATGAGCATCAGCACGCCGATCAGCGACGCGACCCCGAGCGGCACGCCCGTGACGATCTGCAGCAGGATGGCCCCGGTCGCCGCGAACGGGACCGATACGAGCAGCAGCAGCGGCTGCCGCAGCGACTTGAAGGTCGCGACCATGACCACGTACACGATCAGGATGGCCGCGAGCATCGCGAGGCCGAGCTGCTGGAACGACTCGGTCTGCTCCTCCGCGACTCCGCCCACCTCCGCGTCGGCGCCCGCGGGGAGATCGACCTCGGCGAGCACGTCGGCGACGGCGGAGGTCGCGACGTTCAGGTCGTCGGTCGCGGGCGGCACCGTGATCGTGGCCGTGCGGCGGCCCTGCTCGGTCGTGATGGACGTGGGGCTCTCGCGCTCCTCGATCGTCGCGAGGTCGGCCAGCGCGACCATGCCCGCGGCGGTCGGGATGCGCAGATCGCGCAGCTCGTCCACGGTCGCGGGCGGGTCCTGGGCCGCGATGTACACGGTGAGGGACGTGCCGTCGATCTCGACCGTGCCGACCTCGCGGGGCTGCATGGTGCTCGAGACCAGCGATCCCACGGCCACCTCGGACAGACCCCGCTCGGCCGCGGCCGCCCGGTCCACCTCGACCGCGATGTACGGAAGCGACGCGGCGAGGTCGTCCGTCACCCGGCCGATGCCGTCGCGACCGTCGAGCTCCTCGACCAGGAGGCGCGTCGCCTCCTCGAGCTCGTCCTCGCCCAGCGCGGTGACGGTGATGGCGATGTCGGTCGATCCGAGCCCCGCGGCCGCCGCGACCGCGATCTCGCCGACGTCCTCCAGGTCGGCGACGGCCTCCTGCACGTCCTCGCGCAGCCGCTCCTGGTCGGCATCCGGATCCGTGACGATCGAGTAGGTCACGCTGCCGCCGCCCGTGAACGCGTCGCGCAGCGGCGATCCGGTCGATCCAACCGACACCTGCATGGTCTCGATTCCGTCGACGCGCTCGAGCGCCTCCTCGACCCGCTGAGCCGCCTCGTCCTTGGTCTCCAGGCTCGCGGTCGGGTCCAGCGTCTGGGAGACGGTGAGCGTGTTCTGCCCGCTGTCGCCGAGGAAGTTCACCTTCATGAGCGGCGCCGCCGCGATCGTGCCGACCAGCACCGCGATCGCCGCGAGCACCGTGATCCACGAGTGCCTCAGCGTCCAGCGCAGGATCGGCAGGTACGCCTTCTGCAGGCGGGACGGGGGCGCATCCGGATGCTCGGGATCGATGCGCTCGCCGTCGGCGTCCAGGCGCGGCCTGCCGGGACGAAGGAACCAGTACGCCAGCACCGGCACGATCGTGAGCGAGACCAGCAGCGAGGCGACCATCGCGATCGTGACGGTCATGGCGAACGGGCGGAACAGCTCGCCGACCATGTCGCCAACGAACACGATCGGCAGGAAGACGGCCACGGTCGTGATGGTCGACGCCGTGACGGCCATGGCGACTTCGCGGACCGCGAGGCGGATGGCGTCGCCTTTGTCGGCGCCCTGCACGTAGTGGCGCTTGATGTTCTCGATCACGACGATCGAGTCGTCCACGACGCGGCCGATCGCGATCGTCAGCGCGCCGAGGGTGAGCATGTTGAGCGAGTACCCGAACGCCTGGAGACCGATGAAGGTGACCAGCACGCTGGTCGGGATCGAGATGGCCGTGACGATCGTGGACCGCAGCGACACCAGGAACACCAGGATCACCACGACCGCGAACGCGAGCCCGAGCATGCCCTCGGTGGCGAGCGTCTCGATCGACTGCACGATGAACGGCGCCTGATCGAAGACCACCGTGAACTCCGCGCCGGGGAACGCGTCGCGCAGCTGCGGCAGCAGGGCCTGGACGGCGTCGGAGACCTCGACCGTGTTGGCCGCGGGCACCTTGGTGATCGACAGGGAGATCGCGGGCTCGCCGTTCACGCGCGAGATGGACGTGATCGGGTCGGTCGTCTGCTCGACCTCGGCGACGTCGCCGATGGTCGTGACCTGGGGCGCGATCGGCCGGCCCGTGGTCGGATCCACCGCCGGCGCGGACGACCCGACGAGCGGCAGCGCGCGGATGTCGTCGACCGACGAGACCTTGACGCCGGTCTGGACCGTCAGGGTCTCGCCGTCCTCGGTGATGTCACCGCCCGGGAAGAGCACGCCGTTCTGCTCGAGCGCGTCGGCGATCGCCTGCTGCGTGTGACCGCGCTGGGCCAGCGCGGCGGGGTCGGGGGTGATCGTGATCCGCTGGCCGATGCCGCCGACGATCGCGGCGGACGCGACGCCGTCGATGTCCTCCAGGTCGGGGATGGCGACGTTCTCGAGCTCGGCCTGCGCGGACTCCGCGTCGTCGAACCCGGTGACCGCGACCTGGATCACCGGGAGGTCGTCGAAGCTGACGGCGAGCACCTGGGTGTCGGCGCTCTCGGGGAGCTGCGCCGAGATCCGGTTGATGGCCTGCTGCAGCTTCTGCTCGGCGGTCGCGAGATTCGTGCCGTAGCGGAACGCGGCCTGCACGATCGAGGCGTTCGTGGTGCTCGTGGCCGACGTGGTCTCGAGGTCGGCCACGCCCTGGATCGCGGTCTCGATGGGCGTGGACACGTCGTTCTCGACGACCTCGGGTGAGGCGCCGGGATAGGTCGTCATGATCATCAGCTGCGGCAGCTCGATCGCGGGGATGAGCTCCTGCTTCAGGCTGTTGAGCGCCAGCCCGCCGAACACCGCGGCGCAGATCGTGATGAGCGCGATGAGCGCGCGGTTCTTGAGACTCAGGATGGCAAGCTTCGACACGGCTGTCTCTCGTTGGCGGGAGTCGGGACGGACGCGAACGGATGGCGGAGACCCGCCGATACAGTTCTGTATCCCGGCTTCATTCTGGCATGCGGCCTCGCGGCCCCCGGGGCGGGACCCTATGGCTCTGCCGTGAATCGTCAGGCGGCGAGCGGGGCGCCCAGCGCGAGCCCGGCGAGCGCGGCGACGGCCGAGAGCGCGAGCGTCCCGACGGCGTTCATCGCGGCGGCCATCGGGCGGCCCTCGGTCCGGAGGATCTCGGCGTCGACCGCCACCGTGCTGAAGGTCGTGAAGCCTCCGAGGAGCCCAGTGCCGAGCAGGGCCATCCATGCGGTGTCGAGCGAGGCGCCGGTGACCGCGCCGAGCGCCAAGGACCCCGTCACGTTGACCGCCAGGATGGGCCAGGGGAAGCCCACGGGAAGCACTCGGGAGAGCAGCACGTCGGCGAGCCAGCGCAGGCCCGCCCCGACGCCCCCGGCGAGCGCGACGCCGGCGAACAGCAGCGGCGTCACGCGCGCTCCGCCTTCCGCGCGAGCGCGACCCCGGCCGCCAGGCCGCCCCAGGCCGCGGCGGCGGCGGCGAGGAGCGCGACGATCGCGAACGCCACCGCGTGCACGACGAGCTGGGCCTGCAGCAGCTGGGCCTCCGCGACCGCGAATCCGCTGTAGGTGGTGAAGCCCCCGAGCATGCCGGTGCCGAGGAATGCGCGACGCCGCGGTCCGGTCGAGCCGATCCGGCCGACGACCAGGCCGAGCAGGCCGGCGCCGATGGTGTTGATGACGATCGTGGCAGCGAGCGCCGAGAACGAGAACCCGCCCTCGAAGGGCAGCAGCAGCAGCGCCTGGCGCAGCGCCACGCCGAGCGCGCCGCCGGCCACGACGAGCGGCAGCAGCCCCCACCGGATCGGCGCCCTGGTCACCCGCCCAGCCTAGGGCGAGCGACGCGACGCCGCCGTCGCCGACCCGCCCGCCCGTTGCCCCGAGCTGCCGGTTCGTTCCAGCAGTTCGGGGCAACACGCGCGGCCATTGCCCCGAGTTGCCGCTTCGATCCGACAACTCGGGGCAACGCGCTCAGCGGCTACAGGTTCGCCTCGGCGTAGATGCGGAGGGCGTCGCGCACGAAGGCCGCGCCGTCCGCGCCACCGTAGTTGCGCGCGAAGCGCTCGTCGGCGACGTACATCTCGCCGAGCCCGATCACATAGCCCTTCACGTCCCCGCCGGGATGGGCGGCGGTCGTCCCCGGGATGCCCATGAGCCACTCGACGTGGCTGCGCGCGAGATCCTGGGCCTCGTCCGCGGCCGGGTCCACGCCGGACTCCGCTGCGGCGATCCAGTCGGCGCCGAGCCGGGCGGCCCGCTCCTTCCAGGCGGCGCGCTCGGCCTCGGACATCCCGCGCCACCACCGGTCGCCCTGGGCGTACGCGTCCTCGCCCCACTTCGCCTCGACCTCGTCCTTGTACTGCGTGTGGTCGAAGCCGTCGAACATCTTCTCTGCCACGAGGGCCTCCTCTCCTTCGAGTCCGCGGATGGTGCCGGTCACGGCGTCGATCTGGCGCGCGATGCGATCCCGCTCGCTGCGCAGCCACTCCAGGTGGGCCTCGAGCGCGCGACGCTCGTCGGTCTCCCGCTCGAGGATCTCCCCGATCTGCGGCAGGCCGAGTCCGAGCCCCCGCAGGAGCAGGATGCGCTGCAGCCGCACGAGCGACTGTCCGTCGTAATAGCGGTAACCGTTCGCGCCCACGCGCGATGGCGGCAGCAGGCCCAGCTCGCCGTAGTGCCGCAGGGTGCGGCTCGTGGTGCCGGCGAGCTTGGCGATCTGCTGGATCGACCAGTCTCCCCGGCAGCTACTCCAGCCGTCGCATTCGCGGCGCCCGGAGCCTCCGCTGCGTGGGCCCATCCGTCGTCTCCTTCTCCTGATGCTTCGACCGTAGATCTTGACGTTGCGTCAAGGTCAAGCACCCCGTTCCCGAGGATTCCCTGACAGGCCTGGACAACTCGAGATATATCTCGTTTCCTGGACCTATCGAGATATATCTCGAGTTCCGTTGGGAAAGGACGGCAGAGCCATGACTCTGGAGAAGTGGATCGTGCACCCGGGCGAGACGCGGGTCATCGATGTCGAGGGCATCCGCCGCCTGAAGGTGGGACTCGTCGGCGGCCAGGTCGACATCATCGGGCACGACGAGCCAGGCACCCGCGTGGAGGTGCACGGCGTGACCGTGAAGGACCTCCGGATCGAGGTCACGGGCGACGAGCTCGAGATCGACCACCCGCAGCTGCGGTGGGACAACTTCCTGGAGGTGTTCCGCAACTTCGGTCCCGGCGGCCCGCGCGCCGAGATCAGCATCGCCGTGCCGCGAAGCGTCGCGCTGACGCTCGGGGTCGTCAGCGCCGGGGCGCTCGTCGCCGGCCTCGCGGCCGAGGCCCGCGTGAACACGGTCTCGGGCGATGTCCTGGTGGACGGCCTCACCGGCGACCTCAGCGCCAACGCGGTCTCGGGCGACGTGCAGGCGCGCGGGCTGACCGGGGCGTTCACCGCCAACACCGTCTCCGGCGACGTGACGGTCGCGGGCGACATCCGGCGCGCGTCGGTGGACTCCGTCTCCGGTGCCACCATGATCGACGCGCAGGGCCCGATCGGCGCCGCATCCGTCAACACGGTCAGCGGCTCCGCCACCCTGCGCCTGGACGAGGGCCTCCCCGCCGACTACGTGGTCCGCTCCGCGAGCGGGCGCATCGTGATCGACGGAGTCGTGCGCTCGTCCGGCGGCCCGTCGAACGTCACCGCATCGGCCGGCGAGCTGTCCGGGTCGTTCGTCGACGTCCGCGTCAACACCGTCTCGGGCGACATCACGGTGCTCCGGCGGCCGGTCGCCGCCGAGCCGGCCCCCGACCGCCCCGTCACCGAGGAGGCATGATGGCCCCCGTCTTCTCCCATGGCGACCTGCGCCTGTACCTGCTGAACCTGCTCGCGGAGGCTCCGCGCCACGGCTACGACATCATGCAGTCGCTGGCCGAGCGCACGGGCGGCACCTACACGCCGAGCGCGGGCACGATCTACCCGCGCCTCGCGCGGCTCGAGGAGGAGGGGCTCGTGACCAAGACGACGGACGGCCGTAAGACCGTCTACGAGATCACCGACGCGGGACGCGCCGAGGTGCAGGCGCGGGCCGACCAGATCACCGGCATCGAGGCGGGGCTGGCGGATTCCGTCCGGCTGATCGCCGACGAGGTGCGCACCAGTGTCCGCGAGGCCATGCGCAGCCTGCGCGCGGATCTCGCGGCGGCCGCCACCGAGGCGCCCCGAGCGGCGCCGCAGTCCCCGCCCGCCGACGACGTGCGCGTCGCATCGCGCGAGCAGCTGCAGCGCGCCGAGGCGGCGATCGCCGACTTCCGCGGCCGTGTGCGCGCGGAGCTGCGCTCCCACGTCGCGCGGGGCGGAGAGCTGACCGCGGGCACGGTCGACGCGCTCCAGTCGGCGCTCGACGCGGCCGCCGCGACCCTGTCGGAGTCGCTGCGCCGCTGACGCCGCCCCCGGAAGCCGGACGGATCGCTCCGTCCGGCTTCCGGCGCGTCAGAGGGAGGTGCGGGCGCTCAGCCCTCGACCTCGGGGAACGCCTCGTCGTCGCGCAGCGGCTCCTCCTGCGGGATGACCAGGATGGGCCGGTGCTGGCGGTGCGACAGGCGCGCGGCGACGGATCCGGTGAAGAACTCCCGGATCGACTCGCCGAAGCCGCGCTTGCGCGTGCCGACCACGATCAGCTTCGCGTCGATCTTCTCCGCGAGGTGCTTGATCGCGAGCGCGGGGTCGCCGACCAGCTGGCGCACCTCCCATGTGATGCCCGCGTTCGCGAGGTGCGTCTCGGCCGCGTTCCTGACGGCCTCGAGCTCGCCCTCGCCGGCCTGCACGTTGATGTCGACGGGCGCGGAATGCACGTAGCCCTCCGGGTCCTCGTACGTCACGAACCGCGTGACGTCGACGTGCGTCACCACCAGCGGCGCGCCGAGCAGCGCCGCGTAATGCGCGGCCTCCTTGATGACGCGTGGCGACTGATCCGGGATCACTCCCGCGATCACGGCACCGCGCATGGCCGCATCGATCGGCGCCTCCCGGCGCACGGCGTCGGAATCGTCCATCGGCTGATCGGTCATTGTCGACCCCTTCCCGGTGCCGCGGCCGGCCGAGGCGCCAGGGCCGCGTGGTATCCTGAATCCTACTCTTCACCGGCTCCCCTGCCGGGTTCAGACAAGCGCGCCGGGCACGTTCCCGGGCAGCTATACGTGAGGGGGTCTCGCGCATGGGGCGTGGCCGTCAGAAGGCGAAGCACACCAAGCTCGCCCGCGAGCTGAAGTCGTTCAGCCCGAGTGTCGACTATGCGGCACTGGAGCGTGAGCTCGGACATCCGAGCGACGATCAGTATGTCGACAAGTGGGCAGACATGTACGACGACGAAGACGAGGACGAGTTCCAGGCGCAGCAGGCCTGACACTCCCTCGACGTCTCGCAGACGACAAGACGGCCCGGTCGGATGACCGGGCCGTCTTCGTGTGCGATGGGCGAGCGCGGGCTCAGGAGCTCTGCACGCTCTCGACCCACGCGAGGTACTCGTCGCTGACCGTGCCGGTCACGTAGCGTCCGTCGAAGCAGCTCATGTCGAGGTCCGCGAAGGTCGCCTCGCCCGTGGCGCTCTCGATGATCGCGTCGCGCAGGTCCTCGACCTCCTGGTACACGAGGTAGTCGCAGCCGAGGTACTCGGCGACCTCGGGGATCGTGCGGCCGTGGGCCACGAGCTCCTTGCGCGACGGCATGTTGATGCCGTACACGTGCGGGTGCCGCACGGGGGGCGCCGCCGACGCGAACGTCACGGTCTTCGCCCCGGCGTCGTAGGCCATCTGCACGATCTGCTTGCTGGTGGTGCCGCGCACGATCGAGTCGTCGATCAGGAGCACGTTCTTGCCCTTGAACTCGCTCGACATGGCGTTGAGCTTCTGGCGCACGCTCTTCTTGCGCACGGCCTGGCCGGGCATGATGAACGTCCGGCCGACGTAGCGGTTCTTGTAGAAGCCCTCGCGGTACTCGATGCCGAGCACGCGCGCGACCTCCATCGCGGCGGGGCGCGACGAGTCCGGGATCGGCATGACCACGTCGATGAGCCCCTCGGGCACGTGCTTGGCGATCGTCGCGGCGAGCTTCTCGCCCATCCGCAGGCGCGACTCGTAGACCGAGACGCCGTTCATGATCGAGTCGGGGCGGGCGAGGTAGACGTACTCGAACGAGCACGGCAGCAGCGTGGCCTCCTCGGCGCACTGCTTCGAGAACAGCTCGCCGTCGCTCGTGATGAACACGGCCTCTCCGGGCGCGACGTCGCGCACGATCTCGTAGTCGGCGTTCTCGAGCACGAGCGACTCGCTGGTCACGACCCACTCGTCCTTGCCGTCCTCGCCCGTGCGACGGCCGAGGATCAGGGGCCGGATGCCGAACGGGTCGCGGAAGGCGAGCAGGCCGTAGCCGGCGATGATCGAGATCACGGCGTACGCGCCCTCGATCCGCCGGTGCGTGCGCGAGACCGCCTCGAAGATGCGGTCGGGGTCGAGGTCGACCGGGCTGGTCGTCGCCTGCAGCTCGTTCGCGAGCACGTTGAGCAGCAGCTCGGTGTCGCTCGACGAGTTGAGGTGCCGCCGGTCGCGCTGGCCCATGTCGGTGGTCAGCTCGCGCGTGTTCGTGAGGTTGCCGTTGTGGATCAGGATGATCCCGTACGGCGAGTTGACGTAGAAGGGCTGCATCTCCTCCTCGCTGGAGGCGGTGCCCTTCGTGGCGTAGCGCACGTGGCCGAGGCCGACGTTGCCGAGCAGCGAGCGCATGTCGCGGGTGCGGAACGCCTCGCGCACCATGCCCTGCGCCTTGTGGGTGTGCATCACGCCGTTGGGTTCGGCGGTGGCGATGCCCGTCGCGTCCTGACCCCGGTGCTGGAGGAGGAGGAGAGCGTCGTAGATGTCCTGGTTGACCGGGGCGCGCCCGACCATTCCGACGATGCCGCACATGGGGTGGTTACTTCATCCGATCTGTCGTCAATGACCGCGGGTGCTGTCCGCGTAGGCGCCCACGAGCCGCACGGCGCCGCCGTCGACGCCCTTGGCGCCCTGCTCGAACTCGCCCTCGGGAAGCGCGTCGTCGCGCACCTCGCCGACCTGCCACGCCGGGATGCCCGCGGCCTGGATCTGCGCGATCGCGGCGGCGGCCTTCTCGGGGGCCACGACCGCGAGGAACCCGATGCCGAGGTTCCAGGTGCCCTCGCTCGACTCGAGCGAGGTGCCGGCGATGTCGCTGAGCACGCGGAACACCGGCGACGGCGACCACGTCGAGCGGTCGACGTCGACCCACGTTCCGCGCGGCAGCACGCGCGCGAGGTTCGCCGCGATGCCGCCGCCGGTGACGTGGCTGAGGGAGCGGACTCCGTCGCCGATGCTCGCGATGAGCTCGAGCAGCGGCGTCGTGTACAGGCGGGTCGGCTCGAGCAGGGCCTCGCCCCAGGTCGTGCCGAAGTCGGCCGCCTGGTCGCCGTACGAGATGCCGGCCCGCGTGACGATGTGGCGCACGAGCGAGAAGCCGTTCGAGTGGATGCCGCTCGACGCGAGCGCGATGACCGCGTCGCCCGCGCGCACGCGCTCGGCGCCCAGCACGCGGTCGGCCTCGACGACGCCGGTCGCGGCGCCCGCCACGTCGTAGTCGTTCGGTCCGAGCAGCCCGGGGTGCTCTGCGGTCTCGCCGCCGACCAGCGCGGTGCCGGTCAGCGCGCACGCCTCGGCGATGCCGCGCACGATGTCGGCGATCCGCTGCGGGAACACCTTGCCCGTGGCGATGTAGTCGGTCATGAACAGCGGCTTGGCGCCGACGACGACGATGTCGTCCACGACCATGCCGACCAGGTCGTGGCCGATCGTGTCGTGCTTGTCGATCGCCTGGGCGATCGCGACCTTGGTGCCGACGCCGTCGGTGCTCGTCGCGAGCAGCGGCTTGGCGTAGCCGAGCAGCGCCGAGGCGTCGAACAGGCCGGCGAAGCCGCCGACGCCGCCGAGGACCTCGGGGCCGTGCGTCGCCTTGACCGACGACTTCATCAGCTCGACGGCGAGGTCGCCGGCGGCCGTGTCGACACCGGCCTCGGCGTACGTCGAGGAGGGGCGGGGGGTATGGGTTTCGGTGGGTTCGGGGACCACACGCCCAGCCTACCGGCCGGAACCTGGGCGAAAGGCCGCGCGAGGCGGCGCCGATCCCGCGCAGCGGGCGATAATGAGCCATATGACCGACCCCGGCTGGCACGTCCGCGAGGACTGCAGTCCGTCGGTGCTCGTGGCGCTGTATCTGCGCCAGGCGCTCGGGGTCCGGCATCCGGACGAGCTGCCGCACCTGCGCGGCGTCGAGCGCGTGGGCGAGGCCGACGACGCAGTCGAGCGGCTGTGGCGCCGCTACTGGGACATGACGGTCGAGCCGGAGGCGAACCCCTCCCCCGTGCCGCTCGAGCTGCTGGACGGCTTCGGGACGCACGTCGCGCTGCCCGCCTACGCCGACGCCCTCCGCGACGCGGCGGCGCCCCACGGCGCGGAGGCGCTCGCGTACGCGCAGGACGCCGCCGTCCGATACGACCGCATGCGTCGCTCCTACCGCGGGTACGCGGGCGCCGTGGTCGAGTTCGAGCGGCGGGCGGGACGCCGCGCGCACGACTTCCGGCTCGACGTGCAGGTGCTGCCGCTCTCGCAGCGCGGCATCTGGTGGATCGGCTCCCTCACGGTCGCGGTCTCGGACAGCCTGCGCGGCGACGTCGCGGCGTTCGACTCGGCGATGCAGCCGATCCTGCGCGAGATCGCCTGAGGCGCCCCGACGTCAGTCGGCGACGGTCTCGTGGACGACCGAGACGCGGCGGGTGCGGCGGCCGAGCGTGCGCTCCAGGATGAGCGCCACGATCATCGCCAGCAGGATGCCCGCGGGCACGCACCACAGCAGGATGAATCCGAAGGCCTGCGACGGCGAGTACACGACCTCGGTGAACGGGCTCGGCTGGCTCGTGCCGTCGAACGCGGTCGACAGGATCATCGCGACCACGACCCCCAGCCCCGCACCCAGGGCCGCGAACACGCCGTACCGCGGCGAGCGTCGCACCGAGACCTGCTCGGCGACGACCGGATCTTGGGGGGAATCGGGGCGCGAGGGCATGGCCTCGATTGTTCCACCGGTTCCTGAATACCGGTCGTGCGTCCGCCCCGCGAACGCTCCACTCCGGGCGTCCGGAGCGCGCCCGTCAGGGGCGCAGCGGCAGCAGGGGCGAGAGGTCGGCGCGGACACCCGAGGCGTGCACCCGCCCCGCCGCGACGGCGTCCGCCCAGCCCAGGCTCCCGGTCGCCAGCCCGATCCAGGTCTGCGGATCCATCTCGACGACGTTCGGCGGGGTGCCGCGCGTGTGCCGCGGCCCCTGCACCACCTGCGCCGCCCCGAACGGCGGCACCCGCACCTCGACGCTGTTGCCGGGCGCCTTCTCCGCGAGGAGCTGCAGCAGGTAGCGGACCGCCGTGGCGTGGGCGGTGCGCGGGGGTCTCGCCCCCGCCTCGGCGGCGGCCGTGACCGCGGCGAGCGCGTCGCGCCCGTCGCCGGTGTCGATCCTGCGGAGGGCCATCCCCTCAGCCTACGAGCCCGCGTCCGGCGGACGGGTGGTCGCCTCCTCGGGGAGGCGCTCGACCGGGATCACGACCACGTCCTGCATCTTCCAGTCGAGCGCGATGATGCGCCGCTGCAGCCGCCCGAGCGCCGCGAGGTCGATCCGGCCGGCGCCGAGGAAGCCCCGGCGGGGCACCACGAACGCCTCCACGTGGAGCACCTGGCCGAGGTCCCTCACCCGCACCCCGGCGTCCTCGACCCAGCGCGTGGAGCGCAGCACGCGCAGCACGCCGCCCACGAGCGGATGGACCGCGCGGTCGTCGTACGTCGTGACCCGCTTGTCGATCAGGTCCTCGACCGCGGTGACGGTGTTCCGCCAGCCGTCCCACAGGATCCCGAGGGAGATGAAGAGGGCCGCCGCGTAGTCGAGCCACCAGATGCCGAGGCCGACGCCGCCCACGCCGACGATCGAGGCGGCGTTGGTCTGCCAGTCGGCCTTCGCCATGTCGGCGTCGGCGTGCAGCAGCTTGTTGTGCAGCGGACGCGCGAGCTTCGCCTTGTAGCGGCCGTAGAACGGCGGCGCGATCACGATCAGCGCCATCACGCCGATCATCAGCCACCCCTGCCAGACCGTGGTGCCGAACAAGTTCACGGTGCCGATCGTCGGATGCTCGGACCGCGCGAACCCCAGGACCGCCTCCACGGCCAGGTTCGCCCCGACGATCAGCAGCGCGATCCCCGCGACGAGGTGGCCGACGCCCATCGCCCGGTGCAGCCCGAATGGGAACGACCGGGACGGACCGCGCCGGGTGAAGATGAGCGCCGTGAGGAACGCGATCTGCGGCAGCAGCGACAGCATGTCCTCGATCCATGCCGTGCGCATGGCCTGCGAGCTGCCGACGACCAGGGCGATCAGCACGATCGTGACCGTGGTGTAGCAGATCGTGAAGACCTCGATCCCGACGGCCTTGCGCAGCGCCTCGGACTGCTCGCGCGGCAGGTCCGTGCGGCCGAAGCGGGGCTTCATCCTGCGCTCCGCTCATCCAGGAACCGCTCGAGCTCGCCGATGAAGCGGTTCTCGCCCAGGGGCGCGAGCATCACGACCGGGTCCTCGCGCTCGACCCCCGGCAGCTCGGCGAAGCCGCGCGTGACGCCGACGCGGTCGGCCCACGGGGTCTGATCGGTCATTCCGCCGATCGCCAGGTCGAGGTCGCCCTCCTCGATCGCGGTCACGAGGCTCTCCTCGCTGCCGACCGTCCAGGCGACCTCGGCGTCGATGCTCTCGGCGAAGTCCTCCACGAGGTCCGCCAGGACGCCCTCGACGCGCTCCGTCCCGGACGTGGCGTCCTCGACCGCGACCAGCTCGCCGTCGGGCGACGCGCCGACGCGCAGCTCGCCGCCCGCGACCCGGTCGTACGTGCCCTCCGGATCCACGGGGATGTCCGCCGCGCAGCCTCCGACCGCGCCGGCGAGCGCGATCGCGGCCAGCGCGGCGAGGACCCGCCGCGTGCCGTCCACGCTCCGACCGTACGGCGGCGACGCCGCGCGCGTCAGGTGGCTTGCCGGGGTGTCGCGCGGCCGGTATGGCGCGGGATCGGCGGTCGATAGGCTGGACGGGTGAGAATCCTCGTCCTCGGTTCCGGCGCGCGCGAGCACGCCATCGTCCTCGCCCTCCGCTCGGAGGAGGCCGGCCACGAGCTGCTCGCGGCGCCCGGCAACGCCGGCATCGCGCGCGACGCCGCGCTGGTCGAGGTGGACATGCTCGACCCCGGCGCGGTCGCCGCGTTCGCGATCGACCACGCGGTGGACCTCGTGGTCGTGGGCCCCGAGGCCCCGCTGATCGCCGGCGTCGCCGACGAGCTCCGCGAGCGCGGGATCCCCGTGTTCGGCCCGGGTCGCGCCGCGGCGCAGATGGAGGGGTCGAAGGCGTTCGCCAAGCGGATCATGGCCGCCGCCGGCGTGCCGACGGGCCGGGCGACGCATGCGCGCACGGTCGACGAGGTCGCCGCCGCCCTGGACGAGTTCGGCGCGCCGTACGTCGTGAAGGCCGACGGGCTCGCGGCGGGCAAGGGCGTCATCGTGACCGAGGACCGCGCCGCGGCGCTCGAGCACGCCGAGACCTACCTGCCCGGCGGCCCCGTGCTGATCGAGGAGTTCCTGTCGGGCCCCGAGGTCTCGCTGTTCTTCCTCAGCGACGGCGACACCGTGCGGGCGCTGAGCCCCGCGCAGGACTTCAAGCGCGCGCTCGACGGCGACGCCGGCCCGAACACGGGCGGCATGGGCGCCTACTCGCCGCTGCCGTGGCTCGCGGAGCGCTTCGGCGGAGAGGCCGAGTTCGTCGCGCACGTCACCGAGACCGTGGCGCTCCCGGTCATCCGGCGCCTGGACGAGGAGGGCACGCCCTTCATCGGCCTGCTGTACGCGGGGCTGATCCTGACCGATGCCGGCGTGCGCGTGATCGAGTTCAACGCGCGCTTCGGCGACCCGGAGACGCAGGTCGTGCTGCCGCGCCTGGCCACGCCGCTGTCGCGCCTGCTCCTCGCGGCCGCGACCGGCACGCTCGAGGACGAGCCGCAGCCCGAGTTCTCGGATGACGTCGCCGTGACGGTGGTGCTCGCGAGCGAGGGGTACCCGGAGCAGCCCGTGACGGGCCGGCCGCTCACCGGGCTCGACGAGGCGGGGGCCGTCGAGGGCGTCCACATCGCCCACGCCGCGACCGCCGAGGCCGACGGCGGCCTGGTCGCCACCGGCGGACGGGTTCTCAACGTCGTGGCGACCGCGCCGGACTTCCGCACGGCCCGCGAGCGCGCGTACGAGGCGCTGTCGCACATCGGCCTCGAGGGCGGCCACCACCGCACCGACATCGCCGCCCGCGTCGCGGAGTAGCGGCCGCGGGGCGCGTGCTGTCAGCGCGCGGCGCGGAGCCGAGGGCGCGCGGACGGACGCGGCTCGTCGGGGGCGAGGGCCGCGAGCGTACGCATGAGCGTCGTGAGCCAGACGAAGCCGAGCCCGACGGCGACCGCCTCGAGCGCGGTGGCCGAGTAGATCCCGAGCGGCCACCACAGCAGCACGGCGACGACGAGCGCCACGGCGACGCCGATGGTCGTGAGGGTCAGCATCGGCGGCGGGCCCGGCATGACCAGGACGGTCACGACGGCCGCGGCGCCGAGCAGCGCGAGCGCGGCGAACGCCGCCACGAAGTGCGCGACGGGCGCTCGGTGCACCGGCAGCAGGCCCACGGCGGCCAGAGCCGCGCCGGTCGCGGCGAACAGGACGACCACGACGCCGATCCGGAACAGCGCCGCGTCGCCGAGGATGCGGTGCAGGTCGCGGCCGACGTACGCCCCGACGGTCGCGAGCAGCAGCCCGCCGACGACGAGCGTGCCGTTGAACGCCCAGCCGCCATCGCCGATCCCGAGCTGCGAGAAGTTCCGCTCCCACCACCGCGGATCGGTCGCGGTCAGCATCGCGAACAGCGTCCCGGTGATGAGGAACGCGAACAGCAGCGTGACGAGGTCGTCCGTGCGCAGGCGCGCGCCCAGCCCGAACGCCGATCCCGCCGCCGCGGCGGAAGCGACGCCGGTCAGGAGTCCACCGCCGAGCGCCGGGACCTCGAGCCCGTGCAGGCCGATCGCGAGCACCTCGCCCCCGCACAGCACCGCCAGCGCGCACACGCCGCCCGCGGCGAGCGCGACCGCCGCGTCCGAGATCCGCGAGACCGCCGCCTGCCACGGCGGCATCCCGGCCGTGTCGGCGGCGCGGTGCATCCGGGTGCCGGCGGCGAAGGCGGCCACCGCGACGGCCGCGGTCACGGCGGCGG
>Ga0208492_1000248_pt1 | contig 51678 bp, 50 predicted proteins | sample Subbioar_CSW14AB_FD_184820 | JGI IMG/M metagenome (GOLD analysis project Ga0208492, IMG submission 184820) | Serpentinite rock and fluid subsurface biosphere microbial communities from McLaughlin Reserve, California, USA - CR12Mar_CSW14AB (SPAdes) | ecosystem: Environmental > Terrestrial > Deep... | reverse complement strand
TTTCATGGCAGATACTATCTGCGATTCGGTAAATCTTCCTTTTTTCATGTCTTTCAAAGTTTAAAATTAACAAGCTTTTTCCCGTTAACTCTAACCAAGAATGGACAACTTTTTGGGGGAGCCTACAATACAGCGTCATACTCACTGAAAGCAGCAGGGTAGGCCAACTGATCATTTTTTATGTCAGAGATCATCAAACGATTCAGTATCGACAAGATTTCAGTCGGATCTTTTATGATGATCTTTGTCTCCTGCTCGGCATTCTCTTTTTCTTTTCTTTTTTCTTCAACAACCGATTTTTTGATGTTGGGTTTTTCCGGAGATGGCGGCTGAATAGGTTTTAGTTTTTTATCCAGCTTCTCAAAAGCCGCTATCATATTTTCCAGTGATTCAAGGCTAGACGGAATGATTTTTTGTAGATGTAAATCTTCCACAGCTTTTATCGCCATTTCAACTTCTTTGCTGATTTTTTCCTGTTCTGTTTTGCTCAATAAACTCGCTTTCATTTCCTTCGCAATGGTCAGCTTTGCTTCTTGTAAATCTTTTTCCATTCGCTGCATGTCCTTTTCATATTCCTCTTTAAAAGGTTTACGTACATAAACAGGCATGGTGCTGGTGTCTAGTGTTTTATACGCCTGCTTCATTTCCTGTTCTGCTTTTTCTATTTTAAACAGTTCATCTTTCCAGTCAGATAGTTCCCAATTTTTTTCAGTTTGTATTTTTTGAAAAGCACCTTGTAATGTTGCAGGTATTTGTTGAATCGCTTCTCTTACCTCTTTGCTATTCAATGACGCTTCTATTTCTCTTGATGCTTGCTCCAGGTTTTCACTCATTTCTTTTTTCAAAGAATTGGATAAAAAGAAAGCGGGATTGAATAGGGGATTGGTCACTTTCACAGCCATAGGTTCTATGGCAACGGGTTGCACTTCTCTTACCCGATTTATGATGGTTGTATCTGCAACTTTTGGTAGGGTCTCTGCAGTGCTCTTTTCCGACTGCGTAGGATGAAACCAGGCAACTGAACTCAAAATGCCGGTTACCAATAAAAATGATAAGAGCTGTTTCTTGTAAGTAAATCTGTTTTCATGTGCACCGATCATTCGCTTTACCCTGTTCAATAATTCATGTTGGTGTGAGCCTGCTGCAGCCATAACCAATCCAGGTGCGGCTTGTAATTGAGCCATTCTCAATAAGGCTTCAGCATAGGTAGAAGCGCTGTATTGAAATTGCAATACCCAGTCATCGCAACTATTCTCTCTTTCTTTACGGATATGAGCCGAGAATAATCTGGTAAATGGATTAAAGAACAAACTGATCTCAGCAACAGATAACAAAATATTGACGAGATAATCGTATCGTTTGATATGCGCCAACTCGTGTAATAAAATGGCTTCCAATTGTGCCACGCTTAAATGATTGATACTGGCTACCGGTACAAGAATCAAAGGTTTTAAAAAACCAATGGTGAGGGGAGACGCTATTTTCTCAGACAAAAAAATGCGCACTTCTCTTGTAATACCCAATTGTAGAGCAGTGTCTTGTACAAATACCCGCCAGTTAGCCGGCATTTTCACCAATCCCTCTTTTCTTATTTGCAGTGTATACCGATAACCGATGATCCATTTGACAGATAAGAAGATCATCAAGATCAAATAGGCTGCGGATAAATAGGGCAATAATTGTTCTGCCCATATCATCAATTTTAAAATAGTGGATCGAAAGCCCGCTCCCGGTGGTACAACGGTAGTAATGGTACCGGATGCTGTTCCGTTAGCAATGGGTGTCCATTGTTGATAGGCACTGTAATAAAAGAATAAAGTGATGATGAACCAGATAAAACCAATGCTTTGTAAAATAACGGCCAGACTATATTTTACAGAAGCCCTAGGCTTGGCGAGTGATGTCATCAGTAGATACAATAGCCACAAAATTGCCATCTGCCATAAACTATTCGCAATGGCATAACCCAGAGATTGTAGAAAAATTGATTGAAAGACAGGGAGCATTTTATTGCTTTTTCAAGTTATCCAATAGCTTTTGGATCTCTTCCAATTCTTCTTTATTCGGTGTTTGGTTACCCAGAGCCTGCATCACCAGTTGACTGGAAGATCCTCCAAACAATGAGTTGATCATTTTACCAACGATCTGTTGCTGTGTGCTTTCGCGACTGATATTGGCGCGGTAAATATGGGTCTTGCTACTGTCGTCTCTTTTCACAATACCCTTTTCAAACATGATCTGCATAAGTTTAAGAGTCGTGGTATAACCCGCATCTTTGTGCTCACTCAATATTTCATGTACTTCACGAACAGTAGCAGTTCCTTTGTCCCATAAAACCCGAAGTATTTCCAGCTCACTTTCTGTGGGCTTAATGTTCTTAGCCATGCTTTACGATTTAATTCGTAAGCAATTTACGAGGTTAGTCGTAAATGAACAAGAAAAGATATGTTAAGAGTCCATAGTCAATAGACCATGGTCCATGGACTATGGTCTATTGACCAACGTAACCCCAACCCCATACGCCGCAATCTTTTTAAAGCGGAATTGTTCTTTTTGGATACTGGCTCTGTAATAAGGTTTGAAAACGCCTTTTTTATCTAAAAAACCAATGGTACAGGAGTAGGGTTGACTGTCTTTTTGGATTTTTACGATGGGTTCCTTTCCCAAATTGGGGATATTGATGGAGTCGGTAATGCGCAATTCTTTGTATTGCATTCTAACTGTATAATGAAAACGGCGTTCTGTTTCATATAGATGTACTGCAAATTTCCAGTCGTTGAATTCATCCGGCACTTTTTGCTGGTGCGACACAACAGCTTCTTTACGAACAGTAGACCGTAGTTCTGAAATGGAATCAGCAGGGATGACAACCGTTGTTTCTTCAGGCGATTTCGTTTTTTCAGCACTGTTGTCACAACCAACCATAAAAATGATACCTAGTATAAAGATGTCAATACTATGTTTCACGATAAATGTGTTATTCTTTAAATAAGAAGAAAATTAATATGTTTTTCTTAAAATCATCAAGGAAGGATGATAAAATTTAGCCGTATAAATATGCTAAGCAATTTTTATGGTGAAGCATAAATATCTACGGTGCTTTTTGGCAAGTATTTTCTTTCCGGATTGGATGGCTTTGAGACTGATTGGTAGTCTACTTAACTGGTTGATATGAAAACAAAAATGCCCCTGTTAATAGGGGCATTTTTATAAGAAAATATGTGATTATTTCTTTTCTTCTTTCAAATCCACTTTAATATTTACACCGTCTTTTTCTTCCAGATACATGGAGAATTGTTTAGCAACATCTTCAGATAATTCTTTTCCATTGATGATTACTTTTCCGTCTTTGATTTCCAGAGAAACGTTATCACCTGTGATCAATCCGGCTTTTTTCAGTTCCTTGATCATCTCATCCATCTTCATGTCTTCTGCATTCACACTTACATTCATTTTATTATCTCCATCAATCGCTTTGATCTCAATTTTTTTCTCTACGATCTGCTTGTCAACATCCGCACCATGCAATTGAGCAAGGGTAGGAGCAATCACTAATGAAACAATCGACATCAATTTGATCAAGATGTTCATGGATGGACCGGAAGTATCTTTAAATGGATCACCTACAGTATCACCTGTTACAGATGCTTTATGTGGTTCAGATTTTTTGTAGTACATCTCACCATTGATCTCAACACCTTTTTCAAATGATTTCTTGGCATTATCCCAAGCACCACCGGCGTTGTTCTGGAACATACCCATCAGTACGCCACTTACAGTAGCACCTGCCAGGAATCCACCCAATGCTTCAGCACCCAATAAGAAACCAATGATCAAAGGAGATACGATGGCGATTGCACCCGGCAACATCATTTTTTTGATAGACGCTTCCGTAGAAATAGCCACACACTTATCATACTCAGGCTTTCCGGTTCCTTCCATGATACCCGGAATAGAACGGAACTGACGACGTACTTCCTCTACCATCGACATAGCAGCTTGTCCAACCGCACGAATCGCTAATGAAGAGAAGATGAAAGGAATCATGGCGCCTACGAATAAAGAGGCCAATACTTTTGCCTTATAAATATCAATACCATTGATACCCGCAACACCCACAAAAGCTGCGAACAATGCCAATGCTGTCAATGCCGCAGAAGCAATTGCAAAACCTTTACCGGTAGCAGCAGTAGTATTACCCACAGCATCCAACACGTCTGTTTTTTCACGCACTTCTTTTGGCAGTTCACTCATTTCAGCAATACCACCTGCATTATCTGCAATCGGACCAAATGCATCAATCGCTAATTGCATCGCAGTAGTGGCCATCATACCGGCAGCAGCAATCGCTACACCATATAATCCTGCGCACTCATAAGAACCCCAGATACCACCTGCCAATACCAGGATCGGTAAGAAAGTAGATTCCATACCTACTGCCAAACCTCCGATCACGTTGGTAGCATGTCCGGTAGAAGACTGACGAATGATCGACATTACCGGACGCTTACCCATTGCGGTGTAATATTCAGTAATGATGCTCATCAAAGTACCTACAGCCAAACCTACCACGATAGCACCTAATACACCATCGCGGGTAAACTCAAGACCACGAAGGGTCATGGTTTCAGGTAATATATAATATACCAGACCTGCACAAGCAGCGGCAGTTAGAATAATAGAACCCCAGTTACCCATATTCAGGGCTTTCTGAACATTGGCAGTATTGATACCGGCTGCATCGCTTACACGAACAAACCAAGTACCTACTATTGAGAATAAAATACCCACACCTGCAATCAACATCGGTAACAGGATAGGAGCATAACCACCAAAATTATCTATTGAAACCGTTTCTTGTCCCAATACCATGGTTGCCAATACAGTAGCTACATAAGAACCGAACAAGTCAGCACCCATACCTGCTACGTCACCTACGTTATCACCTACGTTATCAGCAATGGTGGCCGGGTTACGTGGATCATCTTCCGGAATACCGGCTTCTACTTTACCTACTAAGTCAGCACCTACATCGGCAGCTTTTGTATAGATACCACCACCCACACGTGCAAACAAGGCAATAGATTCAGCACCGAGAGAGAAACCGGTCAATACTTCAATGGTCTGAAGCATTTCAGCAGAATTCGCTGCTGCTTCGGGAGCAAATACCTGCTTCAAGATCAGGTAAACACCACCCAAACCTAATACAGCTAAACCGGCAACACCCAATCCCATTACTGCACCACCGGTAAATGATACATTCAGGGCTTTTGACAAACTGGTTCTTGCTGCCTGAGCGGTACGAACATTGGCCTTGGTAGCCACTTTCATACCAATATAGCCGGCAACAGCACTACATACAGCACCCAACACAAAAGCCAAAGAGATTGACCAATGTGAATGTGGATTACTGCTCGCCATCACACCCAATAACAAGGCTACGATTACAACGAAATAAGTCAGTATTTTCCATTCAGCTCTCAGAAAAGCCATCGCACCCTCAGCAATATAATTGCTGATTTCTTTCATACGGTCATTACCCGCGTCCTGCTTGGATACCCAATTAAACTTCAATAATGTGTAGAGGAGACCTACAACTCCCATCGCCGGAACGGCATAAAACAAGATTTTGTCCATAATACAGTGTGTCTGGTAAGTTTATGTTAATTGAAAGTCTGCAAAAATAGGGGGAAAAGGCTAAAAACAACGGTTAGGCTGCTTTGTGTTGAGAATATATCCTATTGAAAAAACTTATTCCTCCAATTCGGTACTATCAGTTCTTCCCGTAAAGGCAGAAGAAAGTGCTTTTGCCTTATAAATATTACGGTTATAACGATTCCCTAGCACAATAATAGTAGCAGAATCTTTAATGTATCTGGTGAACACGGTATTATTGCCATGCCACCAACCATTGTGGTATACAATTTCTTCTGTGGGCGAATTCAATAAACGCCAGCCCAATCCATAGTTATGAAATGATTTATTCTCGAAACTATAGGGTTGATAAGCAAGTTCTTGTGAAGCTTTACTCACATAAGTTCCTTCATGCAGTGCTCTGTCCCACAATAATAAATCTCGCACGGTTGAATACACATTCTTATCTCCATAAATGCAATCCAACTTCTCAATGCCATAGGGTATATTATTATATCGATAGGAAGGAGTATAATTTCCGGTATCTGCCACACTGAACACATAGGAGTCATTCATACCCAGCGGTGTGAATAAGCTATCCTTCATATAGGTTGGATAAGATTGTCCCGTTACTTTTTCAATGATCAAAGCCAGTAGCGCATAATTGGTATTGCTATACCTAAAAGCTCGGTCGGGTGCAAAGAGTGGGGCCGGACGATGTTTCATCATATAATCCAACACATCCTGATTCGAGAGGAGTCCCGGTTTCAGGGGCGGCATTTTGATGGTACGTGTTCTTCTGACCCAACGTCCTTTTTTATTCTTAACACGATAAGTTTCAACTCTTCTGTCTACCATAAAATAGACATAATTATTCAATCCACTGCGATGATTGAGTAGTTGTTGTACCGTGATATTTTGATAAGGAAATCCGGGAAAGAATTCATCCACCGTATCATCCAGTTCCAGCTTGCCTTGCTCTCTGAGTTTGAGAATGGCCATTCCGGTAAAAGTCTTGGATACCGATGCCAAATGAAAAGGGGTATTGGGTGTAATGAGAGCTTTGGTTTTGAAATTGCTATACCCTTTATAATCTTCAAATAAAATCTCACCATTTTTGGCAACCAGTATGCTTCCATTAAAACCACGATTGCCCAATAACTGTTGATATTGTTTTTCAATTTCAGCAGCATACAGTGCTTTTGTTGAAGAAGGTATAGCAGTATATGCATTTGCCTCCGCTGCAGAATCCTTCTCTGCAGGTTGTGCACTACAGGCTTGGAACAACCCCATCAAAATAGCGATACCAAAGACTCTTACGATCATCTGTTAGTTTTTCTTCGCGGCGAAAATAAACAACAATGTGTTAGTGAAATGGTTAAAACCAGAAAGATTATCCAGAAAATAAAAACATTATTTTCGTTCCATGAGCAAGACCAGTTATCCCAAAGAGCGGATCAATATTTTATTTCTCGAAAACATCAGTGATAAAGCTGTTCAATATTTTAAACAGCAAGGCTATGCCAATGTCAAAAAAATAGCGGGTGCATTGAGTGAAGAAGAATTGATGAAAGAAGTAAAAGATGTGCATTTATTAGGCATACGTTCCAAAACACAGATCACTCCCAAAGTATTAGAAGCTGCAAAAAAATTACAAGCCATTGGGTGTTTTTGTATTGGGGTAAATCAGGTTGACTTAAAAGCTGCTACTAAAAAAGGTGTGGTGGTATTCAATGCACCTTATAGTAATACGAGAAGTGTGGCAGAATTGGTGATCGGTATCTCTGTGATGTTGATCAGAAAAATAGTAGATAAAAATATAGCCGCACATAAAGGTATCTGGATGAAAGATGCCAAAGGCAGTTATGAACTGCGTGGTAAAACCATGGGTATTATTGGTTATGGCAATATCGGATCACAGGTCAGTGTATTGTGTGAAGCCTTAGGCATGAAAGTATTGTTCTACGATACGGAAACAAAACTGCCTTTGGGTAATGCAGTGGCTGCAAAAAACATGAAAGAAGTATTGAGCAATAGTGATATCATTTCTTTACATGTTCCCGAAACACTGCAAACAAAAAATCTCATCAACAGAAATAATATCAAGCTCTTTAAAAAAGGATCGATTTTATTGAATTATGCAAGAGGAGAAGTGGTAGACCTCAAAGCATTGAGTGAAGCCATCAAAGAAGGTGTTATTGCCGGTGCAGGTATTGATGTATATCCTTGGGAACCTGAAAAGAATGGAGATCATTTTGACACGCCTCTACAAGGATTGCCCAATGTCATTCTCACTCCGCATATCGGTGGCTCAACAGAAGAAGCGCAACAAAATATTGGAGAAGATGTGAGCGTCAAATTATTTCAATACCTCGAACGGGGTATCACCAATGGATCGCATACGGTTCCTGCTATTGGACTGCCGCCGGTAGATGGGGCACATCGTATTCTGCATATACATAAAAATGTACCGGGGGTATTGAGTGCTATCAATACTGCTTTATCTAAAAACAATATCAACATTGTTGGACAATACCTTAAAACCAATGAAGAGATCGGATATGTGGTATTGGATGTTGATAAGAAACTTTCAAAAAGAGCCGTGGAGTTGTTGAAAGAAGTGAAAGAGACGATTAAAGTGAGAATGTTGTATTGATTTCTGATTTCTGATGTCGGATGTCTGATATAAAAAAACGCTGTGAACCTCTGTGCCGTTACTCTGTGTATCTCTGTGGTTATTTTTGCCACAGAGGGGAGTTTGATGGAACACGGATTTTCATGATTGTCATGATAAATCATAACAATCCGTGTTCCTTATACTTCCGTCTTATAGTAAGTTTTTTATTTTTCTAATTTCATCAGCATTCGTAAAATCCCTACTGAAATCTTCAGACATCGCAGGATTCATGTATTCGCTCAATGAAGGAATCAATATGCGTGCAGAAGTATGAAATTCAAGAGCGCCGGTATAGGCTTTCATTGCTGCAATATTGTTGCTGTTGATACCACTGCCCGGCATGATGATGATTCGCCCATCTGCCTGATCAACCAATTGTTTGATCAGTTCTTTTCCATCCGGGGCTTTGGGTTGTTGTCCACTGGTGAGTATTCTTGTACAACCACATTCTATAATGGTTTCCAATGCTTGTAAAGGATCTTTGCAACGATCAAATGCTCTGTGAAAAGTAACATCCAATGGATATGCCAGTTCTGTTAAACGTGCAGTATTGTCTGCATCAATGGTGCCATCTTTTCTCAAGAGTCCAAATACCACGCCTTCAAATCCCAATTCTTTACAAAGCAGAATATCTTTCCGAATGATCTCCAGTTCTTCATCGCTGTGGTAATAATCACCACCACGCGGACGAATCATCGGAAAAATAGGAATGGATAGTTTTTCACGTGTTGTTTTTAAATAGCCATACGATGGGGTAGTACCACCATTGGCATAGTTCTCACATAACTCGATTCTATCAGCACCGGCATTTGCAGCTTCAATGGCTGTGGCGGTATTGAATACACATATTTCAAGAGGTAATGACATAAATCAGATCAATGGTTTGGCGTCTACTAGAAAATTTTTATCATCGGCATGACAAACAGCAAAGTTGAATCCTTTTTGTAAAGCATATCCTCCGTATTCGCCCGATTTACTGATGGCAATAAAACCTGCCTGAATAGTTTTGGCTTTATCGATCCCTTTTACTTTCAATAATCTTTCCATGGCTTTTTTACAAGCCGTTTCCGGATCCATGCCTTGTCGCATCAATTCCACAATGGTATGTGCTCCACAAATACGAATGATGTCTTCTCCTTGTCCGGTAGCCACTGCAGCGCCCACTTCATTGTCAACAAACAATCCGGCGCCAATGATCGGGGAGTCTCCGATTCGACCACGCATTTTGAAACCCATACCACTGGTGGTACAGCTTCCACTTAAATTGCCATTTGCATCCAATGCAATCATACCGATGGTATCATGGTTCCAATCACCATTTTCTAATTTTGTAGGAACAAATGCTGCTTGTCGCTTTGAGTTTTCAATATTGATCACGGGTTTGTACTCACTTTTCTTCAACCAGTTTTGATAGGCTTTTTTGGCGTCGTCAGACAATTCACCCGACTCCAATGGAAATCCTTCTGCTACTGCAAATTGTTGTGCGCCTGAGCCTGCCAGCATCACGTGTGGTGTTTTTTCCATCACTCTTCGGGCTACAGAGATGGGATGTTTTATTTTTTCTAAGAATAACACACTACCGCAATTGAAGTTTTCATCCATGATGCAGGCATCGAGTGTTACATAACCATCTCTATCCGGATTCGCTCCCAATCCTACACAACAGTTTAGTGAAGCTTCTGTAACACGAACCCCTTGTTCTACGGCATCCAATGCTCTTCCACCATTGCGTAAAATTTGCCAGGCAGCATTGTTGGCAGCGATACCCGCATCCCAGGTAGACAATACCAATGGTTTTTGAACAGTCATTTTTCCACGAAAAGAAGAAAAGCTAAGCGCAGATAATCCCAAAGATCCCAACTGAAGAAAACGTCGACGATGCAGCATGGTAATTTGTTTCGTCGAATGTAAGAAGATATGTCGGATGTCTGATGTCTGATATCTGATTTGGGGAATGAAGTCAAAAGTCAAAATTAAAAAGTCAAAATTAAAAAGTCAAAAGTCAAAAGGAAAAGGTGAAAGGAATGTTCTTTTTTTGACTTTTCACTTTTGACTTATAGACAGTTTTCGAATCATTTCATCACTTAACGCATCACTGTATGCTCCATAGGCATTGATGAGGGTTCCTTTGATGCTATGATCTAGCGATTCTATTACGTATAAAATACTTGAGTTAGATGGATCGGTATCACCCTCAAATCGATGATGGGTTACAATGCTGAACTGAGAGGGGAGTAGACAAATACCCGTACTGCTACACTTGATCTGATCAAAAGCCAGGTTGAAATCCGTAGTATATCCCTGCTGCTTTAAATCAGCCAATGCATCTACCAGATTGTCGTACGATTTCATGATAGAAAGATAGGGAGAAATTTCGGATGTCTGATTGAGTGGATGAATTCAAAATTAAAAAGTCAAAAGTCAAAAGTGGAAGGGCGCTCATTTTTTGACTTTTGACTTTTTAATTTTGAATTTTTTATCCCCCAATTCTGCTTTACTCTTCTGTTGCGCTTCCGGTGCTACGTTTGTTGGTTTTAAAGCTTTTACCAAAACGGTATTGGAATTATAAAAACCATTATTAATCAAGGAATCATTTACGATACCCTTGAACGGGATACTTGTATCCGCACTGTTGGCGTTGTTTTACTGAATAGGCTATAACGCTTCATTTTCAGACACTTATCCCAGTGTTATCTCAGTACTATCCCAGTAGTATCCCAGTGTTATCTCAGATCTATAAAGAACTGTGTTATCAATAGCGAAAATAAAAGCAAGTAAAGACTTGAAAAAAAGGTAAAATATAGGTAACTTATAGGTCATAAAATCACACCATGCCGATACTAACAGGACCCATCCAATACATTGGAACCATTGATGATTTAACTGCGTATAAAACGAGAAACAGTGATAAGGTTATTGTGCGCAGAAAAAAATTTATCTCCCATAACGCTTTTAAAACGGAGCCGCAATATGATGCCATGCGCAGAAACAATGCCGAATTTACCGGGTGTGCGTATGCAGGAAAAGTAGTACGAAATGCCTTGGGATCTTTATTGCGATTGGCAGATTACAATGTATCGCCTGCTATCAATAAATTTTGCAAAGCCATTCAGAAACAGGATACGGTTGGTGAGTTGGGAAAACGATCAATTGTATTTTCTGCCTATAAAGACGCTTTAACTGCGATTGTTTTGAATAAACGCCATCTCTTTGAATCGGTTGTTAGACAAAGATCTGTTGTTGAGCTGTTAAGACCTGAAGGCGCTTTGCATCTTCATTTTGGAGAATTGATACCTGGGTTTAATATTCAGTTTCCATGGAAAAGTTCTCATTTCAGGTTCATTATTTCGCTGGGTGTTATTGGTGATCTACATGATCAGGGTAAGGGTTATGATACCAGTTATGGTAAATCGACCCCAATCGTTAGCACCGTATTTAGTTCTTGGATGCCTGCAGCCCAAAAAATGCCGGCACAAAGTTTTATAGTGAAGTTAAAGCAGCTTGACTTTTTACAACAGGAAGATATTAGTGTAGTAGCAGGTATCGGTATTCAAATGGGCACACCGAGTTTATTGGGCGATATTGAGCCGGTAAAATATGCGGGTACTGCTCGTATATTGGCCGTAGCATAATATAATACGACCGACAATTACAGCTTAAATAGCAGTCAATCAAATAGTTGTGTCTCTTTCGGACACCTTATTGGCTGCCCATTCATTTACTATAATATTTCCTATAATTAATATTATGTTAAATAGCAAAGAGCGAAATACGAGTAAAAAAGAAAACGGCTCTGCTTCTATTTTATCGTAGCGAGTGGTTAACATAAGGTTTCTTATAGAGAAGATCAATCCTTTTTTAAACCTAAATAAATAGCCAATAAACCGATAATTACGCCCACAACTATTTTAACAATATTATCTACAATAAACTGGAGTGTTTTTTGCCAAAATGATTTTTGGCTTTTGGTGCTTATGTTTTGGTTAGGAGGATTATTTGAGAAGTTTTGGTCTCTTATATCAAAATCTCGCCCTTGATTAGCAGTTCCGTAATTGACACCTATATAGTTAATTTGGTTATCAGCTTTCTCACTATTTTGTACGCTGTATTTAGCTTCAACTATAGCTTTGGTAGTTGGTATAAACCCGCTCTTATTTTGAATAAAATAATCATCGCCAATCTCATCAATTAGATACTCTAATTGTATAATATCGATACCTAGTAACTGTGCTGTTGTATCCCAATTGTATGACAGCTTCGGATTCTCTTTTGACGCTATATAATCGAATAGCGTTTTTCTTAGTTGCTTAACGTCCACAATAGTGTGTTTTGGTTACTCCTAACCTACTAAAAAATTATAATATAATAAAGATGTAGAATTTAGCTTTTAATATACTTATTAAATATATTATGAAGTTCGTTGATGATTATGTCACGTTCACTTTCGTTGCTATTCGCAACTATTTTAGCAATACCCATAAACTTGTCAGCGGGTATTAATAATCTATATCCATTTTTATCGGCTAAATATGCTAATGATAGGCAAGCCATTCTTTTATTGCCATTATTTAGCGGGTGGTTTTTTATCATACAATAAAAAAATACCGCCGCTTTCAGGCGAAATCCTTTATAAAGAAAGCTACCGTCAAATGTTTGGAATGCTGCAATTAATGAAGACTCTAACCTATCTGTATTGCATTCATTTATTGAAGGATAAGGCTCTTCGTTTGATTTATGGTGCTCTATACAATAGGCCAATAAGTGAAAAAACTCTTGAAGAGTGAGAGGCGTGTTAATACTACTCATGACTTAACTTGCTCATCATATCTCCATATGTAGCATAAAATTCTTTAGCAAAAGTTCGAGTCCTAGACTTGACATCTCTTCTATTCTTTTTCTTCTTAGAATTATTAGAAAATGCCTTTTTCTTTGGAGTTAATATAGTGGTTGTCTTTGCCATTATAGAGCAATTATACAATACGTTATTCAAAAAACGAATTATCAATTGAAAAATTGTGATAATTATTGCAATTACGTTGCATTAATCTGAAATTAATATAACGGTGAGAATAGTTGCTCGTTCCCCTCGCTTGCCCTAAGTTTTCTTTTTTACTCGTATTTCTGCCCACACCGTGGCAATGCAGCTAACGCAAAATAGGATTGCCCCTACACAGAGGCTACCGAAGTAGCATAATATTGAGTTATAATTGTTTTTCAATTCTCAGTAGTGTGTACGCACGACCCCAAGGCATTGAAAAACACTTATAACTAACTTTTATTTTTGGTTTTTATTATAGCTAATTTTTTAGGTACTCTGTTAGCAAAGTTCCTAATACTCCCAAAATTGCGCCAATAATAGCCATAACTATCCCAAATTTCCAATCTCTTTTAGCCGATTCAATCATAGCCTTTTGAGAATTTTCTTCTAATTCTTTTTTGTACTTAGCGTGGTCAAGCATATCCTTAAAATCTTGACCCATTTTTTTATAGTCATTCATGTATCATAATTTATTGGCAAGAATATACTTGTTTGCATTAAACCTAAAAATCATCATTAATACCCTTTGAAACTACATAAGCAAAACTATTAAGTATTAACGATAGGCTATCATTCCAAGGTAAGACAACGCTTTTTGCTGGTTTCCATTTTCCCTTTTCTTGGTTTAGCTTTTCAGCCTCATATACTTTAGGCATATCGTAAATTACTGCTTGCCCCATCAAGGTGAACATAGCTGAGTTATTGTAAAGCCTAACCCTAAACCGATTTTCTTTAACATCAATCGATAATCGAGTAGTTGCATTTAGAGCTATTCTGGCTATTCCTGGTTTTGCTGTAAACGCAAACGATATTTCGGTGGTAATATTTCCAGAAGTCCTGTCTTCATCTATTTTTACTGCTTTATAATTAGTGCTTCTTATTAAAGCTGATTTAACAAGATTGAAAACTTTGGTTTGGTCATTAATTCTATCAATATAAAAGACATTTTCATAAACAATAGAACCATCCTTGTACGGAATTTTTAAAAAAGTAGAATCTTCTTGCGAAAATGAAAAAAGTGGTATCAAAAATATTATATTAATAATGCGATACATATTTGACTGTTATTTTGCGTATTAGTAATTATTGGCAATGATTTCTAATCTATTAAAGATAGTCTTTTGTATAACTTTAAGACGATACTAGGTTATGAAAAAAAGAGCTTGGAATACAGACTTTATCGTTTTATTACTGTCTTGTTTTGTCTTTATCTTTTGGATGATCAGTTTATCCATCAATAATGTGTATGACTACATGGTTACCGGTGCATTGTACGAACTGCTGGCTTTACCTACCCTTGCCTTGGGTATTGTACTTCCGATCATTATTGTATACCGAATGTTTAGAAGATCCTTTAAACGCGTGTTGATCCCTATCCTGTCACTCCTATTTTTATTGGTGATGTTTCTTATCATGTATTTTCATCAACAATAAAAAAGCCACTTCTCAGTGGCTCTTCAAAAAAATAAGGCTGTTCAGTTAAAATGCCTGCCAAATAAAATTGGCTTGTCCAGCATTTTCCCCTGCCTTATCAATAAGTTTCTTTGTAAAATTAAAAATGGTTTTTTAATTCATCAAAAAAAATTTACAACTGCACCATCTCTCGCGGCTTATTGTTCTCCATCTTTAGTACAACACAGCCAGTGTCATCTAAGCGGAGCGCGAATTGTCCATCGGATAATCTAAATTCATCCGTTACCATAGCTGTTTTTACCGTCACTTCGTATCTTCTCAGTGTTATCCAATGGAATTCTGTAACAATATTTAGTAACCCTTCTTTAGTATTTTTCTGCAACACAATTCGATGATAGGGATCATTTTCTTTATCAGCATTCAAAAATCTAAAAAATTTATACCTCCCGGAACAGGATATAAGCCATGAAATGGATTGAATAATTATCTCTTTTACTAAATCGGGATCAATTCCATTTCTTTTGCCTGATTCATCTCCATGTTGATACCTATTATAATAATGTTTATCAAACCAAATCTCTATTAGAACCAGCTCTTGATGTTCAGCTGCTTTCCTGGCTTGAATAGAAGCTTTATTGGCCATCAATGAAAGTGGGTCATGCAATAGGATCTTTTCAGTTACTTTTTTCAAAGGAATTCTTTTCCTTGGTTTTCTTTGCTCCATATAAAACCTCGTATGGAAACAAAAATGAATCAACTTCTTCACTCATCTATTCTCTACATCAAGTTTTACGGATAATACGGTACGATTTTGTGTGATTAATACTTGCTTTATAATATAACCACAAACTCTGTGTTACCTCCGTGGTAAAAAAATCACTCCAAAAAAAAATCCTTTCACTTTTCACATCAGACATCAGAAATCTCCCATCTCCCATCCCTTCCGTATTTTTACATCCTATGCATATCCTCATCGTCAACAACACTGCCATCCCCGCTTTGAAATATGGCGGGACTGAACGTGTGATTTGGTGGTTGGGGAAAGCATTGGTAAAAGCCGGACACCAAGTTTCTTATCTGGTAGCGCCGGGCTCCAGTTGTCCATTTGCAGAAGTGTATCCATTTGATCCTGCACAGCCTTTCAATCAGCAAGTACCCAAAGACATAGGCATTGATATCATTCACTTGAATCATACAGTTAATGAAACGCCGCTTCTTCCCCATCTCATGACCATGCATGGAAACATGAATGAACAAGTTCCTTTGCCGGTGAACACTGTTTTTGTGTCCCGCAACCATGCAGAACGTTTTTGCAGTGAGTCATTTGTTTGCAATGGTATTGATCCGGATGATTATGGTGATCCTGCTCTTGCGGGACCTCGCTCCTATATTCATTTCTTAGGTGATGCTGCTTGGCGTGTTAAAAATGTACAAGGTGCTATTGATATATCCAGAAAAGCCAAATGGCCATTACAGGTCATCGGGGGACATCGGTTCAATTTCAATCAAGGTGTTCGTCTCACATTCGATACCCATGTTCATTTTCATGGTATGAAGGGTGGAGAAGAAAAAAATCAGATCCTTCGACGATCTGCAGCCATGTTATTTCCCGTTCGTTGGCATGAGCCTTTTGGATTGGCGATTACCGAGAGTTTATATTTTGGTTGTCCGGTTTTCGGCACACCTTATGGTTCTTTGTCTGAGATCGTTACAAAGGATGTTGGTTATTTATCTGCCAGTAAAAAAGAGCTGGTACAGGCCTTACAAAACATCCCACAATATGATCGTAAACGTTGTCATGAACGGGTGATGGATCAATTCACTGCTACCCACATGATGCAAGCATATCTCCGGAAATATGAAATCGTTATAAACGGACAAACACTCAACCACCACGCTCCCGTTCTTAAAGAAATTCAGGATGAGAAGTTTTTACCGTTTGGAGAGTAGAATGTTAGCGAATAGCTTATGGGTCATGGCGTATTGTTGATCTGTGATTTTTTGATCTTTGATTTTTTGATTTAAATCAGAATTTATCCAAATCAAAAAATCAAAGATCAAAAAATCAAACTTATTCCCCTGTTACCCGAATAATCCTCCCCGGTCCTTCAACAGCTACATAAATAGCGCCATCGGGACCTTGTTTTACATTGCGGACACGGCCGATACCGTCGAGTATTCTTTCATCTTTGGTAATAGTGTTGCCTTCTAATACAGCTCTGTTTACATGACTTGAATTGAGAGAACCGGTCAACAGGTTTCCTTTCCAGGATTTGAATTTATCGCTGGTGATCACTGCCAATCCACTCGGAGCGATGGAGGGAACCCAATATTTCAAAGGATCTGTAATACCATTCGCAGTGGGATTGGATGAGACAGCTACGCCATCGTAGTTTTTTCCATAACTCACCAAGGGCCATCCATAGTTTTTTCCTTTCTCCACCAAATTGATCTCATCACCACCCATTGGACCGTGTTCATTTTCCCAGATGCGATTATTGATCGCATCATAAGTCATACCCTGTGGATTGCGATGTCCGTAAGAGAACACTGTCGTTGCTGTTGAATTTCCCGGGAGTACTGGATTATCGGCGGGTACTTTTCCGTCATCTGTCATTCGATGTACTTTTCCCCAATCACTTTTGGTATCCTGTGCATTCATGTTCCCGCTGCCTACACCGCCATAACTGGTAGAGCCGCCCTCTCCTACGCTCAGATAGAGCATTCCGGCTTTGTCAAAAATGATACGACTACCAAAATGTCCGTACCAAGTATTGGCTGTTTTGGTTTGAAAAATGGTTTCTGTATTGGTGATGGTATTACCATTGAGTTTACATCGTGTGAGCTTTAAAACTGCACCATTCACTCCTGATTCTGAAGCAGCGTAGGAAATATAGATCCATCCATTGTTGGCATAATTTGGGTGGACTTTGATATCCAATAAACCACCTTGTCCATTGCTAAGGATGCCGGCTGGTACGCCCGATATTTCTTGTATAGTGCCACCGGTGGTATATCGCGCGATGGTACCTTTTTTCTCTGTGAATAACAGATCCCCGTTGGGCAGAAAATCCATTCCCCAAATGACCTCTCTGTTGTTCACTATGATATTGGTTTTCAGTGTTGGTTCGCCCGTAAGCGGAACTTCTGTGTTTTTGCTGGAAGAGCTCTGACAAGCACTCAGAGAACTGAATAGTGCCAATACTGCAATGGTGATGGATGATTTCATATACAGGTATTTACGTACTCTTAAATATACTGGTTCTATAGGGCAAATAAAATGAGGAAGTCTCAAAAGTAAAAAGAAGGCTTTGAGAATCGCCTAAATGAAAACTTTCTCCATCAGGTACCCGAATAAAAAGAGGCTGTATCGGAATTTTGATACAGCCTCTTTTCAATATTTCTTGGGCTTTACACTTTAGAACTTGTTGTGTAATGCATCAAACTCTTTGTATTTCGCTTCAAAAGCATCAAATGCTGCATTGTCTTTACCTCTGGCTCTATCGCGCTTATAAGCGTACAAATTGGCTAACCAGTCAACCGTACGATTGATCACACTTTTTTCGTTATTGGTTCTGCTGCTTTTATCTTTTAAGATAGCGTAAGCTTTCTGTAACCATTCTATTGCCTGATCTACTTGTTGGGTAATAGAGGGTTCTAATGCTGCATTGGCTTTTAGATAAGGTTCAGATTCAGCTTTTGCTTTGGCTTCTACTGCCGCTTTTTTCTTAGGATCTTTTTCAACAGGTTTCTCTGCATTGATCCTTTGAACGGAACGAATATTGTCGCGCACCAGATCATCCAGCGTAGCAAAAGTATTGTAACTCACAACACCTACGTTGAAGGCTGCAATGGCATTATTGCTGTTCTTAGCGAATGCTTTTTTAAATGCTTCAATCGATTTGTTGCTATACTTAACTGCAGTAGCGCTATCCAAGTCATCTTTATTCTTAGCATTGGCAAACGATTCTCCAAATAACAGGTATTTATTTTCAGTCAAAGTTCCCGCTGCATCTTCTTTGTCATACATTTCTGTTTTTGTTTTCAGATCGTATGACTCGAGTAAATCCATCTCATAGTATTCCCACTCTTTACTTTTATCAGGAAATACTTCATTAGCCAAGGCAAGGTTCTTTTTGAATTTTACCTCATCTTTTTGGCTGCTGGAATAATAATCCAATAAAAAACGATACACATCTACAAAATTGGTGTCGCTTATTTTATTGTCAGCCAAACGCTGGTAATATCCAGCAGCAGTTTCTAATTTTTTGGCATTTTGGAAAGCATAAGCGGCATAGAGGATGGATGTGGTATCCATTTTCAGGTTATTGCTGGTCCATTTATTCTCGATGATTTGATCGATATAACGGATAGCAGTTGCAAAATTTTCACCTGCATTTGCCCAATCTTTATCATTGAAACTACCGGTTCCTCTTGTAATAAAACCAAAATACATATCGAAATAGGCGCCGAGACCATCTTTCTCTTTTGCGATAGCATAGGTAGGATCCATTTCCTGGTATTTCTTCAAAGCCGCTTCTGCCTCTGCTCCGGCATTGGCATATTTGGCACTGAGTTCAGGTGTTTTAAAGATCGCAGCATAGATTTTGCCTTTGAACATATACGTCTCTGCCTTTGCTTGGGCTTTTGGATCCGCAGCTAATTTATCGATCTCTGTTTTTGCATCTTCCACCCTGCCTAAAATTATTGCATTTTGTACCTTTTTATAATCCTGTGCGGTAACAAACTGCAGTGTTGCAGCAAAGATGGAAAGCATGAATAGCTTCTTCATAACGGGAGGTTTTTAAACTTGGTTTTCGTTAGTGGTTGAATCGTTATTGTCTGTTGCAGGGTTTTCGTTTTCTGTTGTTTCACCAGGTATTTCCGATGATGCATCCTCATCATCATCTTCAATCTGTGAAATGGCAGCAATCTCATCTCCTTCATCGATCCTGATCAGTTTCACACCCTGTGTGGCCCTACCGGCTTCACGGATCTCACTGATGCTGGTACGAATCGTGATACCGGATTTACAAGTGATGATAAGGTCTTCTTTTTCAGTTACATAGAGGATGCCAACTAAACTTCCTGTTTTGTCTGTAACATGGATCGTTTTCACCCCTTTTCCACCTCGATTGGTGATACGGTATTCATCGATCGGTGTTCTTTTTCCAAAGCCTTTTTCACTTACTACCAAAATGGTTCGGGTAGTATCCTCCTTGTTTACACAGATCATGCCAATTACTTCATCTTTCTCATCATCTACCTCAATACCCGCAACGCCAATGGCACCTCTACCTGTTGCGCGTACCTTCTCTTCCTCAAAACGAATGGCTCTACCACTTTTCACCGCCAGCATGATCTCAGATTTGCCATCGGTCATCCTTGCTTCCAGTAATTCATCGCCTTCCATAATGGTAATGGCATTCACACCATTGGCTCTAGGGCGACTGAAATCTTCCAAAGAAGTCTTTTTAATGATTCCTTTCTTGGTACAAAGTACAATATAATGTTGCTGTACAAAATCTTTATCGGCCAGATTTTTTACATCAATAATGGCTTTCACCTTATCGTCACCCGGTAATTGTATCAGGTTTTGAATGGCTCTTCCTTTGCTTTGCTTTTCTCCTTCGGGTATTTCGTATACACGCATCCAGTAACAGCGCCCTTTTTCTGTGAAGAATAGCATCGTGTCATGGGTAGAAGCGACAAATAGATGTTCTACAAAATCTTCTTCACGTGTTTTAGAACCCACAGCTCCTCTTCCACCACGTTTTTGTTGGCGGTATTCAGATGCGGATGTTCTTTTGATATAACCCAAATGTGAAATGGTAATCACTACATCTTCTTCTTCAATGAGATCCTCAATACGCATCTCATCAGCGAGGTATTGAATCTCACTCTTACGCGCATCTCCAAATTGCTCTTTGATCTCGATCAATTCTTTTTTGATCAGGTCATAACGTAGTGCTTCACTTCCCAATAATGCTTTTAAGTCTTTGATGGTATTGATCAAACCATTGAATTCTTCAATGATTTTCTCTCTTTCCATACCGGTCAAACGCTGTAAACGCAGTTCCAGAATCGCTTTTGCCTGTGCTTCAGATAAACCTTCTTCCTGTTTGTATAATTCGTTGGAAAGATCTGTGAAGAGGTCTTGTTTGAGTAACCATTTGGCCTCTTTACTCTTGCTGATCAGACTTTCTTTGGCTTCATCCGGTGTTCTGCTGGCACGGATCAGGGTGATCACTTCATCCAAATGATCCAATGCTTTCAGGTATCCTTCCAAGATATGCGCACGCTCTTCTGCTTTACGCAAATCGAATTTGGCTCTGCGGATGACTACATCCATCCTGAAATCAATGAACTCAGCGATCAAATCGCGCAGGTTCATGATCTTAGGTTTGCCTTTGGATAGTGCTACGTTGTTGATACCGTAGCTGGTTTGTAATTCAGTGTATTTGTACAATTGGTTAATGACCACTTGCGCTACTGCATCACGCTTCAAATCCAGTACAATTCTGGTTCCTTCGCGTTTGTTACTTTCATTGTTGACATGTGCAATGCCTTCAACAGTCTTATCATTCACCAATTGTCCAATACGATCTGTTAATTGATCTCGGTTTACCTGATAAGGAACTTCCGTGATTACGATCTGCTCACGACCGCTTTGTTTAGTATCCACATGACATTTACCACGCACCACAACTCTTCCTCTTCCGGTAAGTAAAGCCTGTTTTACACCTTCCATGCCATAGATCACACCTCCCGTTGGGAAATCAGGGGCTTTTACGTATTGTATCAGTTCTTCTCCTGTGATCTCTCTGTTGTCAATAAATGCCACGCATCCATCCACCACTTCACCGAGGTTATGCGGCATCATATTGGTAGCCATACCTACGGCAATACCGGATGAACCATTCACCAAGAGTTGAGGAATACGGGAAGGAAGAACGGTAGGTTCTTGTAAAGAGTCATCGAAATTCAGTTGAAAATCAACCGTCTCTTTTTCAATATCATCCAGCATGGCTTCTGCCACTTTCTGTAAACGGGCTTCTGTATAACGCATAGCCGCCGGTGGATCACCATCCTGGTTACCAAAGTTACCCTGTCCATCTACCAGCGTATAACGCATGGTCCAATCCTGTGCCATACGCACCAATGTATCATAGATGGATGAGTCGCCATGCGGGTGGTATTTACCCATCACTTCACCCACAATACGGGCAGATTTTTTGTAGGGCTTGTTGCTGTTATTCCCCAGTTCATTCATCGCATATAAAACCCTGCGATGTACCGGTTTAAAACCATCCCTGGCATCAGGTAGGGCACGACCAACGATCACCGACATCGAATAATCGATGTAGGCTGTTTTCATTTGTTCTTCAATATTGACCTGTATAATGCGGTCGTTATCGCTCGTCTGTTCGGGTAGCAGATTTTCTTCCATGTTCGCTTTTCTCGTACGTATTTTTGAGTTCTTCCCGGTGGATGTTAGCACCCATAAATCCGGGATGGCGAAGATAGTTTTTTTAGGTGGGAAAAAAGGGCTGAAATGGCTGTTTTTTAAGCAGTTTTATCCACAAAGCTGCATAAAAAAACACCCTGTTTTTCCATGGCTCCTGGCGATGGGAAAACTAGGGTGTTTTGTTCTTCTATTACCTTATATGCAAGAGACTTAGTTGGTCACTTTTCTGATGTCTGAACTACCGCTTTTGGAAGTCGTAGCCGTAGCATTCCCCTTGTAATGGATATCGCTACCGCCGGATGCAGTGGCATCCATTTGCTTATTTGCGGTAATGCTAACATCACTACCTCCACTGGAAACCACTCTGCATACATCCGTAATCAACCCATACCCTTCTACATCACTTCCTCCTGATGCAGTAATCTTCACCTGAGCAGCTTTACCTTTAATGGTAGCATCGCTGCCACCGCTGGCTGACAGACTTAATTCATCGCATTGAATCTCTCCCCTAAGGTCTGAACCACCGGAAATAGAGATACTGAGTTTATTGCTTCTGATCACGGTCTCTAAAGACACGTCAGAACCACCTGAAGCACCCAACTTATCCAGATTTTTCACGGATACATAGGCTTTTAATTTTTTATTGCCGGTATTAGAACCCCAGTTCCAACCATCTTTTTTTTCGTAGTAAATCTTCAATACCCCATCTACCACTTCCGTGATGATCTTATCACGATACTCATCAGAAACAGCACTTACTGCTACCGCTTCTTCGGATGATTGTGTGAGATACAGGTCAATACCATTGGATACCTGTACCGCATGGAAATTTTTGAGTCCATTGCGACTCTGTGCATTGGCATCGCGAATGGTTTTTTGGGCAAGAATCGTTCCGGTCAGCATCAGTAACGAAACGAATAAGGTGATCGCTTGTTTCATGTAGGATTTTTTAAGTTGAACGAACCTATCCTGCTTTAGTTACAGAATTGAGTTGATTTTTTTTGATCCCAAGTAAACCTCGTATTTGATTCCGCTTTCTGTGCATTTCAGTGCCTTCTCCGAAGGAGTCCTTTGGACAGTGGCAACATTTTCTATTCATTATTTCTACTTAGCTTGCGGCATGTCATTTCCACCTCCTCATATCCTTGTTTTTGGTGCCGGTAAATCATCTACTGTCTTGATTGATTACCTCAAACGCGAAACCCGACGCAGACAATGGAAACTAACTGTGGCAGATGCAGATATAGAGACCGTTCTTCAAAAGTTGGGCACTGAAATGCATACCCATGCGGTTCAACTGGATATTACCGATACCGAAAAAAGAAGATCATTGATCGCTGCTGCAGATGTGGTGATCTCTTTAATGCCACCGGCTCTTCATTATCATGTGGCCCTAGACTGCTTGGATCTCGGAAAACATTTACTCACTGCTTCTTATGTCGATGATCAAATCAAAGCATTGCAACAGCAAATTGCTGATAAGGAATTGTTGTTTTTGTGTGAGATGGGATTGGATCCCGGTATCGACCACATGAGCGCGATGCAATTGATCCATGCCATTAAAGCCAAGGGTGGAAAGATCCATTCTTTCTTATCACATTGTGGTGGATTGGTAGCTCCTGAAAGCGATAATAATCCTTGGCATTATAAAATCAGTTGGAATCCTCGTAATGTAGTACTGGCAGGCAAGGCCGGTGCCGTATTTCTGAAAAACGGTGAAGAACAGGCATTGTCTTATGAACAGTTGTTCCGTGCATCCGGAAATGTAACCATCCCTGATCTTGGTGAATTGGCCTACTATGCCAACAGAGATTCTCTGAGTTATATTCCAAAATACGATTTACAAGATTGTTCAACATTCATCCGAACAACGCTGCGGCATTCAGATTTCTGCAAAGGTTGGACTACCATCGTTGACCTGAAACTCACGGATGAAATTGTAACTTACGATACAAGTACTTTGCGGATGTCTGATTTTCTCCAACAACATCTACAACAACACCGTTTGTCTGTTACACCGGAACAATTATCATCTGATGCACATATTCAGGCAATGCTACTCAGTTTGGGTTTGAATAGTGAACAGCCGATCCATAAAGGGATATGTACTGCTGCAGATATTCTTCAATGGAGAATGGAATCATCCTGGATATTGGAGCCGCAGGATAAAGACATGATCGTGATGTTGCATGAGATTGAATATGAGCTGAATGGTCAATATAAAACCGTCAAAAGCAGTCTGGTGGTCAAAGGCGAAGATCATTTACGCACAGCCATGGCGAAAACAGTTGGATTGCCATTGGGCATCGCAGCTATATTGATAGCCGAAAAAGCTTTACCTGAAAAAGGACTGCATATTCCGATCATTCCTTCTATTTATGCACCTGTATTATCTTTACTGGCAAAAGAAGGAATCCTATTTCATGAAGTAGAGGACTGAGCCTATCTCTATTTTACTTTTTTTTCCTTTTACCCGTCTCCTTTTCACTTTTGACTTTTGACTTTTCACTTTTGCCTTCCATCACCCATTCATAATCCAATTGTCTTTTTTCAAGATTCGCTGCCACTACCCGAATGGTTACTTTATCACCCATGCGGAAGGTTCTGCCACTTCTTCGTCCAACCAAGCTATAATCACTTTCCACCAATCTGAAATCATCATAATCACTCAGTCCAATCAAACTTACCAGTCCTTCACACTTGTGTTCAACAGTTTCTACCCAGAATCCAAAACTGGCAACACCGCTCACTACCCCTTCAAAACTTTCTCCGAGATAATCGCGCATGTACTCTACTTGTTTGTATTTATTACCTGCACGTTCGCATTCCATAGCGGCTCTTTCTCTGTCGCTGCTATGTTTACACTTCTCTTCCATTTTTTTATCGATCATTGGTTTCCCTTGTAGCACGGTTTCCAGTACACGGTGTACCAATACATCGGGATATCTTCGGATGGGAGAAGTAAAGTGACAGTAAAATTCAAAAGCCAATCCGTAGTGACCAATATTCTCGGTCGTATACACGGCTTTTGCCATGGTACGTATACCCAATTGCTCCAACACATGCTGCTCAGGTTTTCCTTTAGCATCTGCCAGCATTTGATTAAAACTTGCAGCAATAGATTCAGGTGAGCTTAGATCAAATTTATGACCATACTTTTTTGCGAACTCCATAAAAGGAGCCAATCTTTCTGCATCCGGTTGGTCATGCACGCGATATGGGAATGGGATCTGCTTTTTATTGATCTGTATTTTGGAAATATTCTCTGCAACGGTACGATTGGCCAACAACATGAATTCTTCAATCAGTTGGTGTGCTTCTTTACTTTCTTTTACAACAATTCCTACCGGTTTTCCCTTTTCATCTAACTTAAAACGCACTTCCTGCGAAGAGAAATTGATAGCACCTTTACTGAAGCGCTTCTTTCGCATTTTCTGTGCAAAATCATTCAATAGTAAAATATCTTCTGCAAATTTTCCTTCCTTGGTTTCAATGATCTCTTGAACATCTTCATAAGTAAAGCGATGATCAGAATGAATCACCGTTCTACCTAACCAATATTGTTTGATCTCTCCTTTAGCATTCATTTGAAAAATGGCGGAGAAAGTAAATTTATCTTCATGAGGTCTGAGCGAACACAGTTCATTGGAGATTCGTTCCGGTAACATTGGGTTCACCCTATCAGGCAAGTAAACGGATGTGGCTCTCTTATACGCTTCTTCATCCAATTCTGTTTCCGGATGAACATAATAGCTGACGTCGGCAATATGAACACCGATTTCGTAAATGCCATTGGCTAATTTTCGAATAGAAATGGCATCATCAAAATCTTTGGCATCTACAGGGTCGATGGTAAATGTGCGAATCTCTCTGCAGTCTTTTCTTTTTTTGATCTCTTCTGAATCCAGTACATCGGGTAATCGTTCTGCTTCTTCCAATACATCTTCCGGGAAAAACAGCGGGAAACCGGCTTGTGCCAGTAATTCCTTCATGGCTGCATCGTTCTCATCTTCGGGTTGCATTACACTCACGACTTCGCCAACGGGTTTTTTATCTTCTTTCTCCCATTTGACCAATCGAGCTACTACTCGGTCTTTATTTTTAGCACCATTCAAGGATGTCAATGGAATAAAAAGATCCGGCATCGGTTTATCCGTATCAGGAACGAAAAACGCAAAATTGGTAGAGAGTTGTATGTATCCAATGAATTCAGTTTGTCTTCGGCTGATTACTTCGGTAATCTTTCCTTCTTTCTTACCGGTTCTTCCGTTTTCACGCACCACTTTTACACGAACTACATCTCCATTGAGGGCATTCATGAAGTCGCCCGGACGAACCAGTACATCACCACTGCCATTATCGATGACCACATATCCCATACCTGAACGGGTTACTTCGAGTTTACCTTTTAGTAATTGTGCCGTTACAGATTTTTGTTTTTGCTTCTGTTTCTTTTGCTTCGATGTTTTCTTACTCATGATATAGGCTTGTACCTAAAGTTCCTGATAAAATCAGTAACCATTCGATTAAATTGTTCACCTTCTCCAAACAAAAAATCATGTCGTATGGGTAGCACATACATCGGTAAGGTTGCTAATTCATCCCTGAATTTTAACAAACGAACTGCATCTTTTTCTGTTGTCAGAATGATTTTGTCTCTGGCGTGAATACGATCAAATTTTTCTTTGATCTCATTCAGATCATCAATGGAGAAAATATGATGATCTGAATAGTCTTGTTGATAGTAAGTATGGGTGCATTCATGCAGGTATTCTTTCAACGGTTTTGGATTGGCAATACCACATACCAGTAATACCTCTACTCTTGGGGTTAATAACCATTCATCTTCATAATTGAAAATATGATAAGGTACCCCATACGCAATCCTCGTAAAAAATACTTTTTGATCTGCGCGGGGTTTCAGGTTGCGAATGATCTGTTGTTTTCGCTCAGATGAAAGATCTGCCGGACATTTGGTAACCACAATAATATTGGCTCTTTTGGCAGACCTTCTTTCATCACGCAAATCACCGGTAGGCAAAAAGAAATCGTTTACATAGATATTACTGTATTCTGTCAGTAGAATATTAAATCCTGCTTTGACAGAGCGATGCTGAAAAGCGTCATCCAGAATGATGGCTTGCAGATCGGGGACATCTTGTAATAATTGTGGTATGGCTACCAATCTTTCCTCACCTACTGCTACGGGTATTTGCGGAAACTTCATGTGGAATAACATGGGTTCATCACCTATCTCCAATGCCGTTGTTGTAGGATTGGCCAATGCATATCCTTTTGTTTTTCTTTTATATCCCCTACTCAGCGTACCTACTTTGAATTGAGGTGATAATAAATACAAAAGATATTCTACCATCGGTGATTTGCCAGTGCCGCCTACCGCCAAATTACCTACACAGATCAAAGGGAAATTAAAGGAAGCAGATTTGAGGTATTGTTGATCAAACATCCAATTACGAATACGGATAATGAGTCCATACAGCAACGCAATCGGCAATAAAAGAACCCTAAAAGAAGTAAGAAATATCGTATTAAAATTCATAGACCTCGTTCGGCGTGATACAGTAGTTCAAAGGTACGTCAAATTCGTGGGTGTCAGTGAGCAATGGGATGGGATCAAAATAACTAAAACCGATGGTAATGGCATCTGTTCGGCATTGTTGCAGGTAACGGTCATAGAATCCTTTGCCATAGCCTACCCTGTATCCTTGGACATCGCAAATAAGCATGGGTACAAAAATTAGGTCGATATCGGTAGGCTGTAATGGTGCTGTTGCCGGTGGTTCTGTAATCCCCCAGTTATTGACGGTATACACAGTGTCTTCATCAATCAAATGCGCTGTCATGGTACCTGTTTCCTGATCAGACACCGGATATGCAATGTTCAATCCCGGTACCATATGTCTTAAATATCCTGAAAACAAATGCGTATTGGGTTCTGCTTGTCCGGATATAGGCCAATAAGTTAATAAAGTTTGAATACTGCTGAAATCGAATTGCTGAAATTGTATCAACATCAAATCATCCATACGCAAACGATCATGTCCGTCCAACTCTTTTCGTTTGGCTTTATAGATCTTTCTCAATGCGTCTTTTGTCATGTTGATCTGTTATAAATAGCGATGCAAGTTACTACGGATATTTCCTGCTTGCTGCTGAATGAATGTTGGATTCACCTCAGAAAGATAAGGCACAGAACCCAAAGAAGGAAAGCCACTCCATGTTACGATTTCATCTTCATAGTCGAGGTATTGATCATTGAAGATCCAGCCCATCACATCGATACCTACTTGTTTACAGTAAGCTGCCGTTAAACGAGAGTGATTGATGCTGCCTAAATAATTTCTGCTCACCAGAATGACTCGCGCATTCAAGGAAAGAATCAGATCAGCAATCGATTGTTGATCGTTCAGTGGTACCAATAATCCCCCGGCACCTTCTATCACTAATATGCGATCGGGTTTTTCGCTCAACAGTTGCTTTGCTTTTTCTTGTATGATATCAATATCAATAATGATTTGTTCAGCTCTTGCAGCGATATGTGGAGAAGCCGGCATTTGTAAACAATAGATTTCCGGATGAATGATGGTAGTTGTATTCGTTACCAATTGTTGCACCCTTTGTGCATCCGTACCTGTTTCAAATCCGGCTTGTACCGGTTTCCAATAATCAGCTTCTAATGCCTCGGTTACAATGGCCGATACCACCGTTTTGCCGATTTCAGTTCCGATACCTGTTATGAAGATGGGGCGGTTCATTGGTGGTAGTCCATGGTCAATAGACCATAGTCCATGGGGTTTATTTTATTATACTTTAATTAAAGTTATTCGATGGAACATAAGGTATAAAATATTCTTTCTGACACTAAAACTATGGACTATGGACTACTCAAAAAAAACGAAAACAAAGTAGTCCCATAATTTCGTTGAAAGCTAAAGCCTTCAAATTTTTCATAATTGTTTCGCGGTGTGTGTTCCAGTACAAAAAAGCCGCCTTTACGGATCATTTTTTTGGAGACAATTAGCTTGGGTAATTCATCGATGGTTCCCAAGGCGTAAGGAGGACCTGCAAAAATGAAATCGAAGTCTTCTTCACAGGATTGCAAATACGCAAATACATCCATCTTCAATACCTTATAGTTTTCCATCCCTAACATTTCTGCGTTCTTTTTGATGAATGCATGCATGATGGGGTCTTTTTCTACAAGGGTTAATTGCGCTGCACCGCGTGATGCCAGTTCGTAACTGATGCAGCCGGTGCCTCCAAATAAATCCAAAGATTCGATGCCTTCAAAATCCATCCTGTTTTGAAGGATATTGAATAACCCTTCTTTGGCTATATCAGTAGTGGGTCGGGTATGTGGCATTTGGGCGGGTGGACTGATCCTCCTGCCCCCCCATTTTCCGGAAATAATTCTCATACAATCGGATTAAAGAACGGGGTAAAATAATGGGCATGATATGATTCAAGCATCTCAGGAATCAGTGCTGATTCAGAAAGATTGCTGAACGATCGTTTGGGGAATAATTGTTGTAAATGTTGGTGTAATTCACCATGTGGCTCAATAAATCCACTCATTTCAATATGGGTATCTTCCGCTCTCAGGTCATGCTCTTTGAGTATGGATAAGAGATAAAAGCAAAGGTCTGCAGAAGTTTCAAAGCTGTAAGACTGAATGAAATGCAACTGCCCTTTTATCATCAATACAGCAATGAAAGATTGAGGATATACTTGAATATGTAGTATTGTATCAGGTAAATCGGGTCTTGCAAAAAGTGAATTTAAAATTTCCGTGTAGATATGATGTCCTTGAAACAAATGAAAATGTCTGACTGCCTGGTCTAAGATGGTCTTTCTGATGCGATAGCAATTGACCATATTTTTAGCATCGGCTAGTTTATCATGTTTCTGTTCATGTCTATTCGATTCTCCAAATACCATGGATAAAAAATCTGTTGCCGCAGCAGTATTCATTTTTTCAACCGGGATGATCAATGCTTCCCGGAAATTGTAACATAGATGTACGTTGCCGGAATATTTATCCAGTAAGATGGAGTTGTTTTTGATCTCAAAGAAAACATCACTCCAGTCATTGATATCGTTGTCGAGTACAAAAAATTCAAATGCGTGAATGGTATGTTGATCAGCAATAGAACAAGCTACGTACAAAGGACCTATCTCCACCCGAAGTTGATCTTTCGGGGACATAACCAACGGTGTTGGTGGATAGAATGCCATTGTTTTTCTTGCCATACAATCGATATTGATTGCAATGATATAAAAAAAGCCACTGATTTGTGCACTGGTTAATATTGTAGCTTTGCCCGCATTTATGGAAATCGGAAAAAGCAATATGAATTTACAGGTATCAATCAGCCATCGGCAGATATTGACTATTGCCTTACCCATTACCGCTTCCATCATTGTTCCACAGATCAATTTTATCACCAATAATATTTTCCTGAGTGGCTTAGGTCAACAGGAATTGGGGGTGGCAGGAATCACCGGTGTGTATTATTTGATTTTTGCGGTGATTGGACAAGGACTGAATAATGGCTTACAAGCTTTGATCTCACGTAGGGCCGGTGAGAATCGAATCGATCAAATTGGTAGTTTGTTTTTTCAGGGTATACGGATTTCATTGGTATTGGCTTTATTGGGGATATTGGTCACTTGGTTTTTTGCACCGCTATTGTTTCAATATGCTTTACAAGATCAGGAACGGGTGGATATGGCCGTATCTTTTTTGAATATTCGTATTTTAGGTCTACCCTTTTTGTATGTCTATCAAATGCGCAATGCCTTGTTGGTGGGCACCAACCAGAGTCGCTACTTGATCATTGGTACCGCAACAGAAGCCATTACCAATGTTTATTTTGATTATGGATTTATCTATGGCAAACTCGGGCTTCCGGAATTAGGCTTCAACGGTGCTGCTTATGCCTCTATTATTTCTGAAGTGGCAGGATTATTCGTGATCTTCTTTGTCATTCAGGCAAAAGGTATTGGCAAGAACCTGAGTCTGTTTCAAAACACAAAATATGACTGGAATAATATCCGATTGATTTTACGCATATCCTTTCCCGTAATTCTACAGTTTGCCATCAGTATTATCAGCTGGGAGTTCTTTTATATCTTAATTGAACATCATGGTGCCAGGGATCTGGCCATTTCGAATACCATGCGGAATATTTTTGGATTCTTTGGCTGTTTTACCTGGGCATTTGGGGCTACTGCGAATAGTATGGTGAGTAATGTCATCGGACAAGGCAAACAAGAAAGGGTAACGGAGTTGGTTAAGAAAATTATGTTATGGAGTGTGGGGTTTGCGGTATTTGTATGTACCGTATTGAATTTGTTCCCGCATAGTTTCTTATCTGTGTATGGTCAAGGAGAAGATTTTATTGCAGCTGCTATTCCGGTGATGCGTATTGTGTCTGTGGCACTTGTATTTATGTCGGTATCTGTTATTTGGTTGAATGCAGTAACGGGTACAGGTAATACAAAAGTGAATCTGTATAGTGAGATTGCCGCCATCGTTCTGTATTGTTTATATGTCTATACCGTACTCGAGAAACTTCAATGGTCTATCGAATGGGGATGGGCAAGTGAAATGTTGTATTGGACTACCCTATTTATACCTTCATTCTGGTATATGCGAAGTGGAAGATGGAAAAAGCAACAACTGTAATAGAGGTTTAATCTCTTGTTAAACCCATTTATTCATGCAGCGTTGGTAATAATTTTCTTTTCTTTGAAAAAAACTAAACATGAGAAAATTAGTAGTACTTCCTTTGTTACTGGTTTCCTTGATCGGTTATGCACAGTTTCAAAAAAATGATAGATTATTAACCGGATTTATAGATTTATCAACAAATAAGACTAGTAGCGTCAGTTCTGCTGCTTCTAATTCAAATTTTGGTACCGGATTTAGTATATCAGCATCTAAATTTAGATCGGATAGAAAGTTCAATAGTTTGACCTTGACTTTCAATCATAATGTTACCAAGCAAAATCCTGCCAGTAATATTGAGAACAAGCAGATTCGAAATGCAATTGGCATTGGTTTTGGGCACACTATTTTAACGCCACTTGCACAAAGGGTATACCTTAGTTTTCCTTTTAGTTTTGGAACCACCATTGCACGTTTTGAATCCAAGAATAACAATCAGATAGCGAATAAGGCCAATAATTTCAGTATCGGTGCATCTGCAACGATCGGTATCGTATACCTGACCAAAAAGAAATGGGTGTTTTCAGCCAATATGGGATCCTTGGCAGGTATTCGTTTTGATCATGGAAAAACATCTTCCAGTACGGGGAATGAAACCAAGTCGAATGCTTTTAATATTTATGGAGGAGCATTGGGAACTGCATTCAACAATATGAGTATTGGGATTGGATACCTTATTAAATAAGAAATAAGAAATTAGAAACAAGAGACAAGGGACAAGAAACAAGAAAGAAACAAGATATAAGAGACGAGAAAGAGGAGATGTATGTGCTGTACATCTCCTCTTTTTTTTAGCCTTTTAATTTTTCTACTAATGCTGCGTATTGCTCCATGGCAGTTTCTTTTGTCATTCCTTTTAATTTTTCCCAGGCCTCATGTTTGAATTTAGCAACGAAATCAAAGGGATTTGATGGACCGGTTTCTGTATTATCACCCTCGGTAGCTTGCTTGTACAGTGAATAGAGTTGTAATAAAGTTTCATTATCCGGCTTCTCAGATAATGTTTTGCTATTGGCAACAGCTGTTGTGAAACGTTCCAGTAATGACATGAGATTGTTTTATAGATTTTATTGAATAGCTTCTAACATTTTTGCTCCTTCTGCCTTGATCGCCGGATCATCTCCTGTTCTCACCGGCAATTTAACCAGCTTATTGAGTACTTCGATTGCTTTTGCAGGTTGTCTGGCTTCTTTGTATGCTTTTGCCAGATCTAAATAATTCAAAGCGAAATAGGGTTCTAAAGTTTTGCATTTCTCCATGTGAACAATGGCCTTTTCTAAATCACCGGATGGTAGTCCACCATACAATAATTTTACAGCCGCTTTTTTCAATCCCGATAAAGTTACCATTTCATAATGCCATTTACCCAATGTGTAATTGGCTTTTGCGTGATCAGGATTAATAGTCAAAGCTTTATCAGCATACAGCTTAATGTCTTTAACAAATGCAACGATCTGTTTATTCTCCGTTTCGATATCGGTCATCCTACCTGCTATCATCGCCATGGCATAAGCGGCATCAGCATGATTGCTGTCGGCTTGCCAAGCTCTTTTGGCATACGATAATGCGGTTTCATAAAACAAGCGTTTATTGTTTTTATCTGCTTGCCTACCTCCGATGGATGCACTCAGTTCTGTTGCTTTTACCAAGGCTTTTAGATTGGCCGGGTCTTGTGTAAGCACCAGTTTGTATTTCTCTAAAGCTTCATTTTCTTTTTGTACCCTTTCAAAATTGGAGGCTTCTTTGAATAGTAAATTGATATCTTGTGCCTGAACTGTGAAATACTGCACTATCAACAAACAAAAACCCATCAGTTGTACAATATGCGCTCTTTTCATTGAATATCTTTTCGGTGAATGATCAGCGAAACACCCGTTGAACCCTGAAAAGCCGGTATTGGCGGATGTAGTTTTTTGATCGCAATGGTCACTGTTTCTGCTAGAGAAAATTGTGCCAGAATGGCCAATGCGATCTCCGATGCTACAGTTTCCAATAAAGGCGTAGCAATCGACATTCTTTTTTGAACTAAGTCATGCAATGCAACATAGTCAATCGTATCCTCAATCTTTGTAATCGGATATTTGGAAGGACGATAATCAACCGATACATCTACCAGAAAGTCATTACCCAATACCTTTTCTTCGGCATAAAGGCCATGGTAGGCGTGGATGATGACTTGATGTAGATGGATTGAAAACATGGGAGAAAATAAGAAATAAAGAATAAGAAATAAGGAATAAGAAATGAGAAAAAAGAAGCAGGAAATACCAAATTGGATTTTGAGTTTTACTTTCTGATTTCTTATTCCTTATTTCTTATTTCTCTGTTTTTATGCTAGTCCTTTTGCGGTCAGGTATCTTTCTGCATCCAGGGCTGCCATACAACCACTGCCTGCTGCTGTTACAGCCTGGCGGTAGTTTTTATCCTGTACATCTCCTGCTGCAAATACGCCTTCCAGATTCGTTTTGGTGGTACCGGGTACTGTTTTAATGTAACCCGTTTCATCCATATCGATCCAGCCTTTGAAAATATCACTATTGGGTTGGTGTCCAATCGCGACAAAAAATCCATTGATTGGAATTTCTTGTGTTTCCTGTGTTTTGTTGTTCTTGATACGAACACCTTCCACTTTTTTATCACCTAAAATCTCATCTGTATCCGTATTCCAATATACTTTGATATTGGGAGCATTGAGTACACGATCCTGCATCACTTTACTGGCGCGCATTTGATCTCTTCTCACGAACATGTGAACCGTAGTGCATAGTTTAGATAAGTACAAAGCTTCCTCAGCTGCCGTATCACCCGCACCCACAATTGCCACATCTTTTCCTTTGAAGAAAAACCCATCACAAACCGCACAAGCACTTACGCCAAAACCATTCAATCTTTGCTCACTTTCCAATCCCAACCATTTGGCAGAGGCACCCGTACTGATGATCACTGCATCGGCTTCAATCCATTTCTCCTCATCGATCTCTACTTTATAGGGTTGCTGACTAAAATCAACTTTTGTTGCCAATCCGTAGCGGATATCTGCTCCCATTCTTGCTGCCTGCTTTTCAAAATGCACCATCATCTCCGGACCTTGAATGCCTTCAGGATAACCGGGATAGTTTTCTACTTCTGTGGTAATGGTCAATTGTCCACCTGGTTGAATACCCTGGTATAAAACAGGTTTCATATTTGCACGGGCTGCATAAATAGCTGCGGTATATCCTGCCGGACCGGAACCAATAATCAATACATGTACTTTTTCTGTTGCTTCACTTGCCATACTTGAATTTTTATATTAGACGAACAAATTTATTGAACCCTTGCAGTTTCCGGGTTTCGTTTTTACACATATGCTCCTTATTTGGGGATAATCAGGGTTCTGTATTGTGCTGCATAACCACAAAAAGCACCCAAAGCATTGTTACTGATATTTCCAATCACCTTACCGGGAGAAGAAAAGGGATTACCCACAGATTGCAAGTTGAATTCCCAGGTTCTCCAAAAATCATAGGTCGATTTACTGATATTGCAAAGTTTGACAGATACTGTATCCCCTTTTTGAAAAAAACCATAAGTCTCAAAATCTACATCTTCATTTCTGTTCACACCTCTGTCTACTTGTATCTCATAGGTCTTTCCATCAATAATGTTATCGTCGAAGACACTGTTGAGTCCGGGTAGGAATGCTTGGCTATTTTGACGGGTAAAATATCGGATATAATTTCCCAATCCGGGTGGATCTTGTACCCTTGCCATCAATACTACTTTTTTCGGATCGTCATTATTGGGTGCGGGTTTCCACCAGATAGAGTCCATCGTTTTTGTTAACAATGGAATGCTTGTTTCGCTTGTATAAGAGAGTCCATTGACGTTGATCAATAACTTGTAGGTTTTCCCAAATTGCCCGATCAACTGAGGGGTTACTTGTGGGTCGGTACTGTAATAATAAAATCGATTACCACTTGTATCCTTTATTTCAAACTCTTTGAGTGGGTAAATGGTATTTCCTTCCTGAATGCTTACCGTGGCATTTCTTACATATGAGTTGGCAAGTTCTGCGGAATCTATTGTGGTAAAGAAGTTCAAGGATTTACTCAGTACGACAATGGGTGCTCGACCATTTTCAATTTCTGCATCCACTACTAATCGGCTGTCTTTATTAACAGGTGTAATATTGATTTCTCTTTCACAGGCGGTCAAGAAAATACAGATCCATACAAAAATCAGGTTCCGAAACATGCTGCAAAGGTATTTCAGTTTATGTTAAGACTATATGAAACAAAAAAGCCCTTTCCGGGTTGGAAAGGGCTGGTCATTTTCTTTACAATTTTATCCCAGATAAGCTTTTAATGCGTTGCTGTAACGCGCTTTCTGAAGACGCTTGATGGCTCTTTCTTTGATCTGTCGGATTCGCTCTTTGGTAAGATCATATTTCATACCAATTTGCTCAATGGTTACCCCATTTTCACCATCCAAACCAAAATAAGCGTTTACGATCTCAGCTTCTCTCGGACTCAATGATTTCAATACACGGCGAATTTCTTCACGCAATGAATCTTTCATCACATCATCGTCAGTGTCATCACTACCTTCCAATAAATCGCCCATGGCGACATCTTCTGCCTCGTGAACCGGAGCATCTAAGGATGTGTGACGGGTGTTACTTTGGAAGATGTTGTTGATCTCGGTTTCACTCATTTCCAGGATCTCAGCCAGCTCTTCGGTAGAAGGCTCACGCTCATGTTCCTGTTCGAAAGCCATATAGGCTTTGTTAGCTTTGTTATAGGTGCCAATTTTGTTTTGAGGCAGGCGGACTAATCTACCCTGCTCTGCCAACGCTTGTAAGATGGACTGGCGAATCCACCATACGGCGTATGAGATGAATTTAAAACCCTTGGTTTCATCGAAACGCTGGGCTGCTTTTATCAAACCGAGGTTACCCTCGTTGATCAGATCGCTAAGAGAAAGGCCCTGGTGCTGGTACTGCTTAGCTACAGATACCACGAAACGTAAGTTGGCCTGCACCAATTTGTCGAGTGCTCGCTGATCACCCATTTTGATACGCTGAGCCAGTGTGGTTTCCTCTTCGGGAGTGATCATCGGAATCTTTGAAATCTCCTGTAAGTACTTTTCAACCGCCTGCGAATCTCTGTTGGTAATCTGTGTTGCAATTTTGAGCTGCCTCATGGTGTGCTATTAACTGTATTATGATAAACGACTATTAGACCCTGAATGTTGTATAAAAGCTGTTGCTAGATTCGTTAAAATTGATAGCAATGGCTCTTTCAGAAGCGTGCAAAAGTACGAAACAGCCTTTGAATATGCCAGTTTTTGTGGAAAAACTTGCATAAATGGGCAAAAATATCCCTCTTTGTTCGCAAAATATTGATTAAAATGAACTGATTTACAGGTATTTATGACAATTTATTCACATTTACTCCAGTTTTCAGAAGCATTGATGATTCTGCAGCCATATTTTCAGGATACAATGTCCACCCCTATTAATAAAGTTTTTCAGCCAGATATATGTTTCTTCTCACACAGTATCTTTGAGCCATGATCGATTTTAGGAGCGACACCGTAACCCGACCAACCCCAGGGATGCTCAACGCCATGTATAATGCCCCAGTTGGGGACGATGTTTTTGGAGAAGATCCCACCATTAATCAATTGGAATATTTTGCCGCTGCACTTTTCGGGATGGAAGCAGCCATTTTTTGTCCCAGTGGCACCATGACCAATCAAATTGCCATTAAATGCCATACCCAACCCGGTGATGAAGTGATTTGTGACCATTTATCGCATATTTATCAATATGAAGGTGGTGGTATTGCTTTCAATTCCGGTTGTTCGGTAAGGTTGCTACAAGGCGATAGAGGTCGCATTACCGCTGAACAGGTTTTAGGGGCTATTCATCCTGATGATATTCATAAACCTATCTCCACGCTGGTATCTCTGGAAAATACTGCTAACAGAGCCGGTGGTAGTTGTTATGATTTTCAAGAGATACAATCCATTCGTAAAGTTTGTGATGCGCATCAATTGAAATTGCATTTAGATGGGGCCAGACTATTTAATGCACTGGTAGCTAAAAATGAAACTTGTAAACAATATGGTGAAGTGCTTGATACCATCTCTATTTGTTTGAGTAAGGGATTGGGTGCACCGGTGGGCAGTTTGTTACTTGGACCAGCTGCATTTATCAAGAAAGCACGTCGATTTAGAAAAGTATTTGGTGGTGGTATGCGTCAAGCCGGTATGTTGGCAGCTGCGGGTTTGTACGCGTTGGAACATCATGTGCAACGCTTACAGGAAGATCATCAGCATACTCAATTGTTAGCAGATACGTTGCAACAAAAAGATTTTGTGGGAGAAATACTGCCTGTTGAAACCAATATCGTTATTTTTGAAGTCAAGGGTAGATTCACCGCAGCAGATTTGGTGACCACACTCAAACAATCCAATATTCTTGCCTTAGCCATATCACCAACACAGATAAGACTGGTGGTGCATTTGGATATTACCCCCGCAATGATCGAAACAACCGTTCAAAAGATCAAAGCATTATAGACGATTGTTATTATAAGCCAGAAGAATTAAAGAAAAAAACGAGCAAGCAAGAGATGTTACCTAAAATCAATCCCACCAATACACAGGCATGGTTTTTATTGCAGAAACACTATGAGGAAGAAATGAATCGCCGACACATGCGCGATCTTTTTACTGCTGATGCCGACCGTTTCAAAAAATTTTCTATCCAGTTGAATGATCTGCTGTTTGATTATTCAAAAAATATCATCAATCAAAAAACATTACAGTTACTTCTGCAATTGGCAGAAGACTGTAAACTGAAAGATGCGATCCATGAAATGTTTGCAGGGATAAAGATCAATGAAACAGAACAAAGATCTGTACTGCATACGGCTTTGCGCAATTTCTCGGATACCCCTATCCTAGTGGATGGAAAAGATATCATGCCTCATGTACAAAGAGTACAGGCACATATGAAGTCATTCACAGAAGAAGTTCATGGTGGAAAGCATAAGGGCTATACCGGCAAGAAAATTCGCTTCATCGTAAATATTGGTATTGGCGGTAGTGATTTGGGTCCTGTGATGGTAACAGAGGCGCTCAAACCTTATTGGAAAAAAGGCATTGAAACCTTTTTTGTGAGTAATATCGATGGTACACATATTAGTGAGGTTTTGAAAAAAGTTAGACCGGAAGAAACTTTATTCCTGATTGCTTCCAAAACCTTTACTACGCAAGAAACCATGACCAATGCACATACTGCAAGAAAATGGTTTCTGGAAACAGCCAAAGATGAAAAACATATTGCCAAACATTTTGTGGCATTGAGTACCAATGAAAAAGAAGTAACAGTGTTTGGTATTGATAAGCACAATATGTTTGAATTCTGGGATTGGGTAGGCGGAAGATATTCTTTATGGAGTGCTATTGGATTATCGATCGCATTGACCATCGGATATGATCATTTTGAACAACTCTTAAAAGGTGCTTCGGCAGCCGATGAACATTTCAGAAAAGAAAAATTCGAAAAAAACATACCGGTATTAATGGCGCTATTGGGCATTTGGTATACCAACTTTTTTGGTGCACAAAGCGAAGCCATACTCCCCTATGATCAATACCTGCACCGATTTGCGGCCTATTTCCAGCAAGGAAATATGGAGAGTAATGGAAAAAGTATTGATAGAAGCGGAAATCCGGTGAACTATGCAACCGGACCTGTGATCTGGGGAGAGCCCGGTACCAATGGACAGCATGCTTTCTATCAATTATTACACCAGGGCACTCCTTTAATTCCCTGTGATTTTATTGCACCTGCGATCAGTCATAATCCGATTGGAGACCATCATCAAAAATTATTATCCAATTTCTTTGCACAGACCGAAGCATTGATGAATGGAAAATCTGAGAATGAAGTGAAGGTTGAATTGATGAAAGACAATAAGTCGCAAGAAGAAATCAAGAAAATTGCTCCATTCAAAATTTTTGATGGCAATAAACCTACCAATTCTATTTTAATCAAAGAGATCAATCCATTTAACTTAGGACAGCTCATTGCATTATACGAACACAAGATATTTGTGCAAGGTGTTATCTGGAATATTTACAGCTTTGATCAATGGGGTGTTGAGTTGGGTAAACAATTGGCCAATCGGGTATTACCGGAACTGGCAGATGAATCCGTGATTAGCTCTCATGATAGTTCTACCAATGGATTGATCAATGCTTACAAAGTATTTAGAAAAGCATAAGATGGAAGAGATCATTATTCGTCATATTCAGCCCAAGGATAATGCTGCCATGGCCAATGTGATCAGACGATCACTTGAAGAATTTGGTGCCAACAGACCCGGTACAGTATATTATGATGATAGCACTGACCATCTGTATGAATTATTCCAGGCTGCTCCTTTGAGTGAATATTTTATTGCCGAAAAAGATGGGATCTTATTAGGCGGTGCCGGTATTTATCCTACCGACGCATTACCTGAAGGCACTTGTGAATTGGTGAAAATGTATCTCACTCCTTCTGCTCGTGGACTGGGTTTGGGCAGAACCATGATCGCCAAATGTTTGGAAGCAGCAAAGAACAAAGGATTTAGTTCCGTATACCTCGAAACCATGCCCGAATTAAAGAAAGCTGTCAGTGTCTATGAAAAATTCGGCTTCACCTACCTCGATGGTCCCATGGGAAATAGTGGGCATAATGGGTGTGATATATGGATGATAAGAAACATTTAAAGAAGGATCAAGGATCAAGCAGACAGGGTACAAGGAAGCTACAAGCTACAAGCCGCAAGGCTTAGTATAGTATCTATAACTCTTGATGCTTGTGGCCTGTAGCCTGTAGCTTTCTTGAATCTTGTGCCTTTATTCTTGATCCTTTACAACCAAAACCAACTGCAAAAAAGCCGATCATCGATCGGCTTTTTTGCAGTTGGTTTTGGTTGTTTTACCATTTGTCTACTTCTTCAGAAGCAGTGGTTGATGCAGCAGCTGCGTCGGCAATAGGTGTTGGCGCTACAGCTACAGGATCCGGAGCCACCACTTCTTCTACTTCAGCTTCAGCGGTATAACCGTCTGGCTGACCTTCAGCACCTTCTGCATCATCATATTCATGATTGAATGCGTCGAAATCAAAATCAGGCATGAGATCTGTCTTTACATAATCAACGGCTTCTCCTAATGCTTTGATGAATTTGTTGAAATCTTCTTTGTACAGGAAGATTTTGTGTCTGTCATAACCATTGTTATCAAAACGCTTACGGCTCTCGGTGATGGTGAGGTAATAATCATTTCCGCGAGTAGCCCTTACATCAAAAAAATAGGTTCTTCTTTTACCAGCTCTGATTCGCTTGCTGTAAACACTTTCCATTTTTTTGTCGTTGTTCTCGTACGCCACAGTTGTTGTTTTTTGGTTTTCAGATTTTTTATGCCTGACAAATATAGGGATGTTTCGGAATTGGCAAAATTTTCAAAAAACTTATTGGGACTAGGTTTGGGGGAAGAAAGTTGACGGTTGATAGTTGACAGTTGACAGGATAAAGAAGAAAGTTGACAGTTGATAGTTGACAGTTGACAGGATAAAAAGAAACTCCTTCTGTCAACTGTCAACTATCAACCGTCAACTACCCTCTGTCAACTGCAATCGGTACAATTCGGCGTAGTATCCGTTTCGTTGCAATAATTCCTCGTGTGTACCTGATTCACTGAGCTTGCCATTATCAAGTACAATGATCTTATCAAATTTGAAACTGGTGAATATTCGGTGGGTAATGATGATGGCGGTTTTATCGTGTAAGTATTGATAAAGATTGCTAATGATCTCATATTCTGTCTTAGCATCTACCGCACTCAAACAATCATCAAAAATAACGATCTCCGGGTCTTTAATCAGTGCACGGGCAATGGATATTCTTTGCTTTTGTCCGCCACTCAATGTTACGCCCCGCTCTCCTATCATCGTATCATAACCATTACTAAATCCCCGGATCTCTTTATGTACGCTGGAAAAGGAAGCAGCTTTTTCTACTACGTCTCGTTCTGCTGATGCTGATAATCCAAAGCTAATATTGTCATGTACCGTATCACTGAACAAGAATACATCTTGCTGTACATAGCTGATCTGCGAACGCAGTTGCTGTAGCGGAATATTTTTGATATCCTTGTTTCCTATTTGTATGCTGCCCTCTGTTGGATCATAAAATCGCAGCAGCAATTGTGCTAGTGTAGATTTACCGCTCCCGGTTTTCCCCAATATCAATACTTTTTCACCCTGTTGAATCGATAAATTGAATTGTTGTATTGCCTGAATACCTGTATGTGGATATGTAAAAGAAAGATCTCGAATCACAATATCTCCTCCCACTTTCTCTTGCTGTTTTTCCACCCCATTGTCCTTGATTGCAGGCTCTGTCAATAAGAATTCATTCAAACGTTTTTGCGAAGCGGCTGCCCTTTGGATCATGCTGGCTGTCCAACCAATGGCACTTACCGGAAAAGTGAGCATATTGATATAGATCACAAACTCAACCACCAATCCAACCTTACTCGGATCTTGTAAGGCCTGAATACCTCCAATAAAAATGGTGACCAGTGTGCTAATGCCAATCATCAAAGCCATACTGGGGAAGTAAATGGCTTCCACTTTGGCCAATCCAATAGCATTCTTCTTATAAGATTCACTATTTTTCTCAAAAAAGCCCATCATGGCTTTCTCTTGTACAAAAGATTTGATCACACGGATACCGGAATAAGACTCCTGCGCATTGGTGGTTAAATCTGATAGTAAGGCTTGAATCCTTTCGCTTTTTTTGTTGATGATACTATTGACGATATAAATCGTTATTGCCAAAACAGGTAATGGAGCTAAAACATATAAGGTCAGGGTTGCATCTTTTCGAAGCATGTTTACCACGCAAAAGCTGATCAATGTAATCAGGTTGATGAGGTACATGATGGCCGGACCGGTATACATTCGTACTCGACTCACATCTTCTGTCATTCTACTCATCAGATCACCCGTGCTATGGGTTTTATAGAATGACGTATCTAGCAACTGGTAATGATTGAATATTTCATTTTTCTGATCATATTCAATATGACGACTCATGACAATAATGGTCTGACGCATTAAAAACATCAGAACGCCTCTTAATATTGCCAATAATAATATAGTGATACTGCATATGGCTACCAACCAGCCAAAGCTGAACTCGGAGGAACTCACCCATTGAATAAAGAGCGTAACCAAGCCATCGTCGGTATTCTTGAGTGTGGAAGCTTTAGCGCCCGGTAATTGTTGCTGCACTTGATTTACCACAAAACCGGTGATCTGTGGAGCCAGCACTGCAAAGTAGTTCGATAGTACTACAAAGAGCATCCCGAGAAAGAATCGGAATCGATATTTCCAGAAATATTTATTGAGTGCCGAGAGATGCTTCACGAATGACTGACTTTAGAACAAAACTACAAACAGAAACACTGGTAATCACTCATTTGTTACAAACGGGTCGATAGAATATCCCGATGGCAATACGATGATTCTTTATTTTTGTGGCATGTTGAGTAAAGAGGAACTTGATTTTTTGGAATACTGGGAGAAGAACAGCTTGCAACAAAAACACAGTACACGTCCATTCATGATCGGACTCTCAGCTGGGTTTGTACTGGGTATTAGTTTGATTGCAGTGGTTTTTTCGGGCTGGTATGAAAGAGCCAATATGGTAGCAAACTCCAGATTAAGTTCCTTTGTTTTTTTATTGGCGATACTGGGTATATCCTTTTTTATGGCATTTGTGTACCGAAAGTTTCGTTGGGAAACCAATGAGCAGCGATACCGGGAGTTACTGGCCAGAAAAAAAACACTTGAAAAAAAAGAAGTATAAGCAGCCCCACGGGCTAAAAAATGGTCTTAACCGTTAAACAGACGATCTATACATGAAAAGTGCCTTATTGTTATTGAGTTTAGGAATTGCCACCCTTTTTATTGCTTGTGGGAAGCAGGACAAAGGATGTGAACCTATGACACCTGCATCAGAAAAAGCGGCAATGGCAGCTTTTTGTCAGGCGAATGGCATCAATTTTACAGAGCATTCGAGTGGTATTCTCTATGAAATCATAGCTCCTGGTTCAGGAATAACACCCACCACCAATAATCTTATTTATGCAGTGTACACAGGTACGCTTTTAAACGGAACAGTATTTGATGCAAAAGCCAATCCGGTTGAATTCCCTTTGAGTGGAGTGATTGAAGGTTGGAAAATCGGTATTCCTTTAATTAAGAAAAGCGGTAGGATTAAAATGGTGATCCCATCTGCTTTGGCTTATACATGCATTGGAAGTTCCAATGGTTCCATTCCACCGAATTCACCACTCTTTTTTGATATCACCCTAACGGATGTAAAATAAATAATGGGTCTGGCGGGCTCATATCCCGTCAGACCATCCATTTTTGGTGTTGTCGAATCTGATGAACCCCTTATCCAACAAGACTTTCTATCGATTTTATTCCCCAAAAGCTTCAAACTTGGCGGAACTGGTAAATTTCATTACCATTCCCCTATCTTTGCCGCTCTAAAATTTTTTGAAAACCCTTACCGATATGCAACTGAAAGGTTTAGTGCGATTTTTTGCGATTGCCCTGATTTTAATCTGCCTCTACCAGCTATCTTTTACCTGGTTTGTACGCAGCCACGAAAAAGCCATGGATGAAAAGGCGCAAGCCTGGATCAACCGCTTCCCAACTCCGGAACAAAAACACCCCGGTAACAAAGAGTTACAGGCGATCTACGCCGACAGCCTTTCTGTAGTGAAAAAAGAAAGATTGCAGCGTTTGCTCGACAGTACCAAAGAAACCAAACTGGCTTTTGGCTTAACCACTTATCGTCGCGCTAAAGAAATGGAACTCATGCTGGGTCTGGATCTTCAGGGTGGTATGAGTGTAACCATGGAAGTAGGTCTGGATGGCTTGCTTAAATCACTAGCCAACTTTACCAAGGACCCTGTTTTCAACAAAGCATTGGAATCAGCGGTGGCACGTAAAGCCAATAGCGGTGCAAACCTGATCACCTTATTCCGTGAAGAATACAAAAAATTGAATCCTTCCGGTAACCTGGCTCCTTTCTTTGCTACCCGTAGTAACGGTAAAGTGAAATTCGATGCTTCTGATGATGCAGTAGCGAATTACCTGAATGATCAGGCTACCGCTGCATTCAACAATACCTTCCGTATTTTACGTACACGTATCGACCGCTTTGGTGTGGCATCTCCCACTATCAATCCTGATCCTGCTAAAGGCATCATCAATATTGAATTGGCTGGTGTGAATGATAAAGAGCGTGTAAGATCTTATTTACAATCAACTGCCAATCTTCAGTTCTTTGAAGTGTATACTTTTGAAAGTCGCGATTTACAAGAAGGTTTGGTAGCTGCGGATAAAGCAGTGCAGGATTACCTAAATGGTTCAGCACAAACAACGCCTGCTGATACTACTAAGACAGCCACGGCGGCAACTACAACTGTTGATACTACTAAAACAGCTACGATATCCGGTATTAAAAAAGATGCCGGTACAACTATTGCTGCCACAACGCCAAAAGACAGTTTGAACCAGAACCCGATCGCTAGATTGATTCAATTCTCTCAGCCTTATCAAGATCAGGGTGGTAAAGTCATTTATCCTGCTGCTTTGGGTTATATCCAAGCAAAAGATACCGGTACGCTGAATGATTATATGAAATTGGATTTCGTAAAAGCGAAATTCCCATCTAACCTCGTTTTCATGTATGGTAAAACAGAGTCTTCTGATGCCAACATGAAAGATATCCTGGCTTTTTATGCTATCAAAACATTGGATAATGGTCAGGCAGAATTGGAAGGTGATCATATCTCCAGTGCTTCACAGGATTTTGATGAGCGTGGACGTATCGCCATCAAAATGAACATGGATAAAGTGGGTAGCAATATCTGGGCAAAAATGACCACACGTAATGTTGGAAAGCCGATTGCTATTGTACTCGATAATTTTGTCTACTCAGCACCGAATGTAAATGATCCGATTACCACTGGTAATTCTCAGATCAGCGGCAACTATACCTTAAAAGAAGCACAAGACCTGTCTGAAATTCTGGAAAGCGGTAAACTACCAGCTCCGGCTAAAATCGTACAAGAACAACAAGTTGGTCCTACTTTGGGTAGTGAATCTATCAAAGGTGGTGCTCTTTCTTTCGGTATTTCGTTTCTAGTAATCTTTGTACTGATGCTGGTATATTTCAATACTGGTGGATGGGTTGCGAACATTGCTTTGATCCTGAACTTATTGTTTACTATCGGTATCCTAAGTGCTTTAGGCTTTACGCTAACGGCTCCAGGTATTGCGGGTCTTGTACTGACCATTGGTATGGCGGTTGATACCAACGTAATCATCTTTGAGCGTATCAAAGAAGAATTGACCAAAGGGAAAAGTTATCAGGCTGCTGTGAATGATGGTTATAAGCGTTCATTGGCACCGGTACTTGACGGACATATCACAACCTTATTAACGGCCATCATCCTTGCTTACTTTGGATTAGGTCCGGTATTAGGTTTTGCTACCACTCAGATCATTGGTATTTTGTTATCGTTGTTCTGCGGTATCCTGGTATCTCGTCTGATCACCGACTGGTATACCAATAAGAACCGTCACTTTGAATATTTCACCGACTTCTCAAAGAAAATATTCCAGAAAGCAGCATTCAAGTTCATTGAATACAGAAAAGTTGCTTATGCGATTTCTTTGGTGATCTTCTTATTAGGTATTTCTACTTTCTTTAACGGATTTGACCAAGGTGTTGAATTCTCGGGTGGACGTAGCTATACGGTTAAATTCGATAAGCCGGTAAATGTTGAGGAAGTTCGTGATCAGTTGAAAGTAACTTTTGGAGAATCTCCGATTATCAAAACTGTGAACAGTAACAATCAACTCAACATCACTACTTCTTATAAAATTGAAGAAACTGGCAACACCATAGATGCAGAAGTGGAACAAAAATTGTTTGAAGGTCTGCAAAAGCAATTGCCTGCCGGACTGACATTCAAAGACTTTGAAACGAAGTATAAGCAGAGTTCACAAACGGTATTACCTACTATCTCTGATGACCTGAAAGCGGGTGCTACCAAAGCAACCATCCTTGCAGTTTTGGTGATCTGTTTGTATATATTCATCCGTTTCCGTGATTGGAGGTATTCTCTGGGTACTATCTTCTCATTGATGCACGACGTTTTCGTAACCTTGATTGTATTCAGCTATGCTCGTACCATCGTTCCATTCCCATTGGAAATTGACCAGCATTTTATTGCTGCAATATTGACGGTGATTGGTTTCTCCATGAATGATACAGTGATCGTGTATGACCGTATCCGTGAAGACAGTGGACTTATGAAAGGCGTTAGCAATGGTGTGATCATCAATAAAGCGATCAATGAAACATTGAGCCGTACGATCATGACATCTGTAACGGTATTCCTGACCTTATTGATCTTATTCATCTTTGGTGGAGAAGTAACAAGAGGTTTCTCTTTCGCCATGTTGATTGGTGTTCTTACCGGATCATACTCTTCGATCTTCGTAGCAGCTCCAATTCTGGTAGATTTTGCAAAAGACAAACCATTAGGTAAGGCTACTGAAAAGAAATAATCAGTACCTGATAACATAAAAAAATCCCCTTGTTTGAAAACAAGGGGATTTTTATTGTGAAAGAAAAAAAATTAAACGGCAAAAGAAGTACCACAACCACAAGTTTTACTGGCATTGGGATTGCTAAAAGTAAAACCACGACTGTTCAATCCACCCTGCCAATCGACCTCCATACCATAGAGATAGAGTTGATGGCTTTTATTCATGACACAACGAATACCTTCTATCTCGAAATGTTCATCTTCCTCTGTGGATTGATCAAATCCTAATACATAGGTCATACCACTGCACCCCCCGCCCTTTACGCCCACACGCAAGTATTGACTTTGGTCAAAACCTTCCTCGTTCATCAAACGACGTAGTTCATTGATGGCGCCTTCTGTTAAGCTCACAGGTGTACTCGTAATTGTATTCATATGATTGTTTTACAGTACAAAAATACAAACGATTTGAATATTGCCTGTTTTATAGGGTTTCGATAGTCGGAAAACCATTATAAACCACTCTTCTTTCGTGTAAAGAACAAGCTGAGCCTACTCGTAATCTCATCTTCCTGGGTAACGGATTTGCGACTAATCAAAGGCGTGGTATTGACAAATCGAAGTTCCCAGCCACGGTCTTCAAAAAATCCGATCGCCTGGGTAGGTGTACGAAAGTTGATTTTATTACCTGAACTATCGCATAAACTGGTAAACTGGTTGTAATCAGTTTCAATCATCAATCTCGGGAACATCATAATGTTATACGCGGTATTGAGCTGCTGTTCAAAAGATATGGTAATGTTTTTGTAGTCATTAAGCGACTCAGGTAACACGGCTCCTTTGGGAATTTTTTGAGACCAGCTAACTGTACTAATGAATAATACAAAGAGCGTGAGTAGATTTTTTTTCATGTAATCAGATGATTGGTTTAATAATTGATCTGAACAGTCTTTCTAACAGATCTTTTTCCTTTACTCACAACAAATTTTTATCCAGAATTGGATGTTTTATCCGGACCGGTGTTAAGTTGTAGTTAAAGCACAGTTATTGCATTCGTATACAGTTTCCCCATTACTTGTTTTTCTGTCTTATTTTTGTCAAAATTCGACTCCATGCTCGATACCACGATTTTGTTGACGGTTGTGATTGCATTGATGATTGCAGGATTTGCCGGGTACCTTTTTTATCTACAAAGAAAAAATCAGCGAGATGAACAGCAATCGAAAAAAGCCTCCATATCATTACAGTTACAGGCTTATGAACGATTAACCTTACTTACCGATCGCATCGCTTTACCCAACCTCATTAGTCGCCTCGGTAATCCGGATGTTTCTGCGAGTGAAATGCAGTATTTACTGACAAAAAATATCAAAGACGAGTTCGATTACAATATTTCACAACAGATTTATGTTTCCCCGGAAATATGGAATGCCATTCGTAATCTCAAGGAAAACAATTTACTGATCATACATCGTGTAGGTGCATCCATTCCAAGTATGGCTTCTGCGGCTACACTCAATCGTGCTATTCTTGAATACCTCATGCAAGATCCCAAAGCAAATCTTCATGAAGTTGTCAGCGAAGCACTGAGTTATGAAGCGAAGAGATTGTTTTAGGTGAAAACTGAAAGGGCAAACGTGAAATAGATAGCCCTTTCAGTTTTCACTTTTCACCTTTCACCCACTCTTTATGAAAAAAATAACCACCGACAGCGGCATTGAGATCAAAGAAGTCTACTACCCTGCTGATGCACCCCATACCGAGCAGGAAAAGCCCGGACAATTTCCATATACCAGGGGTGTGCAACCGGATATGTATCGGGGTAAATTATGGACGATGCGTCAGTATGCCGGCTTCTCTACCGCTGAAGAAAGCAACAAGCGTTATCATTATTTATTATCGCAGGGCGTGATGGGATTGAGTGTGGCTTTTGATTTACCCACACAAATCGGATATGATAGTGATCATCCATTAGCAGAAGGAGAAGTTGGAAAAGTAGGGGTTGCTATTGATAGTATAGAAGATATGGAAACCCTTTTCAAGGGAATTCAATTGGAACAGGTCAGCACATCTATGACCATTAATGCAACAGGCTTTATCTTATTGGCTTTTTATGTAGCATTGGCAAAAAAGCAGGGAGCAGACCTGAAAAAGATCAGTGGTACTATCCAGAATGATATCCTCAAGGAATATGCAGCCCGAGGCACTTATATCTATCCACCCAAACCTTCCATGCGGATCATCACTGATATTTTTGAATGGTGTAGTAAAGAATTACCCAAGTGGAATACGATTTCCATTTCGGGATATCATATCCGTGAGGCGGGCAGTACTGCGGTTCAGGAAATTGCATTTACTTTAAGCAATGGTAAAGCGTATGTAAAAGCTGCGATAGACAAAGGACTTGATATCAATGTTTTTGGTAAGCGTCTCTCCTTTTTCTTCAATGCACATAACAATTTGTTTGAAGAAGTCGCAAAATTCCGTGCTGCCAGAAGAATGTGGGCTACCATGATGAAAGAGTTGGGCGCAACTGATGAAAAAGCCATGATGCTTCGCTTCCATACACAAACGGGTGGTGCAACTCTCACGGCTCAACAACCATTGAATAATATTTGTCGCGTTACCATTCAAACGTTGGCGGCTGTTTTAGGTGGAACACAAAGTTTGCATACCAATGGGTATGACGAAGCCCTGAGTTTGCCAACAGAGGAAGCCGCACGAATTGCTTTGCGCACACAACAAATTGTAGCTTTTGAAAGTGGAGCGCCTGATACTGTAGATCCTTTGGCCGGTAGTTATTTCATTGAGTCATTGACCCAAGAAGTAGAAGACAAAGCCTGGCAGTTGGTAGCAAAAATAGATGCCATGGGCGGAAGTGTGAGTGCCATTGAAGAAGGCTTTATGCAAGATGAGATTGCCCGAAGTGCCTATGAATACCAGCGCAATATTGAAAATGGAGAAAAGATCATCGTTGGGGTCAATAAATTTCAGGTACAGGAAAAAAATGATACCCCGGTTTTCAAAATTGATGATAGTATCCGTCAGCTTCAAAGCGACAAACTGAAATCACTTAAAGCCAAAAGAGATCAAGCTACAGTAGATGCTTGTCTGCAGGCCATTACCCGGGCGTCACAGACCAATGAAAACCTGATGCCACTGGTAATTGAAGCAGTAGAGAACTATGCAACTTTGGGTGAAATAGCAGATACTTTACGAAAAGTTTTTGGTGAATATCAATAGGTTCATGTTATGTATACAATACAACTGACTAGCAAGCATAAAGAATTAGAAGAAATAGCCGCACTTTCTTCAGCGAATCTTCGCACGATTGTGAGCGAAGCTGAAAAAGCAGAACAAGGCTTTATCACCTGGGAATACAATTTGAAATTGTTACAGGATATGCATGCGATAGCTCCCAGTGTCGTTGCAAAGTGGAATGACGAAGTAGTAGGGTATGCACTTGTAGCCACACATGCCATGTCGGGTGTACATGCAGAAATGAATGTGATGCTGAACAATCTTGCCACTTTATCCTATGATGGTAAGCCCATGAATGACTATAAGTACTATATGATGGGACAGATCTGTATTGCCAAAGAACACCGTGGACAAGGTTTATTCGATCAGCTATATGAATACCACCGCAAAGTTTATCAAGACAGGTACGATATATTACTCACTGAAGTATCTACATCCAACCATCGTTCTCTGAGAGCGCATGAAAGAGTAGGTTTCAAAACCATTCACACTTACCGTGATCATATGGATGAATGGAATGTAGTGGTGTGGGATTGGAGGAAATGAGTAATAGGAAATAGAAAACATGAAACAGAAAATAAGAAAATAAATAGGCTCATTTCTTATTTCCTGTTTCTTATTTCAAATCACTATTGTCCGACTAAATATTTAATAGATGTCATAAAAAAAGGGATGATTACTAAGAATCATCCCGAATAGTTAAGTTTGAGTTACCACACTTAAACTATAACTATGAGTGAAGTTAAAAAATT
>Ga0208492_1000247_pt1 | contig 51853 bp, 54 predicted proteins | sample Subbioar_CSW14AB_FD_184820 | JGI IMG/M metagenome (GOLD analysis project Ga0208492, IMG submission 184820) | Serpentinite rock and fluid subsurface biosphere microbial communities from McLaughlin Reserve, California, USA - CR12Mar_CSW14AB (SPAdes) | ecosystem: Environmental > Terrestrial > Deep... | reverse complement strand
AGGGTCCGCCCTCAGCCGGGCGGGAAGACAAAGAGGCAGGGGGGAGGGTGGGTCGATGACCGGTGGCTTGCTCGCAGGGCCTCGCTGCGCCACCGGCAACGGTCGTGCGCCCTGCGGGCGGAAGGCGGGGAGTTGGGTGGACTGCTGTGATTGTGCGATGACCGGTGGCTTGCTCGCAGGGCCTCGCTGCGCCACCGGCAACGGTCGTGCGGCCTACGGGCGAAGACGGGAAGCTGGTGGGGACTGCTCTGGTTGAGCGCTTACCGGTGGCTTGCTCGCAGGGCCTCGCTGCGCGACCGGCAACGGTCGTGCGCCCTTCGGGCGGGAGGCGGGGAGTTGGGTGGGGTGCTGCGGTTGTGCGATGACCGGTGGCTTGCTCGCAGGGCCTCGCAGCGCCACCGGCAACGGTCGTGCGCCCTTCGGGCGGGAGGCGGGGAGTTGAGCGGGCTGCTGCCGGTTGTGCGCTTCTCGGGCGGGAGGAGGGGAGCTATCTGAAGACTTCCTCGGGGTCGCCTTCCCATCCGGTTTTTCGGAGCATGGTGAGGAACTCGGACTCGAACGTCATAGCGCTGTGGTGTTCCTTTTGATTGCGGATGTAGTGCTCGACGTCGGGCACGTTTGGTTTGCTCACGGTGAAGCCGCCGTAGCCCTCTTGCCATGCGAACTCATGCTGGGTTGGGAAGGTCTGGCGGATCCACTTCGAGGAGCGGGACTTGAGGTGGCGGAGCAGGTCGGCGATGGCGAGGTCGCTCGGGAAGCGCAGCAGGATGTGGATGTGTTCAGACATGCCGTTGATGGCGATGGGGGTGCAGTCGAGGTCTTTGGCGATGCCGCCGAGGAAGGGGTGGAGACGCTGCTCGAGGTCTGGCGTGATCCAAGGGGTGCGGTGCTTGGTTGACCAGACTGCGTGGTAGTAGTTTTGGGTCCAGGAGCTGCTCATTTTGGGAGGGTACATCTGGGAGCCGGTGCTTGCTTGATGGAGGGGTGCGCCCTCAGCCGGGCGGGGAGGCAAGGAAGGGAGATTTGGATTGGTGTCCGCTGACCGGTGGCTTGCTCGCAGGGCCTCGCTGCGCCACCGGCAACCATCGTGCGCACTTCGTGCGAAGAGCTAGACGGCGGACACGCCGCAGAAGGCGGGATGTCGTGAGAGCGGACTCTGGACAGTGGCGGTCAGGCTTCGGATTCGAGTTCGAGTTCATGGCGGCCGCCTTTGAGTTCGCCGGTGAGGTAGCGGTCGAGGGCGTCGTAGACGGCGTCGGGGGTTTTGGCGGTGCGCATCGCTTCTTTGAAGGGTTTCGAAGGGCCGAGGCGCTTGGCGAACCAGGTGACGCGGCGGTTGATCTGGAAGAGGGCGTAGCGGTCGTCGCGGGTTTCGCGCATGAGGTCGAAGTAGCGGCGCATGGTGCCGAGGATTTCGGTTTCGGTGGGTTGGGCGGGGACGTAACCCTCTGTCATAAGGGTGTGGCAGTCGCGGAAGATCCAGGGGGTGGAGAGGGCGCCGCGACCGATCATCACGCCCTGGCAGCCGGTTTCTTTGATCATCGTGACGGCGTCGATGGCTTCGCGGACGTCGCCGTTGCCGATGACGGGGATGCGGCCGTTGACGGACTCGACGACGCGAGCGATGCCGGCGCGCTGGCATTCGCCGGAGAACTTCATTTCGGTGGTGCGGCCGTGGACTGTGACGGCGGCGACGCCGACGTCGGCGAGAGCGCGGGCGAGGTGTGGTGAGCAGGCGGTGCCGGCGTGGTAGTCGGCGTCGTGCCAGCAGAGGCGCATTTTGCAGGTCAGAGGCACTGGGGACTGGGCACTGGGCACTGGGACGGAGGGGCCGGCGCGTTTTCGCCATTCGTCCGCGGAGAGGGGGATCTTGTCGAGCTCTTTGCGGACGCGGGCGGCGAGGGCGACGGCGGCGTCGACGTTGGTGAGGAGTTTGCTGCCGCCGTCTTTTTTGGTGACCTTGTCGACGGGGCAGCCCATGTTGATGTCGACGATGGTGGCGCCGTGCTCGACGGCCCAGCGGGCGCCCTCGGCCATGATGTCGGGGTCGCTGCCGTAGAGCTGCATGCCGACGGGCTTGTCGAAGTCGTTGGTCTTGGCGAGGTCGAGGCTGGTGGCGGTGCCGCGGAGGAGGCCCTGGGGGGAGAGGAGGTCGGTGCAGGCGAGGCCAACGCCCCCCCACTCGCGGCAGATGGTGCGGAAGGCGAGGTCGCAGTACCCCGCGATGGGGGCCAGGAGGAGGTTGGTGGCGAGGTGGACGTTGCCGATGCGGAGCATGGGGTGGATTGTAAGTTGGGTGGGGGGCTGGGTCGCTGGTGGCGGGGAGTATGGGGAGTTGACCTACCCTGTGGGCCTTGGCTGGGAGTTGCCCCAAGTCGGGCGGTTTTGGTCTGAGAACCCGCGAACAGAGGCGGGTGGGCGGCCAACAACCGACGTCGGGAATGGCGGCGTCGGGCATGGGCCCGGAAGACGAATGACCGGAACTCTCACGAAGTACACGAAGACTCACACCAGGAGACGCGATTCATGAAGCTCTGCATTGCTCGGATGGTTGCTGTGACGGGGTTGGCGCTGGCCGCGTCTGGTGCGGTGGCGCAGGTGGATCACTCGGGGCACTCGCACGCGATGCCGGCGGTGAAGGCGCCGCTGCCGCCCGAGAGCATCCCGGCGGATGCGCCGCGGATTACGTTTGAGAAGAACTCGCACGACTTCGGCGTGATCACGGATGACAACAACGTCACGACGACGTTCAAGTTCACCAACAGCGGGAAGACGACGCTGAAGATCGGGACGCTGTCGGGGTCGTGCGGGTGCACGGTGCCGCAGCTGGAGAAGAAGGACTACGAGCCGGGCGAGGGCGGGGAGATTTCGGTCACGTACAACCCCCACAACCGGCGCGGCAAGCAGCAGACGAACGTGACGGTCAACAGCAATGACCCGGCGGCGCCCGCGGTGCAGCTGCAGGTTCACTCGGAGATCAAGCCGATGATGTTCCTGGAGCCGATGGCGGTGAACCTGGGGAGCGTGCCCAAGGGCAAGGGGGCGACGTCGACGGTGAAGATCAGCTCGCGGAATGCGGAGCTGAAGCCGACGCAGGCGTCGTGCAGCAACCCGAACATCAAGGCGGAGATCCGGACCGACTCCATGAAGGAGGAGGTGGTTGGGGAGGACAAGATTTACACCTACCTGATGGATGTCACGCTCGCGCCGACCGCGGAGATGGGGAACGTGATTGGGCAGGTGACGGTGCGGACGACCGAGTCGGCGCGGCTGCTGACGTTGAGCGTCAACGGCGAGGTGGTGGGCGATTACAACATGATGCCCAAGCAGGTGCAGATGTACAACATTCAGCCGGGCGGGCCGCTGAACTCGGTGGTGCGGGTGTCGAGCCGGTCGAACCGGGCGTTCAAGATTTTGAGCGCGGAAGAGCAGCCGATGGGGACGAAGACGTTCTCGAACATCACGTTCGCGGAGGTGCCGGGCGCGACGCCGCAGACCTGGCAGATCACGCTGACGGGGAAGGCGCCGGAGATGCAGTCGGCGTTCCGCGGCAAGATCGTGGTGACGACGGACGCGGAGGGTGAGGACAAGGTGTTTGAGGTGCCGTACAACGGGTTTGCGACCAACCCGCAGCCCTCGCCGCAGGCGCGGTTCAATAACCCGACGGGTGCGCCGGTGGATCCGTGGGTTGCGAACCCCAGCTCGCTGGTGCGGTGAGCCATGGCTTCTCTACTCCTTTATCGTGCCGCGGCGTTGATCACCCTGGGCGTTATCGCCGGGGGGATCCACGCCGTGGTGCGTGAGAAGCCGGTGTCGTTGGAGCTGATGGCGCCCGCGCCGTTGCCGAAGCCGAAAGGGGCGGAGGCTGGGCCGGTGGGCGCGGAGCCGGTGGAGAAGCCGGCGACGGGCTCCACCACGAGTGGGACCGGGCAGGTTGCGCCGGTGACTCCGGTCACGCCCGTTACGCCTCCGCCGGTGCCGCCGGTGGACGCGGCGGCGGCGGACCCCCTGAATGTGACGCTGGCGCTGGCGAAGGAGCTGCACGAGCAGGGGTATGTTTTCCTGGATGCGCGGCCTCTCAACGAGTACGAGCAGGGGCACATCGCGGGGGCGTTCTGGCTCAACACGGAGACGTTTGCGACGCCGGGCGGGGGCGAGGTGCTGGGGCTTTTGGATCGTGAGATGCCCATCGTGGTCTACTGCCAGGGTGGGATGTGTGACGCGTCCAAGAACCTGGTGCGGATGCTCCAGCAGGCGGGGTATATGGGCGGGCGGATTTTCCACGACGGGTATCCGGCGTGGGAGAAGGCGGGGTACCCGACCGCGGCCGGGAAGCCGCCGATCGGGGGTGGGTGATGGCGAAGCCTATGAGGCCGATGGGGTGGCTGGTGCTGCCTTGCCGTGTGGTGCTGGGCGGGTTGTTTGTGCTGGCGGGCGTGATGAAGATGCAGGATCTTCAGGCGTTCGCGGAGGCGATTGACGCGTTCAAGATCATCCCGGAGCGGGCGGAGTTTCTGATTCCGTTCGCGGCGTTTGCGATGCCGTGGATTGAGGTGTTCGCGGGGGCTTTTCTGGTCCTGGGGCTGTGGAGCCGGGCGTCGGCGCTGGTGATTTCGGCCATGCTGGTGGCGTTTATCGCGATGATCGCGTCGGTGCTGATCCGGATCGAGATGGGGCAGCCGCTGAGCGTGACGTGTACGTGCTTTGGGAAGCTGGAGTGGCCGTGCCCGCCCAAGCTGGGGATGTGCCAGATCTGGCGGGATGTGGTGATGCTGGTGATGGGGGCGGTGGTGCTGAAGTGGGCGCCGGGGCCGCTGGCGATTGATCGGGAATCGACGAAGTAGACGTGGGGTAGACCTTGGGGGGGTGGGTCCCTAACATCCCCTCCCACCGTCGCCTGTCCGCCCGGCGTGTTGCCGGTCTGCGGATGGGCCTCAAGACCACGACGGAATAGAGAAGCCATGAGCAAGTTCCCCCGGTTCGGTAATGTTCAGAAGATCCGAGTTGCCCACGTCTCCACCACCGGCGACACGTTCGTCGATTGGAAGGATGTCGAGACCCTCCGGCGGCTGATGAGCCCCAACGGCAAGATCCTGGGCCGCAAGCGGCTGAGCACCTCGGCCCGCGAGCAGCGGATGGTGTCGCAGGCGATCAAGCGGGCGCGGTTCATGGCGCTGCTGCCGTACACGTCGGCGACGCTGTAAGACTTCGACCTAAAACTAGAAAAGTGACCACGCCCGCGGCACCGCGGGCGTGGTTGTTTTTGGGCGGTTCGAAGACATGCTCACCCAGAGCGGTGAGCATGCCACCCTGGTGTGGTCTTCAGTTGTGCGAAGACATGCTCACCCAGGGCGGTGAGCATGCCACCCTAAGGTTTCGGATGCGCGACTATGAACCGTTGATTGCGGAGGCTCGGGCGTGTGTGGGGTTGACGCCGGGGCAGGCGATGGCGAAGGCGGTGGAGCTGCTGTGGGGGGCGTTTGGGGTGGCGAGCGGCGGGCCGATTTCGTGGGTGGGGTTCTACCTGAAGGTTGAGGACCAGGACGAGATGGTGCTGGTGTGCCGTGAGCCGAAGCCGGCGTGCTCGCCGATCGGGCTGCATGGGATGTGCGGGCGGTCGTACCTGACGAAGAAGTCGGTGCTGGTGGCGGATGTGCGGACGCTGGGGGCGAACTACATCGCGTGTGACCCGAAGGACCAGTCGGAGGTGGTGATCCCGCTGGTGGATGAGGCGGGGCGGTGCGAGGGGGTGTTGGATGTCGACAGCTATGACATCGGGGCGTTTGACGAGGGGGATGTGGAGGGGATGACGGGGGTGTTGGTGGGGTTGGGGTTGGGGGTGGGTGCGGGGGAGGTTGTGCGGCTGTAGGCAGAAACGACGTCACGGGTGGTCGAACCCGGGACTTCGTCGAGGACTCCTCAGTCCCGGCGTCGTGCGCGGCTTTCAGAACGGCACGGGGCTTTTGGCTTCGATCCAGGCGCTGGTTTCTGGGTCGCGGAAGGCGAGCTGGGTGGCGTGGAGCATGAGGCGTTGGCCGTCGGTGGCGCCGTCGCCGTAGAGGACGTCGCCGATGATCGGGTGCTTCAGGCCCCACGCGGCGTGGACGCGGAGCTGGTGGGAGCGGCCGGTGACGGGCTCGAACTCGACGCGGGTGCGGTCGATCTCGCGGGAGAGGACGCGGAAGCGGGAGAGGGAGGGGCGGCCGTGGATGGGGTCGATCATCTGGTAGGGGCGGTTGTCGATGTCGGGGCGGATGGGCATGGAGACCTCGCCGTGGTCCTGGGGGAGGTCGCCCTGGAGGAGTGCGATGTACCTCTTGCGGGTTTCGCGGCGTTCGAACTGGCCTGAAAGGTCGCGCTGGGCGTCGGGATCAAGGCCCAGGACGAGGAGGCCGCTGGTTTCCATGTCGAGGCGGTGGACGACAAGAGGGCCGGTGGCGTGGGGAAACATGGCGCGGACGCGGGCGGGGACGCAGTCCTGCTTGTGCTCGCCCTTGCCGGGGACGGAGAGGAGGCCCGAGGGCTTGTCGATGACGACGAAGCGGGGGGTTGCGAGGATGATTGTGAGGGGGTGCAGGCGTTAGAGGGTAGTTGGGCCCGGCTCGCCACCAGCGGACCCGTCGAAAGAGGGACGGGTCAGAAGAAGGCATCAGGGCACGGGGCATCGAGGCATCGAGTCGTGCCAACAATGGGCCATGCTGAAGGCCTTGATTGCTGGTGTTGCTTTGTACGCCCCCACTCTCGCTGTGACGGCGTTTGCGCAGCCGCCGGCGGAGGCTCCGGCGGCGCTGGATTGGAAGGCGCTCGAGATGCCCTTGATGCGGGGGCATGTGCAGCTGACGAGCCGTGAGCAGTTTGTGAAGGCGGGCGAGGCGTACTTCAGCCCGGATGGTGAGTGGATCGTGTTCCAGGCGGTGCCGGTGCCCGCGGCGGGTGCGGAGGCGAGCCCGTTTTATGCGATGTATGTGGCGAAGCTGAAGCGAGACCGGTTCACGGGGCGGGCGAGCGGGATCGAGACGCCGATTGAGGTGAGCCCGCCGGGGTCGGCGAATACGTGCGGATGGTTTTCGCCGCGCGGCAAGAACGGGGCGGGGGAGTTTGAGGTGATGTTCGGCTCGACGCGGACAGAGCCGAAGAACGAGCAGAAGTCGGGGTTCCAGGTGGGGACGCGGAAGTATGTGTGGATGTTCCCCGACGAGATGGACGTCGTGACGGTTCGCGTGGGGGCGAGGAAGTCTGAAGGGGAGGACGGCGAGACTCGCAAGGCGGGATCGCTGACGCATGAGCCCGCGGGGGCGCAGCCGCTCTTCACACGTCCCAACTATGACGCGGAGTGCTCGTACTCGGCCGATGGGCGGTTCGTGCTGTATGCGCACATCGAGGATCGCGAAGAGGGCGAGAAGCCGGACGCGAACATCTACATCTATGACACGCAGACGAAAAAGCAGTACCCGCTCGTGACCGCGAAGGGGTACGACGGCGGGCCGTTCTTCTCGCCGGATGGGAAGTCGATCTGCTACCGCTCGGACCGCAAGGGGAACGACCTGCTCCAGTTGTTTGTCGCGGACCTCAAGTTCGAGAACGGCGTGCCGGTGGGGATCACGAAGGAGTACCAGCTCACGGACAATGAGCACGTGAACTGGTGCCCGTACTGGCACCCCAGCGGGAAGTTCCTCGTTTACGGTTCCAGCGAGGCCGGGCACAGCAACTACGAGGTGTTCGCGGTGGAGTGCGACATGGAGGCACTGCGGAAGGGGAAGGACCCCAAGACGCTGGTGCGGGCGCGGGTAACGCAGGCGAATGGCGCGGATGTGCTGCCGAGCTTTTCCGCGGATGGGTCGATGATGATGTGGACGGCGCAGCGCGGGCCGACGGTGGAGGGTGAGAGCAAGCCGAGCAGCCAGCTGTGGATCGCGGAGTGGGTGGGGAGCCCGTTCGCGGCGGCCACGGGGAAGGTCGTGCCATGACGCTGTTCGGCGGCGGCGATCTTGAGAAGCCGGCGCTCGCGCAGGAGGATCAGCTGCTGATCGAGGCGTATCAGGCCGCGGGGCGGACGCTGGATGATCTCCCGTACACGCCCGAGTTTGAGTCGCTGTTCGTGGCCACGGGCGAGAAGATCGGGAAGGACCGGCGGGCGATCTTCCATCGGCTTCACAACCTGCGGAAGGCGGGGAAGCTGCCGCGGATGGGGAGGGCTTCGGAGTCGCCTCCGAAAGTGACGGCGGAGGATGAGGCGGTGCTGGTTCAGCTGGTCACGGGGGCGGTAGGGACGCTCGGACAACGAGACCAGCTGCCGTTTGATCCCAAATTTGATTACCTGGTGCAGGTGTTCGGCGAGCGGACCGGGCGCACAATGTCGCTGCGTGATGTCTGGCGGTTAGTGGCCAAGCTGGCCAAGTAGAAGCCGGGTGAAGGCCGCGTTGGCGGCAGTGAAGGACCTGAATGACGGGCTCTCTCAAGACTTTTCTCTCCGACCTGATCGACTACGCGGGGCTCTTTCCGCCCGCGAAGCTTGAGATGAGCAAAGCGGTTGAGGAGTACAACCGCTGCAAAATGGGTGAGCATGAGTTCATGCTGGGGCGGTTCATCTGCCCGGTGTCGCGGCTGAAGGAGTTCTCCCAGGCGGCGGCACCGCTGATGCCGGGGACCTTTGCCAACAGCGGGTACCGGACGCAGAGCGAGGGGCTTTCGGAGTGGCAGGTTTCGGCGCTGATTGATGGAGATGTCGATCAGGCACTGGACGAGATCGCCGCGTTCAATGCGCACCACGGTAAGGACAGCAACGGGCTGGCGATGATCGATCAGGTTGAGCTGAAGGTGACGGATGTCAATCAGATCGACGAGGCGTTGGACCTGCTGCCGGAGGAGCTCTTTGCGTTCTTTGAGTTCCCGGTGAGCGTGACGGGGGGCGTGGGGGATTGCCGTGGGTATGTGGCGGCGCTGGCGGGGACCGGGGCGGGGGCGAAGATGCGGACGGGGGGCGTGGTGCCCAACGCGTTCCCGACGATGAACGAGGTGGTGCAGTTCCTGCACGCGTGCTCGGACGCGGAGGTTCCCTTCAAGGCGACGGCGGGGCTGCACCATCCGGTGCGGGCGGTGCACCGGTTGACGTATGAGAAGGATGCGCCGACGGCGAAGATGCACGGGTTCCTGAACCTGTTTGTCGCGGCGGCGGTTCTGAAGGCACACGACCCGGACCCGGCGGTGACGCTGGCGATCCTGGGGGGCGAGGATCCTGCGGACTTCCGGTTCAGCGACACAGTGATGGGGTGGAAAGAGCACATGGTGACGGTGGCGGACGCGGCGGTGGCGCGGGAGAACTTCGCGCTGTCATTCGGGAGCTGCTCGTTTGATGAGCCGGTGGCGGATTTGAGGGGGATGGGGTTGGTGTAGGGGCGGGTGGAAGGGTTGCGCCCCGGTTGGTAATCAGGGTGCGCGGCGGAGTCCTCTGCCCCTTCGGGGCAGCATGAGAGACTGTATTTTCCACGGGTTGCGCTTTGCCCGCGTTACGCGGGCAAAGCTTCACCCGTGGCAACACTCTGGCGCCCCCTTGGGGCGAAGATCTGCAAAACTCGGGTCATGAGGCAACACCGACGTGTTTCGGTCAGTTCTGACATGGAGCCGACACGTCACTATGATCCGGCCACTTACCAGCCGGAGTTCAACTGCAATGGCCAGCGACCCTGACACGATTCTGCTCGAGACCGAAGAGACCATGGAGAAGGCGATGGAGCACCTGAAGCATGAGCTTCGGGGTGTGCGGACGGGGCGGGCATCGCCCGCGATGGTCGAGTTCATCAAGGTGGACTACTACGGGTCGCAGACGGACATCAAGGCGATCGCGGGCATCAGCGTGCCGGAGCCGAGCCAGCTGCTGATTAAGCCCTTCGACACGGGGGCGCTGGCCGCGATCAAGACGGCGATCGAGAAGGCGGGCCTGGGGATCAACCCGGTGATGGAGGGCAAGCAGATCCGCCTGAACATCCCGGCGATGTCGCAGGAGCGGCGCGTGAAGGACGCGGCCCGCATCAAGAAGATGGGCGAGGAAGCGAAGATCGCCATCCGCAACGTGCGACGCGATGCGAACAAGCACGCGGATGGGCTGAAGGCTGCGGGCCTGCCAGAGGATGACATCAAGACTCTCCATGAGGAGATCCAGACGCTGCTCAAGAAGTTCGAGGATGACGTGGACAAGCGGGTGGATGAGAAGACGAAAGAGATCATGACGGTCTGAGCGGCCGTGCTTGCCTGGTGATGAACATCAACACGCCTTTCGGGGCGTGTTTTTCATTGGTGAGTTTCGGAAGCGTGCCGGGGCGTTCAGGCCTGGTCCGTCTTGCCTTCCTGGAAGGCGCGGATCAGGAGGTGGACGCTGGCGGAGATGAGGACGATGGCGATGATTCCGCCGAAGGCGAGGGTGATGATGGAGGCCCAGCCGGGGACGGCGGCGAGCTGGCCGCGGAACTTGAGGTAGGCGACGCCCGCGAGCAGGACGGGGACGCCGGTCGCGGCGGCTTTGCCGAGGTAGACGAGGGACTTGCGGCTGCGGAGGAGGACGGTCGCGGCCCCGAGCAGGCCGATCAGGAGACCGGCCATGACCCGCGAGAGCATGAACCAGCGGAGGGGGACCTCGCCGTTGTTGGTGATGAGGCGTTTGTCGGAGCCCATGTAGCCGAGGATGGCCGCGACGAAGACGGTGCCGGCGATGCAGGCGAGGGCGAGACCGGGGGCGTCCTGAAACTTGCCACGGGCGAAGAGCACGCCCATGACAGCCGCGGCGATCATGACGACCTCGAAGCCCAGAAGGACCCAGTTGACGCGGGGTCCGGCGAAGAGGGCGCCGCCCGCGAGCGCAAGGGCGCAGAGGCCCAGGATGACTGCGAGCACGCCAACGACCACTCTGACCAGCTTGAGGGACAACATCGGCTTCCTATCTTCGGCGATCCGCGGGCCGGAGGGTGGCCCGGCGGGGAGGAATCTGTACGCCGTGGGAGGGGCTCGGGTGCGCGAGCGGGGGTCCGAGGGTGGTTATCAGGCCGTGTGAATCAAGGTGACCCCCCCGGGACGCCGATCCTGAAGGAGCCCCACCGCTTTCCTTACTACTGGCCCCACAGATTCGGGGGAGACTGACTGATGCCCCAGACTACTGCTCCAACAAGCTCGATCGAAGTCCAGACCCGGGAGATGTTTACGCGCGTTCTCGCGGCGTGGGCATCGGACCTCTTGGGGCTGCGGCGGGCGGGGCTGGATGTGCCCGGGGACCGGGATGGCGCGGCGGACGTGGTGACCCCCTCGATTTCGTCCAGGGGGCGGGGTGGGGATCTGCGGTGGTGCGGCGGTGATGTGGCCGCGGGATTGCGTTGGCGTCCGGCGGCGTAAATAGGAAGAACTCTCATGCCAGGCATCACGACGGGAACCGGGCTATTCAGCGGGATTGATACAGCGACGCTCATCGGGCAGCTGATGGCGGTGGAGGCGCGGCCAAAGCAACAGATTCAGCTGCGGGTGCAGACGCTCCAGTTTCAGCAGGGAGCGTTCCTGGACCTCAACTCGAGGCTGTCGGCGCTGAAGACCGCGGCGGCTTCGTTTCGGATCGATAAGACGTTCGCGAAGAAGACGTCGACGTCGTCGGATGAAGATGTGTTGACGGCGACGGCGAGCACGAGCGCGACGGCGGGCAGCTACACGTTCATTGTGGATCGGCTGGTGTCGACGCAGCAGCTTCTCAGCCGTGGGTTTGCGAATAAGGACTCGGCGGCGGTGGGCGCGACGAGCCTGACGTTCGAGAGCACAAAGGCGCGGCTGGACCGGGATGTGTCGCTGAGCGAGCTCAATGGTGGGCAGGGCGTGTCGCGCGGGAAGATCGTGATCACGGACTCGGGGGGCGCGGCGGCGACGGTGGATCTTTCGCGGACGGTGACGGTGGGCGAGGTGCTGGAGGCGATTAACACCAACGGGACGGCGCGGGTGACGGCGTCGGTGCAGGGCGGGCGGCTGGTGATCAAGGACACGGCGGCCGGTGGCGGGACGATGACCATCGGGAACGCGACGGGGTATACCACGGCGACGAGCCTGGGGATCGCGGCTTCGGCGACAGGTGGGACGATCAGCGGCTCTGAGGTTTATACGTTGACGGGGACGACGCCGTTGTCGGCGCTGAATGACGGGAACGGGGTTGGGATCAAGAGCGTGGCGGGCACGGGGGCGTACAGCTTCTCGATCAACGTGGGCGGGGTTGCTTCGCCGGTGCGGGTGAACCTGGGGGATGTGTACACCACTCAGGGCACGGATGTGGTGAAGACAGAGGGTGCGGTGACGACGCTGGAAGGTGCACTGACGCGGATCAATGCGGCATTGACGACGGCGGGCGTGTCAGGGGTTGAGGCGACGATTGATGCGAGCAACGGGCGGCTGCTGCTGACGGACTCGACGGGGACGCAGCCGCTGACGGTGACGGAGAATGGGGGGACGACGGCTCGGGACCTGGGGCTGACGACGACGCCGGTGGGCGGCAGCATTCAGGGGCGGAGGCTGTTCGCAGGGCTGAATACGACGCTGGCGACCGGGCTGAATGGCGGCGCAGGCGTGACGGGCGACGGGGTTTTGAACATCACGACGCGGGATGGGAACGCGTTCTCGGTGACGATCGACACGACGGCGTCGCTGACGGACATCTTTGCGCAGATCGAGACGGCGGCGGGGGTCGGGACGAACGGGCGGTCGCGGTTGTCGATCGGGCTGGATGCGAAGGGGACGGGGTTCACGATTACGGACAACACGGGTGGGGCGGACCCGCTCATCATCGAGGGGACCTTGGGGCAGGACACGGCGCTGAGCCTGGGCATCTCGACGGGTGCGTCGGGGGTGGCGGCGGCGACGAAGGCGTCGGGCAACCTTCAGCGGCAGTACATGTCGATGGCGACGACGGTGGGCAGCCTGAACAACGGGCGGGGGATCGGGACGGGGAAGTTCCTGGTGACCGACTCGTTCGGGTTGGAGCACACGTACGACATCGGGAGCGACACGCTGACGATCGCGGACCTGATCAATGAGATCAACTCGGGCGCGACGGGCGGGGCCAACCCGGTGAAGATCCTCGCGAGGATCAACGCGACGGGCGACGGCGTTGAGATCATCGAGGACACAGCTGGGGGGCCGGCGGGGACTCGGAAGATCAAGATCAAGGACGTGACGGGCACGGTGGCCAAGTCGCTGAACCTCGCCGGGGAGGCGACCGGGACGGACGCCGCGAACAAGATCAACGGGTCGTTTGAGCGGACGGTGACGCTGTCGGCGGCGGACACGCTCCAGCAGGTGGCGGACAAGATCAACGCGGCCAAGGTCGGGACGGTGGCGTCGATCATCAACGATGGGTCGACGCTGACGCCGTTCCGGCTGAACCTGTCGAGCTCATCCACGGGTGAGGCGGGGCGGTTTATCTTCGACTCGCAGGGGGCGAACTTCTCGTTCTCGACGTTGGACGTCGGGCAGAACTCGCGGGTGTTCTATGGCGCGACGGACGCGGCCCGAGCGGTCGCTGTGACTTCGACCACGAACACGGTCGACACGCTGGTGCCGGGGGTGAAGATCGACCTGAAGGCGGCGAGCACGGAGGCGGTGACGCTGAACGTGGTGTCGGACAACAAGTCGGTGGTTGACGGGATCAAGGGGTTCGTATCGGCGTTCAACACGGTGCTGGACCGCATCAACGCCCAGATGAAGTATGACGCCACGACGCAGAAGTCGGGGCCGCTGGCGGGGGATGGCACGGCGCTGGAGCTGAAGGCGACGCTGTACTCGGTCTTGAACACGAGCGCGGACAACATCACGAGCCAGTTCGACCAGCTGACGGAGATCGGCCTGAAGGTGGGTACGGGCGGGAAGCTGGAGCTCAATGAGGACAAGTTCCGCGAGGCTCTGGCGCAGGACCCGGCGGGCGTGGAAGCGCTGTTCTCGGCCCGCGTGCAGTCGGATGACAGCATCATCGACCTGGGTGACGGCGCGAGCGTGCGGAACCCCAACTCGGGTCGGACGTTCTCGTCCTTGGGCGTGATGGGCAAGTTTGAGCAGATGGTCGAGAAGTACCTGGACACGGTCGACGGCATCCTGACCCTGCGTGGGAAGGGGCTTGAGACGCAGATCAAGCTCCAGAATGACCGGATTACGTTCCTGGACGTCCGGCTCGCGGCCAAGGAGGAGACACTGCGGCGGCAGTTCCTGGCCATGGAGCAGGCGATCGGGCAGCTGCAGTCGCAGTCCTCGGCCCTGGGGTCCATTGGCGTCCTGCGCTGAAGTCGCTCCCGATAAGAACCGATCTCCCACCCATGCCAACGCCGACGGTCAAGCCTGTGAACGAATACCTCCGGACCCGCGTCCTGACCGCCAGCCCTGAGGAGCTGCGGCTGATGCTGCTGGATGGGGCGATCAAGTACGCGATGCAGGCCCGGGCGGGGTTGGAAGCGAAGAACCACGAGGCGGCGTTTACGGGGTTTACGAACTGCCGTGATGTCGTGACCGAGCTGATGACGAGCATCCGGCGGGAGCCGAACCCGGAGCTGGCGGATCAGGTGCGGGCGGTGTACTCGTACGTGTTCACGCTGCTGGTCGAGGCGGGGTTTGAGAAGGACCTGAAGAAACTGGACACGGCGGTCGAGCTGCTCCAGTTTGAGCGCGAGACGTGGGTGCTGCTGATGCAGAAGCTGGTCGATGAGCGCGGGCACCGGTCGCCTGCGGCTTCGATGGGTGCGTCGCCTTCGCGCCCGACGTTGAGTTTGCAGGGGTGAGGCCGGGTCAGGCCTTGGCGGCGACGGCTTCGGCGAAAACGGCCGTCATCTCCGAACTGAGCTTTTCCATCACGAAGTCGATGTTGACGTTGGAGTCCATCTCGGGCTCGGCGCTGCGGACCGCGTCGATGGCGGCGAGGTAGGGGCTGGCCTTGCCCATGGGGGCGGCCTTCGCGAGGCGGAGGCGCCAGTGGTGGCCTAGGAGGCGGAACATCCAGTCGGCGCCCGCTTTGTTGGCGGCTTCCTTGCTGGCGTTTTTGTGGGCGTCGACCCAGGCCTCGGCCCAGCCTTTGACGAGCTCGGACATGGCGGGACCCATTTCGACGGTGTACTGGCCGCGTTCCATGTCGCGGAGCATGGGCTCGAGGCGCTTCCACCAGTCGTAGAGGCGGCCTTCGTGGGCGAGTCGCAGCACGCCGGGCGAACCCTCGGCGAAGCGGATCAGCCAGGCACGTTCGTCGTCGGGGATGTCGATGGCTTCGCGGGAGAGCCAGTCTTCGAGGCCGCGTTCGCTGATGGGGCCGAAGTACACGCGCTGGGCGCGGCTGCGGATGGTGGGGAGCAGGCGCTCTTCGCTGGCGGTGACGAGGATGATGACAACGCGCTCGGGGGGCTCTTCGAGGAACTTGAGGAGGGCGTTCTGGGAGGCGGCATTGAGGAGGTCGGCCTCGTCGATAATGAAGACGCGGCCCGCCGCGCCCTCATTGCGGATGGCGGGGGCCATGGCGCCGGGCTCGAGCACGAACTCCTCGACCACCTGCTTGGCGATCGAGATCTGTTTGGAGTCGCGGACGGACTTCTCCTCGCTGAAGCGAGCGAGCTCTTTGTTGATGACGAAAAGGTCGGGGTGGGAGCCGGCGCGGAGGAGGGTCTGGACCTGTGAGTCGGGGTCGGCCATCAGCTCGCCGCTGAAGGTGGGCTGGGTTGAGGGGTCCAGGAGGAGGGCGGCGAAGCCGAGGGCGGTGGTGAACTTTCCGACGCCGGGCGGGCCGTGGAAAATCCAGGCGTGGTGGATGCGCTTGTGCTTGATGGCCTCCATGAGGATGCCCAAGGCGCGGTCCTGGCCGAGGATGGTGGACAGCGGGACCGGGCGCGGGCCCTCGAGGGGTGCCGGCGGGGGGAGCTCGACTTCCGCGGTTTTTTTGGGGCGTTTGGCCACGGGCCCATGGTAGCGGATTGCTCAGGGGCGGGGTCCGCGGCTACTAGACTGCGGGATGGAACTCGACCCTCGCGGACTGGCTCAGTCTGACCGGTACAAGCTGTTGATCGGCGGGGTGGTGCCGCGGCCGATTGCGTGGGTGTCAACAGTATCGATCGATGGTCGGCACAATCTCGCGCCGTACTCGTTCTTCACGGCGGTGGGGAGTGACCCCATGACGATGCTTTTTTGCCCGGCCAACAAGAGCGATGGGACCGAAAAGGATTCACTGCTCAACGCGCGGCCCGTGACTGAGGGCGGGGTGGGCGAGTTCGTCGTGAACATCGCGAGCGAGGCGATGTCGAAGCAGGTGGCTGGGAGCGCGGAATCGCTGCCGCATGGCGAGAGTGAGTTTCCGCTGGTTGGGCTCACTCCCAGCCCGAGCCGGTTGGTGAGACCTCCACGGGTTCTGGAAGCGCCGATCTCGTATGAGTGCCGAACGGTTCAGATCATCCGCACCAACCCGGGCGCGTTGGCGGGAGGAAACATTGTGCTGGGTGAGGTTGTACACGTGTGGGTCCAGGATGATCTGATCGACGAGCGGTACCACATCGATCCGGTCAAACTGGATGCAATTGGCCGCATGGGCGGGATTGAGTACACCCGTACGCGGGATCGCTTCTCAGTACCACAGGGCGTCCGGGCGCTGAAAGGCTGAGATTTTTCACAGCTGGAGCGCCAACTTCGAAGCTCGGCGGCGTTCTGACTGACCACAGGAGGTCAGGCATGAAGTCGATCACGGTATCTGGGCTGGCGCTCGCGGCGGGGATGTGCCTGGGAGGGACGGCGTTTGGCCAGTCTCGCACGGAGGCGACGCCTGCCTCGAAAGAGCAGCGCTCAGAGGAGCGTCCGCGGTCTGCGGAACAGGCCACAACGGCTCAGGCACCGCAGCCCGCGATCAACATTGACTTTCCGGGAGGGACACTGCGTGAGTATGTGGCCGTGTTGCGAGATGTCACGAAGCCGAACGTGGTCAACGTGGTGGCGCCCGAGACGGTTCTGAAGCTTCGGTTGGGGGAGGTGTCGCTGCGGGAGGTGGCGGTCAAGACGGCGGTGGAGTCGGTCGAATGGGCGATGGAGCCGCGGGGCACGATTCAGGTGCAGCAGATCGGGCCAAACGCATTCGGCTTGATGAGCAATCGGCGGAGCGCGAACACGATTGAAGCAAACGCCACCCCGGCGGGTCCGGTGATTCAGGTGCTGTCACTGAGAGAACTGACGGACCCCCTGCCGAGCGACCTGCCGCAGTCGCGGGTCACGGTGGAGCCCGATGTGGTGCTGACCGCGGTGCGCACCGCGATCGAATCGAGCAATGGAGAGGCTGCGGAACTCAAGTTCCACTCGGACTCGGGGCTGCTGATTGTTCGTGGAACACCGGATCAGGTGCAGACCGCCGAAACCGTGTTGGATCGAATGCGGACCGACATGAGGCTTCGCCGCACGGCGGTCAAGGAGGCCGCGGCGGGCACGATAAACATCGAGGAACTGAAGGCCGAGGCGGAGAAGCACGCGATTCGCCATCGGTTCCTGGAGAAGGACTTTGAGCGGGCCAGCGCGGAGTGGAGCAGGGCTGAGCAGATGCAGAAGCAGGGCCTGATCAGTCAGGGTGATTACAACGCCGCCCGCGCGAGCCTGGACCGGACGCGGGCCGAGATGGAGACCTCTCGCATTGACGCGGCCACGTCGCAGGCGCGGGTGGAATCGGTCGGGAAGCGCATGGCGGAGGCTGCGGGGCATCAGCGGGCGTCGGCGGGGCCGATCGATTTCCCGGCCGGGAGGTCCACTGTCAGTTACGCTTCGTTGAAGCGAAGCGAAAAGGAGTACCTGACCGGTGTCGGCCAGGCGGCCTCGTTGGTGGTCTCGCGGCTGATGGGCAAGGACGTGCCGGTGATCATTGAGGTTGAGGGCAGCATGCTGAAGATCACCGCGGACGCTCAGGCCCACCGGGTCATCCACCGCGTGCTGATCGATCCTTCGGGTACGAACCCCATCTTTCAGATCGCAGGCAAGCCACAGCTGGTAGAGGAGAAGAACACACGGTGAACCCCATGAATCCCGCGCTGCGGGTGAGCATGAGCCGCAACAGCCTCCATTCCGAACCCCTCGGACCCACTGCCGCAACACCCCTCGGCAGTTCCGGGGGGTTCGATATTGCGTGGGCGACCCGCGGCACGGCCCGGGGCGACACGCGCGCGTTCGAGGTGCTCTACCGGGCGTGGTTTGGGCGTGTGTGTGGATTTGCGCGTGGGCTCACGAAGCGGGACGAGGCGTTCTGCCTGGATGTGGCGCAGGAGGTCATGATCCGGGCGGCGCGGCGGATACCGGAGATGGCGACTGAAACGCAGCTGGCGGCGTGGTTCTCTCGCGCGACGCTCTCAGCGGCGGTGGACCTGCTGCGGCGGGAACAGCGGGCGTTGAAGAGGGCGCGTGCGGCGGCGGCCGGGAATCCTGGGGAAGCGGCGCGGGCGCACGAGGATGAGATCGCGTGGCTCGCCCGGTCATTCGGCGGCCTTCCGGAGATCGACCAGTCTCTGCTGATGCAGCGGATCGCGCATGGCTCGACCCTGCGGGAGGCCGCCGCGGCGGTGGGAATCGGGGAGCAGGCTGCGCACGGACGTGTGCGGCGGGCGCTGGAGCGGTTGCGGGAACTGGCACGGGAGGTGCTGCCGTGAGTCATCTGGAACCGCAGGATCGGCTGGGGAGCGGGGGCGTGGAGCGGCGCGAGGAGTTGCTGGTGCAGCTTCGACCGATCGTGCGCCGCCGCGGGTGGCGGCGGGTTGGGGTGCGGGTGGGTTCGTTGGCGGTCGTAATAGCGGCGGTTGCTGGGGCGGTTTCGATGATGTGGCGGGCTCCGAGCACAGTGGCGCCAATGCCCCCTGTATTCGCGATTGCGGAGCCCTCGGCTCGAGCGTCAATCGACGTGGCCGTGGCGCGTCCCGCGGAACCGTCGCTAAGGATCGAGGTTGTCACGACGGTGCCGGGAATTGCGCAGCGTTTGAGCCGTGTGGGCCAGGGCGTTCGGGCGGCAAGTGACGAGGAACTGATCGCGGCACTGCGGGCGAGCGGGCAGGACCCGGGCATCGTGCGCGTCGACGGGCAGGTGGTGAACGTCGGGGGCGTGTGGGCGGAACTGCCCGCAAACTGACGGGGCCACATCCGAGATGCAAAACACCGGCCTCAAGACGGTGTGGGCTGCCCGCGAGATTTAGTCACTCTCTGCGGGCTTTTACCAGTTGCACGAATCCGGGGTTCGACGGGGGGCGATTTACTGGACGCGTGCAGTACCGCACGCGTCAAGGAGCTAGCCATGAAGGGTGCTTTCGTTGCTGCGTTGATTCTGGTCCTGGTGGGCGCTCTCAACTGGGGGCTGGTTGGCGCGTTCAACTTCGACCTTGTCGCGGCGATCTTCGGGAGCGGATCGGGCCTGTCCCGCACGGTCTACACGCTGGTGGGGATTGCCGCGGTGGTTGTTGCGGCGACTACCGGGCCGATGATTCGCGGCCGCGCGGCCGTCAGGGCCTGAGCGGGTTGCGGCCATCGGGCCCCCTCTGCCAATCATTTTGCGCTCCCATGCTGGGCCGGGTATCCTGACCCTGCATGGAAGCCCTGCTTGCACAACTCGCCCGCTGGCGGCCGTTTTCGACTCTGGTCGTTGGTGACTTCATGCTGGACCAGCAGGTGTATGGGGACGCCGAGCGGCTGAGCTCGGACGCTCCCGTTCCGATCCTGCACGTCCGCAAGACGGAAAGCCAGCCGGGCGGGTGCGCGAATGTGTGCATGGACCTCGCGGCACTCGGCGGGCGGGTTGAGGCGTTCGGCGTGATCGGGGACGACGCGCCGGGGCAGTTGCTGCGCGAGTCGCTTGACGGCCATGGCGTTGACGCGGGCAACCTCGTGCGTGATCGGTCCAGGCCGACGACGCTGAAGCAGAATCTGGTGGGTCTGGCGCAGGCGCGGCACCCGCAGAAGATGTTCCGTGTGGACTATGAGTCGCGCGAGGAGTTGTCGGCGGCGGTGACGCGCGGGGTGATGGAGGCGTTTGACGCGGCGCTCTCTCGGGCTGAGAAGCCCGACGCGGTGTGCATTGAGGATTACAACAAGGGCGTCTGCACGCTCGACCTGTGCCAGCACATCATTTCGCGGTGCCGGAGTGTGGGCGTGCCGGTGTTTGTGGACCCGGCGCGCGGTGTGGATTACCGCAAGTACCGCGGCGCGACGGCGATCACGCCTAACCGCACGGAGGCGGAGATCGCGACCGGGATCCGGTGCGATGATGACGGGTCGCCGGAGCACAACGCCGCGCTTGCGCGCCGGCTGCTGACGGAGCTTGATCTCGATGCGGTGGTGCTGACGCTCGACCGGCACGGGGCGCTGCTGATGGAGGCGGAGGGGCCGGGGAAGGCCGGGGCACCTATTGCCATCCCGACGATTGCGCGGCAGGTGTACGACGTAACCGGCGCGGGGGACATGTTCCTTGCGGGTCTGGCCGCGGCGCGGGCGAATGGGATTGACTGGGATGGGGCGGTGCGGTTTGCGAACGCCGCGGCGGGGCTGGAGGTCGAGGTGTTCGGGGTGCAGCCGATCCCCTTTGAGCGGATTCACCACTCGCTGCTGATGCAGTACAGCCATGTGGATGGCAAGCTGCGGTCACTCGAGCAGGCGAGGATCGAGGCGGCTGCGCGGCGGAAGCAGGGGCAGAAGGTTGTGTTCACGAACGGCTGCTTCGATGTGCTGCACAGCGGGCATGTGTCGCTGCTGGAGAAGGCGGCCGCGGAGGGGGACTTCCTCATCGTGGGGCTGAATGACGATGCGTCGGTGTGCCGGCTCAAGGGGCCGACGCGGCCGGTGAACAACCAGGAGGACCGGGCGCGGGTGCTGGGGGCGTTGCAGTCGGTAGGCGCGGTGGTGCTGTTCGCGGAGGACACGCCGCTGGAGCTGATCCGGGCTCTGAAGCCTGACGTGCTCGTAAAGGGCGCGGACTACTCGAAGGATCGGGTGGTTGGGGCGGATGTGGTTGAGGCCGCGGGCGGGCGTGTGGCGTTGATCCCGCTGGTTGAGGGGCGGAGCACGACGGGGACGATTGCGCGGCTGAAGGCGTAGCTGCTCGCTTGCTCAGGCGGTGTACGGCGGGGGGCGGGTCGTGAATACGCGGCCGCCCGTAACGATGAGATCCACGGGGTTGCCGCCAAGTTCGTAGGCGAGGGCCCGCTCGTCCTTGTGGCGGAGCAGGATGAGGTCGGCGCGGGCGTTGTGGGCGATGACGCCGCGGTCTCCGAGGCCGAGCACGGCGGCGGCGTTGACGGTCGCCGCAGCGATGGCCTGGGCGGGGGTGAGGCCGCAGTGGCGGACCGCGGCGGCGATGGTGAGGGGCATAGAGGTGGTGGGCGCGGAGCCTGGGTTGTGGTTGGTTGCGATGGCGACGGCACCGCCGGCCTCCACGATGGACTTGAGGTTGGCGTAGCGCCCGTCCATGTGCAGGCCGCAGATGGGAAGGCCAACGCCGATAGTTTTGGATGCGGCGAGGAGGCGCAGGTCCTCGGGAGTGGAGGCCTCGAGGTGGTCCACGCTGCGGGCGCCCATCTCAATGCAGAGGGGGAGCATGCCGAGTGAGTTGAACTGATCGACGTGGCAGCGGATGGGGCAATGGAGGGCGGAGGCGGCCTTCAGGAGTTCGGCGGTGTCATCGACGGACCAGGCCGATGTTTCGCAAAAGGCGTCAACGGGGATGTGCGGGAACTCGCGTTCCACCGCGGGGAGGGTTTCGCTGATGACTCGCTCGACGAAGCGCGGGTCGTCGGGGTCCATGGCGTGCCCGAGGAGGGCTGTGAGCATGACGGTGCCGGGCCAGAGCTTGCCCGCGGCCTTCGCGGCGCGGAGCATCTTGAGCTCTTCCGCGGTGGAGAGGCCGTAGCCGCTTTTGATCTCGATGGTGGTGGTGCCGTGGAGGAGGAACTCGTGGAGGTGGCAGAGGACGGCCTCTTTCAGCTGTTCCTGCGACAGCGAACGCACGGCGCGGACGGTGGACATGATGCCGCCGCCCTTCGCGAGGATATCGAGGTAGGCCTCGCCGGAGAGCTTCTGCTCCCACTCGTCCATGCGCGAGCCTGTCCAGCAGGCGTGGGTGTGGCAATCGACGAACGCGGGCATGAGCACGCGGCCAGCGGCCTCGATCACGTGGACACCCTTGTCCGTGGGCCCGGCACCGGGGGCGAAGACGTGGGAGACGAGGCCGTGCTCGATCAGCACGTCGGCGGAGGCGATGACGCCGAGTTCGCCGAGTTCCTTGCCGCGGCGGGGGCGGTGGCCTTTGGCGAGGGTGAGGACGCGGGCGTGCGTGAACAAGATTCGGTCGTGCACAGTCATCAGTGCCTCTCCGAGAATCCGCGCAGGAAGGTCAGGAGCAGGTGGGCAGCGACGCGGGCGGTGCGGCCGGTCTCGTCTACGGCGGGGTTGAGCTCCATGAGGTCGAAGCACCGGACCCGCTCGCTGCGGCCGGCGCCGTGGACCCAGGCCTCGGCCTGAGCCACGTTCCAGCCGCAGGGGTTCATCGCGGAGACGCCGGGGGCGCAGGAGCTGTCGAGCACATCCATATCGAAGCTGACGAAGCAGTTGCCCAAGGAGGGCATGTGCATGGGGCCCCCCTGCTGCTGCTGGGCCTTGTGGTTGTGGATGCGGCCGCCGTGCGACTTGAACCACTCGACGTGGGCGTGCGTGTTCGCATAGTGGTCCAGGCCGAAGACGTGGAGTTCCTTGACGCCGCACTGGTCGACGAGGCTGCGGAAGGGCATGCCGGAGCCGACGGTGTCGCGAACGTCGAGGTGGGCGTCGAAGTAGACACCCGCGAGGGGCGCGCCCTTGCCTTCGGCGATTTTTTTCTCGTGCTCGATCACCGCCCGGACGAAGGGGAATGTCAGGTCGTGCCCGCCGCCGAGGGCGATGGGGAAGAGATTGTGCTCGAGGATCGCGGCGGTGGCCTGGGTGACCCGCTGGTGGGTCTCGTGGATGTCCTTGCCCGGGACCACGTCGCCAGCGTCGAAGACCCGGGGCCACTGCCAGCCTTCGGGCTCGGCGACGCCGTAAGCCGCCAGGGCCTCTCGGATGGCTTTGGGGCCGTTCTTGGCTCCGGGGCGGCCGTTGTTGAGCCGGACACCCTCGTCGTCTGCCAGGCCGATCAGGGCCACACGGCAGCCCACGGGCAGGGCGTGGAAGTGGGCGGCGAGCCGGGTGGTTGACATTCCCTGGGGCCAGAGGGGCGGCTGGACATGCGGGATGGGTGCCATGTTCCCCAGCCTACCGCGCCAGAAGGTCCTGGGGGCCTTTTCGATGGCAGGGACCGGGTCTATTATCCCCCCACCTTTGCCGAGGTAGCTCAGCTGGTTAGAGCGGGGCATTCATAACGCCCAGGTCGGCGGTTCGAGTCCGCCCTTCGGCACTTCGCACAGCAGTCTTCGGACTGCTGTGTTTGTTTTTGGGCTGGGCGGTTCAGGGCTGGGGCGGGATGGGCTTGCCGTGGGGGTCCTCGCCGGTGGCGACGTCGCGGTCGAGGCTGGCCTGGATCCCCGGAGTGAGGTAGTGCTCGGCTCGGTGGGCGGGGGAGTGGACGCGGCTGGGGTCGGCGGCGAGGTGCTTGGTGAGGTAGGTCTCCCAGAGGCGGTGGCCGCGGACGATGGAGCGGGCGAGCTCGATGCCGGCGGGGGTGGGTGAGAGGGCGTCGGCGGTTCGGGTGAGGAGGCCGCGGCGGGCGAGGAGGGCGAGGGAGAGGCGGCCCATCCAGCCCGAGTGCGTGGCGTCGAGGACTTCGCGGGCGGTGGGCGGGTGCGGGTTGCGGGCGGTTGGCAGCTGCTCCTGCCAGCGGTAGAGGAGGCCGAGGACGTCTTCCTGGGTGATGCGGAGGGCGAGGGCGAGGCGGCGGGTCTGCTTGGAGAGCCAGCCGTGGCGGGGGGCGAGGAAGACGGCGGCGATGAAGAGGCCCAGCGCGACGGTGCTGATCATGCCGGCGGTCGAGGTGTTGAAGTACACGGCGAGGATGTAGCCGAGGATGGCGGAGGTGGCGGCGACGATCGCTGATATCCAGAGCATGCGGGAGAGGCGGTCGGTCAGGAGGTGGGCGGTGGCGCCGGGGGCGACGAGCATAGTGACGACGAGGATGGAGCCAACGGCCTCGAAGGAGGCGACGCATGTCGCGGCGACGCCGGTCATGAGGCCGTAGTGGACGAGGGTGGCGCTGATGCCCATGGTGGTCGCGAGGTAGGGGTCGAACGAGACGATCTTGAGTTCTTTGTAGAACAGGGTGACGAGGGCGGTGACGGCGATGAGGATGCAGGCGAGGAAGGCGAAGGCTCGCGGGATATCGGCACCGGCGATGTTGATGGTGTCGAAGGGGACGAGCTCGATGAGGCCGTAGAGGACGCAGCCGGGGTCGAGGTCGAAGCGTGAGGCGACGAAGGTGATGAGGATGACGCCGATGGCGAAGAGGGCGGTGAAGACGACGCCCATCGCGGCGTCCTCGGGGACTTTGCCCCAGCGGGAGAGGCCGGCAGAGAGGAGCGCGGTCGCGACGCCCACGACGAGCGCCCCCGCGAGCATGGTGAGGGGCTCGCGGCTGTTGGTCATGAGGAACGCGATGGCGAGGCCGGGGAGGATGGCGTGGGAGATGGCGTCGCCCAGCAGGGACATGCGTCGGAGGACGAGGAAGCAGCCGATGAGGCCGCAGGCGACGGAGGAGGCCACGGCGGTGGCGACCATCCAGAGGTCGGTGGAGCGGACGCCGTAGCCGAGGAAGGAGAAGAGGTCGTTCACGGCTGCACCCCTTTGCGGAGCGGGTGGGGTGAGAGGGGCATGCCTCGGGGAAGTCGGCCCGTTTCGCGGAGGCGGTCTTCGAGCTCGGCGAGCAACTCGGGCGGGAGGACGTGCTCGATCTGGTCCGCGTCGCGGTCCACGTGATCGGGGGCGATGTCGGCCTGCTCGATGAGGAAGAGTTCCCAGAGACGGTGAGCGCGGACGACCTTGGCCGCGGCTTCGTGGCCGGCGGGAGTGAGTTGGTAGGTGGAGTCGGCGCGGCGCTCGATGTATCCCTTGGACCGCATGCGGCCGAGCGGAGCGGTGTCGACTCCGAGGTCTTGGATGGTCCAGTGCTGGCGGGTGGAGTCGGCTTCGGCGAACTCGAAGGCGGCGCGGAGCAGGTTCTGCTCCTGCACGCGGCGACGGAGGGAGACTCGGCGAACGTGCTCAGCGACGAGGCCGCGGCGGGGGGCGAACAGGAGCGAGATCACGAAGAAAGCGGTGGCTACAAGGGTGATCAGCGGGCCCGTGGGCCAGCCGCGGCTGGTGACGCCCTCGGGTACGGGGAGGCTGGCGCTGAGGGCAGTGCCGAGGACGCCCGAGAGGCCGCCCACTGCGGCCGCGATGAAGATCATGGTGCTGAGGCGGTTGGTCCAGAAGCGGGCCGCGACGGGGGGGATGACGAGCAGGGAGACCATCAACACGACGCCCACGGCCGGAAGGCCGACCACGGTGCAGGTGCAGATCAGGCCCATGAGGAGCAGGTCGAGGGACATCGCGGGCCAGCCCTGGCTCGCGGCGAAGTCGCGGTCGAAGCACAGCACCTTGAACTCTTTGTAGAAGAGGGCGACGGTGGTCAGCACGGCGGCCGCGATGACCAAGATCAGGTTCGCATCGCTGCCCACCATGCTCGCGGCCTTGCCGAAGATGAAGCTGTCCAGGCCCGCCCGGTTACCGCTGGGCTGGTTCTGGATGACGCGGGTCAGCACGATACCGAGGCCGAAGAAGCCGCCGATGGCGATCGCGATCGCCGCGTCTTCCTTGATGCGGGTGGCGGCGCGCACGAACGAGACGAAGGCAGCGGCGACGATCCCGAAGACGAGGGCTCCGAGCATGAACGCAGCGAAGTTGCGGTCCCCGACGATGAAGTACGCGATGCACACGCCGGGGAGTGAGGCGTGGGCCACCGCATCGCCGACGAGCGAGCGGCGGCGCAGGACCGCGAAGGTGCCGATGACGGCGGAGGCGATCCCCAGGATCGACGTGCCCAGCAGCACCACGCGGGTGTTGGAGTCCTGGAGCGTGAGCAGGCGGAGCAGATCGTCCATGCTTAGCGTGCCCGCCCGCCGCGGCGCATGGCTTCGACGGTTTCGTCGAGGATGGTGAGGCGGCCGCCGTAGGTGTTCTGGAGGTTCTTGGGGGTGAGGGTGGTCTCGATCGGACCGTTCGCGACCATGCGCATGTTGAGCATGACGATGTGGTCGAAGTATTCGCCCACGGTCTGGAGGTCGTGGTGGACGGCGACGACGGTCTTGCCCGCGCTGCGGAGTTCGCGGAGCACTTCGACAATGGCCCGCTCCGTCGCGGCGTCGACGCCCGCAAAGGGCTCATCCATGAAGTACAGATCGGCTTCCTGCGCGAGGGCGCGGGCGAGGAACACGCGCTGCTGCTGGCCGCCGGAGAGCTGGCTGATCTGGCGGTTGGCGAAGTCCGCCATGTTTACTTTGCCGAGGCTGTGCATTGCGACTTCGCGGTCGTGCTTCGAGGGGCGGCGGATCCAGCCGAGGCGGCCGTAGCGGCCCATGAGCACAACGTCGAGGGCGTCAACGGGGAAGTCCCAATCGACCGTTTCGCGCTGGGGGACGTAGCCGATGCGCGAGCGGACCTGCTTGAGGGGCTTGCCAAAGACCTCGATTCGCCCGCTTGCCAGGGGGACCAGACCGAGGATCGCTTTCAGCAGCGTGGACTTGCCCGCACCGTTGGGGCCGACGATGGCGATGAGCTTGGCTGAGGGGAGCTCGACATCGACATCCCACAGCACGGGCTTGCGGTGGTAGGCCACGGTGACGTCGTGTACTTCGACGCAGACCGGTGTCTGAAGTGGGGCGAACGAAGCCGTCGATTGCTGGGGCGTTGTGGCCGCACTGTCCACTTATCGATTCTCCTGGGCGGGTGTCTGCATGGCCGCGGGCTTCTGGCTCGGGACCGTGCCGCCCAAGGCCTTGGTGATGGTGTCCACGTTGTGGAGGACCATCCCTATGTACGTCCCCTCGGGCGTGTCTTGGGCTCCCATTGCGTCACTGAAGAGTTCTCCGCCGATCTTGATTTCGTGGCCGCGTGATCGTGCGCCCTCGACCAGGGCGTCCACCGTCTTTCGCGGCACACTGCTTTCGATGAACACGGCCGGGATTTTGCCCGCGACAAGAGTGTCGACCAGTGAGTTGATGTCCTTCAGGCTGGCTTCGCTGTCGGTGCTGATGCCCTGGATGGCGAGAACCTCGAGGCCGTAGGCGCGGCCGAAGTATCCGAACGCGTCGTGGGCCGTGACCATGACCCGCTTGTCGGCGGGGATGGTGGCGAGCGTTGACTTCGCGTACTCGTGGAGCGCTGCGAGCTGGGCGGTGTACGCGGCGGCGTTGGCCTCGTAGACGGCCTTGCCCGCCGGGTCCTTCTCGATCAGTGCATCACGAATGCGCTCCGCGGCCTTGGACCACAACGAAACATCGAACCACACGTGCGGGTCGAAGTGGCCCGCGAACTCCGGGGGCGACCGCAGGAGCTTCTCGTCGATGGTCTCTGTCACCTGTACGACCGACTTCTTCGCGGCCATCTTCACGATCACATCCGCCATCCGCCCTTCCAGATGCAGCCCCGCGTACAGCAGCAGGTCCGCGTCCGCCATCAGCCGCATATCGCCCGGAGAGGCCTTGTAAAGGTGTGGATCGACGCCTTCACCCATCAGCCCGGTGACCTGGGCCCGTTCGCCCCCGATCGTGCGGGCGACGTCCGTGATCATGCCGATGGTCGCGACGACCTTGATGGGAGCTGCCCCGGCAGACTTGGATTCGGTGGCCCCGGGTGCTACCTGCTCCTTGCAGGCGACCAAGCCCATGACAAGCAACGCCAGCAGAAACGCCGTCCAGAATCGAAGAGTGCCCATGGTCATTCCGTCCCCTTCAGTACCGCCATGCGATCCCGGTGAACACCCCGAAGTCCTCGGCCGCTTCGGTCAGGCCAACGCGGATGCCGGCGTCGAGTTGGACGTCGCTTGTGAGGCCGTAGGTCAGGCCCGCGTCGAAGTAGGCGCGGTAGTCCTCATCGGCGTTCAGGTTGTAGAAGCCCGCGTACTCGATGTAGCCCGACAGGTCACCGACGATGCCGCGGCCCACGGTCGCGGTGTGAACGAGGTCGATCACGTATCCCTCATTCGCCGCATCGCGGATCAGATCAAACTCGGCCATCAGGCCCAGCGACCACTCCTCAGAGAGAGCGAGCGAGTAGGGCAGAATGAGCCCGCCCTCGACCTCGTCGTTCCCGAGACCATCGGAGGCGGTCGGAATCTTGACGAATGGCATCAACGCGAACGCCGAGTCACCTGAGTCATTTCCCCACAGATTGAACTTGAGACGCACGACTGTGTCACCGAAGCCTTCGGTGGTGGTCTCCGTCGTGGAATCCTCCGACCGGACGCGGGTGTACGGGTCGATGCCAAGGGCGATGTCGATGTCGTTCGTCAGTCCCACCTTCAGCAGCATCGGCGCAACTGACAGGGCTCGTGATTCGACCCCCTCGGTGTCGTCGAACCCAAGGTCCACGAAGGACAGTTCAAGCTGCGCATGCCCGGCATCGACGGTGAAGGGGCTCTCGGTGGTGTCGGGCCGGTCCGTGCTCAGGTCGCGCATCATCGCGCGGGGGGTCGGGTTGAACAGGTGGTACACGGATTTGTCGGGCGGAACCTCGGTGGCGGGCTCCTGCCCCACCGCCGGCCCGGCAAGGCCCGCGACGCACCATCCCAGCATTCCGTACCATGCACTCACGGCAGAATCCTTTGAGCGTGTCCACTCTAAAGTTTGACTACTCAAACTTATCCGCGGATACTCCCGATGTCAAACGTCCCCCTCCTCCCCACCGCTGAGCACGCCTGATGCCTACCCAGACCGTTGAGGACTACCTCAAGCACATCCTGGCCCTTCAGTCCGAAGGCGGCGAGGCCTCGGTCGGCGACCTGGCCCGCCAACTAGGGGTGACGGCGGGCACCGTTACCACCATGGTGAAGCGCCTGACGACACAGAAGCTCGTCGCGGCGAAGCGGTATGGCGGCATCCGCCTCACGACCAAAGGCGAGCGGCTCGCGGTCGCCGTGCTCCGGCGCCACCGCATCATCGAGACGTTCCTGGTCCGCGCGCTGGGGATGGACTGGGCCGAAGTCCACGACGAGGCGGAACGCCTGGAGCACGCGATGTCCGACCGCGTGCTCGACCACATCGACGAGTTCCTGGGCCGGCCCGACGTGGACCCGCACGGGGACCCGATTCCCACAGCGAAGGGCGCGGTCGCGGACCAGCTCTTTGTTGAGCTCTCAATGTGCAAACCGGGGAAGCGGACCCGGATCGGTCGCATCCTGGATCAAGACGCGAGCTTCCTTCGGTTCATCGACGAGAGCGGGCTCAAGCCCGGCGCGTCGATTGTGGTCGAGCGGACCGACTCCAACGCAGATGCGCTCGTGGTGGCGGCATCGGGGCGTCAGATCACGCTCTCAACGCGGGCCGCGGCCAAAATCCTTGTTGAGCGGTAAGAGGATGCCGCGCAGCGGCCTGTCGGCCGCCGCGCAGCGTAAGGGGATCGGGCCTCACTCAGCGGCAGTCATTGCGGCCGCGGTTGTACGACCAGCGGACGTTGCGGTGACGCTTGGAGTACCCGCGGTCATGGCCGCGGTGCTCGCGATAGTCGCGTCCGCCGGCGATCCCCAGGGAAACCGTCACGCGGCCCCGGGGAGCACACTCGGACGAACCCCGGTAAACGAGGCGGTCGTCGCAGCGATCGCCGCGGTGGCTGTTGCCCGCCATGGCGGGGGCCGCGGCGAGTCCGGTGGCGGCAAAGGCCGCGAGCGCGAACAGGCCCACAAACTTGCGGTTCCCGAACATCTCGAACCATCCTTTCGCACGGGGCGGGCGCGAACCACGACCGCTGGACAGCCACGTGCTGCCCGACCACGTTCGCGGTATCTCGGCCGGACCCCACCCGATCGCCCGAATCGGTGGCGTCGGTCTACGGGAGAGCAAAACGGAATGGCGGGTGTGGTGTTGCGGGGAAAAACTCCCCAAGCCGCTGAAATTCCCCCGGAGAGAGGCGGCGAGCCTGCGCCCGGTAATCGCGGTTGTCAAGTCGCGGCGGACCCGTGTGGTGGCACCGCTAAACCGAGACTCATACTCGTTAAGCGAACCACTTTCCACATCCGGAGGGTGAGGCTCCAGGCCGTCGGCACTGCCTCTCGGAGCGTCCAATCGCGGTCTTCAAGGCCCAAATTGAGAGTGAGCATTCCCTCATTCCACATGCTGAACCTGTGGACAAGCTGGCCTCCATCCCGACGCGTTGCACCCCCCCGACTTCCACGGGTAGTGTCGCTCTCGCAGTCACGGAATGGAAACGGAGGACTTGATGGCTACGGAGAGCAACAGCAGAGGAGCGTCGTGGAACGACGCTGAATCGCGCACGTTCGCACGCCCCTTTCAGCGAAGGGAAAGCCTGCCCACGCGGCCTGAGCCCCGGACGCATGGACGGACGATGTCCGGCGTGCTCCGCGAACTCGCGGCTGCGCGGGCCAGCGTTCAGGCGCTCGAGGCGCGTCCTCGCGCCCGCTGCCGTGTGTCGCAGGTGCAGACGAACCTCGGGTACCTGATCACTTCTGCGGATGAGGTGCTGGGTCTTCTTCTCCAGCGGGCGACCCAGGGTGTCATCGGCACTCCCTTGTCGAGCCTGATCGCGGGTCCCGAGCGGAAGATTTTCGCCGAGCGTGCAAAGCTGCTGATCAACGGGCCTGATGGGACGGAGTGGGAAACACGGATTATCGCCCGGGGTGCGCTGACAAGCGTTCCGGTCGCGATCACGCTCGAGCGGGCCCCCGACGGGACTCTGAACTGGTACCTGCGGGACCTGACGGAGATCCGGCGTGCCCAGTCGCTGTTGATGCAGCTTGAGCAGGCCGCGTCGGTGCTTTGACGCAACCAGGATCAACTCGTTCCCGGAACGGGGGGCCGCAGGCTAAGACTGGGTGGACCTGTGGTCCGATAGCGCACATCCACCTTGCGATCCCCAAGAATCCCTCTAAACTGCACCGGGCTCTGTCCGTCTACAGGTTCTTTGCGAGAAGGGGATCTTTGATGAAGAAGCATTCGTTCCTGGGAAGCCTCGGCGTCGCCGCGGGCCTGGTGGTTTCGGTCCAGGCGCTCGCCTCGGGGCCGGATGTCATTGTGGGCGATCTGCCCGACGTGGTGAACAACCTCGGCACTGCGAACGGCCGCCGCATGTACGGGGTGGGCACCACGTCGTGCAACCTCGGCGATCAGCCGCTGACGTGGATTGACTGCACCAACGCCAGCAACCCGAGTTGCCGCATGCACCCGGTCATCTCGCAGAACATGTATCGGCTCGCGAACGGGCGGTTCGAGCAGGTTGGGCAGGCGTGGCTGAAGCACGGCTTTTGCGCGCTCCAGGGCACGGTCTGTTCATCGTGTACGCCCGGCGGCAACTGCGATGCGTTGTTCCCCGGCTGCTCGGACCCGTACTCGGCCAGCCTCAACGCGTCGGCTGGAGGTCTCGGGCCGAAGTCCGAGGTGAACCCGGTGACGGGCGTGTTCCCGTACCCCTGGATCAGCAACGGCACGGGTGGCGCAAACTCGAACCAGAAGCTGCTGCAGGTCGCGACCACGGACCTGGACGCGGGGCTCAACGCCAACGCCCTGTGGTTTGTTTCCAGCATCTACATCCAGCCCGAAGACTCCCAGATGGGGAACGCGCTGAATAACCAGTCGTACCGGCGCGTGGGCGTCGCGAGCGGCACGTACAACATCAGCCTGCTCGACAACACCCAACGGACGAAGGCCGCGATCTACGCCTGGCGTGACCACGGGCTGGGGGCCAACAGCCCCGACCCGAACGTCACGATCACAACGGTGGACGTTCCGGGCGATGGCCGGTTCATCATCGCGGCCAAGGCCACCAACACCGGCGGCACAAACTGGCGTTACGAGTACGCGATCCAGAACTTCAACTCCGACCGCGCGGCGCAGGCGTTCAGCGTCCCGCTGCCCGCGGCGACGAGCGTGGTTGCGGGCAGCATCGGCTTCCATGATGTGGATTACCTCAACGGAGAGCCCTACAGCAGCGCGGACTGGACCGGCGGCAGCAGCGGCTCCGCGGTGACGTGGAACACCCAGACATTCGCGACGAATGCGAACGCGAACGCGCTCCGCTGGGACACGATTTACAACTACCGGTTCGACTGCAACAAGCCGCCGAGCGGCGGGCAGGCGAGCCTGACGCTCTTCAAGCCGGGCACGCCCAGCTCCGTCACCGTCTCGACGATCATCCCCAGCCCCGATGGGCTCTTCCACCCCTTGAACGATGCGTGCGCCGCGGCGAGCGATGTCGGCGCGGGCGTGACGGCTTTCTCCAACGTGAACGCCGACACCGATGGCCTGGCTGAGCCCGGCCAGTGCGTGATCAACAACTACACGCAGGTCGGCGCGGATGTGTGGTTCCGGTACACGAGCGGGACCTGCACCACCGGCCCCACGACGATCTCAACGTGCGGGAGCAGCTTCGATACGAAGGTGTTCGTGTACCCCGGCAGCGGCTGCCCGACCGCGCCGGGCACCGTGGTCGCTTGCAGCGATGACAGCAATACCTGCGGAGCAAACTCGCTCCAGTCTTCGCTCACCTTCCAGCACACGGCCAACACCTCGTACCTCATCCGCGTGGGTGGGTACAACGGCGCGACGGGCAGCGGAACGCTGACCATCACACCGCCCAACTGCGGCCCGGTGGCTCCGGCCAACGACACCTGTGGCGGCGCCTTGTTCCTCGCGGACAACGTTGCTCAGACCGGATCCACGGTGCTGGCGACCAACGACGGCACCGCAACGTGCGGCACCAGCACGACCTCGCCCGATGTGTGGTTCGCGTACCGGCCCGTGACGTCGGCCACCGTCAATGTCAACACATGCGGCAGCGCGTATGACACGGTCATGTCCGTGTACACCGGATCGTGCGGCAGCCTGACTCAGGTGGCCTGCAACGACGACAACGCCACGGGCGGGAACAACGCGTGCGGCGGGGGCCTGCCCTCGGGCATCAACGTGCCCATGACCGCTGGGACGACGTACTACATCCGGGTCGCCGGCTATCAGGGCGCGACGGGCAACTTCACGGTACGGGCGGTCGGCGGCGGCGGGACCATCCCGGCCGCGAATGACAGCTGCGCCGCACGCCCGGGCGTCGGTCTGGGATCCACCAACTTCAACAACACCAACTGCTCCACCGATGGCCCGGCCCACGCGAGCTGCAACTTCAACAGCAACAACACCATCACTCGCGACCTCTGGTTCAACTACCCCTCGACGTTCACCGGCGTGGTGCTGGTCGACACGTGCAGCACGTCAACCACCTTCAACACGAAGATCGCGGTCTATGACGGCGGCGGCTGCTCCGACTTCGAGTCGAGGCTCATGGCCTGCAACGACGACGCGGCCTGCGGCAGCGGCCGCTCCAGCGTTGAGATTCCCGTGGTTGCCGGTCAGAACTACACGATCCGCGTGGGCAGCTTCAACAACGCCCAGGGCAGCGGCGTGCTCACGATCTCCGACGTGACTCCCCCCGGCTGCGGCACGGCCGACTTCAATGGTGACGGCGATGTCGGGACCGACGCTGACATCGAGTCGTTCTTCGCCTGCCTGGGCGGCAGCTGCTGCCCGACCTGCTACGTGGGCGGGGCGGACTTCAACGGCGACGGCGACGTTGGAACCGACGCCGACATCGAGTCGTTCTTCCGCGTGCTGGGCGGCGGGAACTGCTGAACGATCGGTTGAGTCCTGAAAACACAAGAGCCCCGGGCATGGTGCCCGGGGCTCTTTTCATTCTGATCGTTGGGCCTTATCGCGTGGGTGCCGGTGCGCGGCCGGCCCCGGGAGCTGCCGTCGGCGCGGTCTGCGGCGGGTCTTCCAGTTGCACATTCTCGAGACGCAACTGACGGATGAGCCGCTCCGTCAGGTCATCCGCGGCCGCGGACTTGGCGACAGGGCGTGCCAGGATTTCCTGGAGCGCCCCGGCGACGTTTTGTGACTTGATGGAGGGCTCGCCGGTGCGGGACGAGATTACGTGGGTGTAGCCAAGGCGGTCGGAGACCGCGTCGACCTCCTGAAGCGTCAGCCGGTACGCCTCGCGGACCTGATTCGCGTTGAAGGTGTCGATCCGGCCGAAGGCCTCCTGGCGCGCCTTCTGGAAGGCCTCCTGTTTCTGGTCGAAGTCGCGGCCCAGCTGCTCGAGTTCCGGCGAGCCTTGCGGGAGCTTGGACCCGCGCTCGTCGAGCGCTGCGAGCTCGTCGGCGAGCGGCTTGAGCTTGTCGTTCTCCTGCTTGACGAACCCCTCCTGGGCGGGTCGGTACCGCTCGCTGGCGAGCATGCGTTCGACGATGCCGACCACATCGGCGGTGGCAATGCGGGCCGCGGGCGGCTGGGGCTGCCGGGAATCTTGCGCCACCGTCCAGCCAGCCACACTCAGCGCGACGCCGGCACCAGCGGCGAGCGCAAGGACCTTCTGATTCAGACGAGCCATGTTGGATTTCCTTAGAATTTTCGTCACTTCTGTGACGTTTCCGGCCGGTTTCCCGCGGGCACTGGCCATCCGCGGCGGTTTGGGTCAGGGCGGCCGCCGGGATCACCCGCCTGGGCCATCCATTGTAGAACGGCCCGGAAGCGTGCTAGTCTCCCTGCCCAACGTCCTGACCTGCCCGCGATTGCCACTCGGCGACGGGCCGACCCGTTTCGGATCTGCACCCCCATTCCCTAGAGGCCCCCACATGCGCGACCCCCGCCTGGACAAGCTTGCCGACGTGCTCGTGAACTTCTCGACGAAGGTCAAACCCGGCGACCTGGTCGCGATCGCTGCCGAGTCGATCGCGATGCCGGCAGTTGAGGCGGTGGCCGAGCAGGTGCTCAAGGCGGGTGGCAATCCGTTCTGGTTGCCGCGGAGCGAGCAGCTCACCGAGGTCCTCCTGACCCACGGCAGCGACGACCAGATCCGCTTCTGCTCGCCGCTCACAGTTGAGACCTACCGCAAGATCGATGTCCAGATCGGGTTCTGGACGCAGCTGAATACCAAGTACCTGGGCAAGGTTGACCCTCGGAAGGCGGCGCTGCTCCAGCAGGCACGCCGCCCATGGTTCAAGGAGTTCATGGGCCGCAGCGCGCGGAAGGAGCTCCGCTGGGTGGGCACGGCGTTCCCCACCAACGCGAGCGCCCAGGATGCGGACATGAGCCTCACGCAGTACGAGCAGTTCGTGTTCGAGGCGTGCTACCTGCACCTGCCCGACCCCGTCGCGAAGTGGAAGAGCATCTTCGAGACACAGGAGCGGGTCCGCGAGTTCCTTCAGAAGAAGAAGGTCGTCCGGTTCCGCGTCCCCGCGGTGAGCGGGCCGGGCGGGCACGACGGCACGGACCTGACGGTCAACGTGGACGGGTCAACGTGGATCAACTGCTTCGGTGAGAGCAACTTCCCCGACGGCGAGGTCTTCGCCGGGCCCAAGGGCGTGGATGGGCACGTGAACTACACCTACCCGGCCGTGTACAACGGGCGGGAGGTTGAGGGTGTGCGGCTGGTCTTCAAGGGCGGGCGCGTCGTTGATGCGACCGCGAAGAAGAACGAGGCGTTCCTCATCCAGATGCTGGACCAAGACGCTGGTGCACGCGTGCTGGGCGAGATCGCCATCGGCACGAACTACGCCATCAAGGACCACACGAAGAACATCCTGTTCGACGAGAAGATCGGCGGCACCTTCCACGCGGCTGTGGGCGCGGGCTACCCCGAGAGCGGCAACTCGAACGAGTCGGGTCTGCACTGGGACATGATCTGCGACCTGCGGAAGGGTGGAACCATCGAGGCCGATGGCGAGGTCTTCCACAAGGACGGCTTGTTCCTGAAGGAAGGCTGGCCCCGCCCCTGACGCGTCAGGATTCGCGCAGCATTCGGTGCAGCAGCCCGTCGCAAGACGCGTCGAGCATGTCGTACACACGTTCAAAGCCGTCGCTCTCGCCGTAGTAGGGATCGGGCACGTCGAGGCGATGGTCGGGCTCGCCTGCGAGGCGCGGGTCGAATGACCTCATCAGGTACACGCGATCCCGCGGCGCGCCGGCGTGCAGCAAGTCGTCGCGGTTCTGACGGTCCATGGCAATAAGCCACCCGAACTTGAGGAAGTCAGCGGTGGGGTCGAGCTGCCGGGCCGTGTGTGCGAGCTTGATCTGGTGCCGCGCTGCGACCTCAATGCTGCGGCCATCGGCGCCCTTGCCCACGTGCCAAGGCCCCGTGCCGCACGAGTCAACATGGAGGCGTTCGAGCACGCCGCGCTGGGCGGCGAGGTGCGTGAAGATGACCCTCGCGAGAGGAGAACGGCAGATGTTTCCCAGGCACACGAACAGCACCGAGCTCGCCGGCGTCACTGCACGGCCACCGGTCTGGCCGGAGTGGACACCGACGCCGCGCCGAAACGTGACCAGGCCGCGACGACCTCTTCGGCCAGGCCACGGGCGGGAGCGCGCACCGAGTGCTCGATCAGGGCTGCTCGCGCGGTCCGCAGGAGCCGCTGCTTTTCGGCCACCAGCTCATACACCCGCTTGGCGAGAGACGCGTGGTCGGGTGTCGAGGCCAGGCACGCCTGTGCACCCTCGGGCAGCAACGCCTTCGCCCACGGAGTCGCAGCCATCACGACGGGAAGGCCCATGGCCGCGGCTCGGGCCACCGCCAGTTTGCTCGGAAGGGACGGCTCGCACAGCACCTCGTGCTCACTCAAGGCGACCGGCGTGCAAACGCCCAGATCACAGCCTGGCGCGATGAGCGACATCGGCTCATCGATCAGCCTGATGTCGCCGAGGTAGCCACCGGAAGCGATGTGCCGCAAGGCTCGGTCGAGCTGGTAGCTGCCGCGCGGGATCACGGGCGTCACCCGTACGCCCGCGACGTGAAGGATCCCCGCCATGTAAGTGGATGTGATCGCGTCGATTGCGGCCGGCGGATCGCCGACGAGCGCCACCAGCAACTCGTCATCCTCGACCTGCAACTGCTCGCGGATGGCCTCCCGGTCACGCTGCGTCAGCGCGCCGGGCACCGGCAGCCAGGGGGTCATGGCCTGAGTCAACGGCTCGCGGGTGTGCTGAAGGTCGTGAACCTCGAGCACGCCCGCGTGCATGTCGGCGACCATCCACGTCGCGCGGCCCGCCGGCGATGGGCTGCCTGACTCCCTCCCCGCCAGCATCCGGGCCCGCAGGGCGGCGCAATCACCGCCCCAGCACATCACAATCGCCGGCGCACCCCAATCCGCGATCAGGTTCCTGAACCCAGCAAGGGCCAACTCCGGCCTGGAAAAGGGCGTGGCCAGCCGCGCATCCGCCTCCAACCCCAGTCGAGCGGTCCGATCGCCTGCCTCGTTCCCGCCCAACACGCAAATGCGATGAAGAATTTCCGGCGTTTGACGGATCGTTTCGCGGCATGCCCACACCGCCGCGTCACACCCGCGGACGTCGCGACGTGAGCCGTGCGACCAGCGGCGAGGACGCATGCTAAGGTCCGGGCTTGGGATCGGGCCGCCGGGGATCACCAGATGCACAATTATCACCCGGGCCTCACGCCGTGGGCCTGCCGGGACGCTCTGCTCCATTGAAACTTCGCTCATCGGGGCCGAATCGTAGTAGCTCAGTTGCCCTGCCTGATGCTGTCGCGGGCGATTGAATCGAAGAAGACCTCCGCGACCTCCAGTCCCGTTTCGTCGGCGAGGGCGCTGAGCGCATTCAGCTGCGCGGTGCCCGCCTCGGGGACCGTGCCGGTCGCGAGCTTCAGCGTGACTGCGATTGGGTGGCCTTCCTTTTTCTCCAGTGGGAAGACCCGCTTCGCCAGTTTGGTGTCGATCACTTTGACGTGCGCCTTGGCCTGCGGCGAATAGGTCTGCCCGTCACCCGTGAGCACGAACGAGTCCATCGTGACGTAGATCACGATCTCTGCCTGCACCTGGCGACCCAACGTCGTGATGTCCAGCGGCTCGCCCGAGGACTCCCGCAACGCAGCCTGCATGGCGGCGCTGGTGTCGATCACATTGGTAAGGATCCCCTCCTTGAGGAGCGTCTCCTGCGCAACCTTGGCGATCTGCGCGCGGTAGGTACGGCGGGCAAGCACGTTCGCGCGATCGTCCACGAAGATGACCGTGGGCCGCTCCTTCTCGAGGGTAAAGGCGCGGGGCTTCTTCTCAGGCCCCTTGACCAGCACGTACGCGGCGCCGACGTAGTTGCAACCGGCGAGGCCCAGCGTCGCGCCGAACATCGCGACCGAGATACACCGCCGCAAACCACAATGACCGATCTTCACGCGGGAACTCCAGGGCAGGTGACCATCAATACTCGGGACGGTACGGCTCATCATGGTCATAGAAAGGCCACGAGGCGCGGTCCACAAACCGCAGGGCCAGCGCGGTCATGACCGTGCTCTGGCTCATCTGCTCAGGCCCGAAGCCCTTCTTGCCCGGGAACGGCACAGTGACGGGCTTCTGGAACACGTACTCCTCGGGAATGTTCGCGTCCATGGAGAGCACCGACACCGTCCCCGACGCGATGCCATCCCACTCGTACTGATTACCCGGCTCGCGCAGGCGGAACTCCGAGATCTCGATGAACACGATGCGGTCAACGCCGCCCAGCCCCTTGGCGATCTCTGCCATCGGCTTGCTGGTCCAGCCCGGGTGGTCGTACAGGTACGTGAGAACCTCTCGCGCCGGGACATAACCGCTGGGGCTTGGACGCGTTGTCGGAGCGGACAGACGCTCCGTCACCTTGGTCGTGAGGTAATCAACGATGTCGGGGAAATCGCTCTGGATAAACCGATCAGCGGAGACCACCACGGCGAAGCTCTTTCCCTCCAGCCCGGTGAACTCCGCCTTGATCTCGCGCGTGCTTTCCCGCTCGTAGCTGTCCAAGGCGCCGCCCACGATCTGGCAACTCCCCAGCAGTAACGCGGCCGCGCCAAGACTCGAAGACAGCAGAATGGCTCGCAGGTTCATTGGTAGTCCCATGGCCCTTTTCCCGGGGCTCTATCGGTACGCGGCCGTTGCCTGAGCGGCCTCAGGACCGAGCCCGATTCGCACGCTCGCGCGAGGCTCAGCCGCCCCAGGTCACCCACTTGTAGGCCCACGCCGCCAACGCGAGCGCCAGGAAGCCCCACAGGGCCTTGGGTGCGAGCAGGCGGCCGCACAGCCGTCCGAGGGCGGATCCAGTGGCCGCGACGTATAAGGCTACCCAGAATGCCCCCGCGGTGCCAACCGCGAGCAGAAACCCCATGGGCTGGGTTGTAAACGAGCGCCACAGATCCACGTTCGCGGCGTGGGCGAAGGACGTCGTCATCCCGCAGGTCGGGCATGGGATGCCGTAGTTCACGGCCCAGCCGCACTGCGGCATGCCAAGTTGGGTGTGCGTCCCCGAACCCTGGCTTTGCGGCGAGAGGCCCGCCGCAGTAACGAGCAGCGCGAGGCAGCAAACCGCGACCACTGCCGCGAGAATGCGTTCACCCGCCCGGACGCGGAAACCGGTTCCCCGCGAGCGCCCCTGCGCGGCTGGGGCGGTCGCCTCAGTCAAACTTGAACACGCCCTTGCGGTACCCATAAAGGTACGCCACGACGGTTGTGAACAGGAAGAACAGGATGCGGCAGAGCCACACCAGGCCGTCGGAGGTCTGGGGCGCCAGATTCGGGAACGTCGACGCCCAGGGGTACAAGAAGATGATTTCGACGTCGAACACCAGGAAAACCATCGCGATCAGGTAGAACCGCACATTGAACCGCTTGCGGGCGGTGCCGATCGGGTTCATGCCCGACTCGTAGGTCTGGCCCTTGATGCGGCCTGCGCGGCTCGGGCCGATCACGGCGCTTGCCACGATGTTGAGCACCGCGAAGCTGATCGCCATCAGGATGATGATGAACACCGGCAGGTAGGACGAGAGGTCGGTCTGCGCGGCGAGAGTCAGGGCGGTGATCGGGGTCTGGGCGGTCATTGGGGCCAATCATACCGCCTCGGGGCGGGCGAGGGGCGGCACTCCGCATTCCTGCGCGGTCACGTCCGCGAGTGTGCAAACTGACGATACCTGACGGTTGCCCCTCGCGTTTGCGGACCTCATCAGTCGGCATTAGTGTCGCTCATCTCCGGGAGTTCCCCGGACACTTGCTGAAGGGGACCCCATGGGCCTGATCAAAGAGTTCAAAGAGTTCGCAATGCGCGGCAACGTCGTCGACCTCGCGGTCGGCGTCATCATCGGTGCCGCGTTCGGCGGCGTCGTGACCTCGCTGGTCAAGGACGTCCTGATGCCCCCGATCGGCCTGGCGACGGGTGGGGTGGACTTCAAGGACAAGGTCCTCGTCCTGAAGAAGGGCGTCGATGCCGTGGTGGACGGGGCTGGCAAAACCATCACGCCTGAGATTGCTCAGGTCACGATGAACTACGGCCTGTTCGTCAACAGCGTCATCAACTTCCTGATCGTCGCCTTCTGCATCTTCATCATCATCAAGGCCATGAACAAGGCCATGCCCAAGCCGCCGCCCCCGCCGCCGCCCGGCCCGACCAAGGACCAGCAGCTGCTGACCGAGATCCGTGACGCGCTCGTTCGCCGCTGAACGATCCGCTGTTCTGAAACCGACGGTGGACCTGATGAACTTCGAACGAAGGAGTAGCAACATGCGCAGGATGTGTGGCGCGGCCCTGGTGCTGGCCGCGGGGATGACGACGCAGGTGCTCGGGGCAGAATGGCCCGAGCACTCGCCCGAGCTTCTGCCCGAGCTCACGATCGTCGAGTCGGTGAAGCTGTTCGACACCGAGCAGCCCACCGCCGCGGCTCCGGCCCCGGATCAGGAAAAGGTCGAGGAGGCAAAGGAGGAGGCAACCGGGCGCTCGTTCTTTAAGGACTGGAAGGGCGGGGTTGCGATCGGCCTCAACGGCTCCGAGGGCAACTCCCAGAACCTGAACATCCACGCCGGCGCCAACGCCCAGCGCAAGACGGAGAAGTACGACACCAAGCTGAGCCTCGCTTACCTTCGCGCGAGCGATGACAACGAGGTCACCAAGAATCGCTTCGAGGCCAACGCCCAGAACGACTGGATTTTCTCGAAGGGCTCCCCCTGGCGCTACTTCCTGAAGGGCGCCTACGAGTACGACGACTTCCAGGATTGGCAGCACCGGCTGACGATCACCAACGGTTTCGGTTACGCCTTCATCGAGAACGAGCGGACCACGCTCGTCGGGCGCGCAGGTGTGGGTGTCCGCCGCGACTTCGGGGGTGAGGACAACCGCTGGCACCCCGAAGGTCTGCTGGGGGGCGATCTCTCCCACAAGCTCACGGAGCGGCAGCAGCTCACGGCCTCGGTCGAGTTTTACTCCGACTTCCTGGAGTTGTCTGACTTCCGCGTCAAGTCCAAGCTCGGCTGGGAAATCCTGGTGGACCCCGCGACGAAGATGAGCCTCAAGATCGGCATCGAGGACCGCTACGACAGCGATCCGGGTGGCGGCAAGAAACGCAATGATCTGGACTACTTCGCGCTGCTGGTCTGGTCGTTCTAAGGCCAGTCCCCTCACAAACCGCTCGCGGGGCCGGCGTGTCAACCACGCCGGCCCGCTTCGTTTTTGCTCAGGTTGGCAGAGGCGTCAGCGGACCCGCTGCATCTCGGCCTCGTCCTTCGTGCTTCCCGAGGTCTCCTGCTGGGCCTTCAGCATCCCCTCGACCTGCTTGCGTACTTGCTTGATGAGCCCCTTGCCGCCCTTGACAGCTTCCGAGTCGACATCCACGGCGTTCTTCCATTCGACCCCCGTCTCGCTGTACCCCATCGCCTCGAGACGCTCCTCCATATCCGGCAGGTGGCCGGCCCCGAAGAACAGCGCGACGGACTTCACCTGCGGCTCTTCCACAAGGAGCTTCGCGAGGTCTTTGAACACGACGATGTTCCGCTCGTCGATGAGCACCTTCATCATCGCGCCCATGCCCTTGGCGCCCTGCATCTCCATCATTTCTTCGGCGTGCGCAAGCGTTTCGACCACCATCACCTTGACGTAGAACGACATCTCCGGGCTGCCAGCGATCATGTTGAGCAGAAGGCCGACCATCTTTGACATCATGGACGAGCCGTCCAGCATGCTGAACAGCGCGCCCCCGGAGGCGCCGGACTCTTCGAGCTTCTTCTGGAGCTCGTCCACGGTCATGTCGCTGTTGCGCCACTTCGCGCGGTTGTAGTCGATCGCGACGAGCTGGAACTCCAGGCCGAGCGCCTTGGCGAGTTGCAGCTGGATTCCCTCGCCGCCGCTCCGCTCCTCCTTGGTCAACTTCTTCTGCGCGGAGAACTTCAGGTCGGCCGCGGCGGCCTCGCCGCCTTCGGCCTTGTCAGACCCGAGGGAGACGATGTCAAACTTGGGTGCCTTGCCCTCTTCGCCAACCGTCACCACGTACTTCTGGTCGTTCCCCCACGCGTCGAGCATCGCCGCGTGGCCAAGGCGGGCCATGCTGCCGTGGAGCGCGGTCACTGCCTCGTCCAGAGTCTCGGGGAGCTTGCCATGCTTTTCCTTGTGACGCGTCACGATGACCGCGAGCAGCCGCTGGCGGCTCTTGGTGACCTTCACCTTTGACGCGTCGTCCGCGTCCTTCAGGTCGCTCGCGGCCGCGCCGGGCTTGACGCCCTCGAACAGCACCACGTCCTGCTCATCCAGGAACGTCTGGAGCTCCGAGTAATACGCCTTGTCGCCGATGTGTGTCACGCCCACGAGGTGGACGACGGGTTGGTCGGGCTTGGCCTCGTTCTTGAAGCTCCGGATGGCGACTTGGAGGTAGGTGTGGGTGCCGTCCTCAGAGTCGCGGACCCGAACATAGCCGCCCGTGTCTTTTTCAGACGCGGCTGCTACTTCGGGCTGCGTGGCAACTTCCTGCGCCGACACGCACGGAACGAGGGAGAAGGCCAGAAGCACCGTAGCGAGCCGGAAGGTGAAATGCGTCATGGTTGAACTCTAGTAAGTGGTCATGCCCACGGCCCGAACCGTCGCCAGCCGCTCCTACCATGAACGCGGCATGGCCGAGCGGCGTTACGTGAACCCCGACTTCCACCTGGAACCCGGGGATCTGCACGCCGAAATGGACCGGCTCCGCGCCACCCCCACCGCTCTCACAAGGCCGGTCGTGATCCTGGGTGGCTGGCACTCGCCTGGGGTCGCCAACATCAGCCTGGAATCGAGGATCAAGCCCTTCACGTCAGCGCGTGATGAGGACTTTACCTCCATCACCTACCCGTGGTCGTTCTCGCTCCGTAGTGCGGCCGAGCACGCGATGGGCGTGATCCGGGCAAGGGGCTTGGAGCAGCGCGAGATCGATGTTGTCGGCATCTCAATGGGCGGCATCATCGCCCGCTCGCTCGCGTGCGACGTGCTCGGGTTAGGAAACCTGAAGGTGCGGCGCATCTTCACGGTCGCGACGCCGCACCGGGGGGCGATGATCGCGAAAGTGGTCGTGCCGGACACGTGCGCGCGGGACATGCGGCCGGGCTCGCGGTACTTGTGCAGCCTGAATGAGCGGTCGGCGACGCAGGAACTGCACTGCTACGCCGCGCTGCGCGACTGGTGGATCGGGGCGCGGAACACGGCCCCGCCCGGGATGCACCCGTACTGGGTCGATGTCGAACCCGGCATCGGCCGGCTCTGCACCCACTTCGCGATCAATCGCTCGCAGCACGTGATGATTGACATCGCCCGTCGGCTGCGGGGCGAAGCGCCGATCGCAAGGCGTGCGACCGAACCGCCGATCAACTGAGGGCTCACAGTCCGAAGTCGCGACTGAGCCGCTCGAGCAGCTTCTGGTCGCCCTTGGTCACGCCGTTGCGCTCGTACGCGGCGATCGCTGTTGTCAGACCATGGTCACTCAGGAGCAGCCCGGCGGGGGTTGCACCGCCGTGGGCCTGGGCGAGTTTGCGGATCAGCTTGCACATGGCGGCGGGCACCGCGAGTGCGCGTGCGACCGACTTGAAGGCGTGTTCCGGCTCATCCCTCCGCGTGCGTGCGCTGTAGAGGGCGACGCCCCACCAGGCGATGGCGATGAGCGCCACGAGACAGACGATTGCGAGCACCACCCACGCGGTGCTGGACCCGGCGACTTCATCGCCTTTGACCAGATGCACCGGTTGATTGACTGACGCGAGGAGAATGCCGGCGTTCACGAGGCCGCTCCTTGCAACCAGGAGTTGCGCACGTCGAGTTCGAGGCGGCGGGCACAGGCCGCGGCCCGGGCCCTCACAAGCTCGTCCTCATCGAATCTGGACAGCTCGGCAATCCGCGCGGCAAGCTCCGACCAGCGTGGGCCGATCTGGACGGCGCAGCCGGGAAGGAGGCGCTGGGCAACCCACATCCCGGCGAGCCGGTGCATCGGTCGCGAATCGCCGAGCATTTCAGCGAGGTCATCGACGGCTTCTGCGCCGAACCAGACGCGGAGGGCGTTAGCCCGCACCCGGTGGTAAGTGTCGTTCTTCGCCTCGATCATGAGGGCGGGGCGGACCGAGAGCGTGGCGCGTGCATCCCGCCGACGGATCCTCCCCAGTGCCTCGACCGCGTTTGCTCGCACCCGCCCGTCGGTGTGGGTCATCCGAACCGTCGCGAGTTCTGCCGCGCGCGGCACCTGCAAGAAGGCCAGGAGTGAAACCGCGGTCGCGGTCACACGCGGATCTCTCGAATCGTCCGCGGCGAGGTCGAGTACCGGCCCCGCAAGCTCGTCGGCTAACCCGAACGCCCGCATCTGCGCGAGCGTTTGGAGAGCGTGTGCCACATCTCGCGATGTCAAGCCCGTGCGAATTTGATCAAGGAATCGTTGCCGGTCATCCCGCATCAAGCGGCGGAGTGCGATCCGGCCTACCACCGAGGACGCCACCGAATCCCGCCCGGCACCATCCTGCTGCGCCCATGTACGGATGTCGGCGTGCGGCGAACGCGCCAGCAACTTGAGTTCTCGCCCACCCAGGCTTGCCTCGCGGGGGGCAGACAGCGAAGTTGCCGAAGATCGCAGGTACGCCCCACGCGCCACCCGCCCATCCTGATCGAAGCAGAACTCGGTGAGTCCAGCCGAGGGCGCAGCCCGCGAGGCCGCGTACCTGACGGTGGCATCCTCATCCGAGAGGAGCGGCTCCATGGCCGTCCACCGGGTCTTGCTCGGTGCGCCGAGACCTGCGAGGAACGCGGGCAAACCCCGGCGCGCGGCCGGCGAAAGCCGCCGCAGCGCTCCACTCGACGGCACGGATTCCTCGGTTTCAGCCGCCTTCATTCCAGGCTTGGTTTGGGGGAGCATCACCTTCGCCCCGGCGCACCTCGCCTGCCTCCGGGGGCGGGCCATCAGGTGGGCATTGCTCAGGACCAGTTCGTGCTCCAGCAGCGACCGGCCGCGCACCAGGCGTTCCACACAAGCGATGGCCAGGCCGTCTCGGGACAGCCATTCCATCGCCCGGACTCGGGCGACGGGAGCCTTGGACCACCGGAGAACGGACCTCAGCACACTGTGGCTGGGGTGCTGCCCCGCAGCGAACCACTTCTTCAGAGCCTGGGCACCGGGCCCGATGCCCCGGGTTTGCTCACGCCCCGCAACCAGGATGGCCGCGATGACGGGCCCGCGACGGCGGTGCTCGCCGAAGGTCATCGCACCCTCGGCGAGATGGAGACACAACTCGTCAACGCCGCCCCGGAGCCCGCGGCCAGCGACTAGGGCAACCGACGCGGCGGGGACTTTGGACACGAAGGCGGACGCACCCAGATCGTTCAGCAGACGCTCCCGGAGCGTGGCAATCGCGAGCAGCATCAAGGATCGCTCGGCCTGCTCGCCCACGACCGCGTCCTGATCGTGGAGCATGGCGGTGGCGATGCCGGAGGCCCTGGTATCCCCCGCGTCCCCGACCAGGGTTGCGAGAGAAACTCGGACGGGCCCGGAGGGGTCGGTGCTGAGGCGTTCGAGGATGGGGCCCCAGCGGGCATCACCGACTGACAGAACGACTTGTGTACAACCCGGCGGTACCTGTCTCCAGGAACGCGCAAGTTGTGCCAGTGCGAAGTCATTCATGCCTGAGTTTGTGGAGCCGTTCAGCCGGAAAGGCCACGCCCGGCGAACCCCGGCGTCACCGGGTGCGAATGATGGAAGTACGGCGAGGTCAAGGAGTTCGGTCGTGAACCGCTCCGCCTCCGCCGGCGACGCGACTGCCAGGGCCTCCCCTAGCGCGAGGGCCCGGACGCGGGGCGAGAGGCCCCGCAATGCGGCCAGTCGCTCAGAGAATGTCTTAATGAACCTTGACACAGTGGCACTGCGCTCGTCAGGATAGGGGCAGAAGCCTGATTAGGAAGTCTTTCATCTGGCGCTTAATCCGGATGAAAACACCACAGATTGGGCTTGGCGCACACGACCGCAATATATATGGTGGTGTGGCACAGAGCAAGACTGGGGGAAGTATGGGCCGTGGACGCCAGTGAGATATCGGACCGTTTCCCTTTAGAACTGCACCGGAGGCCCCGCAAGCCGATCCGATGCAGAAGACCGGCACACTCGTGTGGGAGTGAGTCAGCGTGATGAACCTGCCAACGAAGACCAACGTCCTCCAGACCTATCAGATCATCCTCTATAACCGGGCCCTCCACCCCGAAGCGATGTCCCTCAAGGGGCGTCGGGTGGTGAAGCACGGCGCGTACGAGTTGGAAGCGTGGGTGCTCCCGGGCGCCCACATGCTGCGGTTTGACCACGGCACGCTGTGCGTGTCGGAGCTGCTCACCGACCAGGAGAAGACGCCGCCACTGCAGGGGCAGGTGTCGTCGTTCCTCTGTGCCGGGGAGCGGGATGTCGAGCACAAGTTCCCGCGCGAGAAGGTCACGTACATGACCTCGGTGCAGACCGAGACGCTGTCGGAGAGCCTCTACGCGGCGTCCCTGGAAGAGATGCTGGACCACGTCCGGGCCAACCACTCGCTCAGCCACACGTGGGACGACGAGGCCGGGCGGTGCCTGAGCCTGGTGGACATCCAGCGGATGGCCAAACAGGTACACGTGCAGACGTACCACCTGGTCGCGTCGGCGTCGCTTGTGCTGCGGACGCAGACGATCTTCGAGCACGTCTAGGCGGCCGTCTCGACGGCGACGGCGTGCAAGCAAAACAAAACGAAAAGGGCCGGCCGCGTGAGCGACCGGCCCTTGTGTTTTACTGGTACGGCAAGTGATCAGCCGGCCTTCTTGCTCACGCGCAGCTCGGTCAGCGGACGCTTGTGCTCGATCGCGCCCTCGTCCACGACGTACTCGACGCCCGCGTTGTTCTGGTCGGGGAGCTCGTACATCAGCCCAATCATGATCTCTTCCATGACGGCGCGGAGGGCGCGGGCGCCCGTCTCGCGCTTCACGGCCCGCTCGGCGATCTTCTTGAGGGCGCCGGTGGTAAAGGTGAGCTTCGCGCCCTCGAGGCTGAAGAGGTGCTGATACTGACGGACGATCGCGTTCTTGGGCTCGGTCAGGATCGAGATCAGAGCCTCGGTGGACAGCGGGATCATCGGAGCGATCACGGGCAGGCGGCCCACGAACTCGGGGATCATGCCGAAGTCGATGAGGTCGTCGGCCGTGACCTGATGGAGAATCTTCGCGGTTTCCTTGGTCTCGTCACGCTCCTGGCTGGTGATCGAGAAGCCGATCTTGGTCTTGCCCAGGCGGCGGCGGATGATCTCTTCGAGGCCCACGAAGGTGCCGCCGCAGATGAACAAGATGTTCGTGGTGTCGACCTGGATGTACTGCTGCTCGGGGTGCTTGCGGCCGCCCTGCGGCGGGACGTTGCTGACGGTGCCTTCGAGCATCTTGAGGAGGCTCTGCTGCACGCCCTCGCCCGAGACGTCTCGAGTAATGGAGACGTTGTTGCTGGTCTTGCCGACCTTGTCCACTTCGTCGATGTAGATGATGCCGCGCTGGGCAGCCTCGAGGTCAAAGTCCGCGGCCTGGAGGAGCTTGAGTACGAGGTTCTCAACGTCCTCGCCGACGTAGCCCGCTTCGGTGAGCGTTGTCGCGTCACCGATGGCGAAGGGGACCTTGAGCATGCGGGCCAGGGTCTTGGCCATGAGCGTCTTGCCCGAGCCGGTGGGGCCGATGAGCAGGATGTTGCTCTTGTCGATCTCGACGCCGTTGGCACCCTGCTCCAGGTGCTGGAGGCGCTTGTAGTGGTTGTTCACGGCGACGGCGAGGGCGCGCTTGGCGAAGTCCTGGCCGATGACGTACTGGTCGAGGAACTCCTTGATCGTGCGCGGCGCGGGGATGTCCCGCAGCCACGTCGTCGTGGAGTTCACACGCCGCTTTTCCTGCTTGAAGATGTTCTGGCAGAGCTCGGTGCAGCTGCTGCACACGTACACCGCGTTGGGGCCTTCGACCATCGGTCCCACTTCGCGGCTGGTCTTGCCACAGAAGGAGCAGGTGGTCACCTTGCGCCCGCGGAATGCGTCGTTGCCGGTCTGATCTGTGCCGTCAGGCTTGTTCTTCGCCATGGATTCCTCGTGGGCTCTCTCAATGGAGGCCCCAAAAATACGGGAGTCTTCCCTCAAGCGTATCGGCGTGCCCGCCCGTGGGCACCCTCTCTCGCTGGCAGGAATCGGCTATTCCTACACCCCCCCGCCACTCTCTCCGCCCATGGAAGGGTGGAAAAGGCGTTATCGGCCATCCCGCGGGGTTTTCGAGCCTGCGCTGGGTTTCACAACCCCAAAGTCGCTCTGCGCGAGCCGCGTCGCCATGTTCCGGCGGATGTTGTCGTACTCCTCCTGCGTGATCTGGCCCTCGCTGCGCATGCGGCGGAGGTCTTCCATGATCGTTGCGGGACCGCCGCTCGCGTCGGGCGTGAGGAGCTGACGCCGCAGCCAGACCCAGAGAACTCCCCCGATCATGGCCGCGAGGATGAGGACGCCGACCCAGACCATGACCGAGCCGGTGTCCGACTGCGGCGGAGGCGCTGGGGTGGGTGAACCGTCCTGGGCGAGCACCATCGGCATGAACGGATGCTACCGGGGGAGCGGGTTACATGTTGCCGGAAGCGATGGCTTCGCGGATGGGGACGAGCATGCCGGGGACGACGCGGTGCTCGACGAGCTCCTCGCCCTGGTGGGCCAAGCGAGTGAGGATCCCGGGGAGCTCCTTGGTGTCGCCGACCGCGCCGAACTTGCGGAGGGTCAGGTAGACGGAGATGGGATCGCCGCTTCCCTCGTGGTGCTCGCGCTGCTGGGCGCCGCCCGCGCGGGTTTTGACCTCGAAGTAGATCTCGAGGTCGCCGCGTTGGCCCAAGGTGAGGCCGACGAGGGGCTGGCAGTCCACGGGCGTGGCGCCGGGGATGTCGAGCAGGGCCGAGAGGGGGGAACCGGGGATGAGGGCGTCCAAAACAATGGCGTCGTGGTTGCCGCCCGCGGTCAGGTCAAAGCCATAGAGCAGCTCGACGTACTCGATGTCGAGCGGGCTGATGGACATGTAGGCGGGGGCGACCTCCAGCACATGGCGGTGCAGGGAGTACCCCTCGTCAAGGGAGTTGGGGTTGACGACACCCGAGCGGATATTGGTGTTCCGCACGGCGAGCCAGCGGTGCGGCATTTCGCTCTGGGAGCTTTCGAGAGCGAGCTCGTCGCGGTAGCGCCGGAATGAACTCATCCCGGGGAACTGCCGGCGGACCCGCTCGAACAGGTCAAGGACCGTCTCCCGAGTGCGGGGAAGCTCCATCTTCACCGCGATCTTCTGGTTCACGTAAAAGTCTGTGCAAAGGGCGCGGTAGCTTTCGGACATCGCAGACCAACTCCTTGGGGCGGTGTTCGCCGCTCTGGGTCGCGGACATTCAAGCATACTCTTTTAACCGGCCCTTCAGCGCTCATTCGAGGACCATCAGCCGGTGAATGAGTTCACTTATTCAGCGGTTCAGCCGGTTTTCTCATCCCGGGATTAAGAGATCAGCCCGAGCCAGCTCAACACTCCACAGGTGTCCGACAGGTCATCCACCGCGTGGGTCGCGCCGGCGTCCTTGAGTTCTCGGACACTTGAGCGGCCGGTCGCGACAGCGAGGCAGCGGCAGCCGTGGGCGAGCGCGCATTGGACATCGTGCGGGGTATCTCCGATGACGACGACGGCCTCGCCGGCGATCTCGGCTTCGCGGACGGCACACGCCCGGTCCATCCCGACGCGAACGAGGTGATCGCGGCGCGGAGGCACGTGGGGAGACTCGTCGCCCCAGACGCGGACCTCAAACCGGGAGGGCTCGATCCCCGCGGCCTTGAGCTTGAGGCTGCCCGTTTCCTCGAAGTTACCGGTGAGCAGGCCGAGGGTGGCGTGGGAGCGCTCGACCTCGTCGAGGAGGGTCATGACGCCGGGGAGGGTGCGGACGAGGCCGGGGGTGTGGAGGCGGGCCGCGAGTCGGTTCGCGTAGCGCTCCCGCCAGGCGCGGTGGTTGTCGGCGGTGTCGGGCTGGTTGTTGTTGCGAAGGGCCTGGCTGAAGATGACGGGGTCGAGGCTGCCGGCAAACGACACCCCTTCCACATGGAAGGATGGACCGAAAAGTTCCTGCCCGGCTTCCAGCATGGCTTTGGCGCCGTTACCGCCCGAGGTGATCATGGTCATGTCGATGTCGAACAGGATGAGCACGCGGGGTTCCCTCTTCAGCGGCGGATCTGGAACCCACGTTCCTGCGGGTCTATCGGCATCATTGACGCGTGCTCGGTGGTTATCAGCCGCCCCATCGTGGCGCGAAGGTCTTCGAGATAGGCGTCCACCGCGGGGGCGGGGCCTTGGACTTCCAGAATGACGCCGCCGTCGGGGTCGTTCTGCACCCAACCGGTCACGGGGTGCCCGGAAGCGATATCCCGCGCGGTGGCGCGGAAACCGACCCCCTGCACACGCCCCTGAAACTCGATGTGGCGACGTTCCATTGCTCCAGCCTCCCCTGCTTCCGCGGCCCGAAAACCCGAGAATCTTCACACGCTCCAGGTTCCCCACTCTTTCTATTGGTTTCAGACCATTTTGGTGCTACGGTCACAGTGCAGCAAGGACCGCTCACCCCCCCGATCATCCCGCACCCCGGCCTTCGTGCCAAATCCGCGGCGAGATCAACCCTCTCCTGAGCGTCACCCGGGCTGCGGCTGGCAACTCCCTCCGTGGGAGACATCTCACCCTCGATGTGCCGCTCCGAAAGGGGAGGCCCGCGATCCGCCCGCCGCAGGCTCTGGCGATCTTTGCCCTCTTCCAGTTTGGTCCCGTTCTTTGGACTCGGTTGGTCACGTCGGATCCATTCGCGCAGACTGGTCAGGCTTGGGGAACGCGGTGAGCGATCTCTGGAAGTCAAAGTTCCACGACAACGGCGATCGTGATCGCGTGCGCGATGCGACGGACATCGTGCGCCTCATCGGCGAGCACGTGGCGCTCCGCACCAAGGGGCGCGAGCTCAGCGGCCTGTGCCCCTTCCACAACGACAAGAACCCCTCGATGAACGTGGTGCCCGCGAAGCAGATCTTCCACTGCTTTGTGTGCGGCACCGGCGGGGACGTGTTCTCGTTCGTGCAGAAGTTCCACAAGATGGAGTTTCGCGAGGCGCTCGAGTACCTCGCGGAGCGGGCGGGCATCACGCTGACGAAGCACCAGCGGCCGTCGGGAGATGGGCTGGCGGCGGTCTCGCGCGGGGACGTGCTGCATGCGAATGCTACGGCCGCGGAGTTTTATAAGGCGATCCTGACGCACGCCGAGCACGGGAAGGCGGCGCGGGACGTGATCGCACGCCGGCAGATCGCGCCGGAGATGGTGGCGACTAG
>Ga0208492_1000246_pt1 | contig 51879 bp, 50 predicted proteins | sample Subbioar_CSW14AB_FD_184820 | JGI IMG/M metagenome (GOLD analysis project Ga0208492, IMG submission 184820) | Serpentinite rock and fluid subsurface biosphere microbial communities from McLaughlin Reserve, California, USA - CR12Mar_CSW14AB (SPAdes) | ecosystem: Environmental > Terrestrial > Deep... | reverse complement strand
CAGTTCGTGTGCGCCGAGACGCGGTTCGAGTTCCAGCATGATGGCCGCCACGCCACTGGCATGGGCGGTGGCGAAGGACGGCCCGGAAACGAAGTCGTAACGCCCGCCCGGCACGGTGGTGAGCAATTGCAGGCCGGGCACGGTCAGTCGCTCGCCGGGCACCTCCACGCCGCCCTGGCGCGCCTGCTCGACGGCGATGACCTCGGCAATCGATGTCGGGAAAGTCTGATCCGGCTCTTCGCCGATGGCACCGAACACGATCGCCCCCAGTTCCGCCGCCCGCACCACCAGGCGCGCGAGCAAGGGATCGTTGGGACCCGCCAGACTCAGGTTGATGATGCGCGCGCGAATCTCGATGGCGTAGTCCAGCGCCTGGGCCAGGGTATAGGTGCTGCATATGCCGTCGCCGTAATTGGGTTCCCAGCACGCACGCAGGACATAGACACTGGCATTGGGCGCCAAGCCGTGAATGCCGACGCCATTGCCGGCGTGGGCGGCGATGAGGCCGGTCACCGCCGTGCCGTGGAACTCGGCCGGAATCACATGACTGTCGCCGCCGACGAAATTGCGCGCCTCCACCACCTGCCCGAGCAGATCGGGATGGGCGGTGTCGATGCCGGTGTCGATGACCGCGATGCGCACGTTGCGCCCGCTGCCGCGTGGGGCGAGGCTGGAAACGCCGCCCGGCCGCGTGCGCACCTGCAGATCGAAATAGGGATCCTTGGGCGGCATGCCGGCCACATGATGCAGGTGGACGGGCTGCGCCGACGCCACTCGCGCATCCTTCGTCAGACGCCTGAGCAGCGCATCGCGGTCGTGGGCTTGTGTCAGCGCGAACAGCGCGCTGTCGGCCTCGATCGCGCCGAGACGATGCTGTTCCAGGCTGCGCAGGCCGTAATCGCGGGCCAGCGCCGCAGTCGTCGCGGCCGGCGCCGGGTCACCGTCGCGCAGCAGCACCATGATTTGCGCGTCCACCGCATTGCCCGCCCACGCCGCGGCGGTCGACAACAGCAGCGCGAGTGCGCACAGCAGGCTGCTGCGCGCGGCGCCGCCAGCGGTCACCGTCGACGATCCGGCCGCGTGCCCGTATTGCGCAAGGGTTCGACGAACAAGGTGTCGGCCTCGGCACGCATCTGCTCGATGACGGTGTTGACGCTGCGCGCGCCGAGCTTGAGGCGCACGGTCATGACGCCGATGTCCGAAGGTCCATCGACCAGTTCGGCGCCATGGCCGCTCAGCCACGCCTGACGCGCAGCCGCATCGGCACTGTCCTTCAACACCACGCGCAACAGGGGTTGATCGAGACGCGAGGCCAGGTGGTCGCGGCGGCCCAAGGTCTGAAACTGCTGTTCGACTTCCTCGGTGACCGCCTCATTGGCACGTTGGCCATGCCACGCCAGCAAGGCGCACAGGGCAAGCACGGCAACCCCCGCCAGCACCGGCGCCGGCATCAGCAGGCCCACCAGCAGGGCGCGCAGGCGCTCCCGCCAGGAACCCTGGCGCGCATCGATTTCGGCGGACAGACGCTGAAAAGCCTGCGCACACGCGTGTTCGTTGGCGGGGGCGGCGATGGCCAAGTGCAATTGCCGCAGGTGGCGCACTTCCCGCGCGCAGACCAGACATTCGCGCAAATGGTGATCGACCTGCGCACGCTGCGCGGCGTCGAGGCCATCGTTGTGATACCAGGGCAACATGTCCCACACCGCCTCGTGGGCGGGATGGGTGGCGGTTCGGTCAGCGGCTTTCATCGCCATTCTCCACACTCATGGCCAGATCCAGGGCCGGTTTCAGGCGCTCGCGCGCATAGAACATTCGCGTCTTCACCGTATTCACCGGACAACCGACGATCGCGGCGATCTCGGGATAGCTGTAGCCGTAGAAAAACGCCAGGTGCACGATGCTGCGTTGAGCCAGCGGCAACTTGCCGACCGCGATGCGGATGCGTTCGATGGCGGCGCGATGGCTGACGGTATCCGCGGGATCACGACGGTCCTCCTGCTCGGCCTCGCATTGCAGTTCGCGCGCGGCCAGGCGTTTGTTCGACTTCAGGCGCTTGAGCGCCTTCTTGTAGGCGATGCCGAAGATCCAGGTCGAGACCTTGGACTGCTCGCGAAACTCATGCGCCTTGTTCCACACCACCATCATGGTGTCGTTGATGGTTTCCTCGACGTCGTGCGGCGCGCCCAGGATACGCAGCACGAACTCGAACAGACGCGGATAAAAGTCCCGATAAAGGGACTCGAACGCGCCGCGGTCGTGCCGCAGACTGCGCAGGCGCGCGAGATCATGGTCCAGTTCCTGATCGACACTGTCGGCGATTCTTGTCATGTGTCTCGAGCCGGCGCCCGTGTAGCGATGCCGACCATGCTCCCCTGGTTATGTCTTGAGTACCCCGCCGACGGCGGATGGTTCGATGGCCTGAAACGTTCTACGCGGTTCGAGGCCGAACGGATGCACGCCGCCTCAGCGCGCCGTGTAGTGCGGTGACCTGGTTTTCACATAGGTCTGCTTGAGCACGATTTTGTCGCCCACGAAGTGAATCAGGTCGAGTCCTTGCATGACCAGCGGCTCGCCCTCCTTCTCGATGGTCATGTCCCAACTGCTCATGACCTTGCCACCCGCCGCATCGATGAAGGTATCGTCTTCGATGAACTGAATGGGGCCGAACTTGCCTTCGAACTGCGGGGCGAAGGCCTTGCGGATCGCGGCCACGCCCTGATTGACCCGCCCGGTCAGTTCCTCGTAGACCGCGTCCTCGGTGAAATAGGACATCACGGCGTCGAGGTCGTTACGGTTGAAGGCGTCGAGAAAGGCAACGCTCAAGGCATGGAGTTCACGGTAACGGTCGGACATCACGGGCGCTCCTGGCTGACGAAGTGGCGGCCATCATAGCGCGCCACCCGCCGCGCGGTTCAAGCCAGGCGACCGTGGAAGCGCAGGAAATCGAAGGCGGTCTCGGCCGGACGCTCGATCATGGGCACATGGCCCATGTCGCGCATGAGGATGAATTCGGCATCGCTCAGCAGGGGCCGCAGGATGTCGAGGGCGGACGGATGCAGCACGCGGTCGTCATCGCCCCACACCACCAGGGTGCGGGTCGCGAGGCTTGCCACGCGTTCTTCCAAAGCCACCGGCTCGCTGAACATCTCGGCGAAAATCCTGGTGTTGAACGGCGCTTCCTCCACTGATCGCGCCAGCAACGGCCGCTTGAAGCGGGCCGGCAGGTAGGGCTGCTTGCAGAAGCACAGGGCGGCAAGGCGGTCGAAGGACGCCATGTCGGTCGCGACCAGCGGATTGTCCCCTGCTTCGAGCAAACGCAGCATCTCGCTCGGTTCGGCGCTCAATATGCCGGCCGGCGCCAGCAGCCACAGACTCCTGACCTGCTCCGGATGCTGCAACGCGTAAAGCGTGGCGAGGTATCCGCCCATGGAGTTGCCACCGAGGTGGAAACTATCCAGCTTCAGCGCCGCGGCAAAGGCGGCGATGCGCGCGAGCTGGGGCTCGACGCCATAGCGCGCCTGCTGCTGGCGGTCCGAATCGCCAAAGCCCGGCAGATCGGGCGCGATGACGTGGAAATGGGGCGTCAGCAGCCGCGCGACCATGGCCCAGTGATCCTTGTTGGCGGCGAAGCCATGCAGGAGCAGCAGGGGTTCGCCCTGACCGCCGTGCAGATAGGCGACGCGATGTCCATCGACCGTGGTGCTGGCGAGTTTGAGGCCGGCGGCGCGACGACCGAGCGCGGTCGCCATGCGGAACAGCAGACCGGGCGCGAGGTAATACAACAGCACGAGGCTGAGCAGCAGGCCAACCAGGGTCATCAGCACGGCGCTCATGCCGGCAGCTCCGCCAGGGCCGTGGCGCCGCGCGTCACCGGCAGCAGCAGCCGCGAAGCGTGGCTGGCGTCATGGAAGATTCGCTGCAGCGCGCTCTCGAGGTGGGTGGCCTCATGGGCCAGCGCACCGGTATTGGGATTGCGGTCGTAGCGCGGGAAGTCGCTCGAGGTCACCAGCACCCGCAGGCGATGGCCGGCGGGGATGAGGATGGCCGTCGACCACAGATCGATTTCATAGCGTTCGAGCGTGCCCGGTGTGAGCAGACGACGCGAGACGCCGTCGCGCACCGCAGCGCGGACCACACCGTCGCAGATGTTGAAGGTGCTGCCGTCGGCGCGCACTTCGCAGAGCTTCACCATCCAATCGGTATCGAGGCCCGAGGTCGCGGCGAACAACTCGGCCTTGATCGCGCCGATGATTTCGAGCGCCTCGTTGAGCGGCGGCGATGTGAAGCACAACACGTCACGCCGTTCGAGCAGCGCGCGCTGGTCCAGCGGCCCGGCGCCGTACTGCGCCGGCATGAGCAGATTGCCGCCGCAGGTCGGGCAGGGATCGTCGGGATCGTAGACATAGCTGCTCGGCGGCGGCGTTGCGCGCGGCGGCTGTGCGGCAAGCTTGCCGGCGGCGTGCAGATAGACCGGCACGAGCTGTGCGCCACGCGGCGGCCAGCTGTCTTCGTCGCGCCAGCGATTGGCGCCCTGTACGAAAAGTTTGACCGGCGCGTCATCGCGCACGCCATTGTCCACACCTTTCAGCCAGTGATCGAACCAGCGCAATTGCATGCGCGTGAGGTCTTCCTTGAGATCGAGGAACAGGCCATTGGCGCGAAAGCCGAAGTCGAGCGCGCCGACCACGTTCTGGAACATGCCGTGGGACCATGGGCCAATCACGAGGCGGGTGTGGCGCCGCGCAAGTTCGCTGCCGCCGGTGGCACGCATGCCGGCGAAGTGTTCGAGGTCGGCCGCCAGCAGCAGATCGTGCCAGCCGGCAATGATCAGGGCCGGCACCTTGACCGCGGCGTGGGCATCGGAGAACAGCAGCGAGCGGGTGAAGGCGTCCGGCAGCGGATGGCGCAGGAATTCATGGAAGAACGGCAGGAAACTGTCGTCACCGGGATGAGCAGGCGCGAAGTCCTGCAACGGCAAGGCGCGCAACACCTCAGCAAACGCATCGACGTCGTCGATCAGTTTCACCAGCGGCACGTAGAACTGTTCCGGCTGCGGGCGCGAACGGATCAGCGCGGCGGGACCGATGGCGCGCAACGCCCACATCGCCAACGTACCGAGATTGAGCGCGCCGCCCCGCCAGAAATGATTGCGCCAGAAGTCGTTCGGTGCGGTGGTCGGCGCGATGGCGCCGAGGGCCGCATGGCCCCCCTGCGCCGCCAGCCAGGCAGTGCCGCCCATGTAGGACAAGCCATAGCAGCCGACCTTGCCGCTGGAAAAATCCTGCGTCGCGCACCACGCCACGCTTTCGTGGCCATCGGCACGCTCGTCGCGATAGGGGAAGAACACGCCCCCTTCCGAGGCCCAGCGCGCGCGCACGTCCTGGATCACGACCGCATACCCGGCCGCCGCCGCGCGCAGGGGATCGAGCGTCAGCGCGGTGATCGGCCAAAGTTCCTTGTTATAGGGCGTGCGTTGCAACAGCACCGGGTGACGTGCGCCGTCGCCCGGGCGATAGATGTCGGCGCGCAGACGCGTGCCGTCCGCCATGGCGATGTCGATGTTCTTGTCTACGATTAAGGACATGGCAGGACTCGCGGTGAACGGATGCGTGGTCGGCAGCGTGCTCGGGATCAGCGGGCATCGCCGCCGCCGAAGCCGGAGAGAAACCGTTCGAGGGTGGCACGATGCAGATTGAGCAGGGTCAGCCAGTTCTGCAGGAACAGGTTACCCGCGTGGGTCATGGAATACATGCGGCGCGCGGGGCCGGCACTGCTGGTGTCCCATATCGAGGACACCAGGCCCATGCCCTCCATCTGGCGCAGGGCCCGGTAGACGGTGCCCTTGTTGTAGTTGCCGAAGCCCGCCTGTTCGAGTTTCTGCGCCAGTTCGTAACCGTAGGCGGACCAGTCCTTGAGCATCGCCAGCAACTGGGCATTGAGCATGTCGCCGGTCGGGTGACTGGGGCCGGCGCCGGTCTCGGACTTGCCTCCCAGGTCAGCAGGGGGCGGGGCGGAGGACGGGGAGGCTTTGGCTTTCGACATGAGCCATCTATATGCAACTTGCATCTAGCTGTCAAACCGTCTACGATTTTTGCACTGCAACAAATTATGCGACCGCACGTCGCCCCAGAGCTCACAGGAGCATCCGAACATGGCCACCAAGAAAGACACCTCACCGAAGTTCGCCGAAACCACCGCCGCCTACCTCGAGCGTCTCGAATGCGGGCATACCCGCTTCGCCGAAGCCCTGAGCAGCGCCCGCGAGCGCAGCAGCCGCGTCGCCGACAAGCTGCTTGAAAACCTGCTCGCCAGCCAGCGCGATGCGCTGAACCTCGGCAAGACCCTTGCCGCGCAGCCGACCGAATACGGCAAGAACGTCGAGGCTTTCCTGCAGTCCCTGACCAGCGCCCAGGAACGCGCCCTGGAACTTGCCAAGACGGTTTACCGCACCAACAACGAAATCGCGGCCGAAGCCCGCGCCGCCGCTGCCAGTGCCATCGAGTCCGGCAAGACCCTGGGCAAGCCCTTCGAGCACCTGACCAGCGTGTGGATGCCGGCGGCCAAGTAAAACCAGCGCGGACGCGGACCGGGCGGCGCGCCGCACACAGCGCGTCGCCGCCTCGGTTCGGCCGGCCCAGCCCATGACCATGGAACACAGCTTGAGCGACCTGCCCGCGCCCTCTGATGAGACGCTGGACGAGGCCTATGCCTACGACGATGCCGTCGAGCAGGCCATCACGCCCCTGTGGCGCGAAGCGCGCTGGGGGCTGGAGTGGGCCAGCCTGCGCATGAATCCGGTGTATTACGGGGTCGGCATACCCCACGGCAAGGGCCAGCCGGTGTTGCTGATCCCGGGCTTCATGTCGGGTGACCTCATGATGCTGGAGATGCATCGCTGGCTGAAGCGCATCGGCTACAAGTCCTCGCTCTCGCACATCGCCTGGAACAACGACTGCCCGGACAAGACCGCCAACAAGCTTGCCCATCGCCTGCGCGCGCTGGCCGATCGTTCGGGGCGGCGCGTGAATGTGATCGGCCACAGTCTCGGCGGCATGCTGGCCAAGAGTCTGGTGCAGGACGAACCTGAGTTGATCGAGCGCGTCATCACCCTCGGCTCACCGTTCCGCTCGCTGGTCAAAGCCCATCCCGCCATCATCGGCATCTGGGACAAACTCAAACTCGCCCAGGGGCCGCTCATCGGTCGCAATCTGCATGCCTCCTGCGGCACGGGTCATTGCACCTGCGGCTTCGTGCGCAACATGAACGCGCCGCGCAGCCGCGGTGTCGCGCAGTTCGCCATCTATTCCCGCAAGGACGGCATCGCCGACTGGAGCAGTTGCATGGAAGAGGACGCGCGCCTCAACACCGAGGTCAACTGCAGCCATATCGGCATGGTGTTCGATCACACCGTATACCGCGCGGTGGCCCAACGACTCGCCGAAAACGTGCGGCGCACGTAAATAAGAAATCTATTGAAGGGGGGCGCAAGCCATGTCCAAAGAAGACAGCATGGATCCCATCCGCCTGTGGCGCGAATGGTTCGTCAAATCTGAGAAGTCCTGGAGCGACGCTCTGTCGGAGATGATGGGCGACGAGCATTTCTCCAAGGGCATGGGCCGCTACACGCTGGAAGCACTGCATACCCATCGCATGTTCAGCGAAACCATGGCGCAGTATCTGGCCAATCTGAATATTCCTTCGCGCAGCGACATTCTCGACATGAATGATCGCCTGGCGCACATGGAAGAGACCTTGAACCAGATCCAGGTCGAACTGCGCGAGCAGCGCAGCCAGATGGCGCGTCTGGCCGCCGGCACTGCGACAGCCGCGACCGGCGGCAGCGCCACGGTGCGCCCGGCCCGCACCCGCAAACCCGCCGCCAACCTCGACGCCTGAGCGCGCACTGGAATCGCCATGACCGCATCCGCCCGCGCCGAGTTGACCAGCGAGGACATCGAAGCCAGCGTGCGGCGCACGCTGGAGCGCGCCATCTCGCGCAATATTCCCGGCCTCGCGCCCCTGCCCCAGACTGAATCGGATCTCGACGTCGGCCCGACACCCAAGGAAATGGTCTACAGCAACGAGACCGCGCGGCTCTATCACTACCTGCCGACGCAGGACGAAATCTATCGCGTGCCGGTGCTGATTGTGATGTCGCCGGTCGCCAAGGGTTACATCCTCGATCTCGCCAAGGGCCAGAGCCTGATCGAATACCTGGTCATGCAGGGCCACGACGTCTACATGCTGGAATGGGCCGCGCCGCGCCGCGACCAGAGCCATCTGTCACTCGAGAACTACGTGAGCGATCTGCTGAGCGGCTGCATAGACGCGGTGCTGCGCGACAGCGGCGAAGCGGACATCACCCTGGTCGGCTACTGCATGGGCGGCATGCTGAGCTGCATGTACGCCGCCTTGCATCCCGACGGCCCGGTCAGGAACCTGGCCTGTTTCACGACACCCGTGAACGGCGATGGCATGGAGCTCTACAAGCGCTGGATGACGGCCAAGGCCTTCGACATCGACCGTCTGGTCAAGGAACTCGGCAACATCCCCGGCGACTTCATCAACAACTCCCTGCAGGCGCTGCGCCCGCTGCAGCGCAGTGCCAACCAGATGAAGCTCCTGAACAACGTCGAGAACGACGCCTTCGTCAAAGCCCATCTGCGCTTCGACCGCTGGGCGGTCGATCAACTGCCGGTGCCGGGCGAGCTGGCGCGCGCGCTGGTGAAGGATTTCATCATCGACAACAAATTCGTCCACAACGCGCTTACACTGCGCGGCGAACGCGTGGACCTGGGTCGCATCAAGGTGCCCTTCCTGCACGTCGCCGCCCAGCACGATCACATCGTGCCGGCCGCGGCCTCGCAGGATCTCTTGCCCTTGATTGGTGCGCAGGACAAACACGAGATCGTCATGAAGGGCGGCCACGTCAGTCTGGTCGCCGGAGGCAACGCCGTGTTCCGCTTATGGCCGCAGCTCGACCGCTGGTTGAGCGTGCGCGACATATGAGCGCCAACACTTTCACACGCAGGAGAAAAGGATGAGTCGGGAAGCGGTCGCCAAGGCGCTTGCGCACTACCCCATCACCGCCAAGCTGGGCGGGCAGGACTATCGCATACGGACCATGACCCCCGCCGACGGCGAAGTGCTGATGGCTTTCGCGCGCGAGCTGCCGCCCCACGACACGCTGTACATGCGGCGCGACATCACCCGGCAGAGCGGCGTCGACAGCTGGCTGAAGGATTTGAAGGAAGGCGTGATCTATTCACTGCTGGCCGAGGACAACCTCGGTGTATGCGGCTATTCGACCATCAACCTCAATGAACTGGAATGGACTCGCCATATCGCCGACCTGCGCGTCGCGACCGCGACCCGCACCCGTGGCCGCGGCCTCGGCCGCCTGCTGGCGCGCGAAGCATTCAACATCGCGCTCGCGCTCGACATCGAGAAGCTGCTGGCGCGCATGACCCCCGACCAGGAAGGCGCGCGGGTGTTGTTCCAGGAACTCGGCTTTCAGCCCGAGGCCCTGCTGCGCGACCACGTCAAGGATCGCGAAGGCCATTACCACGACCTGTTGCTGAAGGCCTGCAGCGTCCGCACCTTTCTCGCCCAGCGCGCCGCCTACGGCCGCGGCTGAGCCGCGTCGCGCGCGGCGCGCCATTGAACTGCGCGCCGCCTCCCCCATATAGCCTCTGGATACTCGTGCGCCGCGCGCGCCCGAGTGCTTGCGACCACCTCAAGCCATGGGCCGAGTCATGCAGTTCAAAGACTATTACGAAACCTTGGGCCTCAGCCGCGACGCGTCGGATGCCGACATCAAGCGCGCCTACCGCAAGCTCGCGCGCAAATACCATCCCGACGTCAGCAAGGAGGCCGACTGCGAGGCGCACTTCAAGGACGTGCAGGAAGCCTATGAAGTGCTGAAGGACGCCGACAAGCGCGAGGCCTACAACCGCCTGGGTCCCAACTGGCGCCACGGCGATCCGTTCACGCCGCCCGAACACGATCCCAATTTCAACTACCAGACCGGCAATTTCGGCGAGGGCGCCGATTTCAGCGACTTCTTCGAATCGATCTTCGGCCCGCGGGGGACGCGTCAGCAGACGCGCAACGAGGGCTTTCAGATGCGCGGCCAGGACCGCAGCACGCGCATCAGGATCAGTCTCGCCGACTCCTATCAGGGCGCGACGCGCACCCTGACCTTCGCCGTGCCGGAACTCGACGCGCGCGGCGACGTGCGGCAGAAGCCCAAGTCGGTGAACGTCACCATTCCCAAGGGCGTGACCGCCGGCCAGCGCATCCGTCTGGCCGGTCAGGGCGGCCCGGGCTTCAACGGCGGCCCGAACGGCGATCTGTTCCTGGAAATCGAATTCGAGCCCCATGCGCACTTTCACGCCGAGGGCCACGACGTCTACCTGCAACTGCCGCTCACTCCCTGGGAGGCGGCGCTGGGCGCCAAGATCGTGGTGCCGACCCTGGGCGGCAAGGTCGAACTCAGCATTCCCGCCGGGTCCCAGGCCGGGCGTAAACTGCGACTCGCGGGTCGCGGCCTGCCGGGTCGCCCAGGTGGCGACCAGTACGTGGTCTTGACCATCTTCGTGCCCGAGGCACATAGCGAGGAACAGCGTGCGCTGTATCGCGAAATGGCGCGGCTCATGCCCATCGACCCGCGCGCCGACATGAGGGTCTGAGCATGCACGATCAATTGCACGCCGAGTTCTGGTTGCTCGATGACGAGCGCGCGATTCCCCTCGCCGACTTCTGTGGCGCGAGCGGCCTGCTGGAATCACTGGTCATCGAACTGGTGCAGGAAGGCATACTCGAGCCCTATGGCGACCAGCCGCCGGCCTGGCGTTTTTCGGGCGCCTGTCTGGCCCGCGCACAGCGCGCACTCAGTCTCAAGCGCGAACTCGAATTGAACTGGGCGGCCGTCGCCTTCGTATTGCCCCTGCTCGATGAGTTGAAGGAACTGCGCCGCCAGCGCGCCGCCTGGTTACGTGGCGGCTGAGTCGTTCGGCGCTGCGCGGAGCCGCATCAAAGCCCCGCCGCGCACGTAACGGGGGAGGTCACGCGGCGGCGGGAACAGGGAGTACTAGCGCTGTGGGATGCGACTAGCAGGGGAGTCGGCGACCGGTCTGACCACGAGTCCTCGCATCGGCCGTCCTGAGCAGGAAAGATAGTCAGCGCGCCGGTACCATTCAAGGGCGCCGCGCAGGCATGCGCCGTTCTCCCCGTTTCCCGCCACGCCGGCCCGCCGCATCGTGCCTCGCCTCCGCCGACACGCCCGCGCTCAGGCTCGTCGGCGCCCGCTGCGCTGCGGCTATACTTAGCCGCCCGCCGACGCGTCGGGTGCTTAACCATCGAGGGGGAGATCATGGCGACCAAACGCAGCGCGCAAGCCGCGCCCCATGCCTACAGCATGCCCGAACTGTCGGAACTCTACGGCCGACCGCCCTATGAGTACCGCGACACCAGACAACTGCTGGTGATCTTCCGCACCGATCCGAAAGTGCTGCGTAAGCTGGTGCCGGCGCCGCTGGTGCCCGACAAGAACGGCATGATGTTCGTCGCCATCAGCGAGTTCTTCACCAGCGGCTTCGGCCACTACCACGAAATCAACATGTCGGCGCTCGCCACCTTCAAGGGACGACCGGTCAACTATGGTCTGTATCTGATACTCGACAACGACATCGCCACTGCCGGCGGTCGCGAGATCTGGGGCTTCCCCAAGAAGATGGGACGCGTCGCGCTGGAAACCCGCGACGGCATCATGCGCGGCACGGTCGAACGTGGTGGCATTCAACTGGTCGAGGCCGCCGTGCAGTTGAAGGCCTTCGGCACCGCGGCGGACGTTGCCGGCAGCGCCGAATATGTAAGTCGCAAACTCATCCCCTCGGTGAGCAACGGCGCGCCGCCGGATGTGTTTCAGCTCACCTCGACCACCCTCACCAACATCGAAATCCGCGAAGTGCACAAAGGTCCGGCGACGCTGCGCTTCGGCATGTCACCGGCCGATCGCTTTCAGGACATTCCGATAGACGAAGTGCTGGGCGGTTTCTATTACCACACCGACTTCACGCTGGAAGATGGCGTGGTGGTCCACGACTACCTCGCGTAGGCGTACGTGGCCAGGCTCGATAGCGACCTCGACCGCCATTACGGCGCCGAGGACATAAGCACGCGCATCCTCACCGCGCTGCGTGCCGCCGGTCGCGATCCGGACGCGCTCACCCGCGCCGATCTCGCGCCCTTTGACGAATTCCATGGCGGTGGCATCGCTTCGACGCGGGATCTCGCGCGCTTCGCGGCACTTGCACCCGGCAACCATGTGCTCGATATCGGCTGCGGCATCGGCGGCCCGGCCCGCACCCTGGCCGCCGAGTTCGGCTGCTCGGTGGTGGGACTCGATCTGACCCACGAATTCATCCGCGCGGCGCGCATGCTGACCGCGCGCCTCGGCATGGATGGCCAATGTGGTTTTGAACACGGCAACGCCACCACGCTGCCGTTTCCCGACGGCAGTTTCGACCTCGTGTGGTCGCAGAACATGCTGATGAACGTGCTCGACAAGGCGCAGTTGTTCGACGAAGTCGCGCGCGTCCTGCGGCCCGGCGGCCGCCTGGCATTGGAAACGGTGCTGGCGGGCGATGGCCGCGCAATTCATCTGCCGGCATTCTGGGCCTCGCGCGCGGACTTGAGCTTTCTCGTCACACGCGCCGAACTCGAGAGCCTGTTGCGCCACGCCGGCTTGGAAGCCGTCGCCATCGAAGACACCACGGCCGCGGTCATCGCCAATGGCAGGAAACGCCGCGCGGTGCTCGCGGCGCGGGATCCTGCCCAGCTCGGCATCGACGTCATCGTGCCCGATGAGGTCGAGACCAAGATGGACAACATGCTCAGGAACAACGAGGAAGGCCGCACCGTCACCATCAAGGCCCTCTTCCGTCGGCCGGCGTGAAGCGCGACTGACCGTCCCCTGCAACCCAACCAATAACAACCAGGAGCTCACCCATGGATCTCGGACTCAAAGGCAAGAAGGCCATCATCACCGGCGCCAGCAAGGGCATAGGCCGTTGCACGGCCTTGACCCTCGCCGCCGAAGGCGCCGACATCGCCATCTGCGCACGCGGCGCGGACGCGCTGGAAGCGACCCGCCTGGAGGTCGCCAAGGCTGGCGGCAAGGTCTTTGCGGCCACCTGCGACGTCGCCGATGCGCAAGCCCTGAGCGACTTCATGAACGCCGCGCACGAGGCGCTCGGCGGGGTCGATATCCTCATCAACAATCCTTCGGGTTTTGGTCTGACGGACGACGAAGCCGGCTGGAAGGTCAGCGTCGATATCGACCTCATGGCGACGGTGCGCGCGACCCAGGCCGTGCTGCCGTGGATGACCGCCGCCGGTGGCGGTGCCATCGTGCACATCTCGTCCATCTCCGGGCTCGAAGCCGGTTCGCCCGCGCCCTATGCCGCGGTCAAGGCCGCCTTGTTCAACTACACCAAGACCATCGCCGCGCAGGTCGCCACCGCCAATATCCGCGTCAACTGCGTGGCGCCCGGCTCCATCTTCATCGACGGCGGCTTCTGGGACATGGTCAAGCAGCACAACCGTGAGATGTTCGACGGCGTGGTCGCCACCATCCCCGCCGGTCGCATGGGCAAGGCTGAAGACGTCGCCGACGCCATCGTCTACCTCGCCTCGCAACGCGCGGCCTGGGTATCGGGCGCGACGCTGGTCGTCGACGGCGTGCAGCACAAGGGCATCTACTGAGACGGAAGCACACCGACATGCTCGACAATCCCTACTATTCCCAGGACACCCACGGCCCCTGGCAGATCTTCAACGCCGGCGACCTGGAACTCGAAGCGGGCGGCGTGCTGCGCGATCTCAAACTCGCCTACGCCGTGCATGGCGAGCTCAACGCCGCGCGCGACAACGCCATCCTGGTGCCGACCTGGTATTCCGGCACCAGCAAGGTCATCGAGCAGCTCTTCATCGGTCCTGGTCGCGCGCTCGACCCGACGCGTTACTGCATCATTGTCGTCAACCAGATTGGCAATGGCCTTTCGAGTTCGCCCCACAACATTGACGGCGCGCAGGCCATGGCGGCGTTTCCGCGCATCCGGATTGGCGACGACGTGCGCGCTCAGCACAAGCTCGTCACCGAACTGTTCGGCGTCGAAAGGCTGGCGCTGGTGTTCGGCGGCTCGATGGGTGCGCAACAGACCTATGACTGGGCCGTGCGCTTTCCCGACAGCGTGGCCCGCGCCGCACCACTGGCGGGCTACGCGCGCAACACCGATCACGACCGGCTGTTCGTCGAAGCGCTGATCGAAGCCATCACGTCGGACCCGGGCTGGAACGGCGGCAACTATCGCTCCCATCTCGAGGTGCAGGCCGGCCTCAAGCGCCACGCCCGGCTGTGGTCGGTGATGGGCTGGTCGACCGAGTTCTTCGCCACCGAGCGCTGGCGCGAATTCAACTTTACGAGCTGCGCCGATTTCCACGCCCAGTTCATGGAACCTTTCTTCACGCCACTCGACCCCAACAGCCTGTTGTGCATGGCGCGCAAATGGCAGGACGGCGACGTCACGCGCATGACGGGCGGCGACCTCAAAGCCGCGCTCGGCCGCATCAAGGCACGCACCTTTGTCATGCCGATCTCCAGCGACATGTTCTTCAAGGTCGAAGATTGCGCGCGCGAACAGCCGCTCATCGCGAACAGTGAACTGCGGGTCTTGCAGAGCATTGGCGGGCACCTCGGTCTGTTCGGTTTCGAACCCGGGTTTCTCGCCGCGCTGGACGGAAATCTGCGCGAATTGCTGGCTTCGCCTTGATACGCAGAGTGCCCGACGCGGCGTCGCCGGCGGGGTTTGCACCCGATCTTGAGATAGGTCAGACTCCCGGCCGATTCGCGCGCGCATTCTGGCAAGCGCGCGCGACCAGACCCGCATCACTGCCCTCGGCCGAATGTCTGGTCACAGAAGAATTCATCCGCTACGGAGGTTAAGAGTATGGAATTAAGAGAAGTGATCGGCCGTCGCCGATCCATCCGCTTTCTGCGGCCCTACATGCCGGTGGAGCCGGAAAAGATCCAGATGATGTTCGAGGCCGCGCGCATCGCCACCCATTGGGGCAACGTGCAGTCACTGCGCGCCGTCGCGATTCATCGTCACAGTGCACCGCAGGAAGTGCTCGACGCCTTGAAGGCCGTGGTGGTGGGATGGCAGTTGCGCATCGCGCCGGTCGTGATCGTGTGGTATTGCGATCCGGAACAGGTCGAGGAACAGGGCAATCGTCTGCGCCAGCTGATGGATGTCGGCGCACTCGGCTTCGGTCCCGAGGAAGTCAAGCGCACGACCCTCGAAGAGAAGTTCATCCCGGCCTTCAAGGAGATCAAGGATTTCCTGAAAGCGCCCGGCCTCAATGAAATCGACTGCGGCCAGGGCATGGCGCAGGCGACCTTGATGGCCTATGAACTCGGCCTCGGCAGCTGCTTCCTCGGCACCCCCGATGGCGATTCCATCCTCAAGGTGCTGGGCGTGCCGTCCCATTGCCGTCTGCTGCTCATGCAGTGCGTCGGTTATCCGATGGAACATTGGGAAGCCGGCGGTCAGCGTCCGCGTCAGCCCTTCGAGTCGTTGTTCTCGATGAACACCTATGGCAATCCCTATCCGCGCAGCCAGGCGGTGGTGGATGAATTGACCCGCGACAAGATGTTCACGCGCCCGGCCCCGCTGCCGGAACGCGAAGCGGAACTGGAATATCTCGAGCGCGCGCTGAAGTTGAAGGCGCCGGGTCTGTTCTGATGTGATGGTCGACAGCGGCGGAAGACTGTCCGCCGCTGTCGATTTATCTGCCGCTCCGCTTCACAGGTGCGAACTCATTCGCACATTCAAGTCCCATCACCGGCCCGCGCCGCGCCACCAAGTGTGGGAATGAATTCGCAGCTACGGCATCCGTACCCGCTACTCGGTCACCACATTCGCCGCGCCGACCTTGAAGGCCTCGAGCAGGAAGCGCTCCTGCGGCTTCTCGGAAGCGGTCTTGGGTATCTCGTCGAGTATCTGCAGATAGGACGGCACAAAGCTCGACTCCAGCCTCGCACGACACCACTGGAATACATCGGCCGCATCGAAGTGCGCGCGTGACACCGGCACGATGGCCGCCACCACGTCTTTCTCACCCGGTACGCCATTGGACGACGGCACGCCGTAGACGAACACATCGTCCACCTGCGGATGTTCGGCCAGTTCCTTTTCGACAAAGGCCGGATTGACGAAGTCGCCGTTGTGGCGGATGCCACCGCCCTTGCGGAACAGGAAGTAATACCAGCCCTCGGCGTCCTGGTAGCCGATGTCGCCCATGCGCAGCCAACCGTCGGCGGTCTTGGCTGCGGACGCTTCGGGATTCTTGAAATAGGAAATCACCGGACAGGAGCCATCGGCATTCTTGAAGATGATCTCGCCCGGTTCACCCGGCGCGCAGTCCTTGTCATTCTCATCGACGATACGCCCGATCATGCTGGCCGGCGGCTTGCCGATGCTGCCCACCGGTCCGCCGGGCGGGTTCATGGTCAAGCCGCCCTCGGCCGCGCCATAGAACTCGTAGATCTCGACGCCGAAGCGCTGCTTGAACTCATTCCAGATACTGGCCGGCATGCCGGCCGAGAGCACATAGCGCACCGGGTTGTCACGATCGTTGGCCTTCAGCGGCTCGCTGTAGATGGCAGTGGTCATGCCGCCCAGCAGATTGAACATGGTGCAGCCGTAATGGCGCGTGATGTCCCACAGGCGCGACTTGGTGAAGCGGCGACTGAACACACCACGCAGGCCCATGAACAGCGTATTGCCCAGCGTGATGAGCTGCGCATTGGCATGGGTCAGCGACAGACCGGTATAGGGCCGGTCGCCGGCGCGCAGGCCCATCAACTCGCCGAGGCTCGCAACGAAGCCAAAGCGCGCATAGGGCGAGAGGATGGCTTTCGGATCGCCCGTCGTGCCCGAGGTGTAGAGCATCTGCATCGGCGTGGCGGCGTCGGTCACGCGCACTTCGATGTCGTTGGCGCGTGGTCGCGCCAGCACTTCCTTGAAGGAGCGCACGCGCAGTTTGCCGAAGCTCGCCGGTAGATTGCTGCCCTGGGTGGAGAGCACCCACACCCATTCGAGCTGCGGGCAATCGTCGAGGATGTCGAGCAGATTGGCGGCGGCGTAGTCGCCAATCACCACGCCGCGACAGCCGGCGAAGTCCAGCATGTAGGCGAGCTTCTTGCCCTTGGTGCGCGGATCGATGGGCACGAACACCGTGCCGGCGATGGACGAACCGACCATGGTGTCGACGAACTCGGGATGGTTCAGCGCGACGATGGCAAAGGCATCGCCGACCTCCATGCCCTCGTCATCGAGGCTCGCGGCGACGCGCTGGCCGTTGGCCCACAGATCGTCGTAGGTGCGGACTTCGTCCAGGTATTCGCCCTTGGTGCCGATGTCGACGAAGGTCAGCACATCGAGATTGGGCTGTGCCGCGCGGCGCGCGGCGATGAGATTGGCGAGAATCAAAGGATCGGCTGCGCTGCTCATATCGTTTTTCTATTTTTCCAGAATGGAGATGACCAGCGCCGCGGCATCGCGACCGATGTAGCCGCCGCCATTCTCGGCCATGCCGATACGTGCGCCCTCGACCTGGCGCGGTCCCGCTTCACCGCGTAACTGCTCGACCAGTTCGTGCACCTGGGCGAGGCCCGTGGCGCCGACCGGATGGCCCTTGCGCAGCAGACCGCCGGAAGGATTCACCGGCGTCTTGCCACCGAGCTTGCTATGGCCTTCGTTGACGAAGCGCCCGCCCTCGCCTTTCGGACACAGACCGAGCGTCTCGTAGTAGATGAGTTCGGCCGGCGAGGAGGCGTCGTGCAATTCCACGACATCGAGATCCTGCGGCCCGAGCCCGGCCTGTTCGTAGGCCTCGCGGCAGACCACCTCGGCCACGCTCGGTTCGTCGTCCTGATAGTCCCAGCCCGAACGCAGCAGACTGGTGCGCACTTTCACCGCGCGCTTGAGACCGAGACGCTTCGCGACCGCTTCGTTGACGATGATGGCCGCCGCCGCGCCGTCGCCTATGGGTGAGCACATGCCCAGCGTCAGGGGGTAGCTGATGGCGCGCGAGTTCAGCACGTCTTCGATGCTCTGCTGCTCGCGATACTGGGCCTTGGGGTTCAGGCTGCCGTGGAAGGAATTCTTGGACGCGACCGCCGCGAAATCGCGCTGCGTGCTGCCATAGTCGCGCATGTGTTCAACGGCCATCGCGGCGTAGACGTCCATGAACAGCGACCGCGTGGCGCCCGCGCCGCTGTCATCGACTTCGATGCCGGCCGCGCGGATGCGATCATATATACCGGCCGTCACGGCTTCGAAGCTCTCGAAATCCACCGCGCCGGTGAAGACCGAAAAGGTCTTGGCCTTGTCGGGCGTGTAGAGCTTCTCGAAGCCGACCGCCAGCACGATGTCGTAGACGCCATAGTTGACCATCTGCACCGCCTGCTGAAAGGCGGTCGCGGCCGAGGCGCAGGCGTTCTCGACATTGATGACGGGAATGCCGCCTATGCCCATCTCCCGCAGTGCCGCCTGGCCCGGCACCATCACCTGGCCGACCGTGATCGCGGTGCCGGCGGTCGCCATGTAGGCAGCCTGCAGCTGGCGCTGGTCGATGCCGGCGTCGGCAAGTGCGGCCTGCACGGCCTCGACGGTCAAGGATTTCAAGGTACGGTCCATGTGCTTGGCAAAACGGGTCATCCCGACGCCGACGACATAGGCATCTTGTTTCATGCTGGCTCCCCCAGGGTGTGATCGAATACGCGGCATGCGGCCGCGCGACCGCGATCCTCGCATATTACGCCGGCCGTCGTGGCAACCGTGTTGCGCAGCGGCCACGCGACGCGGAGGCAGGCTCCGCGTCGCGTGCGCTGGTCTACAGCAGTTCGGGGTCGATCAGCGCCGTGCCGCCCAGGATGGATAGAATGTCGTTGCAGCCGTCCTCGATCATCGAGGCACGCGCATCGCGCAACAGTTTCTCCATGGGATAGGCGCGGGTCATGCCGTTGCCGCCGAACATCTGCAGCGCGTCGCTCGCCACTTCGAAGGCGGTCTGGGTGCCGGTGACTTTGGACACCATCGCCGCGTGCAGGGCCGGCTGCTGCATGACCATGTTGTATTCGCAGGCGCGACGCGTCACGGCGCGCGCCGCTTCGACGCGACGGAACATGTTGAACAGCCGATAGACCACATTCTGATGGCGTACCAGCGGCTGACCACCCTGCTTGCGCTCGTGGGCATAGGCATGGGCCAGTTCGTAGGCACGCTGCGCGACACCGACGAAGCAGGCCCCCATCAGCACGTTGGCTTCGGCATGGATGGCATAGACCGCGCGCTGGAACGCATCGGGCCCGGCGAGCAGATGCTCCATGCCGAGTTCGACGTTGTCGAAGAAGATCTCACCCTGGGGCAGCGCACGCTGGCCCATCTTGTCGAGCGGCTTGCCCTTGCTCACCCCCTTGGTAGTGCAGGGCACGATGACACAGGCGCCATGCCGCGGGTCGGCGCCGGCACCGGTGTCCGCCGCGCAGTAAAGGATGCAGACCTGGCCGATGGGACCGTTCGACACCCAGGCCGACTTCTGACCGTTGATGACGATGCGATCGGACTTCAGCGTCGCGATGCAGTTGGGACGGCCATAGCTGCCCTTGGCATGGGCGGCATTGCCTTCCGGGTCGAGGGAATCGCTGCCGTGATCCGGTTCGGTGATGCCCCAGCAGCCGATGATGTTGTCGGCACACAGATCGGCCAGATAGTCGTTGCCGAACAGGCGCGCGAGATACCGTGGCAGGGTGCCGGCGCCGATCGAAATCGCCAGGCCGGAATCGCCCCAGCCGAGAATCTCGTAGAACAGGCACATGATCTTGGCGCGCTGCAGGGGCTCCATGCCGAGCAGCAGATCGACCGTGAAGCCGAGTTCCTGGAACTTGGCGTAGAAACTCCATAAGGGTGAGCCGGGCGCGATGACCTCGTCGGGCGTCATGCGGTCCAGCACTTCGCCGGTCGGGCGCATCTCGTTCTCGGCGAAACGGCGCAGCGTATCGACGATCGCGCTTTCTTCTTCGGTCATGGGGCACTCGGCACCGAAAGGCCCGAGCTTGGGATGGGGCGTTGCCGCCCACTTGGCGATGCGGACGTCGGCCGACGGCCGGCCAAAATTGGAAACGTCTTGTGGCAATGCGGCCATGCTCCCCTCCTGCGTGTGAATGCAACTGGTGAAGAAGGGTCTTGTCGACCCCGGTGGGCCAAGGCTCGCGCGCCTGGGTCGGTGACACCTTGACGCGCATCAAACTCCGCAGCGCAGCACGGAGGCCATCTGCAATAATGCCGGCACTTCCAACAAGCGAGGATGGCCGGTGAGCGAGATTAATCGTGTGTGGCGTTTGCGCCAGCGTCCCGTCGGCGACATCGACGACCAGGTGTTGAGTTTCGAACAGGAAGCCATTCCGGTCCCGCAGGACGGACAGTTCCTGTTCCGCATGAACTACCTCTCCCTCGATCCCACTAATCGCATCTGGATGAGCGACATGGATCAGTACATGCCGCCGGTCGAACTCGGCGCGCCGATGCGCGGCATCGTGTGCGGCACGGTGGTCGAGTCCCGTCACAAGCGTTACAAGGTCGGCGATCGCGTCAGCGGTCTCGGCGTATGGGCCGATTATCAAATCGGCCCGGCCGGTCCGGTCGGCCTCTTGCCCGATGTCCCCGGCCTCGGCATGGACGTCGCCTTCGGCACCTTGATCGGGGTCGGTCCGACCGCCTATTTCGGACTGCTCGATCTCGGCCAGCCCCAGCCCGGCGAAACCGTGGTGGTGTCGGCCGCCGCCGGCGCAGTCGGCTCCATTGTCGGGCAGATAGCGAAGATCAAAGGCTGTCGCGCAGTCGGCATCGCCGGCAGCGCCGAGAAGTGCCGCTGGCTGACCGAGGAACTCGGTTTCGATGCCGCCATCGACTACAAGCATGAAGACGTCGCCGCAGCGCTGGCGCGCACCTGCCCGCAAGGCATCGATGTCTATTTCGACAATGTCGGCGGTGCGGTGCTCGATGCCTGTCTCAAACACATGAACCTCGGCGGCCGCATTCCGACCTGCGGTCTCATTTCGAGCTACAACGCGCAAGGCCCGGTGCCGGGCCCCTTCAATTATTCGATGATCCTCATGCAGCGCCTGCGCGTGCAGGGCTTCATCGTCACCGATTTCGCGCCACGCTTCGGCGAGGCGATCGCCGCGCTCGCGCAGTGGCTGGCGAGCGGCGAAGTGAAGGTGCGCATGGATATCCACGAGGGTCTGGAGAACGCCCTCGCCACCTTGAAAACGCTTTACACTGGCGGCAATACCGGCAAGCTTTTGTTGCGGGTCGCCGCGCCCTGAGGGGAGCGTGGCTGCCTGCTGCGAATGTCCATTCACCGCTCGCACGACATAAGGGGAAACTGATGCGGACCGCGATCTCGGGATTACGAATTGTGCGCGCGCTCATCGCGCTCGGCTGCGCGGCGCTGGCCGGCGGCGGCGCACTGGCCGACGACGACAAGGCAATAGGCAAGCACGCTTTCGAGAAAGCCTGCATCGCCTGCCACAGCGATCCACCGGTGCCGCGCGCCCTGCCCCGCGATCAACTCGCCAGGATGGCGCCCGAACAGATCTTCGCCGCGCAACTCGGCGGCAAGATGACCCTGCAGGCCGCCGCGTTGACGGAGATCGAAAAGCGCGCGGTCGCGATCTACCTCTCGGAGATCCCGTGGGGCTCGGTGCCCGACGCCAAGACCGCCGAGAAGCTCACGATGTGCGAGAAGCCTGCGCCGCTGGCGGCCGATGCCTTGCAGCGCCCGCATTGGTCGGGCTGGGGTCTCGATGCCGACAACACCCATTTCCAACCCGCCGCACAGGCCGGCCTCACGCCGGCGGATCTGGGCAATCTCGAATTCAAATGGGCGCTGGGTTTTCCCGCCGGCACGAGTGTCTCGACCCAGGCCGCGGTGATAGGTGGACGCATCTACATCGGTGGTCCCGGCAACGGCGTCTACGCGCTCGACGCCCGGACCGGCTGCGCGCACTGGAAGATCGAAACCGCCGGCGAAGTACGCGGCGCGATTCAGGCCTTCAAGCGCGCCGATGGCTCACTGATGCTGATCGCCGCCGATCGCAAGGCCATGGTCTATGGCCTCGACGCCGACAGCGGCAAGCTGCTGTGGAAGGACAAGGGCGAAGATCACGAGTGGGCCATGAACACCGGCTCGGCGGCTTTCCACGAAGGCACGGTCTATGTGCCCTTCGCGTCCTTCGAGGAACTCGCGGGCGGTTCGCCCACCTATGAGTGCTGCACCTTCCGCGGCAGCGTGGTGGCCTATGAACTCGAAACCGGCAAGCGTCTGTGGAAGACCTATCTGATTCCGGAGCCGGCCAGGAAGACGGTCAAGGCCGGCAATGGCACGCAGTTGTGGGGGCCGTCGGGTGTGGCGGTGTGGTCGCAGCCGACCGTCGACGCCAAGGCCGGCGCCCTCTATGTCACGACCGGCGATTCCTATTCGGCGCCCGCCGCCGATACCTCCGATGCCATCGTCGCGCTCGATCTGAAGACCGGTGCGATACGCTGGCACAAGCAGATGACCGCCGACGACGCTTTCACCGCCGCCTGTGTCGCGCACAACGCCGACCCGATCGCGAAGCAGGGTTGCGGCCCCGACATCGACTTCGGTTCATCGGCCATCCTGCGCAATCTGCCGAACGGCAAGCGCGTGCTGCTGGCCGGTCAGAAGTCCGGCGTGATGCATGCCATCGACCCCGATGCGCAAGGCGCGGTGCTGTGGCAGAAGCGTCTGTCTCCCGGCGGTGTGCTGGGCGGTATCGAGTGGGGCTATGCGGCCGACGACAGCCATGTGTACGTGCCGATCTCCGACGTGTGGGAATCGCGCAGCGAACCCGGCGCGGCGGGCGGCATCTATGCCCTGAACATCGCTGACGGCAGCACCCTGTGGCAGACCCCGGCGCAGAAGCCCGACTGTCTCGACACGCCCGGCTGCAACGCCGGTCAACCGCAGGCGGCAGTGTTGATTCCCGGTGCGATATTCTCGGGTTCGATGGACGGCCACATGCGTGCCTACGACCCGGCCACCGGCAAGGTCATCTGGGACGTCGACACGCGCCGCGACTTTCCGACCGTCAACGGCGTGCAGGCCAAGGGTGGCTCGATCAAAGGCGCCGGCGTGGTGGTGGTGGACGGCTGGGTGTACTTCGGTTCCGGCTATGGCCTGTGGGGCATGCCCGGCAACGTGTTCGTCGCCTACGGGCCCAAGGCTAGGTGAGACGCAGCCGCCCCTCACCTAGGCACAGACAGGCCGCGCCTGATGCGCGGCCTGTCCGCTTGCAGCGCGACGAGGACCTTGGATGACACCGCCGGTGGTTTCCCGTTACGACATCGCCGCGTGGATCCTGTTCGCCTTCGGTCTGCTGTGGCTGCTGGGCTTGCACCTGCTGCCCGCGCTGCTCGCGGGCATGCTGATCTTCGCCATGGTCGATGCGCTGGTGCCACTCTTGCGCGCCAAGGACACCCAGCACGACACGCCCCGCGTGCTGGCGGTCGCCCTCATCGCCGCGGTCGTCATCGCCGCGACGTCGGCCGCCATCCTGTCCCTGGTCTCGTTCATGCGCAATGGCGGCGACAACCTGCCGGCCCTCATTCAACGCATGGCGGAAATCATCGAGCACTCACGTGCCAGCCTGCCCGCCTGGGTGCTGCACTACGTGCCGGAAGACACCGAAGAATTGCGTCAGGCCCTGGTCACCTGGCTGCGTAATCATGCCGAAGTTTTCCAGGTCGCCGGCACCGGCGTCGGCCGCGGGCTGGCGCATATCGTGGTCGGCATGGTGATAGGGGCATTGCTGTCCTTGGAAAGCGCGACCATGCGTGCCGACCGCGGGCCCTTGTCGCTGGCGCTCGCTGAGCGCGCCCGCCATCTCATCCTCGCGTTTCGCCGCGTGGTGTTCGCGCAGGTGCGCATTTCCGCCATCAATACCGTGTTCACCGCGATTTATCTTCTGATCGTGCTGCCGTGGTTCGACGTCACCCTGCCCTTCGCCAAGACCCTGGTGGTGATGACCTTCGTGCTGGGTCTGATTCCGATTCTCGGCAATCTCATTTCCAACACCATGATCTTCACCGTCAGCCTGAGTCAGTCGCTGGGTCTGGCGGTGGCCTCGCTGAGTTATCTCATCGTCATCCACAAACTCGAGTACTTCCTGAACGCGCGCATCGTCGGCGGCCAGATCCATGCGCGCGCCTGGGAATTGCTGCTCGCCATGCTGATCATGGAAGCGGCCTTCGGTCTGACAGGTCTCATGGCCGCGCCCATCTACTATGCGTATGTGAAAGACGAATTGCGGGACAAGCACCTGATCTAGCTTCCGTCAGCCAACCCCGGGGAGAATGCCATGAACCCAGCCATCGATCCGTCCGCACTGCGCACCCGCTTCCAGCAAGACGGTGTGGTCTTCATGCCCGGCGTGCTTGATGCACCTACGCTTGCGCTCGCGCGCGAATGTTTTGAATGGACGCTCGCCCACCCCGGCCCTGGCGCCGGCCCCGTCCTGCTCGGCACGCCGGGGACCTTCTATCAGGACCAGGCCAACCCCGACAGCTTTCCCGCCTATCGCCGTCTGCTGCGCGAAACGGTGGTGGCCGACCTTGCCGCCGCGCTGTTCGGCTGCGACGACATCTGGTTCATGTACGAACAGATCTGGCTCAAGGACGGCGCCGACACGCGGCGCACGCCGTGGCATCAGGATCTGCCCTACCTGCCCGCGAGCGGTGAGCATCTGGCGGTGATGTGGACCAACCTCGACGCCGTCGAAAAGGAGTGTTCGCTGGAGTTCGTGCGCGGGTCCCATCGCGGACCGCTCTACAACCCGAGCGCATTCAACCCCGATGACGAAGCGGCGAATCTGTTCGATCCCGCGCAGTGGCCACCGCTGCCTGCCATTGAACAGGCGCGTGCGGATTTTCCGATCCTATCCTGGGCCATGCAGCCGGGTGATGTGGTGGTTTTTCATCCGGCCATGATCCACGGCGGCGCGCCGACCCGCGCCGGCGTGCGACGCCGCACCTTGTCGCTGCGTTTCTTTGGTGACGATGCCCGCGTGGCCGCGCGACCCCACGATGGCATGGCCAACATCGACGGCCTCAAGCATGACGACGGCGGCCGCCATCCCTTGAAGAAAATGGCGCTGGCTGAGCACGGCACGCCTTTTCGACATGAGGATTTCCCGCGCGTGCGTCCCTTGCCTGGCTGAATTCACCAGGCGCTGCCATGGTCACCCCGCTGACCCCGCATTTCTCCCTCGAGCAAATGCTGTTCAGCCAGACCGCCGCGCGCCGCGGTCTCGACAATACGCCGGACATGGGCGCGCGCAGGAATCTGGCGCGCCTCGCCGCAACGCTCGAACAAGTGCGCACCCCCCTGCATGGCGTGCCGCTGCTGATCAGCAGCGGCTATCGCGCCCCCAGCGTCAATCAGGCCGTGGGCGGTGCCAGCAACAGCGCCCACACCCGCGGCCTCGCCGTCGACTTCACCGCGCCGCAGTTCGGCTCTGTGCTGGCGACAGCCACGGCGGTGGCCGAATGCGGCATCGCCTTCGATCAGATCATCTGCGAGTACGGCCGCTGGGTGCATCTGGCGATTGCCGACATCGATGTCGCGCCGCGCGCGCAGTTGCTATCGATAGGCGCCGACCACGTCTATGTCGAGGGTCTGCACGCCGTCTAGCGGACGCCCCAGCACAGCGGCCGTTCAGGGGCGAAGCACATCCAGGGCGTTCTGCGCGAACTGCGCGTATTCGATGACCGTGCCATCGGGGTCGCGCACACACAGGAAGCGGGCCTCGACCCCCGAGGGCCGCACACCCGGCGCGGTTTCGTAGGGCGACACCGGCCCGACAAACTCGACGCCCTGCGCCGCGAGGTGCGCGGCCACGCTGTCGATATCCGCCACTTCGAAACACAGGCGCGCAATGCCGACATTGTCCAGCGTCCGGTAGGCTTCGCCGGCGGTCGGGCGGTCGAGAAACTGGATGATGTCGAGAAACGGCACGGGATTGTCGCCAGGAATCTTCATGAACACCGCGCGGAAGCGACGATTGCTGTCCAGACCGAGGCCCTGCCACACACCGGCGCCTTCCTCGAAAATCTGATCGGCGAATTTCTCGAAGCCCAGCATTTCGTAAAACGGCACGGTGCGATCCATGTCGCGGACGCAGATGTTCGCATGCACCATCTGGCGGATTTGAATTTTCATGCTTCTCTCTCCTGGTGTCTCATGTCGTCGCTCCGCTCTCATCGCCTCACCTCACACCACGCCCATGGCCCGCAGTCGCGGCACGATCTCCACGCCAAAGCGTCGCGTGTCGCCAAGGAAATCCATGTAGCTCATGAGCACGCCGTCCATGCCGCGGCGATAGAGTTCTGCAATCTGTTCGGCGACGTCGTCGGCCGTGCCCAGCAAGGGCAGGGAGCCGGCGCCGAAGGCAAAGGTCTCGAGGGTCTGCTGATTGAACGAGCCGCTCTCCATGCCGAGACCATCGGCCCAATTGCGCACCGCGACCGCGTCCATCTGTTCGACTACATGGTCTTTCTCGGCCTGGGCCTCGGCGCGCGTCGCGGCCCACACCGGCAGCACCATGCACACCATGCGCACCTGCCGCCCATAGGCCCGTGCGCGCGCCTTGAAGTCGGTCGCAAGGGCCTCGGCGTCGTCCATGTCGAGCGGACATACGAAGGCCCAGTCGCATTGCCGCGCCACCATCTCGCGCGCATCCAGCGACGTGCCGGCGTTGACGATGGGCGGATGAGGTCGCGCGCTCGGTTGCGGCATCACATAACCGCCACGCACGGTGTAATGCTCGGACTCGAAATCGAAGGTGCCGGGCGGTTCCGTCCACAGCCCTTTCAGAATCTTGATGAAGTCTTCCGAGCGTTGGTAGCGCTTGCCGTGTTCGAGCATTTCGATGCCCATCATGTCGAACTCGGCACGATTCCAGCCGCTGACGATGTTGATGCCCCAGCGGCCGTTGCCGATGTGATCGAGGCTGGCGCCCATCTTGGCCGCCACCAGCGGATTGAAGGCCGGCACGTGCACCGTCGAGAAGATCTGGATGCGGGTGGTGGAGGTCAGCATGGCCGCCGCCCAGGTCATGGTTTCGAGCGACTTGCCGTGGTAATCGATATCGCCGCCGATGGTGCGCCAGCGGCTGACGGGAAACAGGAAATCGAAGCCCGCTTCCTCGGCGGCGAGGCCGATGGCACGGTTGGCGGCGAAGGTCCAGTCCGCCTGGTCGGCCTTGTAATGGCTGATATTGGGGCTGTTGCTGACAGTCGGCATGAAGATGCCGAAGCGCAGTCGGTCGCGCGGTGCCTGGGTGTCGCTCATAAACTTCCTTCTTCGCCGTTCGGCGCGGGTCACTGTCGGTGCCATTGTCGCGCGCCGCGCCGCGCGCGGGCACTCCCCCATCGTGCAAGTGACTTGCTTCGAATGGTCGGCGAGCGATAGTCTGGCCCCAATCATTCGCGTCTGGGGAGACCGCACCATGGTTGAATATGCCGAGATTACCGACCTCGATTTCAGCGTCGAGGAAATGGAACGCAACGTCGCGCGTTTCAAGAACCAGAAGAGCTCCGCCGAGGCCTTCCTCGACACCCGCATTCCCGGACACGAACGCGAAATCTTCAGCATCATCGGCAATGGCGTGCAGGAAGACGCCAGCATGCGACCGCAGATCGCGCCGCAGGATTTTCACCTGGCCATGATTCGCTCGGAGCCGGGCAAGGGCGCCGCGCTGCATTCCCATCTGACCCAGGAAGTGTTCATGCCGCTGACCGGCCGCTGGGCCATCTACTGGGGACCGAAAGGCGAGAAGGAAGTCGTGCTCGACCCCTATGACGTGATTTCGGTGCCGGTGAACGTGATGCGCGGTTTCCGCAATGTCAGCAACGACACCGCGATGATGCTGGCGGTGGTGGGCGGCCACGACCCCGGCCGTGTCGGCTGGCCGGCCTCGATGAAGGACGCGGCGCGGGCTGCCGGTATGGTATTGGACGACGAAGGGAATCTGCGCGCACTGGCTTCGGCCTGAGTTCGGCATGCACGCCACGACCACGGCTGCGCCACTCAGCACCGATGAACTCGCGCGTTTTGCGCGCGATGGTCAACTGACCCCGGCTTGGCGTTTATCCAACGCCAGGCTGGCGGCGATGCGTGCCTCGCTCGACCGTCTGCTCGCCGCGCGCAGCGATGTCCGTCCGGATTTCATCGCGCTGCCCCATGTGCCCTGGCAAGGACCGGGCGGCGTCGACATCGCGCGGGAATTCTTTGAATACGTCAGCGATCCGGCCTTGCTCGATCTGGTCGAGCAGGTGATAGGCCCGGACATCGTGCTGTGGGCATCAGCGGTATTCTGCAAACCTGCCACCACCGGTCTCGAGGTTCCCTGGCATCAGGACGGCCAGTACTGGCCGATACGTCCGCGCGCCACGGTCACGGTGTGGATAGCGCTCGACGAGGTCGGCGTCGACAACGGTTGCATGCGGGTCATTCCCGGCTCACACCGGCTCGGCGAATTCAGCCACGAGCAGAGCGATCGCGAAGACCTGGTGCTGAACAACGTGCTGAGCGATGCGCGTATCGACCTTGCCAGCGCGCGCAATGTCGAACTCGAAGCTGGCCAGGTGTCGCTGCACGATGTCGAACTGGTGCATGGCTCGCAGGCCAATACCTCGGGCCGGCGTCGCGCCGGCTATGCCGTGCGCTACATGCCGTCGACTTCGCTCTATGACCGCTCGCTGACCATGGGCGGTGCTTCGCAATCCGCGCCGGTGGAATTCAAGCAGCGGCCCATCTGGTTGCTGCGCGGCATCGACCGCTGCGGGCGCAACGATTTTTCCATCGGGCACAGCCATTGGTAGGTGGGCGAGCGTCGCCTGGCCGCCGCGGCCCCCCATGCTCTAGAGCGTGACCTGTTCGCCGTTCGCGGGACCTCACAGGGCCGGCCGCAGTTTACAAGCCAAGGGCGGCCCCTACCCTGTGGCCGCCGCCCCGGATCAGGAGGATCCATGACGCCCCGCAAACTCTCCTTGTTCGCCTGCGCTTGCGCGCTCGCGGCCCATGACGCCACGCCGCTGCAGGCTGCCGGTCTGCTCGATACCCTGCGCGAAGCCGGCCGCACCGTCGCACAGGGCGTCGAAACCAATGCCCAGGCCGGACTGGGCGGCGAAAGCACCGTGATCGGCTATGTCGAAGTGCAGTCGCCCGGCGTCGGCTATGTGACCTGCTTCAAGGACGTGCCCGGCTCCGCCTTCAGCCCGCATCCCATTTCGCTGCTGCAACAGGCCAGTGGCTATCCGGCGATGATCGTGACCCGCAGCGGCGTCATCAGCGGCGGCCAGTGTTCGGAATTGATCAAGCATGGTCTGCTGATTCCGGTGCAAAGCGGCGCCCGCGCGATGGCGCCAGCGACCGCCCCTCTGGCCGCGGCGCCGCTGGCAACGACCGGCAACGATCCCGACGCCGACGGCGCACGCGCATGCCAGCTCAGCTCGGCGGGCATCGCGATGCTGCGCGATCTCGCCCTGCGTTTCGTGCGCTTCGACCGCGCGCGCGATCGCATCGTGATGTCGGACATCGTCAATGGCAGTCGCGCGGAAGTGGAGATGGACGACAAGACCTTTGCGCAACGCGCGAGCCAGTCTTCACAGGACATCACCCGCGGCGGCGTGGCCTGCGGGCGCGCCTACTGGGATGCGCAGGCGATCAAGAGCGCGAGCGATGCGATCACGGCGGCGCAATGAGCGGCGCTGAACCGAGGGCGGGCCACCCCCTCAGCCCTGCCCTCGCCGACAAGGGCGCGAGGGTGTAAGCAAGGCGCGTCGCGCCCAATCCTGTCCCTTCTCCCTCAGGGAGAGGGTCAGGCGGGGGGTGAGGGTGCGGAGGCATCCAGCTCAAGCAAACTCGCCTCTCACCGCCGCCAGAAATTCAAACGTACGCTCAAAGGCGCCGCCGTCGGTCTCGGCGATCGCGGCGTTGAAATCCGTTACGCCGCTGTCGCGTATGCGCCCTATCTCGCGACGCAAGGTGGCTTCGTCGCCGACCAGTGCCGCGTCGGCCGGGCCGCGATAGCCCTCCCTGTCCAGCATCGCCCGATAGCTGGGTAACTGGCCGTAGATTTCGAGATTCCTGGCGATGCCGGCGCGCGCTTCGTCGACCGCATGGGTCAACACGATGGGATAACCGCCGATCACCCGCGGTGCGGGACGGCCCGCCGCGGACGCCGCCGGCAGCAGATGTTTGACGATGTGTTCGGCGATGGTCCGCGGGCCGGTCATCCAGGTGCTGGTGCCATCGGCCAACCGTCCGGACAGTCGCAGCATGTGTTCACCGAGGGCCGCCACCACCACCGGCACGTCACTGACACCGGGCACCGCGACCTGCAGATTGGCGACGCGGAATTCCTCGCCGTCGAAATTCACCAGTTCACCGCGCAACAGCGGACGCAACACCTTGAGGTATTCACGCATGTGTCGCGCCGGCTGCGCGTAAGACAGACCCAGCATGTCTTCCACCACCAGCTTGTGGGACAAACCGATGCCGAGCACGAAGCGATTGCCCGCCAGTTGCGCGGTGGTGAGGGCCTGTTGCGCCATCGCCATCGGGTGGCGGGGATAGGTCGGCGTGACCGCTGTGCCGAGTTCGATGCGGGTGGTTTCGCGGCCGGCGACGCCGAGCGCGGCGATGGCATCGATGGAACGGATATGCGCCATCCACAAGCTGTCGAAGCCCGCGCCTTCGGCGCGTTTCGCCAGCGTCACGATGTCATCGACCGTGATGCCCTGCATCGAAGCGCCACTCATGAGTCCGAATTTCATCGTCGTTTGTCCCCCCGGGTGTGATGGATAGGCCCGCCGCGTCCGCGACCGCTTGACGGCGGCCGGGTGTCAGACGCCCTGCGTCAGTCTTCGCGCAACTGCGCTTCGATCAAGGAAACCATCGAAGCGGTCGGCGACACGCCGCTGAAGGCCCAGCCGGCGGCGTCGAACAATAGGTCGAATTCCTCGGCCGAGCGTTCATGGCCGCCACTGAACTGCATCATCACCATGTCCAGGTGTTTGCCGGGGCCCGTCACATTGGGCGGCTCGACCAGACATTCGGCAACGATGAGTCGTGCCCCGCACGGCGCGGCATCGGCCAGGCCGCGCAACAGCGCGACACATTGGCGGTCCGGGTAATCGTGCAGGATGTGACGCAGAAAATACACCTCGGCAACCACCGGCACGTTCGCGAAGAAATCGCCACTCATGCAATGACAGCGCCTCTCGAGGCCAAAGGCCTGCACTGTCGCCCGCGTGCGCTCGATGACGGGCGCCCTGTCGAACAACACCCCGCTCACGCCGGGATGCGTGCGCAGGACCTCGATCAGCACCTCGCCGCTGCCACCGCCGATATCGGCGAACACCTGGCCGTCGTGCAGTTCCAGCACCTCGACCAGGGCGCCGATCTCGAGGCCATGCAGGCTGTCCATGGCGCGCTCGAACAGCGTGCCGAAGTCCGGATGTTCGTCCACGAAATCGGCCAGTGGCTTGCCGGTGTGCAGACTGAACAAGGCTTCGCCCTGCGCAAGGCCGGCGTGGAAGCGATTGCTGGCCGTATAGTTGCGGCCCAGCATGAGCGCGCAGTCGAGGTAGGAGTGCGCGACATCGCTGCGCAGGTAGTCGGCCAACTCGTTGAGGGCGAAGCGGCGCCCCGAGCGTTCGTGAAACAGGCCATGCCCGGCCAGCAGGCGCATCATGCGATAAAGCGGCAGCGGCGCCACTTTGCAACGCTTCGCCAGGTCCTCGATGGTCAAGGGGCCATTCGCCAGATGGTCGGCGACCTTGAGGCGCGCGGCGCTGAAAAAAGCCTGTGACACCAGGTGTTGAACGGTAAAGCCAAGCAGTTCCTCGTTGGCGCGTCGCGGTTCCATGCCAGCCTCCCTGGGCATCGTCGTCAGCATTCGTTCCATCGCGGGTCACGGCGGGCGCGACCTCGCGTTATTCTAACCACGAATCCGTGACGGCCTGGCTCGCGCTTGGTTACGATGCAGGTCTCGGCGCGCGTCGCGGTCATCGGCCTCGGTTTCGCGCTCGAGATCGAGCTCTTCGGTTACACATCACTCGCGCAGGGACGGCCACAGCATCCGCGACGCGAACAGGGAGGAATCATGTCGCACCCGAATACCCGGCGCGCCGCGCTTGCGCCGCTGCTCTTGCTCGTCGCACTGCTTGCCGGTCCGGCACAGGCCGCGGAATGGATCTACACCGTGCAGGACGGCGACAATCCCTGGAATCTGACCGAGCGCTATCTGGCCGGCATCAAATACTGGCCGCGCATCCAGACCTTGAACCGCATCGTCGACCCGCAGCACATTCCGCCCGGCACGCGCCTGCGTATTCCGGTCGAGTGGCTGCGTCGGGTCGATGCCATCGCCAAGGTCGCGGTGGTGCATGGCGAGGCGCAACTGCGGGGTCATCGCGCCAGCCGACCGCTGAGCGCAGGCATGCAACTGCGCAGCGGCGACGTGATCCAGACCGGCAGGGAAGCCAATGTCACGCTTGAATTCGCCGATGGATCGCGCGTGCTGGTGCATGCCGAGGCTGAACTGCATCTCGATGCGCTCGGCAGCTTCGAGAACACCGACTACCACGATACCCAGGTGCGGCTCACCCAGGGCCGCATGGAGAATCTCGTGGCGCCCTTGGGCAAAGGCCCCGGTCGCTTCGAGATCAGCACGCCCGCGGCGGTGACCGCCGTGCGCGGCACGCGCTATCGCGTCAACGCACAGGCCGATGCGACCCGCAGCGAAGTGCTGGAAGGCAAGGTCGCGGTGGCGACCGCGGCCAGCGGTGTCGATGTCGATGCCGGCTACGGCACGGTGGCCACGGCCACCCAGGCACCCGGCACGCCCATCGTGTTGTTGCCCGCGCCCGCGCTGGGGCAGCTTGCCGCGCGTGTCGAGCGCGTGCCGGTGGCATTCACTATTCCCGCCCTGCAGGGCGCCAGCGCCTATCGCTTCCAGCTCGCGAGCGATGCGAGTTTCGACAGCCTGCTGTTTGATGGTCGTGCCGAAGGCACGCGTCTGCGCGGCGCCGAGTTGCCCGATGGGCATTACTTCCTGCGCGTACGCGGCATCGACGGCCAGGGCCTGGAAGGTCTCAGCGCCGACCATGCCTTTGAACTCGATGCGCGGCCCGAACCGCCGCTCTTGACCGCCCCCGCCCCCGGCGCCGGCGTGGCCGAGGAAAGTCCGCCGATGAGCTGGGGCGAGAGCGCCGCCATCGCGCGCTATCGCCTGCAGGTGGCGCGTGACGAAGCGTTCACGGATTTGTTGATGGACGACGCCGCCATCACCGCCAGCCATGCCACCACGCCGCAGCCTTTACCGCCCGGCATCTACTACTGGCGCGTCGCCTCGATTACCGACCAGGAAGGCCAGGGCCCTTTCAGCGACACTCAGCAGTTCCGGCGCCTGCCCCCGGCGCCGGCCATGGAAGCGCCGGCGGTCGACAAGGAAAACATGAGCGTGCGCTGGCGTGCCGGCGAACCCGGTCAGAGTTTCCAGTTCCAGCTCGCCAGCGAGGAGAGTTTCGCCACGCCGGTCATCGACATGCGGGTCGATGGCGCCGAGGCCCGCTTCAAGCGCCCCAAGGGGGGCGCCTACTACATGCGCGTCAAGACCGTCGACAGCGACGGCACCGAAGGCGCGTTCGGCACCGTGCAGAAAATCGAAGTGCCGGCCGGTGCCGGCGAGCGCTGGTGGATGCTGCTGTTCCTGCCCTTGATAGTGCTGGCACTGTGATCCACTGGCCGCCACGCCTCAGCACCTGGTCGCGCAGCGAAACCGCACGCCTCGCGGGCGCGTTGTGCGCGATCATCGCGGTCGCGGTGCTGTCGGGCGTGCTGGAACGCTGGGACAACGTCATCTACGACGCTGCCATGCATCTGCAACGTGGCGCCACGCCCGACGACATCGTGATCGTCGCAATTGACGATCGCAGCCTCAAACAACTCGGGCGCTGGCCGTGGTCGCGGCATCTGCATGCGCAATTGCTGGAACGCCTGACCCGCGTCGGCGTGCGCGGCGTCGGCTTCGACATCATGTTCGCCGAGGGCGCCAATGGCGACGGCGGCGATGACCATCTGGCCGGCGCGATCGCCGCCAATGGCACGGTGGTGCTGCCGGTATTTCCCGATCAGGAAAGCGCCGACGGGCCGCTGCGTGAAGTGCAGCCCATGCGCGCCCTGGCGCAGGTCGCGGCCAAGCTCGGCCACGTCGACACCGAACTCGATCGCGACTCGCTCATCCGCAGCGTCTATCTGCAGGCCGGCCTGGCTTCGCCGGTGTGGCCTACCCTCGCGCTTGCCATGCTCGAGCAGACCGCGCCCAACGACTGGCAGCATCTGCCCGGTGAGACGCGCGCACTGTTTCTCGGTGAAGCCCGCAACCAATGGCTGCGCGACTATCGTCTGCTGGTCAATTTCGCCGGGCCGCCCGGCCGCTTCCGTGCCTTGTCTTTCGTCGATGTCCTGCAGCAGGACAGTGTGCTGAACAGTCTGCGCGGCCGTTACGTGCTGGTCGGCGTGACCGCCGCCGGCCTCGGCCGCAGTCTCGCGACGCCGGTATCGGGCGAAAGCCAGCCGATGTCCGGCGTCGAGTTCAATGCCACCGTACTGGACAACCTGCGCAAACGTGAATGGATCACACCCCTGCGCGGCGGCCTGTATGCCGCGCTGCTGTCCTTGTTCGCGCTGGCGCCCGCCCTGCTCTATCCGCGCTGCTCGCCGCGCCAGGGCCTGCTGGTGGCCGGCACATTGTTCTCCCTGACGCTGCTGCTGCCGGTGTTGCTCCTGATTGTCGCGCACGTATGGTTCGCGCCCGCACCGGCACTGCTGGCCGCCATCTGCAGTTATCCGCTGTGGAGCTGGCGGCGGGTGGAACGGGCCGCCCACAGCCTGCGCCGCGAAAAGGAACTGGCGCGCGCCACCCTGCATGCCATCGGCGACGCAGTGGTGACGACCGATCAGGAAGGCGTGATCACCTATATGAATCCGGTGGCGGAAGCCTTGAGCGAACAGTCGCGACGCGACGCCATCGGCCGGCATATCTCGACCATCTTCTGGTCGGCACAAAAAACCGAGCGCGACAAGGCGTCGCAGATCATCGAACAGGCGCTGCGCGAGAACCGCTCGGTGCGCTCGCCTTCCTATGCTCTGCTGAACAAACGACTCGGCGATGCCTATGCGGTGCGTATCACCGCCAGCCCCATCGTTGCCGACGACGGCTCGCGCCAGGGCGCGGTGATCGCCATGCACGATGTCACCGAGAATCTTTCACTGTCACGGCAGATCACCCATCAGGCCACGCACGATGCCCTCACCCATCTGCCCAATCGCGAACTGCTGGCCGACCGCGTTGCGCAGGCAATCGCCGCCGCGCGGCGCGATGGCGAGCAGCTCGCCGTGCTGTTTCTCGATCTGGATGGCTTCAAATACGTCAACAGCAGTCACGGTCACGCAATCGGCGATGCGCTGCTGGTCGAGATCGGCCAGCGCTTGAGTCATGCCGCGCGGCCGCACGATACGGTCGCGCGCTGGGACGGCGATCAATTCGGCATTCTGTTGACGGGCATCGCGCACGCCGCGGCCGCCGGCGAGCAGGCACGCCGCTTCCTCGACGTCGGCAACGAGCCTTACGTCTTCGAGCACGACGACATTCGCATCACCGGCAGCATCGGCATCAGTGTTTTTCCGCGCGACGGCGAAGACGTCGAGAGTCTGTTCAAGCACGCCGACGCCGCCCTGCATCGCGTCAAGCAACGCGAGCGCAATGGCATCGGCTACTACGACGAAGCCTACGACGCCCGCGCGCGCCATCATCTGCAGGTTGCCAATGCCCTGCATCACGCGCTGCGTAACAACGAATTCGAACTCTACTACCAGCCGACCCTGGCACTGGCCAGCAATCGCGTGGTCGGCGCGGAGGCGCTGTTACGCTGGCATCACCCCGAGCGTGGCCTGCTGTTGCCCGGCGAATACGTGCCGGTCGCCGAGGAATCGGACCTCATTCAACAGATCGGCGACTGGGTGTTGCGCGAGGCCTGCATGCAGGCCCGCCAATGGCAGATGGCCAGGCAGCCGCTGCAGATCGGCATCAACGTGTCGGCCCGCCAACTCGCCAACGACGGCTGGCTCGCCAACGTCAAAGCCACGCTCGCGAGTTCCGGCGTCGATCCGCATGGCATCACGCTCGAGATTACGGAAAGTGCGGTGATGCATGAGCGCGAACGCGCCGGCCACCTGCTGCAGGCGCTGAAGGATCTCGGCCTGCGCATCGCCATCGATGATTTCGGCACCGGCTACGCTTCACTCGCCAACTTGAAGCAATTGCCGGTCGACCAGGTCAAGATCGATCAGTCCTTCATACGCGATCTCGTGACCGATCCTGGCGACGCCGCCATCACCCGAGGCGTCATCGCGATGGCCCACAGCATGCAGTTATCGGTGATCGCCGAGGGCGTGGAGAACGATGCCCAGCTCGCATTTCTGCGCGCCCATCGTTGCGATGAAATGCAGGGCTTTCATCTCGGCCACGCCATGCCGGCAGCGGAACTGGTGCGCTGGCTGGCGCAACGCGCGACGCAGGTCACCACCGAGCTGCCCATGCCGAGCGACGACAGCGTGGTCGCGCCGCGCCTGCACTGAAGCGTCGCGTCGCGCCCCGGCCGCGGGTTGGCGGTTGCACGCCCGGTGCGCCTGTCTTGTCGTCGGATCAGACCCGAGGCCAGGCGATATCTACGACGCCTGTTCGAGCTCCTGCTCCAGACGTTCGAGTTCTTCCTGGCGTTCCAGCCAGTCGCTTTCGAGATCGGACAACTGCTGCTGCAACCGCCCGCGCTGCTGCAGCAGCTCGGTCAGTTCCGGCTTGCGCGTGGCCTCGTAGAGCGCGCTGTCGGTCAGGCGCTCTTCGAGTCTGGCGAGTTCACCCTGGCACTTTTCCATCGCCGTTTCGAGCTTCTTCACCGCGCTGCGCGCCGGCGCCACCTGCGCGCGCCGCGCGGCCGCCTGCTGACGCGCCTGCTTGCCGCGTGCGACGTTGGCTGTGGGATCGGCTTCGACGGACACTGCGTCGACGCTGCTCGCGCGCTCACGTTGTTGCTGGCGCTTGTGGTAGTCGTCGAGATCGCCGTCGAAGGGCTGCATGCGGCCGTCTTCGATGAGATGGAACTCGTCCACGCAATTGCGCAACAGGTAGCGGTCATGGGACACCAGCACGATGGCGCCGCCGAATTCCTGCAGGGCCAGGGTCAGGGCCTGACGCATTTCCAGGTCGAGATGGTTGGTCGGCTCGTCGAGCAACAATAGATTGGGTTGCTGCCAGGCGACCAGCGCCAAGGCCAGACGCGCCTTCTCGCCACCGCTGAACGGACGGATGGGGCTCAAGGCCGCGTCACCGTGGAAGTCGAAGCCGCCGAGGAAATTGCGAATCTTCTGCTCCGAGGCTTCGGGACTCAGGCGCTGCACATGCAGCGTCGCACTGGCATCGAGATCCAGCACTTCGAGCTGCTGCTGGGCGTAATAGCCGATGCGCAGATGGGTGCCCGGCGTCAGCACGCCGCGCAGCGGCGCGAGTTCGCCCATCAGGGTCTTGATGAAGGTCGATTTGCCGGCGCCGTTGGCGCCCAGCAGGCCGATGCGCGAACCGGGATGCAGATTGAGTTTGATGTCGCGCAGTACCGCCTGTCCGTCGTAACCGACCGCGACGTCGTTGAGGCTGAGCAGCGGATCGGAAACCTTGTCCGCTTCGAGGATGCGGAAATCGAAGGGCGAATCGACATGGGCCGCCGCCACGGTCTGCATGCGTTCGAGTTCCTTCAGACGGCTCTGCGCCTGGCGCGCCTTGGAGGCCTTGGCGCGGAAACGGCGCACGAAGGCCTCGATCTCCGCCACGCGGGTCTGCTGGCGCAGATACATCTGCTGTTGCTGGGCCAGACGTTCGGCGCGCTGCACCTCAAAGGCCGAGTAGTTGCCGCGATAGAGGCGCAGCTCTTCGTGCTCGATATGCACGATGTGGGTCACCACCGCGTCCAGGAAGTCGCGATCGTGGGAGATCAGCAGCAGTGTGCCCGGATAACGTTTGAGCCAGTCCTCGAGCCACTGGGTGGCGTCGAGGTCGAGATGGTTGGTCGGTTCATCGAGCAGCAGCAGATCGCTCGGACACATCAAGGCCTGGGCGAGATTGAGACGGATGCGCCAGCCGCCCGAGAACTCGCTGACCGCCCGCGCGCAATCGGCCTGGCTGAAGCCGAGGCCATGCAACAACTGGGCGGCGCGGTAATGGGCGTTGTAACCGTCGATATGATCGAGCTCGGCATGGGCGGCCGTAATGCGGGCGTCGTCGCCGGCCGCTTCGGCGGCGGCCAGTGCACGCTCGAAGCTGCGCAGCTGCTGGTCACCGTCGATCACATAGTCGAGCGCGCTGGCCGAGGTTGCCATCACCTCCTGCGCCATGTGCGCGATGCGCATGCTGCCGGGCAGGCGCACATTGCCCTGATCGGGCCCGAGCTCCCCGAGCAGCAGTTTGAACAGCGTGGTCTTGCCGGTGCCGTTGCCGCCGGTGATACCGACGTGCTGGCCGTCATGGATGGCGAGGGTGGCGTTCCCGAACAACAGGCGGCCACCACGCCGCACCGCTACCGTGTCTAGACTTAACATTGGCCGGCATTCTACCAGCCTTGCCGCCGCGCAGGTCGCCGCGCGTGGCGCCGCCGGCGTCCTACCACTCGGCCGGCAACTTGCGATGGATGACGATGCGATGGCGGCCCTGGGTCACGTAGCCGCCGGTCTTGAGATCGGACAGGATGCGGCTGACCATTTCCCGGGAAGCACCGATGCGGGCCGCGATGTCGGACTGGGTCATGCGCCCTTCCACCACGCGCACGCCGTCCTCCTCCACCGCGAGTTCCTCCAGCATGCCGCGAAAGCGGCCATAGACGTCCTGCAGGGCGAGACTCTTGACCCGCTCGGTCAAGACCCGCACACGGTCGATGAGCTTGCGCACCAGATGCATGGCGAACTCGGGATGGGTGGCGAAGAAACTCTCCAGCGACTCGCGCGGAATGATCATGAAGCGCGACGGCTCGAGGGTCATCACCGAGGCCGAGCGCGGCCCGCCATCCAAAGTCAGTTCGCCGAAGTACTCGCCCGGGCCCTGCACATTGATCGTCACTTCCTTGCCTTTATGGTCGGCGAGGAAGATGCGCACCCGGCCTTCGAGAATGATGTAGATGGCGTCGGTCGGATCGCCTTCGTTCACGATCACACTCAAGCGCGGAAAGCTCTTGGTGACGGCGCGCGCGGACAAAGCCGCGAGTTGGCTGGCATCGAGTCCAAAGGGAGGGGTCGTGGTCGCTCTGGACACTGTTGCTGCTCCGCTGTTTCACCTGTGGCAGTTTAGCATCGCATCCGCGCACCACTAACGACCACCGCACAATCCGCGCAGACCGCCGCACACGTCTGCCGCCACGCGCTGCTACACGCATAAACCGCGAGGTTTTTCGCGAAGTCAGAAAAAATCACGCAAGCGATCCGGCGCTGCTGAGCGACGAATTGATCGCGTGCCGCAAATCAGTGCTGTCGCATTTCCCGCGACAAATATGGCCACCTTGTCGCATCCATCCCTGTTTTTGTGCGCGCGCAGCAGGAACGATCCATTGCAGTGCAAGAAGCCGCGCAGCAATTGCGCACCCTGCCCTTAAGCGAATGATTTTCATTGTCTTCATTGCTTGGCACGAAGTTCGCACAAGGACTCCTGCCCGGACAGGCTCAATGAAAAGCACGAAGACCCCTGAAGGAGATTCTCAATGACCAAGTGCAAAGGGCCTATAGCAGCCTTATTGACTGGTGGCCTGCTGCTGTCAGCAGCAGTAGCGAACGCGGGCGGCAAGATTGCCATCGATGACACCAAGTGGATCAGCATCGGCGCCGGTGCGCGCGGTTCATTCACGGCCATGGAGGACAACGCTCCCAATGGCGACTGGGGCACGGATTTCAACGCCGACAGCGCGCGTATCTATGTCAACGGCCAGATTCATCAATACATCAAGTTCGAACTGAACACCGAATGCGTGTTCTGCGGCAACAGCGCACTGGAAGAATTCCATCTGCTGGACGCCATCGCAAAGTTTGAAATCAGCCCTTTCCTCAACATCTGGGCAGGACGCCTGCTGGTGCCGGCCGAACGCCAGGAATTGAACGGCCCCTATTACTCCACGACATATGACGCCTACAAGACGCCTTTTGTGTCGTCTGACTTCAGCGTCAACTTCGGTTCCGGCGGCGCCGGTGTCTACGAACGCGACCACGGTGTGAACGTGTGGGGCGCGGCAGGCCCGGGCGGCGCGTTGCAGTATGTGTTCGGCGTGTTCAACGGTCTGGAATCCTCGGCGGGCGCGGGCCCCAACCAGGATGACAATCTGCTGTATGCCGGTCGCGTGGCCTACAACTTCCTCTCGGTCGAGAAGAACCCGGGCTACTACACCAGCGGCACCTACTACGGCACCGCGGGCGACATCTTCACCGTGGCGGTGGCCTTCCAGTATCAGGAAGACGGCGCTGGTTCCTTCCTCAACTCCGGCGACTACCGCGCTTTGATGACGGACGTCATCTTCGAAAAGGTGCTGCCGAGCAAGGGCGTTGTGACCTTCAACGGCGAATACAAGAACTTCGATTCCGACTACAGCGTGCTGGCATTCGCCGACCCGGACTGCTTCTGCCAGTTCGACGGTGACGCGTTCTCGGTGGTCGGCCTGTACATGTTCCCGCAGGTCATCGGTATCGGCCGCATCCAGCCCTACGTCCGTTACTCCGCCATCTATCCCGATTCGAGCGCCGACCGCGACGAAATCGAAGGCGGCGTGAACTACATCATCGACGGCCACAACGCACGCGTTTCGCTGTTCTACCAGCATGGCGACATCGCGAGCAAAGGCCTGACCAACTTCGCGCCGACCGCCGCTGGCGAAAAGATCGACGCGGTGAAGATTGCCTTCCAGTTGCAGCTCTAATCGCCACAACGCATCCAATACGAGGGAAACAACTCGATGAAATTATCCATACGCTCCCTGCTGACCTCCATGGTCGCCGCCTTGGTGGTGTCGACGACGCCTGTCCGGGCAGAAGACACCATCAAGGTCGGCGTCCTCCATTCGCTGTCGGGCACCATGGCCATCAGCGAAACCACGCTGAAGGACACCATGCTCATGCTCATTGACGAGCAGAACAAGAAGGGTGGCCTGCTGGGCAAGAAGCTCGAGCCGGTAGTGGTCGATCCGGCCTCCAACTGGCCGCTGTTCGCCGAGAAGGCGCGTGAATTGCTGGCCAAGGACAAGGTGGCGGCAGTGTTCGGTTGCTGGACTTCGGTATCGCGCAAATCCGTGCTGCCGGTGTTCGAAGAACTGAACGGCCTGTTGTTCTACCCGGTGCAGTACGAAGGTGAGGAATCGTCCAAGAACGTGTTCTACACCGGTGCGGCGCCGAATCAGCAGGCGATCCCCGCGGTCGACTACCTGATGAACGACCTCGGCGTGAAGCGCTGGGTGCTGGCGGGCACGGATTATGTCTATCCGCGCACCACCAACAAGATTCTCGAAGCCTACCTCAAGGCCAAGGGCGTCGCTGAAGCCGACATCATGATCAACTACACGCCTTTCGGTCATTCCGACTGGCAGAGCATCGTGTCGGACATCAAGAAGTTCGGCTCGGCTGGCAAGAAGACCGCGGTGGTCTCGACCATCAATGGTGATGCGAACGTGCCGTTCTACAAGGAACTGGGCAACCAGGGCGTGTCCGCTGCGGACATCCCGGTGGTGGCGTTCTCGGTGGGTGAGGAAGAACTGTCGGGTATCGACACCAAGCCCCTGGTCGGTCATCTCGCTGCCTGGAACTACTTCATGAGCATCGACGACGCGGCCAATGCCGCCGCCATCAAGACCTGGCACACGTTCATCAAGAACGACAAGCGCACCTTCAACGATCCCATGGAAGCCCATGTCATTGGCTTCAACATGTGGGTGAAGGCGGTCGAGAAGGCGGGCTCCACGGACCCGGCGGCGGTACAGAAGGCCATCATCGGCGTGGAAACGCCCAACCTGACCGGCGGCATTTCGAAGATGCTGCCCAATCACCACATCACGAAGCCCGTGCTGATTGGTGAGATTCAGGCCAACGGTCAGTTCGAAACGGTCTGGAAGACCGAAGGACTGGTACCGGGTGATGCGTGGTCCGACTTCCTGCCGGACAGCAAGATCATCGAAGCAGACTGGACCGAGGCGCTCAATTGCGGCAACTACAACACCGTGACGAAGAAGTGCTCGGGTCAGAACTACAAGTAAGTTAATCCCCCAACGTGACCCGATGGACCGCGCAAGGACGCGCGGCCATCGCGGCCACGGCCTTCGTTTCAACCAGCCAGATGTCATCGACTACGCCCATGCTCTCTGCACTCACTCCTGGCTTGCTGTGGCGCCGACTGTTCGCGCTGTGCCTGTTGCTGGTCACCCAGCAGATTGCCGCCGCGGATGCGGAACTGCCGCTCGCCGCGCTGCAGGGCCTGGACTTCAAGGCCAAGTCCGCCGCCATCACCGCCATCGCCGAAAGCGGCTCGCCGCGCGCGGTGACGGTATTGAATGCCTTGCTCGATGGCCGACTGCTGATGCGCAAAGCCGACAGCCGCATGGTCATCGTCGCCAATAGTGACGCCAAGCCCGCCATCAGCGATGCGCTCGATGGCAGTGATCTGGGCAGTGAAGAACTCGTCAATCTCAAGAAAGTCGTGATCAACAACCAGCTGCGGCTGGTGTTGCGCGGCGCGTTGGCGCGCCTCGGTCTCGCCAACCCCGACCGTGCGGCGCGTCTCGCCGCGGTCGAATCGCTGGCCGCCGATGACGCGCCCGGTACCCGTGCGGCGCTCACTGAAGCGCTGCCGAACGAACACGATGAAGGCGTACGCCGCGCCATGGAAGTGGTGCTGGCACTGGGCGACATCGCCGATGCCGACGAGGCCAAACGCCTCGCCGCCGTCAAGACCGTCAGTGGCAGCATGCTTGGTGAAGTGCGCAATCGCCTCGCCCCCCTGGTGGCCAAGGACGCCGAGGGCAAACCCCTCGAACCCTCGATGGACGTGCGCGTGGCGGCCTCCGCCGCGATACGTGAAATCGACGACCGTCGCGCCCATTACGAACTCGTCCAGACCATTTTCTTCGGCCTGAGCCTGGGCTTCGTGCTGGTGCTGGCCGCCACCGGCCTTGCCATCACTTTCGGCGTGATGGGTGTCATCAACATGGCCCATGGCGAGATGATGATGCTCGGCGCCTATACGACCTATGTCGTGCAACAGGCCTTCCCCGCCCATATCGAACAGTCGCTGTTCATCGCCATACCGGCCGCCTTCCTGGTCGCGGGTGGCGTCGGCATCGTCATCGAACGCGGCATCGTGCGCTTTCTCTACGGACGCCCGCTGGAGACCCTGCTCGCAACCTTCGGTGTGAGCCTGTTCCTGCAGCAGGTGGTGCGCAGCGTGTTCTCGCCGCTCAATCGCGCGGTCGCGACGCCAGAGTGGATGAGCGGGCAACTGCTGATCGGCGACGCCCTCGCCCTGACCTGGAACCGCCTCTACATCATCGTCTTCAGTGCACTGGTGTTCGTCGCCCTGCTCGCGCTCCTGCGTTTCACGTCGCTCGGCCTGCATGTGCGCGCCGTCGCGCAGAACCGCGCCATGGCGCGCGCCATGGGCGTGCGTGCCGGCTGGGTCGACGCGCTGACCTTTGGCCTGGGCTCCGGTGTGGCGGGGTTGGCCGGCGTGGCCTTGAGCCAGCTCACCAATGTCGGCCCCAATCTGGGCCAGTCCTACATCATCGATTCCTTCATGGTGGTGGTGTTTGGCGGCGTCGGCAATCTGTGGGGCACGCTGGTGGCGGGACTTTCGCTCGGCATCGCGAACAAATTCCTCGAGCCGTTCGCGGGCGCGGTGCTGGCCAAGATTCTGGTGCTGGTGTTCATCATCCTGTTCATACAAAAGTGGCCGCGCGGACTGTTCCCGCAACGTGGCCGCGCAGCGGAGGGTTGAGCGATGAGCGCACTACGCGGCCTGCATCCTGATCGATATGTCTATGCCATTCTGCTGCTGCTGGCGGTGGCCGTGCCGATCCTGAATCTCGGCACGGCGGAAGGCTCCGCCATGCATGTCTCGACCTATACCGTGACCTTGCTCGGCAAGTATCTGTGCTATGCCCTGCTCGCCCTGTCGGTGGATCTGGTGTGGGGCTTTGGCGGCATTCTGAGCCTCGGCCATGGCGCATTCTTCGCGCTCGGCGGCTATGCGATGGGCATGTATCTCATGCGCCAGATTGGCGAGCGCGGGGTCTATGGCAATGCCAACCTGCCGGATTTCATGGTGTTCCTGAACTGGAAGGAATTGCCGGTCGCATGGTGGGGCTTCGAGAGCTTTCCCTATGCGATGGCGATGGTGGTGCTGGTGCCGGGTGTGCTGGCCGGCGTGTTCGGTTACTTCGCGTTCCGTTCCCGCGTGACCGGCGTGTATCTGTCCATCATCACCCAGGCGTTGACCTATGCTCTGCTGCTGGCCTTCTTCCGCAATGAAATGGGCTTCGGCGGCAACAATGGCCTGACCGACTTCAAGGACATCCTCGGTTTCGATCTGCAGGCCGACACCACCCGCATCGCCCTGTTCGTCTGTTCGGCGCTGGCCCTCGCCGCGGCCTATGCCGGTTGCCGTGCGCTGATCAATTCCAAGTTCGGCCGCATTCTGGTGGCGGTGCGCGATGCCGAGAATCGCGCGCGCTTCATCGGCTACAAGGTCGAGCACTACAAGCTGTGGGTGTTCAGCGCCTCGGCGGTGCTGGCCGGTATCGCCGGCGCGCTGTACGTGCCGCAGGTCGGCATCATCAATCCCGGCGAGTTCTCGCCCTTGAACTCCATCGAGCTCGTGATCTGGGTGGCGGTCGGCGGCCGCGGCACTTTGTATGGCGCACTGCTCGGCGCCTTTGTCGTCAATTTCGCCAAGACCTATTTCACCGGCGCACTGCCGGAACTGTGGTTGTTCGTGCTGGGCGCGATGTTCGTGCTGGTCACCCTGCTGATTCCGCGCGGCATCGCCGGCTATCTGCGCAAGGAGCAAATGGCATGACTGCGCCCTCGGGCCCGGCCACGGCACCGACCTGGTGGGACGACTTCGCCAGCGCCGGCGTGCAGGCGGAATCCTTCTCTTCGCGGGTCGGCGAAGGCACGTTGTATATAGAGAACATCACGGTCAGTTTTGACGGCTTCCGCGCGCTCAACGAACTGACGCTCTACATCGATCGCGGCGAATTGCGTTGCATCATCGGCCCCAACGGTGCCGGCAAGAGCACCATGATGGATGTCATCACCGGCAAGACCCGGCCCGATCGGGGTCGTGCCTGGTTCGGTCCGCAGTTGAATCTGCTCAAGATGAGCGAACCGGAAATCGCCGAGGCAGGCATCGGTCGCAAATTCCAGAAGCCGACGGTGTTCGAGCAACTGCCGGTATTCACCAATCTCGAACTCGCGATGCGCGCCGCCAAGGGCGTGTGGCACAGCCTGCGCGCCCGACTCGACGGCGCGGCCCGCGATCGCATCGCCGAGATCCTCGAACTGGTGGGCCTGAGTGCGCAGCGCGACCAGCGTGCGGGTGCGCTCTCCCATGGCCAGAAGCAGTGGCTGGAAATCGGCATGTTGCTCATGCAGGAGCCGCAGTTGCTGTTGATCGACGAGCCCGTCGCCGGCATGACCCACCAGGAGACCGAGCGCACCGCCGAGTTGCTGGTGGCGCTGGCCGGTCAACGTTCCGTGGTGGTGGTCGAGCACGACATGGAATTCGTGCGCTCCATCGCGCGCAAGGTCACGGTCCTGCACGAAGGGCATGTATTGGCCGAAGGCAGCATGCAGCAGGTACAGAGCGACCCGCGCGTGCGCGAAGTCTATCTGGGGGCGTGATGCTTACGGTCAGCAAACTCAATCAGTTCTACGGTGAGAGCCACACCCTGTGGGATCTCGAACTCGATGTGCCGACCGGCGCCTGCACCTGCGTGATGGGTCGCAATGGCGTCGGCAAATCCACGCTGTTGCGCTGTGTGATGGGACTCGAAACCGTGCGCGATGGCGAAATGACCATCGACGGCACCGCCCTGAAAACCCTGCCGGCCGAAAGCCGCGCGCGGCTCGGCATCGGCTATGTGCCCCAGGGTCGCGAGATCTTTCCGCGCCTGTCGGTGGAAGAGAATCTGCGCATCGGCATCACCACCCGCGGCGGCAAGGGCCATGAAGCGCTGGCGCGCGTCTACGAGATGTTCCCGGTGTTGAAGAAGATGCTGCGTCGCCGTGGCGGCGACTTGTCGGGTGGCCAGCAACAGCAACTCGCCATCGGGCGCGCGCTGGTATTGGAACCGCGGCTGCTGATCCTCGACGAACCCTGCGAAGGCATACAGCCCAACATCGTGCATGAAATCGGCGATCTGATCCTGCGCCTCAACCGTGAAATGGGTCTGACCGTATTGCTGGTCGAGCAGAAGCTGCCGTTCGCGCGACGGGTGGCCGATCGCTTCTGCGTGATGGACAAAGGTCGCGTCGTGGCCAGCGACGCGATGGATAAATTGAGCGACGACCTGGTGCGTCAATACCTGTCGGTCTGATTCGCTTCAACCTGTTTCAAGGAGCCTCGCCATGCAAGCCACACATCGCCATCTGCTCATGTTCGCCACTGCTGTGCTGGCCGCACCGCTCGCCGAAGCGCATCCGCTCAACGCCCACGGCGACGCCTTGCAGGCCTTCGTTCATCCCTTTGCCGGGATCGATCACGTAGCGGCCATGCTCGTGATTGGGCTGTGGGCCGGCCTCGCCGCGCCCGCGCGGCGCCTGCTCGCACCGCTCGCCTTCGTCGGCGGCCTCGTCGGCGGCGCGGCACTCGGTGCGCTGGGTGTGGCGATGCCCGCGGTCGAGACCGGCATTGCACTGTCGGTGCTGCTGCTCGGTCCGCTGGCCGCACGCGATGCGCGTCTGCCGGCATTGCTGAGCTTCGCCGCGTGCGCACTCGCCGGTGTCTTCCATGGTCATGCCCACGGCGTGGAACTCAGCGGCCAGGGCTGGGCCGGTGCGTGCTTCGTGCTGGGCTCGGTGTTGCTGCATGGCATCGGTTATGGCATCGCGCGTCACGCCGGACGCAGCGGTCGCGTCGCCACGCTGCGCAGCGCACTCAGTGCCAGCGGTGTGCTGGGTCTGGGGCTCATGTGGCTGGCCTGAATGTGAGCTCGCCCGCGCCCGCCCTGCCCTGGCGCGCCGAACTCGATCTCGAGTTTGCCCTGCGCGGTGCGCGCACGCGCCTGACCGCCCAGCGCCATTGCGGGCCACTGCTGGTGCAACGGCCCTTTCACCCCGAAGCGGGGGATGTCTGCCATGCCTATCTGATTCATCCGCCGGCCGGCATCGTCGGCGGCGACGAACTCAATCTTGCGGTCACCGTGCAAGCGGGCGCCCAGGTGCTGTTGACCACCCCTTCGGCGACGCGCTTCTATCGCTCCACCGCCCTGGTCTCGCAACTCGCGCAACAGTTCATGGTGGCCGACGACGCCACGCTCGAATGGCTGCCGCAGGAGAACCTCTTGTTCGACGCCGCACGGGCACGCATCACCACCACCGTGCGACTCGCGCCGCGCGCGCGCTTCATCGGTTGGGAAATCCTGTGTCTGGGCCGACCGGCCTGCGCGGAAGGCTTCGAGCACGGCACGGTCGACCAGCGTATCGCCCTCTATCGCGACGGCCTGCCCTTGCTGCTGGAACGTCTGCGCCCGCCGGCCGGTGGCGCCCTGCAGAGCGGAGGTGCCGGATTGAGAGGACACGCGGCCTGCGCCACCTTGTTCGCGACCGGCGCCGATGCGACGCACCTCGACGACGCCCGTGCCACGCTGGCCACCCTGATGCAGGGCCTGGCCAGCGCGACCCTGCTCGATGATCTGCTGGTGTGCCGCCTGCTGGCGCCCCATGCCGCCCCCTTGCGCACGGTGTGCGAAAAACTTTGGGCGGCGCTGCGCCCTGCCCTGCTGGCACGCGACGCCCATGCGCCGCGCATCTGGTCGACCTGAGAACACAAGCGGTATCGAACCCATGGATCTGCTACCCCGTGAACGCGACAAACTCCTGCTCTTCACCGCCGCCCTGCTCGCCGAACGGCGACGCGCCCGCGGTTTGAAACTGAACTATCCGGAAGCGGTGGCGTTGATCAGCGCCGCCATCCTCGAAGGCGCGCGCGATGGTCGCACCGTCGCTGAACTGATGGCGTTCGGTCGTACCATCCTCAGCGCCGAGGATGTCATGGACGGCGTGCCCGCCATGATTCACGACGTGCAGGTCGAGGCGACTTTCCCCGATGGCACGAAGCTGGTGACCGTTCATGACCCGATTGTCTGAATCACGCTGCCACGGGAGTCTGTCGCGATGACCAGCCATGCCACGTCCACCGCTGAATTCATTCCCGGCGAAGTGCTGCCGGCCGACGGCGACATCGAATTGAACGTCGGCCGCGCCACCATCGATATCGAAGTCGCCAACACCGGCGACCGTCCGATCCAGGTCGGCTCGCATTACCACTTCTTCGAGACCAATCCCGCGCTGGCGTTCGATCGCGCCGCGACGCGCGGCTTTCGCCTCAATATCGCGGCCGGCACGGCCGTGCGTTTCGAACCCGGCCAGACGCGCAGCGTGCAGCTCGTGGCCTATGCCGGCGCGCGCAAGGTCTATGGTTTTCAAGGCGCGGTGATGGGCGCGCTGGAGGATGGGTCATGAGCCGTCTGTCACGTCGCGCCTACAGCGAACTCTATGGACCGACCACCGGCGATCGCGTGCGGCTGGCCGACACCGCGCTCATCATCGAAGTCGAACGCGATCACACCATCTACGGCGAGGAAGTCACCTTTGGTGGCGGCAAGGTCATACGCGACGGCATGGGCCAGAGTCAGTACGACAACAGCCACGCGGTCGATCTGGTCATCACCAATGCCTTGATTGTCGATCACTGGGGCATCGTCAAAGCCGATATCGGCGTGGGCCACGGGCGTATCGTCGCGATCGGCAAGGCCGGCAATCCCGATGTGCAACCGGGTGTCGACATCGTCATCGGTCCCGGCACCGAAGTGATCGCGGCCGAAGGCCAGATCGTCACGCCGGGGGCCATCGACAGCCACATCCATTTCATCTGCCCGCAGCAGGTGGATGAGGCGCTGATGTCCGGCGTCACCACCATGCTCGGCGGCGGCACCGGTCCGGCGACCGGCACCAATGCCACCACCTGCACACCCGGCCCCTGGTACATGGCGCGCATGCTGCAGGCCGCCGAAGGCCTGCCCATCAATCTCGGTTTTCTGGGCAAGGGCAACGCGAGCCTGCCGAGCGCCCTCGAGGATCAGATCACGGCCGGCGCTATCGGTCTCAAGCTGCACGAGGATTGGGGCACGACACCGGCCGCCATCGACAACTGCCTGTCGGTCGCCGATGAATTCGACGTGCAGGTCGCCATCCACACCGACACCTTGAACGAATCGGGTTTCGTCGAACACACGGTGGCGGCCTTCAAGGGCCGCGCCATCCACACCTATCACACCGAAGGCGCGGGCGGCGGTCATGCACCGGATATCATCAAGGTCTGTGCCGAAGCGAATGTGCTGCCGTCCAGCACCAACCCGACCCGGCCCTATACCGTCAACACCATCGACGAGCATCTCGACATGCTGATGGTCTGCCATCATCTGTCGCCGTCGATAGCCGAAGACGTGGCGTTCGCCGAGTCGCGTATCCGTCGCGAGACCATTGCCGCCGAAGACATCCTGCACGACCTCGGCGCGTTCTCCATGATTTCCTCCGACTCGCAGGCCATGGGCCGCGTCGGCGAAGTGGTGACCCGCACCTGGCAGACCGCGCACAAGATGAAGGTGCAGCGCGGTGCGCTGGCGGGCGACCCGGCGCGCCACGACAATGGCCGTGTCAAACGCTACATCGCCAAGATCTGCATCAACCCGGCCATCACCCACGGCATCGCCCATGAAGTGGGCAGTATCGCGGTCGGCAAGCTGGCGGACATCGTGCTGTGGAAACCGGCCTTCTTCGGCGCCAAGCCCAGCCTCATCATCAAGGGCGGCATGATCGTGGCGGCACCGATGGGCGACGCCAATGCCTCGATACCGACGCCGCAGCCTGTGCATTTCCGACCGATGTTCGGTGCCTGTGGTGGCGCGCTCGGCGCGACGTCCATGACCTTCATTTCCCAGGCCGCCGCCCAGGCCGATGTGCCCGCCAGCCTTGGTCTGCGGCGTTTGATCGGCGTGGTGGCCAATACGCGACGCATCGGCAAGGCCGATATGGTCCTGAACGATGCGCGCCCGCAAATCGACGTCGACAGTCAGACGTATGAAGTGCGCGCCGATGGCGAGCTGCTGATCTGCGAGCCGGCCACCGTGCTGCCGCTCGCGCAGCGCTATTTCCTGTTTTGATGGAGACGTCCGCCATGCAACGCCTGATACAAAAACTCAACGGCACGGTCGCGCCCTGTCAGGACTCCCTCACCCTGCCGTTTGAACAACGCCAGAAGAGCCGTCAACGTGTCACGCTCGACAGTGGCCGCGAAGCGGCGCTGGTGCTGCCACCCGGCACGGTGCTGCGCGATGGCGATCTGCTGCGCGGCGAGGACGAGTCCGTGGTGCGTGTGCAAGCCGCGCCCGAGCCGGTGATGACCGCGCGCACGACCGATCCCCTGCGCCTCGCGCGCGCCTGCTATCACCTCGGCAATCGCCATGTCGCGATCGCGGTCGGCCCTGGTTGGGTGCGCTGTCTGTGCGATCACGTGCTGGCCGACATGCTGGTGCAGCTCGGGCTCAACGTCACCGAGGAATCGGTGATTTTCGAACCGGAAAGCGGCGCCTATGCCGGCACCGCGCTTGCCGGACATCACGCCCACGGACACGCCCATTGAGCAGTGGCGCCACCGCGCTCATGCGCTGTCTGCAGCTTGCCAGCCCAAGCCTGCCGATCGGCGCCTATGCCTATTCGCAAGGTCTCGAAATGGCGGTGGAACTCGGCTGGGTATCGAACGCCGCGGAGCTCGAGCACTGGCTGCGTGACCAGATAGCGCAGAGTATTGCGCACGTCGATATCCCGTTGCTGGCGCGCCTCTACGATGCCGCGGCGAGTGGCGATACCACGGCCTTGCAGCATTGGAGCGCGCAACTCATCGCGCAGCGCGAAACCCGTGAACTGCGCGCCGACGATGGCGATCGCGGCCTGGCCCTGGCGCGCCTGTTGCGCGATCTGGGCATCGCGCAATTGCCTTTCGCGCCGGGTCGGCCGCTGCCGCTCGCCACCAGTTTCGCCTGCGCCGCCCTGCACTGGCAGATTCCGCGCAGCGCGACGGCGCAAGCCTATGGCTGGGCCTGGCTGGAAGGTCAGGTGCTGGCCGGCGTGAAATTGATTCCCCTGGGTCAGGTGGCCGGACAGCGCCTCCTGTGCGCGCTGGCCGAGCCGCTCGCGGCCGCGGTCGAGACGGGTCTCGTACTCGCCGACGACGATATCGGTGGCAGTCTGCCGGCGCTCGCCATGGCGAGCGCACTCCATGAAACGCAATACACGCGCCTGTTCCGTTCTTGAATG
>Ga0208492_1000245_pt1 | contig 52272 bp, 38 predicted proteins | sample Subbioar_CSW14AB_FD_184820 | JGI IMG/M metagenome (GOLD analysis project Ga0208492, IMG submission 184820) | Serpentinite rock and fluid subsurface biosphere microbial communities from McLaughlin Reserve, California, USA - CR12Mar_CSW14AB (SPAdes) | ecosystem: Environmental > Terrestrial > Deep... | reverse complement strand
CGCTTCGTGAAGGAGCAGTCCGCCTTCGTCCACATGCGCGGCAACGATGCTGCGACCGCTCGCTTTGTGATGTTCGGCCAGTCAGAGGTCGACGCACCACGCTCTGCGTTGATGTCGCGAGCCGAGGCCGCCGAGATCGCCGCTGCCGAAATGCAGCGCGGCGGCGCAATGGTCGACGTTGACCGCTGGGTGGAGCTCGATCTGTGGTAGCGCGTACCTCCCTCGCAACCGCGTCGGTGATGGCCGTACTCGCGGCGGTCCTTGGCTGTCGAACCGAGAGCCGCGAGGAGAAGGCAGCGCCGCCCTCCCGGTCCGTGAGGCGGCGGCGGGAATCTGCAGACGCTCTGCACAATCCACAGGCACGGCGGACCCACGCGAAAGGTCGAGGACCCGCCTGGACGATGTCACGCGGTGCCCGGTCCCCACGGACATCGTCACTTCGGGCCCTTCGGTCGCACCACCTGTTTCTCTGTCACTACCTTCGGGGGCCGCGGCCTCTCCACGGTCGCCTCGGCAATGCGCCGATCGCGTTCCAGCTCGCGCTATAGATCCTCGACGCTGGGCAGGTACGTCACATACTTCGCGGCGAAGAGCTGTTGGCGCTCGTGCAGGATCGAGTACCTCGCGATCGCTTCGTTCTTCTCGGCGCAGAGGATCAGGCCGATCGTCGGACCGTCGCCCTCGGTGCGCCCTTGCGCGTCGAACATCCGGACGTAGCTGTCCATCTGCCCGACGTCCTGGTGCGTGAGCTTGCCGAGCTTGAGGTCGATCAGCAGGTAGCACTTCAGGATGATGTTGTAGAAGACGAGGTCGACGTAGAACTCCTCGTTCTCGAACGTGAGGCGCTTCTGCCTTGCAACGAACGCGAACCCCTTGCCCAATTCGAGGAGGAACAGGGAGAGCTTGCCGAGGATCGCGCGCTCGAGGTCGCTCTCGCGCAGGACCTCGCTCTCGGGCAGGTCGAGGAAGTCGAGCACCACCGGGGACTTCATCAGGTCGATGGGCCGCTCGACCACATGACCTCGCCTCGCGAGCTCCATGACGCCGGCTTAGTGCGTCCAGCTCAACCTACTGGAGAACCCGGTCAGCGCGGCCTCGGATCCGGCACGATCCTCGTGCCGAATTCGGGCCCCCCCGGTCGATGGCGCCTGCCCCACCGGCGGTGACGGGGCCAGCGCTCCGGCGTGGCCAAGATTCTGCACGGGGCTCGTGCCGAATTCGCCACGGGCGTCCCGGATCAGCGGCTCGCGATTCGCGAACGCTTGGTAGAAACTGCGAACGTACCGCAGGTTCCTGGCCGAATACCCCCTGCCAACGCGCAGCCGCAAGCGAGCCGCGAGGACCTCCAGGACCTGTTCACCGTACTCCGCCCGCTTGGCTCCGCGCTGCACGAACTCGACGATCTCGCGGCCGACGTGCCAGTAGGCGAGCACCATGGTGCTGTTGACGGTACGCACGACCTGCAAGCGCGCCTCGTCGAGGATCGCGACGACGCGCTCGATCAGCGGCGCCACCTCGCGCTCGGGGTCGGACGCGCGCAGCTCCGATTGTCGCTGCGGTGCGGAGGCGCTCTTCGCGCTCGCCTTCACGGCCTTCTTGTTCGTGCGCTTCGCCCTCATGGATCCACCTGAAACAGGCGCCTGCCATCGGGCCGAGCGCCCGAACCTAATCGACGCCGCTCCCGAAACTCACCCTCCGGCGCCCCCGTGGTGGCCACGATAATCGACGTTCGGCTCGCGGGGCGCGCAAAGCGCGCGAGCCCACTCGAGGGGACGACGAATCCCGTGAGCGGGCGAAGAAGGTCGGTTGCAGACGAACGACATCGCGACGCAGCTGGCCCATCGGGCTCGCCCACCCACCAGCGTTCGCGCACTGCACGCACGATATCGCGCGAACCACGTCGACCGTCGCCGCCTTCACTGACCGTGGCCGGCACAAGCATCACTGCAGGGTCGCCCTGCCTGGGGGGTCACGCACGTATGCCAGGCGGCCCCGTACAGCCGACAGGGGCAACGCGTGGGACCACAATCACTGTTCGCCACTCCCGGCATGGGGCTGCGGATGTGGAAGTAACCGCAGGCGCTGATCACGGTACAAGTTGCAGCGGCGGTTGCGACCAATGCAATCGGGCGAAAGCGATGGCCGCCCGAGCGTTGTCGCGTCGATGCCCCACTCACTTCGCTCCCCTCCCACGCTGGGAGTTGCCGCCTGCGTCGGTCACCGAGGGGGCCATGGAGTCCAAGCGTCCTCCGCAGAACCCTAGCGGCCCGTCAGCTGCCGATCGCGCTTCGAGGTCCACTCTTGCGGCACGCGCGGGTGCGCTGAACACCGCGCCCCAAACTCGGCGGTCATGCAACCGCCGCCGGGCACCACCGGGCCGGAAGCCACCATCGGGCGCTCGCTCGGGCCGGTGATGCTCCGCGGTTCCGCGGGATACGTGCGATCGATGCCAAGCGCCGAGGCGATGCACCCCTCGCACCCGAGGGCGACGAGAAAGGGAAGCCATCGCACCACCATGCTCTATCTGTCGTGCAACGGGCGTTCCTCGACAAAGGGACGCGTCCCTCGCGGCGCACGACCAAGGCGACCAGACATTTTGTCGCGCGGCCGTTCCGGGAGTGCGGCGCACCGGCCGCAGGCGCGTTCGACCGCGTGCGACGGCTCGATGACGCCGTCGCACCCGACTCGCTGGGCTGGCCCGAGGTTGTCGCCGCAAACTGGACTTCGTGTCGAACGTGCGGAATCTCGTGCGGATCAGGGATCGCGTTCGTGAACGAAGGACAGAACCTCCTCTTTCGAACCTTCCCCAGCCCGGAGGGCTTCGTCTTGCAGTCGGTGCCCCGGACTTCAGTCCGGGGGAATTCTCCGACGGCTCTCGAGTCGCGGTTACTTCTTCGCCGCCTCTGCAGCGAGCTTCTCGCGGTACTTCTTGATCATCTCGTCCTGCTCGCCGCGCGGCATGATCGCGTAGCGGGCGAACTCCATCGTGTACTGGCCCTTGCCCTGCGTCGCGGAGCGGAGGTCGGTCGAGTACCCGAACATTGCGTTCAGCGGGACCTCGGCGGTCACGCTGGTCGAGTCCTCACCGCCGCGCGTCTCGACGATGACGCCGCGGCGCTGGTTGACTTGACCGACGACCGAGCCCTGGAACTCGCTCGGCACGTCGATCTCGACCTTCATGATCGGCTCGAGGATGGTCGGCGACGCCTTGGCGTAGGCCTCGCGGAAGCCCATCATCGCGGCGGTCTTGAACGCCATTTCGGACGAGTCGACCGCGTGCGCGGCGCCGTCGTTCACCGCGCAGCGGACGCCGACGATCGGGAACCCGATGAGGGTGCCCTTCTTGACCGCGTCCTTGAAGCCCTTGTCGCACGAGCCGATGAACTCGCGCGGAATCGAGCCGCCTGTGACGTCGTCGAGGAACTCGTAGGGCTCGACCGCATCGGCCGGGAGCGGCTCGATGAAGCCCATGACCTTCGCGTACTGACCGGAGCCACCGGTCTGCTTCTTGTGGGTGTAGTTGATCTCCGCCTTGCGGGTGATCGACTCGCGATACGCGACCTGCGGCTTGCCCGCGATGACGGCGCAGTTGTACTCGCGCCTCATACGCTCGATGTAGATGTCGAGGTGGAGCTCGCCCATCCCGCTGATGATGGTCTGCTGCGACTCCTCGTCCTGGTGCACGCGGAAGGTCGGATCCTCCTTCGTGAAGCGGTTGAGCGCCTTCGAGAAGTTCGCCTCGTTCGCGCGGTCCTTCGGCGCGACGGCGAGCGAGATGACGGCTGCCGGCACGTGCATCGACGTGAGCGTCAGCTTGACCTTGCCGTCGGTGAACGTCTCGCCGGAGCTCGCCTCGACGCCGTAGAACGCGACGATGTCGCCGGCCTCCGCGGTCTCGATCTCCTCGCGATCGTCGGAGTGCATGCGGAACATGCGGGGCACCCGCACTTTGCGCATCTCGTGGCTCGCGTTGTAGATGGTGTCGCCCGCGGAGACCGAGCCCTGATAGACGCGGAAGTACGTGAGCTGCCCGTACTTGTCCTGCTGGAGCTTGAACGCGAGGCCGACGAACGGCTTGGTCGCATCGGACTCGACGACGACCTTCTGCTCGTCGTGGTCCTGGTCGTGCGCCTCGTTGACGACGTCGGTCGGCCTCGGGAGGTAGTGAACGACCGCGTCGAGCAGGAGCTGAACGCCCTTGTTCTTGTACGCCGAGCCGCACATGACCGGGGTCATCTTGAGGGCGAGCGTCGCGCGGCGGATGGCGGCGCGGAGATCGTCCACCGAGATCGGCTCCTCGCCGATGAACTTCTCGGCGAGCACGTCGTCGACATCCGCCACGTCGGAGATGATCCGCTCGCGGGCCGACTTGGTGACGTCGGCGAACTCGGCGGGGACGTCCTTCTCGACGATGATCTCGCCGTCGGCTCCCTCGAAGTAGAAGGCCTTGCCGAGGATCGGGTCGATGATCCCCTTGAAGTCGGCCTCGGCGCCGATCGGCACCTGGAGCTTGACCGGGTGGTGGCCGAGCTTGTCCTTGAGCATGGCCGCGACGCGCTCGTAGTTCGCGCCGGGGTTGTCCATCTTGTTGACGAAGGCGATGCGCGGGACGCTGTACCGCTTCATCTGCCGGTCGACGGTGATCGACTGGCTCTGCACGCCCTTGCCCGAGTCGAGCACCAGGATGGCACCGTCGAGAACGCGGAGCGCGCGCTCCACCTCGATGGTGAAGTCGACGTGGCCGGGCGTGTCGATGATGTTGACGTTGTGCGGCGCGAACTGGTCCTGCGATCCGGGCCACTCGCAGTAGGTCGCGGCCGACTGGATCGTGATGCCCTTCTCGCGCTCGAGATCCATCGAGTCCATCTTGGCGCCGACACCATCCTTGCCGCGCACCTCGTGGATTTTGTGAATCCGACCCGTGTAGAAGAGGATGCGCTCCGTGAGCGTCGTCTTGCCCGAGTCGATGTGCGCCGAGATGCCGATGTTGCGGATGCGGTCCAGGGGGATGCGAGGGGCGGCCAAGGTCATTCTCTCGTTGGGGAGGTGGGCCCGGTCGGGCCGAGGACAAACGGAGCGTGCCCCTACCACATCGGCGGCCAATCGGCCTGGCCGCGCTCAAAATTTCTTCACCGGAGCTCGACCGCCGGCGCACCCGTTTGGCCACTTTCCAAAATTCATGGCGGCCTCGGCGCTCGAGTCATGCTTCAGGTAGCGGCACCCTCGCTGCATGGGGAGCGTCATGCGCGTGCTCCTCGTGTACCCGAAGTTCCCGACGACCTACTGGGGCTTTCAGCACAGCCTCCCGATCATCGGCAAACGCGCGACGCTGCCGCCGCTCGGGCTGATCTCCGTCGCGGCGCTGTTGCCGAGCGCCTGGGAGCTACGCCTGGTCGACCTGAACATCGCGAGGTTGCGAGAGAGCGACCTGCGTTGGGCCGACGTGGTGCTCGTGAGCGGCATGCTCGTCCAGGAGTCGTCGATGCACGAGATCCTGGCCCGGGCGCGGGAGCTCGGGCGCCGCACCGTGGTCGGAGGTCCGGCGTGTACCACCTCGCCGGAGCGGTTCGACGACGCGGACTGCCTGTTTCTCGGAGAAGCCGAGGGCCGAGTCGAGGCTCTCGTTGCGGCAGTCGAGGGCCGGTCGAGCGAGGGGCGCGTCCTTCGTGCTCCGGCGGAGCGACCGTCGCTGCACCAGGTGCCTGTGCCGCGATTCGATCTGCTCGACATGAAGCACTACCGATCGATGTGCATCCAGACCTCGCGCGGCTGTCCGTTCCAGTGCGAGTTCTGCGACATCATCGAGATCTTCGGGCGCGTGCCGCGGGTGAAGCAGCCGGCGCAAGTCGTCGCCGAGCTCGAAGCGCTTCGCCAACTGGGTTATCGCGGCGAGGTCTTCATCGTCGACGACAACTTCATCGGGAACAAGAAGGCGATCCGTCCGATCTTGACCGAGATCGCGAGCTGGCAACGGCAGGCGGGCGCTCCGTTCACCTTCTACACCGAGGCGAGCTTGAATCTCGCCGCCGATGACAAGCTCATCGAGGCCATGCACGAGGCGAACTTCACGGCCGTCTTCATCGGGATCGAGACGACCGACCCCGAGGCGTTGAAGAAGACGCTCAAGAAGCAGAACGTGGGCGTCGACGTCCGTGTGGCGCTCGACAAGCTCACGCGGAGCGGCCTCGAGGTGATGGCGGGGTTCATCGTGGGCTTCGACGGCGATTCCGTCGAGAGCTTCGAGGCACAGCGAGAGCTCCTTCGCGACGCACCGCTGCCCCTCGCGATGACCGGTCTGTTGATCGCCCTCCCGGAGACGGCCCTGTGGCGCCGGCTCGAGCGCGAGGGACGACTGCGGGATCATTCCGACGGCGATGCGTTCACGAGACCGAACTTCACCCCGACCATGCCGGAACGGGAGCTCGTCGCGGGCTATGCAGAGCTCCTCGCGGACCTCTACGCGCCCGAGTCGTACTTCGACAGGAGCGCGGCGCTGGTCGATCGCATCGGAGCGCCGGCGCACCCGACGCGCTTTCTCGTCGAGGACGTCGTTGTCGCGCTGCGATCCATCCTCTGGATCGGCATTCTCGGTGAACGTCGGTCCCTGTTCTGGAGGCTGTTGGCCCGCGCCGCACCGCGCGGCCTTCACGCGCTGCGCTCCGCGATCGCGTGCGCCGTGCGGGGCGAGCACATGATCCGCTACACCGAAGAGGTCGTCGTTCCGCGCCTGGCGATCGCGCTCGATCAGCTGGCTGCCGAGCCCGAGAAGTGCGCGCGTCGTCGCGTGGCGTTGCCGCTGTTCGAGGAGCTCCCACAACCGAACCCGACTCGCCTGAGCTACACCTGATCAGGCCGCTCCGCGGGACGCAGCAATCAGCTGTTCGGCGGTCACCACGGATCGATGACGCTCCGCGTTCGCCGCGAACACGACCGGGTGGATGGTCTTGCCCTCCAACGCCGGGCACTGCGCCGCCCGTCGCGCGAGATCGGCCAGGAGCCGGTCGATGTCGCGGGCGGAGCAGCGGAGCTTGGCTTCGCCGACGAGAACGACGTTCGGATCGTCGACCGCGTTTGCGACGACGTCGAGCTCGATGGGTTTCCGATCGAGCCCACCGCCCCACCAACGCGCGCCTGGCTCGAAGCGCTTGCCTGCGATGCGGAGGCGGGGAAGGCGTTCCCGCGCGAGCTGCTCCCACACTTCGGCGACGTGTTGGTCGAGCTCACTGCGGAGACCTCGCATCACTTCGTCGACCGCGCCGGACTCGAGGCGGGAAGCGTTCGGTTGGACGAAGCGATACCAGAGCCGGAGGAAGGGATCGGCGACGCGATAGAGCGACTTCTTCGAGTCGCGCGGCGACGCGCCGAATGGGACCTCACGCGAGAGGAAGCCGAGCTCGACGAGCCTGGCGAGGGGCCGCGAGAGGGACGTCGCCGGGACACCCAAACGCGCGGCGATCTCGGACGAGCGGTGACACCCCTGGCCCACGAGCGACAGCACCGACGCTGCCTGGACCTGGTCGCGGAGATCGTCGGCGAGCAGACGCTCGGGCTCCCGGTGAAGCACGCCGAGCGGATCGAACACGTGCCGCTGCAATCCCGCGAGTGGGTCGCGCTCCTCTCGCGCGAGCTCCCAGTATCGCGGCACACCGCCGTAGAACGCGTAGAGCTGCAGAGACGCGCCGGCATCGCGAACGCGGAACGCCCGCGGGATCTGCTCGATGCCGAGCGGCAGGATCCGCATCAACTCCTGTGCTCGCCCATACAGGGGTGCACTCGCATCGAGCGTCAGGCCGAGCATCATGCGCTGTGAGGATCCGCAAACGACGAGGTGGATCGGCCTCCGCACCGAATCGACGTGCTTCTGCAGGATGCTCGGCAGCTCGGGCGCACGCTCGACCATGAACGGGAGCTCGTCGAGCGCCAGCACCGCACCTCGGGGCGCGTCGGCGCGGAAGCGCTCGAACAGCTCGTCCCAACCGGGGTACTCGACTCGATCGAAGCCAGGGACGAGCCGCGCAATCTCGCGCGCAAGAGCCTGGCGCTGCAGCGGTGCCTCGCGCTGATCGGCGAGGAAATAGACGCTCGGCAGGGACTTCAGTGCCTCGTCGACGAGCCGCGATTTCCCGCAGCGGCGACGCCCGTAGAGCACGACGAGCGATGCGCTCGTCCCGCGGAGACGCGCCCTGAGTCGCTGGAGCTCCGGCTCGCGGTTCAGGAACGGCAGGCGGCTCACGGAGATATTATGTTTGAGCGGCATTATGTATGGCAAGCATCATATTTCGACCACCGGCGTCGCTTCCAGCGATTCTGTCCGTAGCTCTGCAACCGGCGGCAAGGTTCGACATCGTTGTGGCCGCCATGCGCCAAGTCTGGATCACCAAAGCCGGCCCTCCCGAAGTCCTCCAAGTGCGGGAAGCCCCCGACCCCGCGGTGGGGCCGGGACAGGTGCGGATTCGCGTGAAAGCGGCCGGGATCAACTTCGCCGACTTGATGGCGCGCGTCGGGCTCTACCCCGATGCCCCGAAGATTCCCTGCGTCGTGGGCTACGAAGTCTCGGGCATCGTGGACCAGATCGGACCAGGGGTGACCGGGTTCGCAGAGGGTGACCGCGTCTTCGGCATGCCGAAGTTCGGTGGCTATGCCGACACTCTGATCATCGGGGCCGACCAGGTCTTCCACCTGCCGGAGAAGATGACGTTCGAGGAGGGCGCGGCGATGCCGGTCGTCTACCTCACGGCGTACACGATGATGCTCTTCACCGGGAACCTGCGCGAGGGTTCGAAGGTGTTCATCCACTCCGTCGCAGGAGGGGTCGGCCTCGCGGCGATCGATCTCGCCAAGACGCGCAACTGCACCATCATCGGCACCGCGTCGGCCGGCAAGCACGACTTCCTCCGCAAGCGAGGTGTCCAGCACCCGATCGACTCCAAGGCCGATTGGGTGGCCGAGACGCGCAAGATCGTCGGCGACCAGGGGCTCGACCTGGTGCTCGATCCGGTCGGCGGCAAGTCGTGGAGCGAGGGGTACGATCTCCTCGGACCGTGCGGGCGGCTGGTGGCGTTCGGACTCTCGGCGGCGTCGTCGGGCAAGGAGCGCAGCCTGCTGCACGCCGCGATGCAGGTGATCGGCATCCGCAAGTACAGCCCGATGAAGCTCATGGACGAGAACAAGACCGTGAGCGGCGTGAACATGGGGCACATGTTCAACCGGCTCGATTTGCTGCGGCCGCAGTTCAAGGCGCTCCTCGAGCTCTACGCGGCGGGCAAGATCGCGCCCCACGTCGACAAGACGTTCAAGTTCGACGAAGCCGCTGCCGCGCACCACTACATCCACGATCGCAAGGCGATCGGGAAGGTCGTGCTGGTGCCGTGACCTCAGGTCTCGAGCTTCGCAGCGTCGCTCTCTCGCCCGAGCTTTCGCCACTCGGCGGCCGCGAGCGCGTAGCAATCGCGCGCGCGTGACGGCTCTCCGCCTTCGCGGGCGGCGTCGGCCGCCATCGTGAGCAGGAGCGCGAGATCGGGATCGACGTAGTGGCCGGATGCGAGCTGCTCGCGCGCGCGAGCGAGGCTGCGATCGAACTCGCCCCACTGGCCATCGAGCGCGGAGGTCGCGAGAAAGCCGAGCTCGATGGCGATGAACAGCGCGCTCTCTCCGCCGCGGCGCCGGAGCGCGGCCTCGCAGCGGGTCAACATGGTTCGCGCGACGTCGGTGTTCTTTTGCTGCAGCGCGAGGATGGCGAGGTTCGCTTCGACGAAGCGAGCCTCTTGGGCGCCGAGCGCCTCGAGGTGCGCCAGCGACTCGCGGTACATCCGTTCGGCCTCTGCGAAGTCGCCACGGTCTCGGAGCGGATCGGCGAGCGCGTTCGAGGCCTTGGCCACCCCCCAGCGGGAGCCGACGCGATCGAACCGTTGCCGAGCGCTGGAGAGGTACCGGATCGACTCGTCGGTGTGTCCCAGACCGCGCGCCGCCCCGCCGAGCCCCGTCTCGCACCGGGCCATGTCGAACTCGCGGCCGAGGGCTTCGAAGTCCTGAAAAGCAAGGGCGAAGAGCTCCTCGGCGCGCTCGTTCGTCCCGGCCCGATTGTGGATGTCGGCGTGGGTCATGAGCGCGTCACCGCGCAGACCGCGCTCCCCCGCCGCGGTTGCGAGCTGCTCGGCCTCGATGGCGATGGCCTCGGCGCCGGCGAAGTCGCCACGGTTGCGCACGAGTTGGACGAGGCGCGCCATCATCGCGAGCTGCGTGCGCACCCAGCCGTGGGCCTTGGACTCCTCGACGAGCGCCATCGCCAACGGCTCGGCGTCCGTGAAGCGTCCCTCACGCGCGAGGGTCAACACGCGAAGGGCTCGCCCGGCCACCCTCCGCTCGTCGTCTGCGGGGAGGTTCGCCGCGGCGAGCGTTCGATCGTACTCGTCGATCACCCCGAGAACGACCGACACGTCTCCCTGCACGTGGTACGCGCGCGCGGCCCCAATCAGCGCATCGAGGGCCTCGACGTGCTCGCCGGCCGAATGATGGTGACGCCCTCGTCGAAGCGCGAAATCAGGTCCCTTACGCGCGCGGAGCATCTCGGCGCACGCTCGCTCGCGCGAAAGGAAGCGACGCTCGGCGCGGGCGTGGCGCTCGACGGCCGCCCGGAGCGGCTCGTGGGTGAACTGGTAGGTCAGTCCACGTGTCTCGGTGCGCATCAGCTGCTCGGCCAGGAGCACGTCGAGGAGCCTCCGCGGCACGACCAAGCCGAGCACGGTACAGGCGTCGTTCCATTCCGCCGCGTCGACGTGCTGCCCGAGCGCGGCCGCGATCTCGAGGGCGGCCATCTCCTCGTCGCTCGCGAGCTCTCGAACGCGGGCGGCGCGCAGCTCCCAGACGTCGTCCACGTGCTCCGGCAAGGCGGGAAGCGCGTCCTCGAGGCGGAAGCCATCGTCGCCGGGGACGAGCAGCCCACGCCCGATCCAGTCCTGGACGAGCTGCACGGCGAACGAGGGATTTCCTGCCGTCCGGCTGGCGATCTTCGAAGCCAGCTCGCCTTCGAGCCCGAGCAGCTCCTGCACGAGCCGGAGGTGTCCGGCGGCCCCGAGCGGCGCGACCTCGAGGACCTTCGCCTTTGGGACCACCTCGTGATCGGGAGCGCCCGCGAGGACGAACAGGACGCGTGTCGGCTCGATGTCCCAAGCCTCGAGCGCGTGCTGGACGAACGCGAGGGACTCGCCGCCGAAGGTGGCGTCGTCGATGCTAACGACCAGCGGACGCGAGCTCGCCAACTCCTCGAGAACGCTGCGCAGAAGGGAGAATCGCTCGGTCTGGTTGGCGAACACGACGGACGCGTCGCCTTCGGTCTCACCGGTGACCAACTGCGCGAGCGCGTCGGCGCGTCGGTGACCCACCATGTCGCGCGTGCTCAGTCGTTGCGAGAGCAGCTTCATGACCTCGCGACGCGGAAGACCGCCGACCCGATAATGACGGGCGAGCGCCGACGCGAGGCCCTGCGACGGCCCCTGCGTCGGGCCGTGCATGACGCGAATGGGCGTGCCGGCTCCGAGCTCGTGCGCGCGCTGGCACAACCACTCCGCGAGGCGGCTCTTGCCGGTCCCCGTTGCGCCACGCAGGGCGACCAGCTGCGGCGCGCCCGACTCGGCGACCTCCCGCAGCGACAACCAGAGCTCGTCGCGCTCGTGCTGGCGGCCGACGAGCGGGATCTGTCGCATGCCGTACAGGCCGAGGCCCACACCCGCGATGTGCCCCGAGCGCGGCAGCGGATCGCCGCCTCGCCAGGTGAACGGGATGGGTGGCGCCCCTTCCTCTCGGGCCGCTGGCGGGTTCGACGAGCTCGTGCTCCTTTGCGACCACATCGTGGTGGGAACCCGATCCTCGTCGAGATCGAGAACGGTCAGCGTCCCACCGACGTCGGGCTCTTCCTCTGCCCCGAGCTCGTTGCGTCGTCGTGACGTCGTGAAGTCGAGCGTCGAGAGGGCGTACATCGCATCGGCGGCGCGGCGGAACCTCCCGTTGGGATCCTTCGCGAGTAGCCTCTGCACCCACGACTCGAACCCGTCGGGAACCTCGAAGCGCGGCTGGAGTTGCGGCACCGGCGCATCCAAGTGCGCCGCCATCAGCTCGCCGAGCGACTCACCGCGGAACGGAACGCTCCCCGTCGCCGCTGCGAAGGCCATGCAACCGAGCGCGTAGAGATCCGTCCACGGCCCGAGGTCTCGCAACTCGCCGACGACCTGCTCGGGCGCCATGAAGCGGGGTGTCCCGAAGAACGTACCCTCGCCCTGCTGCGGGTCGCCCGAGAGCAGGTGTGCGATGCCGAAGTCCGCGAGCTTGATCCCGGGACGCAGGTCGTCCGCCGTGCAGAGCATCACGTTCGCGGGCTTGAGATCCCGATGCACCACGTCGCGCGCATGCGCGTGCGCCAACGCATCGAGCAGCGAGCGCAGCATGCTCCGCAGGCTGGACCACGAGGTCATGTCCTTCCCCAGCCGCAGGCCCCCGCCGGAAGCCCACTCCATCACGAGGAACGGACACCCTGCCTGGAGGAGCCCCTCCGTCTGATCGGCAATCGTGCTCGGGAGCTCGCCGTAGTCGTAGACGCGGGCGATGTGCGGGTGGTCGAGCCCCGCCATGACCCGCACCTCGTTGGCGAAGAGCGCCCGGAACTCGGCATTGCGTGCGCTCTCGGCATGCAACACCTTCACCGCGACCGGCACGCCCTGACGACGATGGACGCCTCGCCACACGGTCGCCATCGCGCCGCGTCCCGTGGGCGCGAGGAGATCGTAGGGCCCGAGCTCGATCGGCATCCTCCGAGCAAGAGCGTATCACGCGGCTCGACGCGTTCGAGCCAGGCCTGACCTGTCTCAGATCGTCACGACGTGCACCGTCGGAAAGTGGCGCTGCAGACGAGCGAGGTCGTCGGGATCGCTGGTGTACACGACACCGCCCCCTCGAAGGGCCGCCGATGCCATCACGATCGCATCCGCAAGCGTGGCACCCGCAACGGAGCCGAGTGCCTCGCCCGCGGCACGGCACAACGCGGGGGGCATGCCTTCGACGAGAACCGAGGCGAGGATCTCTTCGCGAATGTCCGTTCGGCCGCGCCACCACTCGACGTACACGACGGCCGGAACGACCGGGAGGAACCCTCGCTGCACGATGGCGCGGAACGCCTCCAGCGCGCGCCGCTTCCGACGTTCGAGGGCCACGAGCATGCCCGTGTCGAACGTGAAGGTCATGCAGCCCTTCGGCGCGCCTTCTTCTTCGGCCGGGCTTCGCCGCGCCACTCGGCCTCGATGCGGGCGAGCGCGTCGTCGTCGAGCGCGGGGACTCCGTACTTCTCGAAGAAGGCCTCGGCCGCCGCGAACTTCGCCTCGCGCGAAGCGAACTCGGCGAGCAGTGCCGAGACGTTGCCACCATGACGACGACGCGCGAGCGCCTTGAGGCTGCTGAGCGTCGCCTCGTCGAGCGAGAAGCTGGTGGTCTTGGTACGCCCAGGCCGCATACTGGCACTGTAGCACATGCCACGGAGCCGCCGGAGGCGGGACGTGGGTATGTGAATTCGGAGGATTCAGAGTCCCGCGGCGAACGCGCGACCGAACTCCATCGGCGAAGGACGGTCCCCGGGATCACGCGCCGTCGCCGCGCGCATGAGCTTCGCGATGGCGGCGGGGAAGGCGCGCAGACGCTCGGGGTCTTCGAAGGGATCGCGTCGCATGTGCGCGAGGAAGCGGTCGCGCTGGCTCTCGATCTCGTCGAAGAAGGTGCGTCCGGTCGTCACGTTGTAGACGGTCCCGGCGAGCGCGTAGATGTCCGATCGGGGATCGAGCTCGACGGGATCGAGCACCTGCTCGGGCGCGATGTATCCGACGGTGCCCGCGACGAAGCGGCCGGCGTTGGTGGCCGGAACGCGGATCGCGCGCACCATCCCGAAGTCGATGACGACGGACGAGAGCGGGGGAACGCGCGCAGGATCGCGGTGTTTGGTCGGGTCGAAGCGTTCGCCACCCGCGAGCGGCAAGCGCAACCAGATGTTGGCCGGCTTGATGTCGCGGTGCACGAGGCCCGCGCGGTGCAGCGCATCGAGCCCCGCGCAGGACTCGAGCACCACGGAGCGGAGCTCGAAGAGCGACATCGGGTGCGCCGTCGAATACTGCTTGAGATCGGCTCCGATGAGATACTCGAGCACCAGGAACGGCACGTCGGACGCGACGCCACGATCGATGATGTTCGCGACGTTCGGGTGATAGAGACCGGCGAGCGCCTTCGCCTCTTCGACGAAGGACACGAGGATCCCCTCGCGCTCGGTGGGCGTCGCGCTCGCGAGCGCATCCGCCTTGGGGATCTTCAGCACGAACAGGCGATCGGCGCCGGGCTTGCGCACGAGCCATACGGAGCCGATGCCACCCTCGCCAATCGGCGCGATCAGCTCGTAGCCCTGGATGAGCTTCGCCTCGGGTCTCCGCGTCGCCGGTGGAGGCGGAGGCGATCGAAGCATCGCCCCCTTCACCGCCTGTTCGAGGAGGACCGACGCCACCGGCCCGAGAGACGCGAACCACACGTCGAGCATCGACATGTCGCGGAAGCGGATGGCGCGCGAGACCAGCGAGGCGATCCGCGGTGCGTTCTCGGTGGCGCGCCGGGTGAGCGAGTCCTCGGCGGTGGCTTCGGTCGCCGGGTGCAGCGCCTTCACCGGATCGGCGAGCGCGCCCTGCAACCGCTCGCCGGCGAGAACGAGCGAAAGGCAGAGCGCGTCGACGTCGGGTTTGTTGCTCGCCGCGTCCGCGAACCCCTCGAGCGCGCGTGACAATCCGGAGAGTGCGGCAGCGAGCTCGGTGTCTTCCGCGTGGAGCTCCGCGAGCGTCGACGCGGCCGCCTTGCCCCACGCGCCGTCTGCGGCACCGGACGAAAAGGCCGTGCGCAGCGCCTCGGCCTGCTCGCAGCAGCGTGCGAGCGCGCCGTCCTCGAGGATCGGCAGCGCCGTCGCGAGCTGGAGGAGCATCGCGGGTCGATCGATCACCAGCGCCCACCACGCCGCGAAGGGACCGAGCCAGCGGACGTCGTCGACCTCGCCGAGCGACGTTCCGCGCGTCGTGTCGACGAGGCGCCAGAAGAGCGTCCCGAGAGCGACCTGCAGCGACGCCGGCAGCTCGCGCGAGCCGTCGGCGAGGCCCTCGAGCTTGCGGAGCCAGAGACAGGTCTCGTGCGCGGTCGGCCCCCGCCCGAGCCCGAGGTGGCCGTCCCCACATGCGTCGAGCGCGTAGCCGCCGATGCGAATCGCGAGGACCTCGAGCGAGAGCGCGGCGCCGGGGTCAGCCTTCCGGTTCTCGCGCACGTAGTCGAGGATTTCGGCGGGCGCGCGGGCCACGGTCTCCCAGGCTTCGTTCAGGTCTGGCTCCGCGATGTGCTCGCCGGTGGGCGAGGTCGCGAGGAGCGGAGCCCACAGACGAAGGGCGAACGCCCGCGCAGACCCCTCGAGCGCGTTCATCGCTGCGGCGCGGGAACGGACCTTGCCCGAACCGATCGGCCGGCGTGCAGGTAGCACGCCGGCACTCTCTCCCTTCGAGTCGATCGCGATGCGCTGGGCCTCGACGAACGAGGGACCGACGGCCTGCGCGAACCGCGCAGCGCGCGCGTCCGCTTCGACGTCGTCGTACTGCGCCGCGACCCGCACCAGGTTCTCGAGCCCCATCTCCAGGTCGAGGGGATCGCGTTCGGCGCCGTCGATGGGATCGGTGACGGCGATGACCTCGAGCCAGCGGCGGGCGTCCTCGAGCGTCTTGGGACGTGCCCGGCGCGCTCTCTCGCGCAGCGCGCGCAGAGGCCGATCGATCTCGCCCTGGTGCAGTCCGCGTCGCCACAACGCCGCGAGACCTCGCGCGAGCGCGCGGGCCGCGATCGGCCCGCCGTCGCCCGCGAGAATGCGTTTGCTCAGGCGTTGCCAGAGATCGTTGCGCTCGAAGAACAGATAGGGCGTCGCGGCGGCGACGGCTGCGAGCACCCAGCCATCCTCGTCGGGCCCGGAGATGATCGCCTGGAGCTGACCGCCGAACAGACGCTGCTGACTCGCTCGCAAGCAAGCCGATGCGGTGATCGCGCGTTGCCTGAGCACCTTGGCGTCGCCCATCACCCAATCGAGGAGCATGCCCTGCAGCTGGTCGACGGTGCCGGTCAGTCGGCCCAGCGCGCGCGCTGCAGGAACCCATACGAGGGGCTCCGGGTGGAACAAGAGCGGCTGCAACACCTTCAGCGTCTGTCCGAGCAACGGCGTCGACGCAGGCATCCCGTCCGCGGCCACTTCGAGCCGCCGCGCAGCGAGCACCCTTCCCCGCAACGCACCGTGTGCCGGGACGCGGATCATCGCGTCGAAGGTCTCGGCCGATCCCCAGAGCCACGGGCCGAGCTCGTGGATCCGCAGCGCAGTCGCCCCGGCCTCCCACACGAGGATCTCGAGACGGGCGAGAGCCTCGGCGTTCTCGGGGGATGCGAGCTCTGCACCTTCGCCGATCAGCGGCGCGCAACGGAGCGCGTCGACGAGGGGCCCTTCGATCACGCGGCTCCGCGCGATCTTCGCGATGCGCTCGCGGTGCTCGGGGGGCGCGAGCCGCAAGAGCCGGGCGTACGGAAGTTCCGCCCGCCACGTGTTCGCGGTGCACCAGAGGAAGAAGACCTCGCGCGCGGCAGGCGCAAACAGCGGAGCGACCGCCTCGACCTCGCCGTCGAGGAGCTCGTCGACGAGCGCGATCAGCTCGGTGTGCAGATCGTCGGCGGCCTTGCGGACGTCGCGCGGGAGATCGCCCGGCACCCCGTCACGCCATCGAGCCAGGAGCTCGTCCTCGACTCCGGGGAGCGTGTCGAAGGACTCGGCGAGGGTCGCGATGGCTTCGAGAACACGGGGGGCAATCATGGAGCGCTCCTCGCGAGGCTACCCGGTGTCGCGGGACGACGCCCGTTTTCGGCCTCAGGGACAGGGCACGTCGGTCTTGGTCCCCACGCTCCAGTAATCGACCGGCCCGTAGCTCGCGCCGCCGTCCGTGCTCTCCTGTGCGAAGACCACTTCGAAGTCGCCGCAGGTCCCCGACTCGGTCTTGGAGCGCACGACGGTCGCGACCGTGCGCATGAAGGGAACCCCGGCGTCGTTCACGCGGACCTGCCAGCGCTTGCCGACGAGCGTGACGGAGTAGACGACGTCCTTGGACCACGTTCGTTGGATGGCAGCCTTCATGTCGTCGACCAGCGCGGGGTCCACCGCGAGCGGATCCTCCGCGGTGTCACCCGAGGACCCGGCGTCGGAGGCGTGGTCGCCCAGATCCTGCAATCCCGTGCAGCCGACGGTCGCAACGGCCGCGGCGAGGAGCGTGAGAGCCACCCGGTTCATCAGACGTGGTTTTGCACGCATGCGCGAGCCTGCCAACGTCCACGCGTAGCGACGAGGAACGAGCACCGCGCGCCCCGCTCCCGACAGGCCTCGCCGAGCAGCGGTGCGACGGTGCTCTCGTCGTCCGGGTGGGCGCCGACCCACAGGACGCGTTTGCCCGCGAGCGCCTCCACGAGCGGATCGGCGCCGCCATCGGTTGCGGCATCGATGGCCGCGCCCCGGTCGGGATCGACCGCTGGGCTCTCCCCGGAGGAGCAGCCGATCACGCTCACGCTCACCAGCAGGGCCCCTCCACGCCGCATCGGAAGAGCATAGCTCGTCAGCCGGCGTACGGCCGCTCCGACCGACGACCGGTTAGACTCGAGGGGTGGACCACGACGAGGTCATGCGTGCGGCGATCGCGGAGGGTGAGCGCGCGCGCGGATCGACCGGAGACAACCCGTGGGTCGGGAGCGTGTTGGTGTTCGACGGTGCGATCGTCGCGCGCGGGCACACGCAGGGTCCGGGTGAGGACCACGCCGAGATCGGTGCGCTCCGCGAGGCTCGCGCGCTCGGGCTCGATCTCTCGCGCGCGACGCTCTATTCGACGCTCGAACCGTGTGCGTTCCACGGTCGCACCCCGGCGTGCGCACGGGTGATCGCCGAGAGCGGCGTGCGCACCCTCGTCGTCGGCATCCGCGATCCGCACCCTCGCGTGGACGGCGCGGGCATCGCAATGGTGCGCGCCGCCGGGATCGAGGTCCTCGAAGACGTCTGCGCGGTCGAAATTCGACGCCAGCTCGGGCGATGGATCGTGCAGTACCACCCGCACGAACCACTGCGCCGCGCGCTCGGCCTCGGAGCGACGATCACCGCGCCGCCTTCGGCGGCCTCGATCGACGAGGTCGCGGCGAAGCTCGCCGACATCTACGACACCGACCGCACGACCGCGGAAGCACTCGCGCGCCAGGCACTCGGTCGGTAGTCGCCGGATCGCCCCGTAGCCATCGAATCGCGCCGATTGCGCACGGCGCCACGGTCTGGTTCAGTGGGGAAGCGATGCGCAGACCTCACCTGCTGGCCGTCACGCTCTCCCTCGCCCTCGGCTGTGCGGCAGGGAGCTCGGAGGAGACGGGCGGTCCGACCACCCTCCCCGACTCGAGCACCGGCGACACCGGCGGCGGCGTGGATGGCAGCGTCGCCGAAGCCGCCGCCGACACGAAGGACTCCGCGGTCGTCGATACCGCCGTAGCCGGCGACACCTTCGTCGCGTGCAAGTCCGACAGCGACTGCACCACGAGCAGCGCGGGCAAGGCCTGCGACAACATCTCCGGTCTGTGCGTCCCGTGCAGCGCGACGAGCGATCTCTGCCCGCCGAGCGAGCATTGCGAGGGCTCGAAGTGCGTCGCCGGCTGCAAAGCCGACGAGGGATGCGCGACCAGCGGCGACGCCGGGTCGAGCGCGTACCGATGCAACGTCCTCGCGCACACCTGCGTGGAGTGCACGCGCGACGACCACTGCGCCGCGGGATTCCTCTGCACGAGCAACGTGTGCACCAAGGGGTGCAGCACCACCAAGGCGTGCCCCACCGGCGAGTCGTGTTGCTCGGGTACGTGCGTGAACCTGAGCACCGATGTCGACAACTGCGGCGAGTGCGCGAAGAAGTGTGACTTCCTCTGCGTCAGCAGCGCCTGTGGCACTGCCCTCAGCTGCAAGGACCTCCTGTCGAGGAAGCCGACGGCGACCTCGGGCAAGTACACGATCGATCCCGACGGCAGCGGTCCGAACGCGCCGTTCGACGTCTACTGCGACATGAGCTTGGACGGGGGCGGTTGGACCCTCCTGATGAAGCTCGATGGAACGAAGGCGACGTTCGGGTACTCGGCGGCCCTTTGGACGAACACAGCGACGCTGAACCCGACGTCGACCGATCTCTCGGCCACCGAAGCGAAGCTCGCGTCGTTCAACCTCCTCGCGGGAACCGATCTCGGCCTGGGAATGACCGACGCGGGCACCACCCGCTGGATGAAGATGCCGCTCGGTGCGAGCACGACACTCTACGATCGCCTGGTCGCCGGCTCGTACACCGCGAGCACCGTCGGTCGCACGCCCTGGACGGCGCTCCTCTCGTCGTACTCGCTGCAGGTCAACTGCAACCGCGAGGGGACCAACAACGTGATCGCCGGGTACGCCTCGGTCCGGATCGGAATCCTCGGCAACCAGGAGGGCGACTGCGGCTCGCCCGACTCGTTCATCGGGTTCGGCGCGGGTCCCATTGCCTGCGGCAGCACGTCGATCACCACCGGCAACTACGCATCGTGCGGCTCCGACAACGGCGACCGGAACACGGCGACCTTCGGGTACGTGTTCATCCGTTGACGGAACGGGGGCGCTCCCAATTTCAAGCTTGCGCTTGGCTATGGAGAGTGATTGCTTTCGCCCCTTCATGCGCAAAGCCCACCTCGCGTTCGCCCTCTCCCTCGTCCTTGGCTGTTCTTCTTCGGGATCAGAGGATGGAGGAGGCACGGACCTCCCCGATTCGACCGCGGACGTGTCGACGGGAGACATCGGGAGCGACACGGGCAGCGACTCCGGGTCCGACGCGGCGACCGACTCCGGCTCGGATTCGGGCGACGCGTTCGTGCCCTGCAAGTCGGCGACGGACTGCGCGACGAGCCCGTCGGGCAAGGCGTGTGACACGACGACCGGCAAGTGCGTCCCGTGCACCGCGACGAGCGACCTGTGCGCGCCCAGCGAGCACTGCGACGTGGCGACCTCGAAGTGTGTCGCCGGCTGCAAGGCCGACGAGGGATGCGCGACGAGCAGCGGCGACGCCGGCACGGATGCCGTGGCGAGCGACGCTGCGGGGGATGCGGCGACCTCGAGCAAGTCTCGCTGCGACGTGACCACCCACACCTGCGTGGAGTGCACCAAGGACGACCAGTGCGCGGCCGGTTTCCTCTGCGTGGGAAACGTCTGCGCCAAGGGCTGCAGCAGCACCAAGCCGTGCGCGACGGGCGAGTCGTGTTGCGCGGGCTCTTGCGTCGACCTCCAGACCAACATCGACAACTGCGGCGTCTGCGGCACGAAGTGCAGCGTCACCGCGGGCACCGCGACGTGCACCGCGGGCGCGTGCAAGGTCGCGACCTGCACCGGCACCCTGGCCGATTGTGACGGCCTGTACTCCAACGGCTGCGAGGTCGACAAGGCGATCTCGGTCGCCAACTGCGGCGCATGTGGCTCGGCGTGCGGCACCGTCGCCAACGGCACCGCCGCCTGCGTCAGCAGCGCCTGCACCGTCGGCTCGTGCGCGACCGGGTACAAGGACTGCGACGGCCTCGTCGCCAACGGCTGCGAGGTGACGCCCGCGACCGACCGGCTCAACTGCGGAACCTGCGGCAACGTCTGCCCCACCCCGACCAACGGCACCGCCGGTTGCGCGTCGGGTGTGTGCGGGGTTGGTAGCTGCACGGGCGCGTTCAAAAACTGCGATGGCAGCGCGACCAACGGCTGCGAGGTCGACTCCGGCGGCGACACCAACAACTGCGGAACCTGCGGCAACGTCTGCCCGACGCCGCTGAACGCGACCGCGGCCTGCAACACCGGCGCCTGCGGCATCGGCACCTGCAACATCGGCTTCAAGGACTGTAATGGCAGCGCGACGGACGGCTGCGAGATCAACACCACGAGCGACGTGAACAACTGCGGTGGCTGCGGCACCACCTGCCCCACGACCAGCAACGCGACCGCGATGGCCTGCGTCACCAGCGCGTGCGCCGTCTCGACCTGCTCGACCAACTTCCTCGACTGCGACAAGGTCGCGACGAACGGTTGCGAGATCGACAAGCGGACCGACAACAGCAACTGCGGCGCCTGCGGGGTCTTCTGCAGCGGCGAAAACCTCTGCCTCGCCGGCAGCTGCGGGGTCCCGACGAGCTGCAAGGACCTGCTCGCCAAGCGTCCGACCGCACCCTCGGGCAGCTACACCATCGATCCGGATGGCAGCGGCTCGAACGCGCCGTTCGACGTCTACTGCGACATGACGTCGGACGGGGGCGGCTGGACCCTCCTGATGAAGCTCGATGGAACGAAGCCGACGTTCGGTTACTCGGCGGCGTATTGGACGAACACGACGACGCTGAACCCGACGTCGGTCGACATGACGACCACCGAGGCGAAGTTCGCCGCGTTCAACCTGCTCGCAGGAACCGATCTCCGCCTCGGCATGACGGACGCCGGCACCACGCGCTACATCAAGCTGCCGCTCGGTGCGAGCAGCACGCTCTACGATCGCCTGCTCGCGGGCTCGTACACCGCGAGCACCGTCGGTCGCACGCCCTGGACGACGCTCCTCGCCTCCTACTCGCTGCAGGTCAACTGCAACCGCGAGGGGACCAACAACGCGGTCGGCGGCTACGCCTCGGTCCGGATCGGAATCCTCGGCAACCAGGAGGGTGACTGCGGTTCGCCCGACTCGTTCATCGGGTTCGGCGCCGGGCCGGTTGCATGCGGCGGCACCACGATCACGACCGGCAACTATGCCTCGTGCGCGCCGGACAACGGCGACCGGAACACCGCGACCTTCGGGTACGTGTTCATCCGCTGACTCGACGTGCGCAAGGCGACGGTGAGCGACGCCAAACCGATGAACTACCTCACGCCGACGCAGACCGGTCAGTGCGTCGCGTGTCACACGCTCTCGCGGAACGGCAAGCGTCTCGGTGCCGACGTGGGCGGCGAGAACCTGTGGGTCGTCGACGTCGGACCGACCTTCCCGCCGCCGGTGGTGTTCAAGGCCGATCCCAGCAAGAAAGCCATCTCCAACGCGTGGGTGACCTTCAGCCCCGACACCAAGCGGGTCGTGTCGAGCGCGCAGGGATTGCTCACGCTGCGCGACGGAGACACCGGGCTCGCACTCGGCAAGGGACCGAACGGCACGATTCCGCTCGGCGCTGGCGTGTTCGGGCAGATGCCCGACTGGTCCCCGGACGGGAAGTTCCTGGTCATCGCGCGGAGCGCCAAAGCCGGCGGCCGCAAAGTCGATCAGGGCTCGATCTCGATCCTCGAGTGGATGGGCGGCGACGCGTTCGGCGCGCCGAACAACCTGATCACGTCCACCGGCTCGGGCGACAACAACTACTTCCCGATGTTCGCGCCCACGAGCGACTGGATCGCGTACGGCCACTCGACGGGTGCGAGCGAGAAGGCAGGGGATTCGCAACTTCGCCTCGTCTCGGTGAAGGGCGGCGCGCCGTTCGAGCTCACCACCGCCAACACGGTCGTCAACGACGGCGTCGTCACGACGGGCGTCTCGAACAACCAGCCGACCTGGGCGCCGACGACCGAGGGTGGTGTGCTGTGGATCGCGTTCCAGAGCAAGCGCGACTACGGCGTGGTGCTCGCTTCCGGATCCAAGTTCGGCAGTGGCAAGAATCAGCTCTGGGTCGCAGCGATCGACGTGTCCAAGCTCGGGAAGGGCGACCCCAGCTTCCCCGCGTTCCGCCTCCCGTTCCAAGAGCTCAACGAGAACAACCACCGTCCGTTCTGGGCGATCGACGCGACGCTGCCGCCGCCCGACGACGCGGGTGTTCCGGACTCGGGAGTTCCCGACGGCGGACCGCCGTGCATCGCCTTCGGCGAAGACTGCACGGGCGGTGGCACGTGCTGCGACCCGTACACCTGCGACGTGGCCGGCGAGTTCAAGTACTCCTGCAAGTGAACCGCATCGCAGCTTCGAGCGTGCGCACGCAGGCCGGTCTGCACTTGGCGTGCACCATGCTTCAGCTCCCCAAGTCGAGCACATGGCGCACATGCAGAGTGATCCCACGCCCACGGCGCGCAGCGACGAGCTCGCGGCCGTGCTCGATGCCTCGCTCGAGGCGGTCGTCGGTATGGACGACTCGGGACGGATTCGCCAATGGAACTCGACCGCCGAGTTGATGTTCGGGTGGAAACGCAGCGAAGTGCTCGGCCGCACGGTCGCCGAGACGATCATTCCGGACCGGTTCCGCTCGGCCCACATCTCCGCGTTGCGGCAGTACCGTGAGACCGGCCGCTCGAAGATCCTCGGCCGCCGGATCGCGATCAGCGCGCTGCACCGCGATGGTCACGAGGTGCCGGTCGAGCTGCGCATCGCGCCTGTCGCGTCGGGCGAATCCCGCTTCCTCGCGTTCATCTCCGATCTGACCGAGGTCCGGCGCCTGCAGTCCGCGCACGAGTCGAGCGTCGCGAAGACCGAGGCGCAGCGCCGGCTGCTCGAGACGATCCTCGCGAACACTCCCGCGGGGATCGCGCTCATCATCCGAAGAGACTACCTGGTCGAGTTCGTCAATCCGGCGTTCGAGGCACTCTCCGGACGCCCTTCCCGCGGTCGCCCCGCCCTCGAGGTGTGGCCGGAGATCGCCGACCAGCTCCGGAGCATGTTTCGCAAGGTGTTCGAGACCGGTCAGGCCTACCACGCGGTCGATCGACTCGTCCCTCTACGCGCAGGCGCCGAGGGGCTGCCGGAGCAACGCTTCTTCACCTTCACGTTCGTGCCGATTCGGGCCCCCGAAGGCGAGGTCGACTCGCTCCTCGTCGTCGGAACCGAAACGACGGCACAAGTCCGCGCCAAGCAGCAGGTCGAGCAGCTCGCCGAGGTCGCCCGGCGACGCGCCACCGAGCTGCGCGGAATCATCGACCACATGACCGATGCCGTGTTCGTCTGCGACGCGCGCGGCCGGCTGACGCTGATCAACACGACCGGGGCGGCGCTGGTCGGGCTCGATCCCGAGCGACTCGAGGGGCTCGGGATCGACGACCTCGCCGCGAAGCTCGAGCCGCTGACCCACGACGGCGAGCGCCACGATCTCCCCCTCGCCCTCGCGCTCCGGGGCGAGCCGATCGTCCTCGGACGAACCCTGCTCCGCGCGCCCGGAAAGGCGGAGCTGCGCCTGCTGCGGAGCAGCGCGGCACCGATCCGCGACGCCAACGGCGTCCTGCTCGGCGCGGTCGAGGTGGCGCGCGATCTGACGGACGTCGAGCGACTCGATCAGCTGAAGGGCGAGTTCGTGCGCGCCGCCGCGCACGCGCTCAACACGCCGCTCGCGGTGTTGACCGGATACGGCCAGGTGATCGCGCCCCACCTCGACCACCTCCCTACGCAGCAACGAAAGATGCTCTCGGCCATGCAGCGCGGGGTCGAGCGTATGGAGGAGATCGTACGGGACCTCAATTACGTCACCAGCATCGAGCTCGACCGGGTCGAGCTCGCCCGCGAGCGGCTGCGGCTGGACGAGGTGGTCAAGCGTGCCGTCGAACGGGCCTCGCGGCGGAGAGCGAAGACGTCGGTCGAGCTCGCGATCGTGCGGCTCGACCCGGTCACCATCGAGGTCGATCGGAGAGGGCTGGAGCAGACACTCCACAACCTGCTCAGCAACGCGATCCGTTACTCGAACCCTGGTACGGCGGTCGAGATTTCCGTCGTGGGCGAGGGGAGCGAGGCGGTCGTCTCGGTGCGCGACCGCGGCGCGGGCATCGCAACCGAAAGGCAGAAGCACATCTTCGAGCGATTCTTCCGAGCCCATGTCGACACGCCGTACGACTTCGAAGGGCTCGGGATCGGACTCTACATCTCGCACGAGATGGTCACGCGACAGGGGGGGCGGATGTGGTTCGAGAGCGTCGAGGGTGAGGGCAGCGTGTTCCACGTCGCGTTCCCCATCCCCCCCATCTCGAGGAGCACACCGTGACGGACGACTCGCTCGTCGCCGGTCGAAGGACGATCGTCGTAGTGGAAGACGACCCCGAGATCCGCGAGCTCGAGGTGTTCCTGCTCGGCGCCGAAGGCTACCGGGTGGTCGGGCTCGAGGATGGCGAGGGCGTGCTCGACACGGTGCACTCGACCTCGGCAGACCTCGTGCTGCTCGACCTCATGCTGCCCAAGAAGAGCGGCAACACCGTGCTCAAGGAGCTGAGCGGAGACGAGCACGCGTCGTTGGTCCCGGTGATCGTGGTCTCGGCATACACCAAGCAGCTTGCCCGAACTCCCCAGGTGCAGCGCGTCCTCGCGAAACCGTTCGACGTGACCGACCTCCTCGACGCGGTGCACGACGCGCTCTCGCACACGCAGTGACCGGAGGCCGAATGGGCAAGGACACGACAGAAGCAGCCACGATCGTCCAGCTCGACGCGCCGCAGTCCGCGCGGGACATCCGCGACGCGACGCTGATCAAGGAACGCGACGTGTTCCTCCTCACCGACCTCGAGGGCAATGCGCCGCTCGGCAACACCAATGGCTTTGGCCTCTACCTGCGAGACACCCGGTTCATCAGCGGCTACGAGCTCGCGATCGCAGGGCTCCGGCCGACCATCCTCCTCTCGAGCACGCGTTCGCAGTTCATGAGCGCACAGGTGCTCACCAATCCGAACCTGCTGCTGCCCGACGGCCGGAAGGTCCCCGAGCAGACCATCCAGATTCGGCGATATCGCGTGGTCCGCGGCAACGAGGTCTCCGAGTCGCTCTCGTTCCAGAACTTCAACGCGTTCGAGATCGATCTCGAGATCTCGCTCCACCTTGCGGCCGACTTCGCCGACATGTTCGAGGTCCGCGGAATCGTGCGACTGGATGAACGCGGAACGATGAGCGCACCGGCGTGCGAAGGCAGTCGACTGCGCTTCCGGTACGAGGGCCGCGACCGGGTGGTCCGCACGACCGAGGTGACCTTCGACCCCGCCCCCGCGACCATCGCGACCTCGGGCGCGAGGGCCGTTCCGTCGGCCACCGCGGCGTATTCGGTCCGCCTCGCTCCGGGCGCATCGCAGCGGATCTCCATCGCCGTGCGGATCTCGGAGGACCACCTCGATGCGCCCGCCCCCGTCAAGGTGGCGGCCAGCGCGAGCTCACGACCGCTCCGCGTCGAGGAAACGACCATCACCACGAGCAACGAGCTGTTCAACGCGGCCCTCGCGCAATCGCGCCTCGACCTCAGGCTGCTGCTCGGGGGGACGAAGGAGGAGCCGTTCGTGTGCGCGGGCATTCCCTGGTACGCGACGCTCTTCGGCCGAGACTGTCTGCTCACCGCTCAGTTGGACCTCTGGCGCTCGCCGTCACTCGCGCGTCAGACGCTCCGGATGCTCGCTCGTTTGCAGGGGACGCGCGACGACCCGATCCGAGACGAAGAGCCGGGGAAGATCCTCCACGAGCTGCGGCGTGGCGAGCTCGCGCGACTCGGGCTCATCCCGTTCGGGCCGTATTACGGAACGATCGACGCAACGCTCCTGTGGATCCGACTCCTCTCGGATCACTACCGGACCACCGCCGATCTCGCGCTGGTGCGGGAGCTCGCCCCGAACCTCGAGGCGGCGCTCGCGTGGATCGATCGCTTCGGCGACCTCGATGGCGACGGCTTCGTCGAGTACCGCTGCCGCGCCGAGAAGGGTCTCGTCAACCAGGGGTGGAAGGACTCGTGGGACGGCGTCGTGCACTCCGACGGGACGGTCGCCAAGACGCCGATCGCGCTCGTCGAGGTGCAGGGGTACCTCTACGCGGCGCTCCGTGGAGCTGCGACGCTGTTCGATGCACTCGGACAGGTCGACCGAGCGCGTGCCTTGCGAGCCCGCGGCGAGGCCCTCCGCACTGCGTTCGACCGCGCGTTCTGGATGCCCGACGAGGAGTTCTACGCGATCGCCCTCGACCACGAGAAACAGCAGGTCCGGACCATCACCTCCAACCCTGGCCACGCGTTGCTCTCGGGCATCGTTCCAACGGAACGGGTGTCCCAGGTCGCGCACCGGCTGCTCGCCGAGGACATGTTCAGCGGGTTCGGCGTGCGTACCCTCTCGATGCGCGAGCGCGCGTACAACCCGGCCGGCTATCACGTGGGCACGATCTGGCCCCACGACAACGCGCTCATCGCCCTCGGGCTCAAGCGAGCCGGCGAGGAGCCGCTGCTCAACGAGCTCTTCACGGGCCAGTACGAGGCGGTTCAGCACTTCCCGTTGCTGCGGATGCCCGAGCTGTTCTGCGGGTTCGCCCGCACCGCGTTCGGCGTGCCGGTGCGCTACCCGGTCGCGTGCAGCCCCCAGGCGTGGGCCGCGGCGTCCTGGAGCGCGTTCCTCCAGGCCTCGCTCGGGCTCGTGGCGTACGCGCCGCAACGCGAGCTCCGCATCGCGCGGCCGGAGCTCCCGCCCTGGCTGCAGTGGGTCGAGGTGCGTCGCCTGCAGGTCGGCGATGCGGAGATCGATCTCCGCTATCAGCGCGTCGGCGACCACACTGCCGTCGACGTGTCGGCCATGAGGGGAGACGTCCGGGTCGCGCTCGTGGGCGCGTGGGACCCGGATTGACTCACTGGATGATGACCTTGCTCTTGAACATGCCCATGCCGCACTGGAAGCCCAGCGTGCGGGCCTCGCCGCTCGGGACCACGATGGCGACGGGCTTGTTGAGCGGGAGGTCCTTCTTCACCTTGATCTCGGGGAACTCGACCTCGGTCGCGCAGGTGTCGTTGGTCGTCCGGGTGAAGACCAGGGTGGCCTCTTCGCCCTTGGCGATCTTCACCTCGTTGGGCTTGAAGCCGTCGGCGCCGGCGGCGATCGCGATCTGCTTGCCTTTGATCTCGCCGATCGGCGACGCGGCCGTGGCAGGTGCGGCAGGCTGCTCGACGGCTTTCTTCTCGCAGCCGAGGGCCGGGACGACGAGGGCGAACGCGAGGGGGAGGATGATCGAACGCATCACGAGGACTCCTGATTCGTTGGCGGGTCGGCGGCAAGAGGCGCGGGCCAGACCTGGCGACGCGCCCCCGGCCGGAGGACGAGATAGGCGAGGGTCGAGGTGACCACGACGGTCGCGGCCCCGACCAGAACGGTCATCAGCGTCTTTCGGGGAATCGTGAGGTAGATCGTGCTGACGAGCGCGGCGATGGCGAGCAGCCAGCCGAGGCCCTGCCCGGTCATCGCCACACGAAGCCGCGAAAGGCGCGGCGGATCGAGCGGCGCGAGGCGCTCCCACAAGATCTGCTCCTGGCGCCAATACGTGTAGATGACCGGAATGATCTCGAGCGTGAGGAACGCCGAGGTGATGAGGCCGCCGATCATCGGGACCGCCACCCGTCGCATGACGTCGGCGCCCGAACCGGTCGCCCAGAGGAGCGGCACCAGACCGACGAGCATGGTCGACACGGTCATGAGCTTGGGCCGCACCCGGAGCACGGTTCCCTCCATGTGCGCCCAGATGATGTCGTCGAGGTCTCGGATCTTCCCCGCCGCGAGTCGTCGTTCGTAGGCGTGATCGATGTAGACGATCATGACGATCCCGGTCTGGGCGGCGAGACCGACGAGCGCGATGACGCCGACCCACACGGCCGTCGAGACGCGATAGTCGAGGAGCCACATCAGCCAGACGCTCCCGACGAGGGCGAACGGGATGGAGAGCAGGACGATCAACACCTCGATGAAGTTCTTGAACTGGAACCACAGCAAGAGGACGACGATGCCGAGGGTGAGCGGCACGACCACGCGCATGCGCGCGGCCATCTGCTCCATCAGCTCGTACTGACCGGTCCACTGGAGGAAGTATCCGGGAGGAAGGGCCAGCTCGCCGCGGGCCGTCGCCTCCTTCACGGCCTTCTTCGCGTCGGTGACGTACCCACCGATGTCGCGCTGCGCTTGATCGATGTCGACGAACACGTATCCGACGAGCAGGCCGTCTTCGTCGCGGACCATCGGCGGTCCATTGACGACCTTGATGTCGGCGAGCTGTCCGAGGGGAACCCAGGTGGGTCCGGCCTGTGCCGCAGAACCCGGCGTCGGGAGTGCGAGCGCTCCCGGCTCGACGAGCGTGCCGGTGCCCACGCCGAGGCCGAGACCTCCGCCTTCCATTCCACCCATCTTGGGGACGTCGCTGACCGGGCCGGTGCTGCCGCCGAGACCGGGCACCGAGGGCCCTTCGGACGAGCCGCCGCCCATGCCGCCCATCTGCGCGAGCCGGAGATCGGGCTCCTGGAGGTAAAGCGCGCCGCTCTTGCCGTCCATCGAGCCGCCGCCACCACCGCCGCCGCCGACAGGCACGAGCACACGACGGAGCTTGTCGAGATCGTTCCGCATGTCCTGCGGGTAGCGGACGTTGATCGAGAAGCGCGCCCTGCCCTCGATCGTGGTCGAGACCGGTGCGCCACCGATGGCCGCCTCGATCGTCCGCTCCACGTCACCGACGGTCAGGCCGTACCGCGCGAGGTCGTCGCGGCGGGGCACGATGTCGACGTAGAGCCCGCCCTGGTTGCGCTCGTAGATGACGCTTCGCGTGCCCGGCACCGGGGCGATGACCTTCTCGAGCGCCACGCCGAGCTTCTCGATCTCGTCGAGGCTGGTTCCCTGGATCTTGACGCCGATCGGCGTGCGGACGCCGGTCTGCTGCATGTCGATGCGGGTCTTGATCGGCATGGTGAACGCCGCGGTCCACCCGGGGAACTGCATCTTCTTGTTCATCTCGGCGGTGAGCTCCTCCCACGTGATGGGCCGCTCCTCGCGCCAGATCTTCCCTGCCGTGCCCTTCAGCCACGGCCACTTCGACCACCACCGCGTGACGTGGACCTTGCGCCAGTCGGACTCGGGCCGGAGGCGCACGGTGGTCTCGACCATCGTCAGCGGCGCGGGATCGGTCGCGGTCTCGGCGCGGCCGATCTTGCCGAACACGCTCGCGACCTCGGGGAAGCTGCGGAGCACGCGGTCCTGCGCCTGCAGCTGCCGCTTGGCCTCCTCGATGGAGATGTTCGGCATCGTGATCGGCATGTAGAGCACGTCGCCCTCGTTGAGCGGCGGCATGAACTCGTGCCCGAGCTTGCCGTACAGAGGGATCGCCGAGACCAACGCGAGCAAGCCGATCGCGATGGTGGACTTGGGCTTCCGCAGCGCCACGTACACGAACGGTTTGTAGACGCTGATGATCGCCCGCGAGATCGGGTGTCGGTGCTCCGGGTAGATCTTCCCGCGAATCAGGTAGTCGCGCATCGCCGGCGCGAAGGTGATCGAGAGGATCGCCGAGGCGAGCATCACGAAGGTCTTGGTGTACGCCATCGGCTTGAACAGCCGACCGGCCTGCCCGTTCAGCGTGAACACCGGGAGGAACGCGACCGCGATGATCAGCAGCGAGAAGAAGATCGCCGGCGAGACCTCCTTGGCCGCCTCGGCGAGCAGCTTGTGTCGTTCCGCTTCGGTGTGCGGCTTCTCGAGCTTCTTGTGCGCCGCCTCGATCATGACGATCTCGGCGTCGACGGTCGCGCCGATCGCGATCGCGATGCCGCCGAGGCTCATGATCGTGGACGGGATGTCGAGCAGGTACATCGGGATGAACGCCAACGCGACCGCGAGCGGCAGGCTCATGATCGGGAGGAGCGAGCTCCGGATGTGCAGGAGGAAGAGCACGATGACGATGCTGACGACGACGATTTCCTCGACCAGCGCGCCCTTGAGCGTGGCCATCGAGCGCTCGATGAGCCCCGACCGGTCGTAGGCGATCTCCACCTCGACGCCCGCAGGCATGCTCGGTTTGAGCTCGGCGAGCTTGGCTTTGACGCGCTCGATGACCTCGAGCGCGTTCTCGCCGTAACGCATGACGACGATGCCGCCGACCGCCTCGCCCTCGCCGTTCCACTCGAGCAATCCGCGACGGATGTCCGGGCCGAACCGCACCGAGCCGACGTCGCCGACCCGCACCGGTGCACCGCTCGGCCCCGTCGCCTTGAGGACGATCTTCTCCACGTCACCGAGGCCCTGCACGTACCCACGGCCGCGCACGTAGTACTCGCGGCCGCTCATCTCCATCACCCGACCGCCGACGTCCTCGTTGGAGTCGCGGACGGCGCGGGAGACGTCGGCCAGCGTGATGCCGTAGGCCTTGAGCTTCTGCGGATCGACCGTGATCTGGTACTGCTTCTGGTGACCACCGACGCTCGCCACCTCGGCCACGCCGGGCACCGCGCCGAGCGCGTACCGCAGGGTGAAGTCCTGGAACGTGCGCAGCTCGTCGAGCCCGTGTTTGCCGGTCTTGTCGACGAGCGCATACTGGAACACCCACCCGGTGCCTGTCGCGTCCGGTCCGAGCGTCGGATCGGCGCCGATCGGAAGGCGACTGCGGATGCCGTTGAGGTACTCGAGGACGCGGCTCCGGCCCCAATACGGATCGGTGCCTTCCTCGAACACCACGTAGACGAACGACATGCCGAACATCGAGAAACCGCGCACGTCGGTGACGTGCGGCGCGGCGACGAGCGCCGAGACGATCGGATAGGTGACCTGATCCTCGACCAGCGTGGGGCTCCGCCCCATCCACTCGGTGTAGACGATCACCTGCGGATCGGAGAGATCGGGGATGGCGTCGAGCTTGACCCGACGCACCGACCACACCGCGGCGAGCGTGGCGAAGAGCACCGCGAACAGCACGATCATGCGGTTCTTGGCGCAGGCTTCGATGATGCGGGAGACCATGGTCAATGCCCCGCGTGGGCCGACGGAGCCGGAGTTGGAGCGCTTGTCGTCGGCGCGCCTTCTATTGCCGCGCGAAGCCGGCTCTCGGAGTCGAGGAGGAAGTTGCCGGTGGTGACGACCATCTCGCCTTCGGCGACGCCGCTGCGGATCTCCACCTTCTCGCCGGCCTTGATGCCGAGGGTCACGCAGCGCGGCTCGAACTTCCCCGCGCCCTTGTCGACGAACACGTATTGGACCTCGCCGGTGTCGACGAGCGCCTCGCGCGGAATCACCACGCCGCTCGACGGCGGCAGTGCGATCGCGACGTTCGCGTACATGCCGGGCTTGAGGTTCATGTCGTCGTTCTTGAACTCGAGCCGGACCTTGGCGGTACGGGTGACCGGATCGACGCTCGGGTAGACGAGCTTCACCTCGCCGGTGAGCGGCTTGTCGGGGAGCGAGGCGAGGGTCGCGACCACCTTCTGTCCGAGGGTCACCCGCGGGAGCTCGCCCTCGTAGACGTCCGCGAGCACCCACACCTTCGAGAGATCGGCGATGGTGAACAGGTCGGCGCCCGCCTGGAACGAAAGCCCTTGGATGGCGTTCTTCTGCACGATCCACCCGCTCGCCGGTGCCGCTACGCCGAGCGCCTTGTGCGGCTTGCCCGACTTTTCGAGGGCGGCGATCTCGCCGGCGCCGACGCCGAGCAGCTCGAGGCGCTTGCGAGCATCCCCGCTGAGATCGACGCCAACGCCGCCCGCGCCGAGGGACTTGGCGGTCAGGTACTCCTGCTCGGCGAGGTAGACCTGCGGGCTGTACACGACCGCGAGCAGCTCGCCGCGCTTCACCTTGCGACCGGTCTCACCGACCACGACCTGCTCGATGAAGCCGCCGTACCGCGTGGTCACCTTGACCATCCCGCTCTCGGGGGCGGTCACGTAGCCGACGGTGCGGAGCTCGGGGACGAGCGACTCCTTGGTGGCCTTCGCCACCTTCATGCCGATCAACTGGATCCGATCGAGCGAGAGCTCGATCGGCGCAAGCCCTGGCGGCGTCGGTCCCGGTGCCGCCGTCGGCGCACCCGCATCGGCGGGGCGCGGTTCGAGCCTCATGTGACAGACGGGACAGCGCGCATCCGACGTGAGCCCGGTCTCGTCGGGATCCATCGGGCAGACGTACGGATCGGTCGGCACGTGCCGATGCCCGGCGTGCGAGCCGCTCGGGCTCGCGCTCGCTGTCGCACTCGCGCTCGCGGCGCCCTTCTCACGCTTGACCAGATCCATCCCGCAGATCGGGCACTCGCCCGGGTGGTCCTGCACGACGCTCGGGTGCATCGGGCAATACCAGACCTCGGCGGTCGCAGAGGCCGCGGCCTTGGGGTGCAGATCGAACCCGTGGGCGATGGACACGGCCGCGACGCCGGCCATCGCGGCGACGAGCAGCCAGCGCACGACGGCCATCGCGCGGTGTCCCGGCGGCGGCGGCTCCTGGCCCTCGGGCAACTCGTGGACTTCGTGATCGCTCACGGCTTCACCTCGTCCTTTTTCGAACCAGAAGGAATGGGGCCGCCGATGGCGCGCTCGACGTCGGCGATCGCGAGCTCGACCTGCGCGAGCGCGCGGTTGCGATCGATGCGAATCTGCAGCCACGTGCGAAGCGCATCGATGACCGACAGCGAGTCACCGCCGCCCGCGCCGTAGTTGGCGAGCAGCGCGTCGAACGTCTTCTTTGCCTGCGGCACGAGGGTCGCGTCGATGAGATCGAACGAAGAGCGCGCGCCCTGGTAGCGAACGATCGCCTCTTGCACCTGGAAGAAGATCGCGTCTTCGAGTGCCTTCTGCGCGGTCTTGTCGGCCGAGACCGCCGCCTCGGCGGCCTTGATCTCGTCGCCGTGCCGCGGGTTCAACCAGGGCAGACTGAACTGCACCATTGCGCCGAAGTTGTGGACCATCGGGCCCATGGGCATGAGCTGGTAGTCGAGACCGACCATGACCATCGGCGTCTTGGCCTGGCTCTTGGCCGAGGCGACGGCAGCCTCGCTCTTCTTCACCGCGGCGCCGGCGGCGGCGAGCTCGGGGCGGCGCTTGAGGATCGCGGCGCGGAGCTCCTCGATCCTCGGCGCAGCCCCGAGCATCTTCGGTTCGGGCGGATCGCCGAGCGGCGCGTCGACCGGGCGCCCCATCAGCAGGTTCAAGCGCGCGAGCGCGGTGTTCTTCTGCTGGCCGAGCGCGATCATGTCGGTGTGGACGCGCGACCGCTCGAGGTCGAACCGGAGCACGTCGGCCTGACTGGTCTTGCCCACCTGCAACTGCGTCTTGGCGAGCTCGAAGATCTTGTTGGTGATCTCCGAGTGCTCCAGGTGGATGGTGCGCTCGCGATCGGCCGACCAGTAGCTCGACCACGCCTTGCGCACGTCGGCGACGACGTCGAGCGAACGCGCACGCTGCGCCTCGAGCGCGATCTTCGCTTCCTCCATCGCCATCTCCGACTGCGCGTCGAGCGCGCCGCCGGCGGGGAAGGTCTGCCGGAAACCGAACATGTGCATCTGGGTCATCGTCGGATCCCAGGCCTTGCTCACAGGCTGCCCCCAGAGCTCGTACTTGAACTCGAGGTCGGGCAGCCTCCCTGCGATCTTCACCCGCGCGAGGGCGGCCTTGGTGCGGGCGCGTGCCTCGAGGACGGTGGGGCTTCGGGCGAGCGCGATGCGGGTGATCACGTCGAGCCGCGCCTCTTTGGCGACGGTCGTCTCGTCCTGCTCCAAGGTCGGGACGGGCGTATCGCTCGGCGCCGGCGCCGCGGTGGTGGTCGCTTGCTTCTCTATCTCGGGATACTCGGCCGGCGGACGCGCGCCGAGCGAGCAGCCGAAGAGGGTGAACGCAACAGGGATCACGATTCGAAGACCACGCATGAAGCCTCCGGCCCACACGGGCGCGGCAGGGATCGCCAGGGCGATCCGACTAGTTCCTACGACCAGACGCAGAGCCCATGTGGGGAGGACACCCCGGGCGCTGACATTGCGGACGCGGCGACTTACCGCCTCAGGGGCGGATCACAGCCACGCCGCGACGATGGGTCGCGGGATCAGACTCTGGGCGGTCGATCGAGTCGGAGCTGGGTCAGGCGATCGCGCAGCGGCGCTACATCGAGGCTCGTGACCTCCCCTGCGAGCATGGGCAACGGGACGAGGTCGCCATGGGCCGGTGGTGCGAGCGCGAGCGGTGCGCCGCAGCCGCTGCCGTTCGCCGGCAAGCAGCCCGCGTCACCCTCGTGGTCGTGGCAGCAGGGGCAGCTCTTCTTCTCTTCGTCGTCACCGTGCGGGCAATGACAGGCGGGCGCACTCAAGGTCCGCGCGAGTGCAGCCGCGGCCGGCGCGACGCTGCCACCGAGAACGGCGACCAACGCAAAGCATGCGACGAGCACGCGCAAAAACCGCCGGAGGGTCCGGACGAGCTTTGCGTGACGCGCGGCCGCGCGGGGCTTCACGGGGGTCATTCTAGTACCGGGAGGTGGTCTTTGCACGACCTGTTCCGTACGCTCCAGTCATGAGCCTGCGCGCGGCAAGCACCCTGGTGCGCTGGCTCGGGCCTTGGGAATCCGAGGGATTCCCCCGCGACGTGCAGCGAACCGAGACCCGCCTCGCCGGTCCGCGACCGATGCGCGCCTTCGTCTATCGACCTCCCGGCCCGCTCGCCGGCGTGTGGGTCCTTGCGCAAGGATTGCACTTCCTCGGTCCCGAGGATCCGCGGCTCGATCGATTCTGTCGTGTGCTCGCCGCCTCCGGCGTTCTGGTCCTCGCGCCATTCCTCCCCGATCACCTGCGCCTCCGCGTGACGCCGAACACGACCGACGATCTCGCAGCCGCGTTCGACGAGGCCGAGGCCATCTCGCGCCTCGAACAGTTGCCGAAGCCAGCGGTGTTCAGCATCTCGTTCGGCTCGCAACCGGCGATCGCCCTCGCGGGTCGGGCGAGCCACCGCGATCGGCTCGGTGCCCTGGTGCTGTTCGGCGGGTTCGCCGAGTTCTCGACGACCGTGCGGTTCTGTCTCACCGGCCGCGCCGAACACGAGGGCCGCGTGCTCGCGATGGCCCACGATCCGTTGAACGCGCCGGTCGTATGGATGCACCTGCTCGAGCTCTTGGACCTGCCGGTCGATCGCGCACGCCTCGACGCGGCGTGGCGCACGATGGTCGAGCGCACGTGGGGGCGCGCCGAGCTGAAGGCGAAGGGCGCGCGCGATCCGATCGCGCATGCGATGGCGGCCGAGCTCCCGCCGAGCGAGCGCGAAGTCTTCTTGCTCGGGTGCGGGCTCCGGGAAGGCGCCGAAGCGCAGCTCGAGGCGATCTCGGGGCGGCTCGACGAGCTGTATGCTTTCACCAATCCGCGCCCTCACCTCCGCGAAGTACGCGCGCCGGTCGCAATCCTCCACGGCCGCGACGACGACGTGATCCCCTGGTTCGACGCCGAGATCCTCCGCGCCGCCCTGCCACCGGGACATCCGGCCCGCACGCTGATCACCGGGCTGTACGGTCACACCGGGGCGGCCACGGTGAGCCCGGGCGCTCTGGCACGCGAGCTCCGGACCATGGCCGCGTTGATCCGCACGTTGGTCGAGGCTCCGCGTGGGGGGTGGACAAGCGGCTGACATGCTGCGATCCATCCGGCATGGCGAAGGTCGCGCTGCTCGGAACGGGTCTGATCGGGTTCGCGATGGTCGAGGGCATGCTCCGTCGCGGCGACGAGGTCACCGCGTGGAACAGAACGGCGAGCAAGGCCGCGCCGCTCGCTGCACGCGGCGCGAAGATCGCTTCGAGCGTGGCCGAGGCGGTGGCGGGCGCGGAACGCGTGCACATCGTGGTGTCCGACGACGCCGCGGTCGACGGCCTGCTCGCGCAACTCCCCGAGCTCGGGCCCGAGGTGTTGGTCGTCGATCACTCGACGGTGTCGCCCGCCGGCACGCGCGCACGGTTCTCCGCCTCCGCGGCGCGGCGGCTCTCCTTCCTCCATGCGCCGATCTTCATGTCGCCGCAGGCCGCGCGCGACTCCGCCGGCATCATGTTGTGCGCCGGCCCCAAGGCGCGCTTCGATCGCGCCCAGCTGGCATTGGCTGCGATGACCGGCACCCTCAAGTGGGTAGGCGAACGGGTCGATCAGGCTGCGGCGCTCAAGCTGTTCGGCAACGCGATGATCCTCACCATCTGCGCGGGGTTGTCCGACGTCTATCGCATGGCCCGCACGCTCGGCATCGATCCGACCGAGGCGCACGCGCTCTTCTCCACCTTCAACCCGGCGATGGCGATCACCGTGCGCGGAGCGAAGATGGCGCACGGCGACTTCTCCCCTTCGTTCGAGACGACCATGGCTCGCAAGGACGTGCGCCTGATGACCGAGGTCGGCGCCGACCTGTTCGTGCTTCCGGCCGTCGCCACGCTCCTCGATCGCGCGATCGCCGCGGGCCACGGCAGCGACGATTGCGGCTCGATCGCCTTCGACACGCTCGCGAGCTCGGTACCCGAGAAATGAAGCGATTCGACCGGCTGCTGGCGATGGCGCTCGCGCTCTCGTCGCGCAAGCGCCTCCGGGCCGAGGACCTGCAGCGCGAGTTCGGCGTTTCGGTGCGCACCGTCTACCGCGATCTCCGGGCTCTTGCCGAGGCGGGGTTCCCCATCGAGGGTACGCCGGGCGACGGGTACACCGTGCCCGCGAGCACGTTGCTCAAACCGCTCACGCTCACCTCGGACGAAGCCGAGGCCCTCCTGGTCGCGACGCGTCTGCTCGAGTCCGGAGGCGACGAGGCGCTGCGCGCGCGCCTCCTCACGGCGGTGGTGAAGCTGGAGTCCGCGCTGTCGGTCGAGGCCGCGCGCCGGCTCCGGCAGACGCGGCGCAAGGTTCTCTCGGTCGAGGGGCGCCGCACCATCCCCCTCACGCCACTGCTCGCCGCGATCAACGATCGTCAGGTGCTGCGCATCTCCTACGACGGCATCGCACGCGGCGAACGCACCGAGCGCACGATCGAGCCGCTCGGCATGGTCCGCTTCCAGGAGACCTGGCAGGTCGCCGCCTACTGCCGCCTCCGCGAAGACCTCCGCGTCTTCCGCGCAGACCGCATCGCCTCGCTCTCGCCGACGGGCGAACGCTACGAAGACCGTCCGGGCCTCGCGTTCGAAGACTTCGTCCGCCGCGCGCAGGAGTCGTGACTCGCTGCCTGGCGCTCAAGAGCCGCCGCCGTTGTGGCCGCCGTCCGAGAAATTTGCACCACGGAGGCACGGAGACGAGGAGATCGAGAGGTCTGCCGATGCGGGCCCAACCCTGACGTTTGCGTTGGCAGCCGGAAAGCTCGACAGCGGCAGCACACTCTCGAGCTCCGTGCCTCCGTGCCTCCGTGGTGAGTTCTTCTCTTCGCATGACCGGCAGGCGGTCAGGGGACGATGACGACCTTGCCGGTCGCCTTACGTTCGCCGAGCGAGGCGATCGCTTCGCCGGCGCGGTCGAGCGGGTACGTCGCCGACACCACGGGGCGGAGCACGCCCCGAGAGAGCATCGCGAACAGCGCGTCGAGCGACTCGTGCACCACGTGCGGCTCGCGCGCGAGGTACGCGCCCCAATAGAAGCCGACGACACTGAGGTTCTTGACGAGCAGCAGCCCGGCGGGGACCTGCGGGATGCGGCCTGCGGCGAAGCCGATGACGAGCAGACGCCCCTCCCAGCCGAGCGAGCGCACGCTGGTGTCGAAGACGTCGCCGCCGACCGGGTCGAAGATCACGTCGGCGCCGCGTCCTTGGGTGAGCTCCTTGAGTCGACCGCGGAGGTCTTCGCGGGAGTAGTCGATGCCGTGATGCGCGCCGTGTTGGAGCGCGAGGGCGACCCGTTCGGGCGAGCCCGCCGTCGCGATCACCTGCGCACCGAGGGCGCGTCCGACCTCGACGGCCGCCAGACCGACGCCACCAGCGGCGCCGTGCACGACCAGCACCTCGTCCCGGCGAAGGTTGGCGCGGTGCTTCAACCCGAGGTGCGCGGTGCCGTACGCGATGGGAAACGCTGCACCGGTCTCGAACGAGATGCCGTCGGGAAGTGCGTGGACGCGCCCGGCGGGCACCACGACCTCCTCGGCGAACGCGCCCTGCGGCACCATCGCGATGACCCGCTCGCCGACGATCGACTCGAAGGGAGGAAGTGCCGGCGTGCTATCTGCACGCCGGCCGCACGGGCTGGACACGTCGGGCGCGACCTCGACCACCTCGCCCGCGGCCTCCATGCCGGGCACGAACGGGAGGCTCGGCTTCTCCTGGTAGCCGCCGGAGACCATCAACAGGTCGGCGAAGTTCACGCCCGCGGCGCGCACGGCGACGCGGAGGTGTCCGGCCGGGAGCGGCGGGCGCTCCACGTCGCAGACCACCAGAGCCTTCGGACCTTCGAGCTTCTCACAGACGAGCGCGCGCATCAGGGTCGATACGATGACACGATACCCTTGCGCCGCTCACGAGAAAGCGCGAACGAGAGGCATGCGTGCGCTCGCGTTCCTCCTCGCCCTGTCCCCCCTCCTCCTCACGGTCGCTCCGAGCGCGTGCACGCCGCCGCCCGCTCCGGCCAGGGACGCGCCCGTGCCCAGCGCGTCGGCCGCGAGGTTGGAGAAGATCGACGTGACCGTCGGCACCGGCCTCGAGGCGAAGACCGGGTCGGCCGTCTCGGTGCACTACGTCGGCAAGCTGGCCGACGGAACGGTGTTCGACAGCTCCCGTGGCCGAGGCACGCCCTTCAGCTTCATCATCGGCCAGGGCAAGGTCATTCGCGGGTGGGAGCAGGGCGTCGTCGGCATGCGCGTGGGTGGCACGCGCAAGCTCGTGATCCCGCCCCAGCTCGGGTACGGCGAGGCCGGTTCCCCGCCGAACATTCCGGGCAACGCGACCTTGATGTTCGAGATCGAGCTGCTGCACGTCGTCGAGTGACCGCGGACGCCACCGAGATAGGATGACCTGGTCATGGAGCGTAAGCCGGACATCGTCCGCATCGACGAGTTCGGTGTCGCGCGTCCGGTCGATCGCGTCACGACGCAGCGGCTGAAGGGCGCCAAAGGCAGCTACCGGCTGCTCCCGAGCCCAGCGCGGTTCGTGCTCCTCGAGCGCGTGGTCGAGGCCGAGGCGAGCAAACCGCTGCACCTCCGGCTCGCGGGCGAGATCGGCGCGCCCGGCATGGTCTGCGACGTCGTCTCGCTCGTCGCGCAGGCCGGTTGGCGTGGGGAGATCGTCGTCTGGGCGACCGCTGCGGGAACCGAGCCGGCGGCGCGTTCGATCTTCGTCGAGGGCGGCAACGTGCTCGGCGCACAGTCGAACGTGCCGGGCGAGCGACTCGGGGAGTTGATGTACCGCCTCGGCGCGCTCGATCGCGAGCAGATCGCCGCGATCGCCAAGAAGATGACCCCAGAGCGGCGCTTCGGCGAGACGGCGCTCGATCTCGGCTTCCTCGGTCGCGAGCGGCTCTACGAGATGGTGCGGCAGCAGGCCGAGGAGATCTTCTTCGCCGCGATGCGCGTCTCGGAGGGAACCTTCTGGTTCCTCGATGGGTTCGACCCGCAGAGGCTCGCCTACCGCAATCACGTGAGCGCGCAGATGCTGCTCATGGAGGCCGTGCGCCGGCTCGACGAGGCCAGGTACTTCCAGGAGCGCATCCCTTCGACCGCCCACGTCCCGGTGCAGCTCCCGACGAGAGCCGAGCCGCCGGGCCAGCTCCGCGCGGTGTTCGATGCGTGCGACGGGCACCGCTCGGTGGCCGAAGTCGGTCGCGCGTGTGGCCTCCCGGATTTCGAGACGGTCCACGCGCTGTTCCAGCTGACCCAGGGCAGCTTCGTGCAAATCACGTCTCCGCGCCCGACCAGCGCCGAGGCGATCGTCGAGATCCACAACGAGGCCATCCGGGAGATCCTCTCCGCAGCCGACGAGTCGGGTCGCGGGCGCGAGGTCCGCGATCGCCTCGCCGCGTTCGCCTCGGGCATCGGCGTGTACGACGCGCTGTTCCTCGGCGCCGGACCGCGCGACGACGGCACGCTCGACGGCGCGCGGGTCGCGCGCAACCTCGCCCCGCTCGCGGGCGACGATCCGACCCGTGCCCTCGGGCAGTGGCTCCACGACTACCTTGCGTTCGCTCTGTTCGATGCGAGCACCGAGATGCCTCGCTCCCGGGCCGGTCAGGTCAACGACGTCGTCGCCGATCGCATCGCGCTGCTCGCGCCGAAGAACGCGCCGTCGTCGGTGTTCCCCCCGGGCATCGCTCCAGCGAGCCGACCGCGCAGCACCCAGGACCGCGCGCCCGAGCGTGTACCGAGGCCCATCGCCGCGTCGATCCCGGCTTCGCTGGTCGTGTCGTCGATCGCGTCCACGCCCGCACCCCCGGCCACGCGCCCGAGCGGGATGCCGCCGGTTCGGGCTCCCGAACCGCCGCCGGCTCCGCCGCGCGAGCTCCCGGCGCTCGCGCGCGCCGACACCCCCGCTCCCAACACGCGTCCCTCCCTCGGCATCGCCGTCCCGAGCCCCGTCGGGAAGGCGACCCAGATCGAGCTCGGCGCGCCGCTGCTGACCGGTGTCTTCGGCGAAGCGAACCATCCCTCGCCTCCTGCCCCGGCGCTTCCGCTCGCTCCCCTGCCCGCTGCGCTCGTGACCTACGCCCCGGTCTCCGAGCCGCCCCCGCGGATCACCCTCACCCCCAAACGCCGCAGCGCCATTCGCGGCACCCTGACGGTCATCGCCGTCCTCCTCCTCGTCGGGGCGGCCGCCGGAGCAGCGATCGTCACCGGCGTGCTCGCCCCGCGCCCGGCCCCCGCTCGCGCGTCCGCGTCCGCGTCCGCGTCCGCGTCTGCGTCTGCGTCCGCGTCTGCGTCTGCGTCTGCGTCCGCGCTTGCGCCTGAGCCTGCGCCTGCGCCTGAGCCTGCGCCTGCGCCTGCGCCTGCGCCTGCGCCTGCGCCCATCCCCCCCACCCAAGGCCGCATCCTCACCGACAAATCTCCCCCCGGCTTCCGCGTGTTCGTCGATGGCAAGGTCGCCGGCAACACGCCGGATCCGGTCACCGTCCCGTGCGGCCTGCGCGTCGTGAAGATCGGCAGCCACGGCACCGCCCAGAACGTGTTCGTCCCCTGCGGCGGCACGCTCGACGTGTACGCCAAATGACCCGCTCGCTCCTCCTGGCCACGTTGCTCGTCGGCTGCGCCCATCGCGCGCCCGTCGAGACCAAACCGGTGCGCCCGATCGCGGTCGCCTCCGCGTCCGTCGCACCGACGCCGAGGAACGTCGTGGGGGGGAACCGCTCGGTCGAGGTGTTCGTTCCCTCTTCCTATCGCGAGGGGACGCCCGCGCCGGTCGTGCTCATGCTCCACGCGTTCGGGGTCAATGGCGCGCTCGAGGAGTTCTTCTTCCGTCTCCAGCCGCACGCGCAGGCACGCGGGTTCCTGTACGTCGCGCCCGACGGAACGCCGAACCACGAGGGTCGCACGTACTGGAACGCAACGGACGCGTGCTGCGCGCCCGAGCTCGCGAAAGCAGGACAGCCACAGCCCCACGACCCGGACGACGAGACGTACCTGATGGGCGTGATCGACGAGATCGCCTCGAAGTACACCGTCGATCCGAAGCGTGTGTTCGTGGTCGGTCACTCGAACGGCGGCTTCATGGCGCACCGACTCGCCTGCGAACACGCGGGTCGCTTCGCAGCGATCGTCAGCGTCGCCGGCGCGACCTTCGCCGATCCGGCGCGGTGTCCGGCGTCGGCGCCGGTGTCGCTGCTCCAGATTCACGGTACGGCCGACGCCACCATCCGGTACGAAGGCGGCCTGGCCTTCGGTCACCCGTACCCGAGCGCGCGTGCGACGGCAGAGCGCTGGGTTGGCCTCGACGGCTGCGCACCGCAGCCGACACCGGGTAGCCCGATGGACATCGACGGTTCGCTCGACGGGCTCGAGACGAAGGTCCTCCGCTGGGGCGGCTGCAAGGCGAACGCGGCGATCGAGCTATGGACCATCGAAGGCGGCGCCCACGTGCCGCTCCCGACGACGGAGCTGGCCCGCGGCATCGTCGACTTCCTCTTTGCGCACCCCAAGCCCTGACACCGGATTGCCCAGAGGAATTGCGCGCGTTGCGCAAACCTTCGCGCAGCGAGTGGTTGCGCGAATCGCGCAGGCTCGCTGCACGCAGGGAAATTCCGCGAGGACAAGCGACGGAACGGCGCTTGCGAAGGCCGCCCCGCATGCACGCACTCCGCTCACTCCCACTCCTCGTACTCTGCGGGCTGTCGATCACCCCCACGGCCTGCGCGTTCAACCCGAGCCAAGGGGACGACGGCACGCAGGGAAACGCCTCGATCATCGGAGGCACCAAGGCCTCCGCCCACGAGGAGGCCGCCCTGATCAACATGCTGAACTCGGCGGGGTATCAGACCTCCGCCTGTTCCGGATCGGTCATCGCGCCGAAGGTCGTGTTGACCGCCGGACACTGCGTCGACGGCGTGGCGGGCTTCCAGGTCATCGCGCCCTATACCTCCGGCGGCAAGCAGACCGCAAAATCCAAACGCTGGTCGAGCCTCGACTGGAAGGACGTGGCCGGCTCCTCCGTCGACCCGGATCTCCACGACGTCGGGCTCGTCTTCCTCGACACCCCGATCACCCTGAGCAAGTGGCCGAAGGTCCGGAGCAAGCCGATCGCGTTCGGCGAGAAGGCGGTGAACATCGGTCGGATCAACAACGGAAGCTTCTCGAGCACGGACCTTTTCGTCAGCAAGCCGATCACCATGCTGGACGGCAAGAGCCACGGGTATCCGTTCGACTACTACTCCAGCGAGGTGATCCAATCGGGAGACTCGGGCGGCCCGGTCGAGGTCCCCGGGACGTTCGAGATCATCGCGGTCAACTCGGGGGCCGGAGGGGGCACGCAGGTGCTCGCGCGCGTCGACCTCGTCTGGGACTGGATGGACAAGGAAGTGAAGGCCAACGGCGGGTGGCCTGACGACGGGGGTGGTGGCGGCGGCGGGGGCACCACGCCCGGCGACGACGACAGCGATGGCGTGATGGACGGCAACGACCTCTGCGGCAAGACCCCCAAGGGCGCCGCCGTATGGACCACCGGCGAGTGGCTGGGGTGCGCGGCCGGCCAATTCCGCGATGGCGGCGGCGGCACCGACGCCGACGGCGATGGCATCCCCGACAAGCGCGACCTCTGCGGCAGCACGCCGAGCGGCGCCCCGGTGTGGCAATACGGCGAATGGATGGGCTGCGGCGCCGGACAGCTCCGCGACAAGTAACCGGGCTACGCTTCGGGTCGATGAAGACTGCGCCTGGGATCCGGCACCTCCGCGAGGTCCGAATCTCGAACGTGTTCCTGATCGACGGCGGCCGTGGCGATCGCTTCCTCGTCGACACCGGGCACTGGTCCGAACGAGCGACGCTCGTCTACGCGCTCAAGCGCGCGGGCATCGGCCCCTCGGACCTGACTGGCGTGCTGCTCACCCATCGTCACTCGGACCACGCGGGCAACGCGCGTTGGCTGCGCGAATGGTTCGGGGTGCGCATCTACGCGCACCGGGCCGACGCCGAGATCCTCGAGGGCACGCAGCCCGTTCCGTTCATGGAGCGGGGCGCAGGCAGCTTCGTCGCCGGAGTCCTCGCGAGGTTCGAGAACCGATGGCCCGCGCGCGTGCCCGTCGATCGCGCGCTCGACGAGGGCGACACGGTCGCCGGCATGGAGGTGCACTGGGTCCCCGGTCACACCGAGGGCTCGGTGTTCTATCGGCACGCGTCGACGCGCTCGCTGCTCAGCGGCGACACCCTCCTCACCGCCATCCCGCCCCTGGTGCTGCGCGCAGGGATCGCGCTGCCCTACCCGACGTTCACCCGCGACATGCGGCAAGCGCACGAGTCGATCCGGGCATTCCACGCCCAGGCGATCGACTACGACCACCTGCTCCCAGGCCACGGACGCCCCCTGATGAACGACGCGCGACGTCGCATCGTCGATCACCTCGAGCGGCAGGGAATCCTTGCTGCGAATTCGCAGACTTGAGCCTCCACGTGTGAGGTGGTCCCTCGACGTTGCTCGGGGTCGAAGATCGAGGGTCAAAGGTCGAAGGTGAAAGAACGAGAATCGCTCGTCGCAGCTCCGCCGAGGTGCGGGGGTTCGGGGGCAGCGCCCCGATTCGACCTTCGACCTTCGACCCTCGACCCCGCATGAAAACTTCTTGGCCCCCAGCGCGGCCCTCCCGTAGCGAGTCGGCCCATGACGCGCTCCATCGTTCCCGTTGCGGTGCTCGCGTTCGTCGCCGGCTGCGCGAGCTCCACGACGAACAAGCCCGTAGCCGTTGCCGCGGCCACTCCCGCGATCGCGCATGCCGCGCTCGCCGGAAGCCGTCCCACGCCCGAAGCCAAGGTCGAGGCCAAGAAGGTCCCGAGCCATGAGCGACAGCCGGGCGACTTCGTCGTGTTCCGCTTCAGCGGCACGTTCCACAAAGGCCCGATCACGCTCACCGAGCGGGTGATCGCCAAGGAAGGCACCGTGCTCACGGTGGACTTCACCCTCGCGGAGACCGTCGCCACGCCGAAGGGCGCCGCGACCAAGGAGCAGACGCTCCGCGCGAAGATCGACACCAAGACCGGTGGACGCGGCGAGGTCTTCGACGTCGCGCGCATCGACGCCAAGGGCACGACGCCCGCCACGGTGGCGGACTGGGAAGCGATGATGGGCAAGACCGTCGTCGCCGCCGACGCCAACGAGCAGACCTTCGGGACCGAAGAGGTCACGGTGAAGGTCGGAGCCAAGAGCGTGACCGCCGACAAGACGGTCTACAAGATCCTCATCGGCGACAAGAGCGCCACGATGAGCATCACGCAGAGCGACGGCTTCGCCTGGGGCGATCTCGCAGGAGAGATCGTGACCGACGACGGCAGCGTCCTCTACCGGGCCGAGATCGTCGAGGCCGGCAGCGCGCCGGGCTCGTTCGTCGCGACCGACGACGACATCTGATCTCGAGCCTGCTCGCCGATCCGCGCGTGCGACGGCACGCGACGTGAATTGCTGCGAGCAACTTGTTCGAGACCGCGCTCGGATTGCTCGCCGTGGTCGCCTGCGTGGCGGCGAACGCGTTCTTCGTCGCGGCCGAATTTGCGCTCGTCACGGTTCGACACACCTGGGTCGTCGAGCTGAGCCGCGGGAACCATCCTTCTGCGTCGTACGTCTGCCGCGCCGTCGAGAAGCTCGACGACACGATCGCGGCGACCCAGCTCGGCATCACCCTCGCGTCCATCGCGCTCGGTTGGCTCGGTGAGCCGGCCATCGCACGCCTCATCGACATCCCCCTGTCGCGCATCACCACCGCGCACCACACCGCGTCGCACTCGATCGCCGTTGCGTTGGCGTTCGCGACCATCACCTTCCTCCACGTCGTGCTCGGCGAGCTGGCTCCCAAAGCCGTCGCGCTCGGCTCGCCCGAGAAGCTGGCGCTCCGCACCGCGCGGCCGTTGCTCGTGTTCGGGAGGGTCTTCCATCCGGTGATCGCGCTGATGAACGGCGCCGGCAACCTGGTGGTGCGGCTCTTGCGGTTCGTCCCCGCGACCGCGCATTCGCGCGTCCACTCGGTCGGCGAGCTCAAGATGCTCGTCGAACAGACCCAGGACGCCGGCACGATCGATCCGATCTCCGCCGAGGTCGCCGGACGGGTGCTCGACCTGACGCAAAAACGCGTGAGTGACGCGATGGTGCCGCGCGCTCGCGTCGCGACTCTCGAGCTCGAGATGAGCGAGCGCGAGATCGCCGATCGCATCTGGACCACCCAGTTCACGCGCATGCCGGTGTGGTCGAGGCGTCGTAAACGCTGGATCGGTGTGGCCAACGTCAAGATGCTCCTCCTGCGGTACGCGCGGAGTGGACACCTCAAGCTGCGTGACGCGATCTACGTGCCGATCACCCTCTCGCACGGAGCGCCGATCGCGCGCGCCCTTCGTCTCTTCCGCAACCGCAAGCAGCACCTCGCGTTCGTCGTCGCGGACGACGGAGCCCAGATCGGCATCGTCACCCTCGAAGACGTGCTCGAGCAGATCGTCGGGGCGATCGACGACGAGCTCGATCTGCACGACGGCGAGCACGACCAGGCCCGCATGAGCCGGGGCTCGCTCGAGAAGGCCGACCGCCCATCGATCGCCTGACCTGCGCTACCCTCGCGCGCCATGGCCGATCGCGTCGCCGCGCTGCACCAGGGATTCCAGGCCCGCTACCTGTCGTTCGACGAGCTGACCGCGCAGCTGCAGGCGTGGGCCGAGGCGTTCCCCTCGTTCGTGCGCCTTCGGTCGATCGGCAACAGCCGCGAGGGGCGTCCGCTCTGGCTCCTGACCATCGGCGTGGAGCCCGACCGGGTCCGCCCGAGCGCGTGGGTCGACGGCAACATGCACGCGACCGAGCTCTGTGGCTCGAGCGTCGCCCTCACCATCGCCGAGGACCTGATCCGCCTGCACGCAGAGCCCGACGGAGGCAGCGCGTTCCCCGCGAGCGTGCGAGCGCGCCTGCGCGAGGTCCTGGTACACGTGCTGCCCCGCATGTCGCCCGACGGCGCCGAGGCGGTCCTGACGACGGGGCGCTACGTGCGGAGCGTGCCGCGCGACGAGCGTCCCAACCGCCAACACGCGCGGTGGATCGGGGGAGACATCGACGGCGACGGCCTCGCGCTCCTGGTACGCAAGCGCGATCCAGGCGGAGAGCTCGTCGAATCGCCGGAGGTGCCGGGGCTGATGCTCCCGCGTCGCCTCGAGGACGAGGGGCCGTTCTACAAAGTGTGGCCCGAGGGGACGATCGAGAACTTCACCGGCGACGTTCCGAGCCCGAACTTCCTCTCGGACAACGACGTGGATCTCAACCGGAATTTCCCGTTCATGTGGGCGCCCGAGCCCGAACAGGTCGGCGCCGGCCCGTACGCGGCGAGCGAGCCCGAGTCGCGAGCGGTCATCGAGCACACCTCGCGTTCGCCCGAGATCTACGCATGGATCAACCTGCACACGTTCGGCGGCGTGTTCATCCGGCCGCTCGGTCACGACTCGGACACCAAGATGGACCCGGGCGATCTCGCGCTCTACCGCCAGCTCGGTCAGTGGGCCGAGGAGCTCACCGGCTACCCGATGGTCAGCGGGTTCCATGACTTCCTCTACGAGCCCGGCAAGCCTCTCCACGGCGACCTGAGCGACTTCGCCTATCACCAGCGCGGCGCCGTCTCGTACGTGGTGGAGCTCTGGGACCTGTTCGCGCAGCTCGGGGCACCGCGAAAGAAGCCGTTCGTCGAGCACTACGCGCACCTCACGCGTGACGAGCTCGTGCGGCTCGGCAAGTGGGACGCGGTGCAGAACGCCTCGCGCTTGCTGAGGCCGTGGCGACCGTTCATGCACCCGCAGCTCGGCCAGGTGGAGGTGGGAGGGCTCGATCCCCGCGTCGGCATCTCGAACCCTCCCTACGAGATGCTCCCGAAGATCTGCGCACAGCACTCGGCCCACGCCCTACGCGTAATCGCGCTCGCCCCCTCGGTGGTCGTCGAGGCGTGCGCTGTGACGAACCTCGGCGGCGACCTGCGGAGCGTCGAGCTCACCGTCGCCAACCACGGCTACCTCCCGACGTACGTGCTCTCCTCGGCGAAGAAGCTGCCCTGGAACGAGCCCCTCCACGTCGACGTCCGCTGCGAGGGCGCGTCGTTGGCGTCGCCGACCGAGGCACATCGCGAGGTCGGACACCTCGACGGCTGGGGGCGAGGCCTCTACGACGACGAAGCCTCGATCTTCTTCCAGCGGTCGCGCGGCAGCACCGGCAAGAAGACGCTCCGCTGGGTCGTTCGTGGAGCAGGCAAGCTGACCTTCCGCATCGGGAGCTGCCGCACCGGGTTCTTCGAGCACGTGATGGACATCTGAAATCGCCAGCGCGACACTCGCGCCATGCCCCGTGCCGTCGCCTTGCCGGCGGCGATTGTCACCCTGCTCACGATGCTTCCGGCGTCGGCCGATGACCTCACCGTCGTCGGGGAACGCCCGCTCGACGCGCTCCCGGGCGGGCGAGCGTCGTCGCGCGTGGGGCGCTCGGAGCTCGACGAGCGTCTGCCGCGCTCTGCCCCCGATGCGCTTCGGTGGGAGCCCGGCGTGTTCGTGCAGCAGACCGGGCATGGTCAGGGCTCCCCGTTCGTCCGCGGGCGCACCGGGCAACAGACGCTGCTGCTGTTCGACGGCATCCGCCTGAACAACAGCACCTATCGACAAGGGCCGAACCAATACCTCTTCACGGTCGATGCACGCAGCGTGCGGAGCATCGAGGTCCTGCGCGGCGGAGCATCGACGTGGTTCGGCACCGACGCGATCGGTGGGGTGGTGCACGCGCGTCCCATCGAGCCGTCGTTCGATCCCCTGCAACCGTTCGGGCTGCGTCCGCGCGCGGCGCTCCGGTTCGGTTCGGCGGACGGCGAGTTCGCCGAGCGATTCCAGCTCGACGCGCAACTCTCGCCTTCGCTGCTGGCCGTCGCAGGCGTCGGCTTTCGTCGGCTCGGGCGGCTGCGAAGCGGTGGCGCCGTCGGGAGCCCGACGACCGGCGAGGTCCCGCAGGTCCCGGCGTTCGAAGACGACGGCAAGACGATGCTCGGCACCGGGTTCCGCGAGCTGACCTCCGACCTGCGGATCGTGCTGCGATTGAACGACGATGCCCGCCTCATTGGTGCGGCCTACGTCTACCGGCAGTACGACGCGCCGCGGACCGATCAGTGCCCGCCGGCGTTCGCGAAACGCAGCGAGTGCCTCGTTTATCAGGAGCAGTTCCGCACGCTCGCGTACGTCGCCTACGAAGGTCCCCTCGGACCGGCGTTTCCACGCGCGCGCGCCACGCTCTCGTATCAGCGACAACACGAACGAAGGCGGCGCGATCGCCCATCGCTGTTCGTGCAGAACGGTGGTCGCGACGACGTCGACACCTTCGGCGTCACGATGCGCGCGGAGAGCCGCAAGGTCAGCGCGTCGAAGGCGCTCGACCTGACCTTCGCCTTCGGCGGTGACGCCTACGCGGACTCGTTGCGCTCCATCGCGTGGACGACGTTCACCGACTTCGGTCTCACCCTCCCCACCTCCCGCGGTCAGTACGTGAGCGGCTCGACCTACTCGACCGGCGGCGCCTTCGCCGAGAGCACAGCGCGCCTCGCCGAGCGAATGAACGTGAGGGCGGGCGCGCGCCTGGGCTTCGCACGCGCCGATGCACCGGCCGACGTGGCCTCCGGCACCACGTCGGTGGCGAACACCTGGCTCACCCACGCCGGGTTCGCTTCGGTCGAATGGGCCGCACGCCCCTGGCTCTCGCTGCTCGGCACCTGGGATCGTTCGTTTCGCGCGCCGAACCTCGACGACCTCACCTCGCGTCAACAGACCGGACCGGGTTTCCAGTTCGAGAACGCGGGGCTCGCTCCCGAGACTGCCGACACGCTCGAGACGGGCGTGCGCGTGCAGACCGAGCCCATCGTGGCCGAAGCCTGGGTGTTCCGTTCGATCGTGCACGACGCGATCACGCGTACCGTGCGGCCCTCGAGCGACTGCCCGCCAACGCCGGAGTGCGGGGGCTCGTGGACGCGCTACCAGCTCGTCAACACGGAGGGAGCGTCGACAATCGACGGCTTCGAGCTCGCCGTGCGCGCCCGGCTTCCGTACGACCTCACGCTGCGGACGAGCCTCGCGTACGCATACGGGCGAGGGCCGAACCCCCAATCGCCGCCGACCGATCCGCGCGCACCGTACGAGCGCGAAGTGCCGCTCTCGCGGGTCGCGCCGTTGAACGGAACCGTCGAAGCCCGATGGCTCGCGACCCGACGGGTGTGGCTCGGCGCCGGGCTCCGTTGGGCTGCGGCCCAGACGCGCCTGGCTCCGAGCGACAGGAGCGACGCGCGAATTCCGGAGGGCGGAACCCCGGGGTTCGCCGTCGTCGATCTGCGCGCCGGCTATCGCGTCGAGCGTCACATGTTGGTGACGCTGATCCTCGAGAACGTCGGCGATGCTGCATACCGGTACCACGGATCGAGCATCAACGGCCCGGGGCGGAGCGTGCTCCTCGGTGTCGAAATCGGCCTCTGATCCGGCTCTGCGATTGCATACGCTCACGCGATGCGGTTCGCGCTCCTCTGGCTCGCCCTCCTCGCGGTTGCCTGCGAGTCGTCCGACCCGGAGCTGACCCCGCTCGATTCGGGGGCGGATGCAGGCGCCGACACGGCGACGACCGACACGCTGGTCGTGGGCGGAGACGCAGATGCCGCGGCCGATACGGGCCCGATCTGCCCCAGCACCGAGGCGGTGGTCCCCCTCCCCGACGATCCATCGTGCAAGCCGAAGACCGGCGACTTCGTCCCGGGCACCGACGACGGCTGGCCGGTGTGCATCAGCGACGACGCGCTCTACCACCCGTTCACCACGTCGATCAGCTCGGTGGCCCGCGTCGATGCGTTCGAGCGCATCGCGGCGAAGCTCGGGTTCGGAACGAGCAAGGCCCCGACCGCGACCGAGTTCGTCGAGGCCAAGGCGATCTTCGCCGAGGACCAGGGGCTCGGCTCCCGCGTCGAACGCCGCGAGGACGAGCACTATCCGGCCGCACCCGGCGCGTGCAACACGCTCACCCCCGAGCAGCTCGCGATGCACTCCGACCGCTGCGTCGGTCCGGCGAAGCTGCTCCCGCTGGTGAACGCTGCCTTCGCCGACGGCGCCGCCGGCACGGAGCCTCGCGAGAACGCGGCGCGCCTCGAGGCCGCGCTACTGTGGTTCCTCTACGTGTCTCCGTACAAAGAGGCGCGCACCTGCTCGAGCAAGCTCGACGACTGCGACTCGAGCTACGCGTACTACACGGGCGGCGACGCGATGAGCGCGGGCAAGGGCTTCGCGCGCTACGTGCGGGCCAGGAGTCCCCAGACGCATGCCGCCGTGTGGAACGGCGTCCTCGCCGTGCGCTGTTGGCGCGATCTCGACAACCCGACCGGCGCCGCCGCCGACCTCGCCCAACGAGACAAGGCGGTCGCGCAGCTCGATCGCGCGATGCACCGCGGCCTCACCGTCATCGTCCGGCAACGCATCACCCAGCGTCTGTGCAACTCGTCGTGGATCGGCACCCGCATCCTCGGCGCCGTCCTCGATCGCGAGGCCACCGCGCGAGACGCGACGAAGGCTGCGGTCCTGCGGTCCGAGCTCGCGAAGACCGATCCCGCGGCGGTCGACGAGAAGGCGCTGCTCGCCGCGCTCGATACGCTGTTCCCCTGCGCCTACTAGCAGAGCACTTCTCATCCGGATCGATCCGAAGGGATTCTCTGTTCCCCCCGGCTCGCGGGGCCCTATCGCTCGTTTCGATTGAAGCCCGCTCCCGCGGGCTCCTTTGCGCACGTCCTCAACGGAGTCGCGATTCGCCGCCCGTCTAGAAGCGCACAGTCGGAGTCTGTTCGGTAGTTATCAGGGCGTTTTGTAACTTCACACGAAGGC
>Ga0208492_1000244_pt1 | contig 52607 bp, 48 predicted proteins | sample Subbioar_CSW14AB_FD_184820 | JGI IMG/M metagenome (GOLD analysis project Ga0208492, IMG submission 184820) | Serpentinite rock and fluid subsurface biosphere microbial communities from McLaughlin Reserve, California, USA - CR12Mar_CSW14AB (SPAdes) | ecosystem: Environmental > Terrestrial > Deep... | reverse complement strand
AAGAGCGGGGACTATCATGTTGTAATGGCTATTTGCCAATGCGGTTTTACGGTCTTTTTCCGCTCTTTGTTCTTTCTGATTCCTATCTTATATCTGTAACTAAATTTATTGAATTGTAAACATAGGACGCAGTTTTGCGGCAGCGGGGGCGACGCAAAGCGTCGGTCATCACCTGTAATTCTATTTAGCTTTTATTCCGGCTGACATTTATCTATTAAGCTTTTGAATAAAATTTTATCTTTAGAATCACAGCTCAACACTCGTCGCCAGGGGGCGACGTACAACAATTGCCCCACCGACCGCAAAGCTGTGAACGTTAGCGGCAAGCATACAGACCACCATTACAATGAGAGACGTTTTAGATAAAAAGCTTGACAAAATTTCTGACATTTGGAATAACTACATTTGGGAATATAAATTTTGTAATTCAAAAATAAAATTCACTCCTGATGTTAAATCAAATTACTTCGGCGACATTTTAAGCTACTTTTCAGACACCTTTAATCTCATATACAATTCTAAAAAGGCGGACACCTTTTCAGAAAATATAGAAACTTCCATTAGTTTTTTGCAAGCAATTTATATTCAACAAGATTTCATTGAAGAACTATTGCACATATTCAAATGCGACATTGACAAAGGAGATTTGAAAAAAGATGAAAACTACACAATTAATAGAGAACTTAGAAACGAATTGGTCGGACATCCAATCAGAAAAAGTGATATAAATGGCACAAGACAATTACTTTCTTCAACAATATTCAGCAACTCAACAAATGCAGACCAAATTTCTTATTTGCGATACCATTTGGACAACAATTATAAATTTGAAGAAGTAACACACAACAAAGAGGACATTTTGAAAAGGCATAGTGCTTTCGTTGAATTTTACTTTGATATAATTATAGAAAAATTAAAAGGCATACTATCACAATTCAAAACAAAAATTGAAGAAATTGAAAAAGTCGTAGCTAATGCCCCTTTTGAAAATGTTGTAAAGATTGTATCCGACAGTTTTGAGTACATTTTTAGGACGGATCACCTTTATAAGCCAGACATTTTGTTAGAGGTTTACAAATTGAAAAACACTAATCGCCGTTATAGCAATGCAATTGAAATGTTTCAACGGGACTTGAACCAATTTCTAATTGACAAAAAGCAAGACATAGATGATTTAGTAAATGACACAGACAGATTTAGCTTTAAACAAACAGATGAGGAAATCATAATTCCCGAAATAATATTTGTTGAAAGCAATGATAAAGTTGACACAAGCAAAATTCCTGTTTCATATCATTATGAGTTAGGCAAATTGGTGGACAGAAGCGACTTTACTAAGTTTAGATTTTTCAGCTCATTATTAAAAAGTAAGTGCAAGGACAAAGAACTTGTTTTAGCAGAAATTGAAAATATGGAAATGAACTTGGACAATACTTTAGAATACTATTGTTCATTTCATTTGGTGGAGACAGAATTGAATGGCGTGGAAAATGCCAGCCGCTAACATTGGTATTGCCAATAGTGGGGCTGGACATTGAAACAATCAGCAGCGGTAATTCTGCTGTACTGCGGTTCGGGGCTCGACGAATAAAGCCCTCCCGATAGCTATAGGGATTAGTTCTTAATATTTAACTTTATCAAAAAGCCAGGCAGCAGTTCCGGCGGACGGAATTCTAATTCCCCACCATCGGCAATACCTGCTCGTTACAAAAAAAATACAGTTGCTTACGTTGGTTCGCTCCGCAGTTCAAATCAACAATACAAACCACATTTCCTGAATGCCATACTGTTTGAAAAAGCATGTGCTTACTGCTCAAAATACAAATGATCATGGTTGCTGCATTTGGGATTAAAGGCAGCATTGCAAACCGGGCAATGATAGTGAGATCTTTTGTATTCAGCAATGGTCAACTCCTGTTTACAGTTGCCGCATAAGATCGCTTTCTGTTCCAACTCTTCCTTCTTCCAAACCTGGTGCGGATGCCCTGCTGTTTCTTCATGACAGTAAAAGCAAGGATAGTACGTATTGCAGCATTTGAATTTAATGGCAATAATATCCAATGAAGAGTGATAATGAACACAACGTGTTTCATCATCCAGTACCTTTCCTTTTACTTGTGGTTGCATTCAATTTTTGATTCTTACCTGAAAATACAGAATAATCAGTTCTTCAGTTTTCTACACAGCTGAAAATTGAGGTTACTACAGTCAAATAAATGACAACCACCAATAACTAATTAATCCGTTTGAGTATTTGAAGAAATGTAATTTGTAATTTTCAAGATGCAGTTCCATACAAAACAAGGCAGCAGTATTCAACTTCAATATTTCACACAGGATCAAGTGAGCACATTGAGTAATTATTTACATCAACTAAGCCCTGCAACCAAACAACGTTTTGCCCCGCATGGTTTTGATGAGCAAGACATTCTTCAACTGTATCAGCATCCTTCATCCGTTGTAGGTTTTACAGCAACAGAGGCGTTGTCAACACAGATCATAGCATATGCCATCATCAATTTGAACCTGCCGGAGTATGAAGCACTACGGCTGCGTAACTATGGAATAGAGGTGAATGAGCATGATGCCTTATTTGCACCTTCCGTAGCCGATGCATGGCAAGGTGCAGGTGTGGGCACCATCATGTTGCAGTATATAAAAGAAGCTGTGAAAAAGTTTGGTGTAAAACGTTTATTTCTTTGGGGAGGTGTACAATCCTCTAACGAACAGGCTTTACGGTATTATCAAAAGCAGGGATTTGAGCAATTGGGATCTTTTGAGTACAATGGTCAAAATGAAGATATGATGTTGCTCTTATAAATAAAAAATCCTCCGAATCCGGAGGATTTTTTTGTGGGAGCTACTGGGATCGAACCAGTGACCCCCTGCTTGTAAGGCAGGTGCTCTAAACCAGCTGAGCTAAGCTCCCGTTCAGGGGAGTGCAAAGATAAGGGCTGGAGATTTTACACAAAATTTTTCTTGGAATTATTTCAAATGTTTTTCCAACAAAAATCCCCTGCATGGCAGGGGATTTTTACAACCAAATATGTTGAGAATTAATAACTGCGGAGTTTTAATTCACTACGGCGGTTTTGTGCACGACCGGCAGCAGTTTTGTTATCAGCGATCGGACGATCCGGACCATAACCGGCAGACACCAATCTTGATTCACTGATACCTTTGGATACTAAGTATGCTTTAACAGAAGCAGCACGCTCTTCTGAAAGTGTTTGATTACGTTCAGGAGCACCCGTATTATCCGTATGACCTTCAATATCCAGGATGAGAGTAGGATTCTCATTCAAAACAGTTACTACTTCATCCAATGGCTTATAAGACTTCTTCAGCAATTGTGCACTTCCGGTATTAAAGAAGATATTCTTAGCCGCAAACTCTACTTTCTGTTTTACTTCTTCTTTGATTTCGGGGCAACCTGCATTAGAAGATACACCCGGAACCGCAGGACATTTATCTTCTTCATCATTCACACCATCACCATCTCCATCAGGAATAGGACAACCCTCATAACGGGCTACACCCGCTACTGTTGGACATTTATCGTTTTCATCATTCAAACCATCTTTATCACTGTCAGGAATAGGACAACCACCATATTTTGCCATACCCGGCTCATTGGGACATTTATCATCCTTGTCAGTAATACCATCCTTATCTGTATCAGGGCAACCTTTGAAAGCAGCAACTCCGGGAACATCAGGACAGTTATCATCTGCATCCAGGATACCATCACCATCTTTATCTGGTGGCGGTGGTGGTGGAGGTGGTGGCGGTGGAGGTGCCACTTTTTTCTGAGCCACTGGTACTACAACACCAAACGAGTGCATAATGCTGTAGTTAGCACGTTGAGTAACCGGAACACGATAATTAGAATTCAAATGTATAAATGCTTCATCAAATAAATTAAACTGAAGCCCCACGCCCAAAGGCATTTGAGCCATAAATGTTTTACCTGCTTTAGCAACACCAAAACCGCCCTGGAAATATGGAACAACAATGTATTTATTACTCAATAGCTTAAGATTGATATTGGCATCAGCTTCCAGATAAAACGAATTGCTGGGGTTAGAAACTGAGGGATTTCTTAACGGATAATTGAGGAAGCATCCGGTTAAACGACCCATAAAATCAACATTGTTATGCAAGCCCTGCAAGTAATTGATGGTTAATGCAGGGTTCATATTAGAGGGCTTCAACCACCTGTTCTCATTTACAATTTGCTCAATGCTTTTTGTACGCAGATCCTGGGCTGTATTTAGATCAATGAAACTAAACTGAAACCCGATAGAAGGCAGCAGCTTACGATCATTGTCCTGTGCTATTACACTGCCAATGGTAAAAAGGCAGGCAATCAGCAATAAAAATTTCTTCATGATAATAATTTTTGAGATGCACAAAAATAGGGTTAGGGGGTCTAATCAAAAAAAAAAGTTAAAGGTTGTTAGCCTCCTGAAATGAGGTTATCCACCCTTTTTACCCAATACTTCAATTTTTACTCTCGTAAGACCAGATTTAATGAACCCCAGTTTGGAAGCAGCGGCTCTTGACAGGTCAATTAATCGTTTGTTGCGGGCATTGAGCCGGTCATTGATCCTTACAATCACTGATCTCTTATTACGAAGATTGGTTACCCTTACATAAGTACCAAGGGGAAGGGTGTTATGAGCCGCCGTAAGTTTTTGCTGGCTGAATATTTCACCATTTGCTGTTTTTCGGCCATTGAATTTGTTGGAGTAATAGCTGGCAATCCCGTACTGAACCTTTGTTTTAGGCTTCACAGGTTTTACGGCAACTGTATCCTGTGCTGTACTGTTTGCTGAAACAAATAAACCAAGAACACAAATAATGAGAACCTGTAATAAACGCATCAGCTATTATTTATTTGAAAAATAGGCCTCCCTCGCTATCCTGTCCTCACCATATATATCGTTGTAAAACTGAAGTTTTCCTTTCCTGGTTCCTACCGTAAAGTAACGTAAATAAACGGGAAGTTTTGTTTTTACCGGTATGATGTGTTTCTCTTTCCTGAAAAGCCATGTACGTATTGAATCAGAGGGCAATGAAACTGTGTTCTTTTGTTCTGCTGTTACGCTGTCAAGTCCTGATATATACCATACAAGTTTTTCCCATTCCTGTACACGCACACAACCATGACTCAATGCCCTGTTATCATTTTTAAATAAATAACGTTGATTGGTATCGTGCAGGTATACAGAGAATTTATTTGGGAAATTAAATTTCATCACCCCTAACGCATTATCATCTCCACTACCCTGTACAATTTTATAAGGAATGCCTTTTGAATATTTACTCCAATCAACCGTATAAGGATCTACCTCCTCTCCCTGCCATGTTAAAAGACTGTATCCTTTTTTAGCAAGGTAACCGGGGTTTCGTTTTAACGCTGGCAATATTTCTTTGATGATGATGCTGTTGGGAATGGTCCACTGCGGATAGGTGATCATATCACTAATGGTACTGCTGAGCAACGGCGTTCTCGTTTTAGGTTTGCCAACCACAATCTTTGATTCAAGTACCACCGTATCATCATCCATTACCTGTAAATAATAGGAAGGAAGATTCACCCATATATACCGCTCCGGCAATGTATCCGGCATTAACTTATAACGATCAAGATTAATAGCAATACGGATGAATTTTTCAGCATCCGTGTTATTTAATGCCCCCACTAACTGTACTCCAAATTTTCCATCAACTATTAATTTTTTTTCCTTTTGCACTCTTGTTATGGCCGCAGCTAATGATGATGAATCAAGTGTTGTGGTAGAAAACGGCACATACCCTCCTTCTCTTAATCGCTTGATCAGGGACTTTACAAATGTTGCTGAATCTTTATACGGATAACTGAGATAAGTATATCGCTTTGAAAAATCAGCACTATCCAAAAACAGCGGGATCGATTGACGGATATTTTTATACGCCTCATGTTCAGGTTCAAGTTCAGCAGCTAATGAGGTTATGTTTCCAGTTGCAATAATTTTTTGCAGATAGGATCGGTACCTGGCAGCTACATTTGCTGAATCGATATTTTTATAAATACTGTCGGGCTTTAACCTCCCCTTGTGTAAATGACGCACAATGGTCAATGCTGCATCGGTAAACAACAGATCAGCCTTGGTCCACAACACTGCATCACGTCTTGCATTTTGTGCAGCTGTATCTGCAATGAATAATTGCCTGATTGTATTCAGCTGCCTCGTATGATAATCATCAGGAAACAATCCATACAATCGGCATTGCTTAATAAAAGCGAGCATTGAATCTGCAGATGGAATCAATTGTTCTGTTTTACTCCAGGAACCTGCATAATCATTGTCTTTATAAAAATCGTACACATCTGTGAGTGAGTGAAGTTGTGTGCTGTCATCCAGTTTACCGCTTTTATTGTTTAAGTCAGCCAAAAATTGTTGCAGGTTACGGGCAACAGCTTTATCCATTTGTTCAGGCACTTCAATAATTTCAGATTTCTTTTCTGTGCCTTCATCATTACATGCGGCCATAGACACAAGAAGAAGTAAAACAATTGGCAATAAATAGAGATTTGGACGATTCCTCATGTGTTTCTTACTTTTAACGCAACCATCACACAAACAAATGAAGGTAATGGATGTTTTTCTGATGAATAAATTTAGGAAAGGGTTGTCATATCCTGCCCTGCTCTTTTCCCTTTTTTTAATACTTCCTGTTTTTTTATATGCACAAACGTTGAAAAAAAGCAGTTATGGTACAGAAGTGTTGCAATCAACCGCTGCTTTCAGAACAATTACGATGGCAGATAGTAATAAACGCATGATCGAATTAAAAAAACTCATCCCCAATATTGTTTACGAACTGCGTTATGCAACTACCAACAATTTTGTGAAAAGAGCCATGTATCCTGTTACTACAAACTGTACTTTTTTAAGATCACCTGCAGCAATGGCTTTAAGGAATGTGCAAACGGAACTGAATACCCAAGGTTTAGGATTAAAAATTTTTGACGCTTACAGACCCTACTCAGTTACGGTAAAATTTTGGGAGCTCATTAAAGATGAACGTTATGTGGCAAATCCTGCAAAAGGAAGCGGTCATAACAGGGGGCTTGCAGTTGACCTGACTATAATTGAATTATCAACAGGAAAAGAACTGGACATGGGAACAGAGTTTGATAACTTCACGGATACAGCGCATCATACCTTTACGTTTTTATCTCCCACAGTGTTGAATAACCGAAAGTTATTAAAAGAAACAATGCTCAAACATGGTTTCCAGTTATTTGAAACAGAATGGTGGCATTATTACTGGCCCAATAATAGAAATTATGAAGTTTTGGATCTTGATTTTAAAAAGCTGAAACGGGTTACTCTGTAATTCTTTGAACTTTGATTACTGCTTCAAGATTGATCGTACCATAAATATGCGGGAATGTATCCTGTGTTGAAGGGCTCCATTCATAGATCAAATCACTTGTTAAACGTTCCGTATCAATCACCAGTTTTACAAGATGACTTTGTCCTTTGAAATATCGTTCCAGTACCGCCTCTACCTGGTGTTCTTCGGAGCAATGAATAAATCCTTCAGCCTGTAAGGAAGGTGCTTCATAAAAACCCTGTTGTTGTGCCTGCTCCCACAAGCTGTTTGTTGTAACATGATAGATCAATGGCATGACATTCGTTATTTCAACCCGAATATAGAGGAAACCAATGTACAATTTTGTGAACTGCTCAATAAATTGCACATTTACATTCCTGTTGCAGTCATGAAGAACAAACTGCAACTGTTTCTGCTCAACAATTAAAGCCTTTGCTAAATGGCAAAATCAAAATCCAAACAACCTGTTATTTTAATTACCAATGATGATGGTGTAACAGCACCGGGCATACGTAACCTGGCGGAAGCTGTTAAAGACCTGGGGAAAGTGATTATGGTGGCTCCCGATAAACCGCAGAGTGGTATGGGTCATGCAATCACCATTGGTTACCCATTACGAATGCACCAGTTGCATTTGATTGATGGTGTTGAAACATGGCAAACTACCGGCACGCCGGTGGATTGTGTGAAACTGGCAGTAGATAAAATACTGCGTCGTAAACCAGATATCTGTTTAAGCGGCATTAATCATGGCGCCAACCACAGCATTAATGTGATTTACAGTGGTACCATGAGTGCGGCTATTGAAGCTAGCATTGAAAGCATTCCTTCCATCGGTTTTTCATTGCTCAACTACAGTATGGAAGCAGATTTTAGTGCAAGTAAAATTTATGCCCGCAAAATTGTGGAGCAGGTTCTGAGCATGAAGAATGTTGACAAGCATCTCTGCCTCAATGTAAATATTCCGAATGCTGAAGCATCCTTGATCAAGGGAATTAAAGTGTGCCGGCAGGCGTATGCCAAGTATGAAGAGGATTTTGATGAGCGCCATGACCCCACCGGCAAAAAATATTATTGGCTTACGGGAGAGTTCAAAAACTTTGACAAGGGAAAAGACACCGATGTTTGGGCACTGAAAAATAACTATGTTAGTGTGGTGCCGGTACAATTTGATTTGACCAATTACGTTTTAAAGAAACAACTTGAAAAAACTTTCTGATTCTTATGTTAAAACTCGATAAACTACCCTTTGGAATTGCCCTTGGTGCTCTTGCACCTGTTTTGGGCCTGGTGATCTACTATTTTACAAAAGCTTCTTCCTACGGCTTTGGAGAATTTGTAAACTATTTCTTTCATACCAAACCTTTATTAACTGCTGTAGGCAGTTTATGCCTGATTGCCAATATTATTTTATTTACATTATTCATTAATGCCCGGAAAGATAAAACAGCTATCGGCATTTTTATAATGACGGTGATGTACGGAATGATGATCCTGTATGCAAAGTTTTTTATGTAAGGCTACAACGTCTTACGCCATTCTTCCTCACCCTTATTATTGAAGAAAACGATGAGCAATAGCTTGCCTGTTGTGTTGTAATATTTCCATTCCTTTTGGCGGATGCCATGTTTGTACATGCCTTTCCATGTTCCGCTTCTAACATCTGCACGGTGAACCCACAAACCTTCACGCAAACCTTCCTTATAATAACCTGAATCTTTCACCACTCCGTTTTCGAAATAATTCATATACATTCCATGGTGCAATGATTGATTAAACGGTGGATGATAATTGAATGGATCGGATGCATTTTGTTTTACCAATTCCATAGGCTGATGGGGTAATGCATAATTCCCCCGGTTATAAGAATATGCAGACCGCAACACATACAAAACATTATTACCTTCCTGCTTGTAGCGTTGTGTAATGACAAATTTGCTGAGCTTTGGATGATTTAATGATACATCCTGCTGTATACGAACAAGCAGGTCAGCACTATAGTTTCTTACTGATTTCAACTGCCCGTTAGGATACCAGCTTTGCCACAAACCATCAGGCATACCTTTCACCAGTGTCCCCATGTCCATTAGCTGCTCAGCATTATAATAACTCTTCCAGCTACCATGCAATGAATGATTTTTTACTGATGTGTGTAAGGATATACTTCCATCGGCTTCATTCAATTCAGTTTTTGCAGGAAGTTCAAACGGATGATGCAGGGCATGAGAACCTGTAAACAATACAATACCGTGAGGAACTTGTGGTGAAGCAGGCAATTCAACTTTACCCTGGGCTTTTATTGTGTTGAAGACAAACAGCAGAATTACCACTGCTGCTGCAGAAGCAATTTTTTTGATCATTGTGCAATCGTTATTGCAAAGGTAAAGCAAGCTTTGCGAAACTATGTTCAAATTTTTGCAAAAAAGAGGGCCGCTTAGAAAAGCAGCCCTGATAACTATTGATTATGACGATTTTAATATTTCACTTATTTGCTGAGACCAGAAGTACTATCAGCAAATTCAAGAACTGATTTGCTCTTGCTGTTGCGGTTAATTACTTCCACACGCAGGTCAGCTTCCTGGCTGGCTTCAACATTCAGCAAAAAGTTTCTGCTGAGGTTGGTACCTTTCAGTACTTCATAATACAATACTTCACCTTGTACATCTTTTACAATCACTATCACTTCCTGTGCAGTGGAATTATTGATGTTTAATTGGTAAACAGGCTGATTGTTTTGACGGCCTACCAATTTCAGTTCTGCAGCGTTGTTATATGGAGTTGAAGTTGCTGAAGCAAGGTTTACAGTTACTAAAGCCACTAATCCGAGAGCTGCACTTTTAATTGTTGTTTTCATGTTCATTCAAATTTTAATTGTTCACAAATCTTGATTCCTAAAACTTATTCCGTGGCAAGTGAATCGCAGCAGTTGGAGAGGCAGAAACTAGTTTCTAAAAGAAGTACCGGCGGTACTGTGCTTTTTGGTTTTGCTTCACAAATGTAGATTCGTGAATTTTCAGAAAAAAATGAAACCAGGAGTGCTTTCATGTTCTGTAATTACCAAATAAAATCTTAAAACCTTTATCAGCAAAGAGTTACAGGGCATAGCAGCCATGATGCCCAACCGAAAAAAGAAGAGGGAAATATCGCTGAAAACAGAAGAAATAAACAGGAACTATTTATCAAAATACACTTTTGCTTCATCGCCTATCTTTGCTTTCTACCCATTACTAAATGAAATATTATATCATTTCCGGCGAAGCCAGTGGCGATCTGCACGGCAGTAATTTGATCAAAGCATTGCATGATGCAGATACTGCAGCCAACATCCGTTGCTGGGGTGGTGATAAAATGCAGGCCGCCGGTGCAACACTTGTAAAACATTACCGGGAACTTGCATTTATGGGTTTTGTGGAAGTGCTGAAGAATATCAGCACCATTTTAAAAAACCTTTCTTTTTGCAAAGAAGATATTCTGCAGTTTCAACCCCATGTACTGGTGTTAATCGATTACCCCGGTTTTAATTTACGTATTGCCAAATGGGCCAAAGAACATAACATCAGGGTCATCTACTATATTTCACCGCAGGTGTGGGCTTGGAAAGAAAACAGGGTGAAGATGATGAAACAATGCATTGATCAAATGCTGGTGATTCTTCCGTTTGAAAAAGAGTATTACCGAAACAAATGGAACTGGCAGGTGGACTATGTGGGGCACCCGTTAGTACAAGAAATAGAAAATGGTCAATGGAAAGTGGAAAATGAAAAGTGGAAAATAAAAAGTGAGAAACCTGTTATTGCTGTATTACCCGGTAGCAGAAAACAGGAGATCCTTAAAAAACTTCCGGTGATGCTGGAAGTAAGCAAAGCTTTTCCTGATTATGAGTTTGTGGTGGCCAAAGCACCGGGACTGGAAGATGCATTTTATGAATCCTTGATCAAACAGTATCACAATGTATCATCTGTATCCAATCAAACCTATCCGTTATTACAGCAGTCAACAGCAGCATTGGTAACCAGTGGTACAGCTACTCTGGAAACGGCTTTGTTTGGAATCCCTGAAGTGGTTTGCTATAAGGGTAATGAAATTTCCTACCAGATTGCAAAACGGCTCATCAACATCAAATACATTTCATTGGTGAATCTAATTATGGATAAAGAAGTGGTGAAAGAATTAATTCAGCATGAAATGAATGCAGAGCAGCTGACAGTGGAGTTGAAAAAGATTTTACCGGGAAGTCCGCAACGAGAACAAATGCTGAAAGATTACCAACAGTTGAAAGAGTTATTATCAGCAGGCGGAAATGCATCTGCAAAAGCAGCAAAGATTATTGTCAACTCAATTTGATTATATATGAAACACCTATTCATTTTATTTTTATTATCCGCATCAAATGCGGCAGCGCAAACCGCTTTCAACAAATATTCATGGCAAATTAAATTGGCTCCATTACGATTATTAGACCCTGTAAACCATGGCTTAGAGCTAAGTACGGAAAAGAATCACAAAAAACAATCTACTCAGCTTACAGCAGCATATCTTTTCCAGGGAAGAATAGATGGCTATGATAATTTGCGTGGGTTAAGACTTGGAATTGAAAAAAAGTTTTTCACCAACCAAACCAATCGCTTTAGAAATTATTTTTCTATTGACATGGTATTAAGTCAACTCCGCTGTGATGATGTTACCTATTTCAATGACACCATTAATAATATTCGTATTGAAGACCCGTTTCAAATTGAAAAAAAACTTGCCATTCTACAATTTAAGATTGGTAAACAATTTTTATGGAATCGTTTTGTAATTGATATCAGTGCAGGAGCAGGCGCTAAATACATCCGCACAAAACATATTGATAGGACATATCCTCCAAACAAATCAAGAGGATTAGATATTATTCTTTTATCAAAAAACGAAGTCAACAGGGTTACCTTAAATATACCTGTAACCATCAGAATTGGATTTATCCTGTAATTTTTATACTAAAACATCTTACTTTACAAACGAAACAGCATCGTTAAAGTGATGCTTCTATACTTGCTATATGACGATTCTCATCATACTGCTTGCTCTTCTTATTCTCATATTGCTCATTGCATGGGCCAGGTTTCATCCCTTTCTTGCTTTTTTAATTGTATCGCTCCTTACAGGATGGATGCTCGGCATTCCTGTTGAGAAACTCAGCAGTTCAGTAAAAACCGGAATTGGCAGTATGCTGGGAGAACTGGCTGTGATCATTTGCCTCGGTGCCATGCTCGGAAAACTAGTGGCTGAAACAGGTGCTGCACAAAGGATCTCGGATTCATTAATTCATCTGTTCGGTAAAAAACATTTGCAATGGGCGATGATGCTTACAGGTTTTGTAGTAGGCATTCCGCTTTTTTACAATGTAGGTTTTGTATTGCTGGTGCCGCTTGCCTTTGCCGTGATCTACAGAACAGGTGCCAACACTCTCTTTATTGCCATTCCCATGCTGGCAGCATTATCTGTTACGCATGGTTTTTTACCACCGCATCCTTCACCCGTTGCATTAAGTGTGCAACTGAATGCCGTGCCCGGAAAAGTATTGTTATACGGGATCATCATAGCTGTTCCTGCCATTATCGTAGCCGGACCTCTGTTTGCCAAAACGTTGTTGCGTATCAAAACGCCTCCCTTACAATTATTTCAACAACATGAGATCAAGCAACAACTGCCGGGAGTCTTGAGCAGTTATATCGCTGCCCTGTTGCCGGCATTATTGCTTATTATTTTTTCAATTGTTCCCATCATTAGTTCCCCCTCTGAAAATATAAAAAACGTTCTGGCTTTCGCCGGAGACCCAATTATTATCCTTTTACTTTCAGTAATGTTTGCCACTTATGTTCTCGGTTTAAGAAATCAACATTCACTGAGAACGATTATGAATTATTATGGCGAAGCCGTTAAAGAAGTGGCCGTGATTCTTTTAATCATTGCCGGGGCGGGCGCTTTAAAACAAGTATTGGTTGATAGTGGTGTAAGCAGCATCATTGCCCAACAACTGGGCAGTTTGCCGGTGAATGCTTTAATTCTTGGCTGGTTCATTGCAGCAGTAATTCGTGTTTGTTTAGGCTCCGCAACAGTAGCAGGGTTAACAGCTGCAGGTATTGCAGCACCATTGGTGATCAATGGCTCCGCAAATCCCGAATTAATGGTTTTATCCGTTGGCGCCGGCAGTTTAATGTTTTCGCACGTCAATGATTCCGGCTTCTGGATGTTCAAAGAATATTTTAATCTCTCTGTAAAAGATACCATCCGTTCCTGGAGTGTGATGGAAACCATTGTGGCAGTGATGGGATTGATTGGTGTATTGGTGCTTGATTTATTTAACACGATTGAAGAATTATTTTTTTAACCTCATAGAGGTGAAATGCCAGTAGAAAATCAAATAACATGAATTTGTAAGCCCCATCGGGGCGGCATGTAAGAAACATTTCGCCCCGATGGGGCTCTAAAACATGGTCGCTTTTGTTTTTCTACTATCATTAAGCCCCGATGGGGCAAAAAATACAGTCATTTCATTTTAATTCCACCAACAGGTTTATTTAGTTTTTCAAAACTATGTACCGTCAAAAAACTCTACTTCTATGCTAAAGGTGTCTGACGTTTGCAACGTCCTGACACCAGTAAAACTCAAATTGCTTCAGCAAATAATCGGTGGGTATAAACAAGTAAGACCAGTTTCTTGCAAAGTTCCCCTTGTGGGGATTCACGGGGCTTTCTTCCATTTTGTATGATAAGCCTTTCCACTTGCATCATCAATCCGTTGATACGTATGTGCTCCAAAATAATCCCGTTGTGCCTGTATCAGATTCATGGCAGACTGTTCCGTACTCATGGCATGGATATAATTCAATGCTTCATACAACGCAGGAACTGCTATGCCGCTTTGAAGTGATGCCGTTACCGTTTGAGTTAAGGAATCAAGTTGTTGCTGAATGGATGTTATTATCAACGGATGAAGTAATAATTCATCTGCAGCAACAATCGCCGCCATTTGCTCCATGAGTGTTGAACGGATGATACAACCGTTGGTCCAAATTCTTGCCAGCTCGCTGTAGTTGATGCTCCATTGATACGTTAGAGCAGCCGTTTTGATCAATTCAAAGCCCTGCGCATGATTGATGATGCGTGCCAATGCATAAGCCTGCTGTAACTGTTCTGTTGAAATTGATACAGAAGATTGGGATGTTCCCAACACCGCTGCTGCCTTTACTCTTGTTTGCTTTTGTGCAGAAAGATAACGGGCATACAAAGCCGATGTCATCATACCGGCGGGCACACCCAATTCCGCTGCTGCAGCCACACTCCAACTTCCTGTTCCTTTGCTGCTGCCAACATCCAGGATTTTATCGAGCAACGATTCGTTGTTCTCTTTTGTTTGCAAAATATCAATCGTGATTTCTAAAAGATAACTATTGAGCTCTGTTTGGTTCCATTGTTTAAAAACTGTTGCGATGGCGTCAGTTGACATTTGTAATTCATTCCGCATCACATCATACACTTCGCTCAACAATTGCATTTCAGCATACTCAATGGCATTGTGCACCATCTTTACAAAATGTCCGCTGCTACCATTGCTTATATAACCACAACAAGGTTTTCCGTTTTTATCTTTGGCTGCTATAGATTCAAGAATGAATTGTACTTGCTCATAGGAAATTGCATCTCCGCCGGGCATAATCGATGGTCCTTTTAATGCACCTTCTTCCCCACCTGAAATGCCGGCACCGATAAAATGAATGTCATATTGGTTTAGCTCCTGTATTCTACGTTCCGTGTCTTTATAAAACGAATTACCGCCATCAATGATGATATCATTTTTTGAAAGTAAAGGTTTTAATTCTTCAATAACCGCATCAACAGCAGCACCGGCATTCACCATAAGTAAGATTTTGCGGGGCATAGCCAGTGATTGCACAAAGGCAGGAAGATCTTCAAAAGCTTTCGTCTCTTTCAATATGGGATTGTGAGTGATAAATTGTTCAGCTACTTTTTCCTCCTGCCCTTTTACATATCGATTGTATAATGAAAGCCTCACTCCTTTCCCGGCTATATTCAACGCAAGGCTTTTGCCCATCACACCTAATCCAATGATTCCGAAATCTGACAGCATAATCAAATATTTTAAGATGGATTCTGTAATCCGGTTCGGTTCTTCCTGAACATCAAATACCCAAGCGTTGGAAGGTTCTTCCAGGATATCAAATTGACTTTGCAGCATTGCTGCTGAAAAATAATGATGCGGACGTTGCAGCATCCGTTCATGGATCAACTGATAGCTGCCTTTTAAATACACCCATTGAATATGGTGCAATCCATCAGCTAATTGTTGTCTGTATGTTTCTTTTAAAGCTGAACAGGCAATCACAGCTCCTCTTGTTTCATTTTCTTTTGCCAGTTGATTCAGGCTTTGCAACCAGGCTACCCTGTCTTCATCTGTTAACGGAATCCCTGCTTTCATTTTTTCAATATTGGCTGTTGAATGAAAATCATCAGCATCAAAAAAAGGAATACCTGTTTGTTCGCTCAATAATTTTCCAACAGTTGTTTTACCGCTGCCGGAAACACCCATGATGAAGAGGATGGTTTGCATGGGAGGAAGTTAATAATAAAAAAGTGAAGGCGGCTGCCCTCACTTTCTATTTTTCATTTATAATTTTTCACTTTTACTTCATATCATCTCACTCTCCAGCAAAGGATTCTTGATGGAATGTTGTTTCTCTGAATACTCTTTGGCAGCCTTAACAAAATGTACAAACAGAGGAGCAGGGTTTTCTACCGTGCTTTTTAATTCAGGGTGATATTGCACACCGATGAAATAAGGATGCCTTGGATTTTCAATGATCTCTACCAATCCTGTTTCAGGATTGATACCGCTGGCCACCATGCCTGCTTCTTCAAAAGCCTGCAAATATTTATTGTTGAATTCGTAACGATGACGGTGACGTTCGTTGATATGCAAATTGCCATAGATTTTTTCAGCCAGTGTGCCTTCTTTAATATCACATGGGTAAGAACCCAAACGCATGGTACCGCCTTTGGCTGTGATCTTCTTTTGTTCTTCCATTAGATCGATCACAGGATCCGTTGTTTCAGGATTCATCTCAAAAGAATGCGCATCTTTTAAACCGAGTACATTTCTTGCAAATTCAACACAGGCCATTTGCATACCCAAACAAATACCAAAGAAAGGCAATGCATTTTCTCTTGCATATTTAATAGCTGTGATCTTTCCTTCAATACCACGATTTCCAAAACCGGGTGCTACCAGCAAGCCATCTAATCCTGCCAGTTTTTCACTCACATTCTGCTCTGTAATAAACTCACTGTGCACATTCACTACATTCACCTTGCATTCGTTCATAGCACCTGCGTGAATGAATGATTCAAGAATGGATTTATAAGCATCCTGCAGCTCAATATATTTTCCAATCAACCCAATATTCACCTGGCTCTTGGGGTATTTAAGCTTATCTAAAAACTGTTTCCAGTTATTCAGATCCGGCTCAGGGAAAATAGTAACGCTCAGTTTTTTCAAACAGATCACATCCAGCTTTTCTTTCAGCATCAGCAACGGTACTTCATAAATAGTAGCCGCATCGCTTGCTTCAATCACCGCTTCTTGCTTTACATTACAGAACAAAGCGATCTTACGACGCAACTCCGTACTCAATGGCTTTTCTGTACGGCAAACAATAATATCCGGGTGCACACCTTCCTGGCTCAGCATACGAACACTGTGCTGGGTGGGTTTTGTTTTTAATTCTTTCGCAGCTTTCAAATAAGGAATGAGTGTAAGATGTACCACCAGGCAATCTTCTTCTGGTAACTCCCATTGTATCTGACGCACGGCTTCTACAAATGGCAAGGATTCAATATCACCTACCGTTCCGCCAATTTCAGTGATCACAATATCAAACTTCCCGTCTTTGCCCAATAACAACATGCGGCGTTTGATCTCATCCGTGATATGCGGCACCACCTGTACCGTTTTACCCAGGTAAGCACCTTCACGTTCTTTATTGATGACTGTTTGATAAACCCTGCCCGTTGTAACGTTATTTGCCTGTGATGTAGGAATGTTTAAAAAACGTTCGTAGTGACCCAAATCTAAATCCGTTTCTGCACCATCATCTGTTACAAAACATTCACCATGTTCATAAGGATTCAATGTACCGGGATCAACGTTAATATAGGGGTCGAATTTTTGAATTGTTACCTTAAAGCCACGTGCCTGTAACAACTTCGCCAATGAAGCCGCAATAATGCCCTTACCCAATGAAGATGTTACGCCACCGGTAACAAAAATGTACTTGGCCATAAATAAAGAATTTCGGTTTTAATGACCTTCCCGCAATGTAAAAAGTGGAAATAAAATCGTGGAGGTCATGCAAACCTACGGCGATTTTTTTATTGAAAAAAATCAAACCTTTTTTTGTGGAAAAACAGGGCAAGAAAGGGGCTATCTTTTTTTGGAATATTGAAAGCTGTACGATGCCATGAGGAATGCACTGAACTGACGGTAAGCTAATTGAGTATTTTTTCTGAAAAGAGGATAAGGAGATGATTGATAGTTGGCTTCTGCACGCAGTAAAAAACCTTTTCCTAAAAAGCGGTCAATATTGACAGAGGCATGATGTACATTAAATTGATGATAGATTTGTTCCGGGAGCTCAAAAAGAATCGTATTACGATCAATAAAACGTTCATAACGGGCATTGAATTGCCATTTACTGCCGGAGGACTTGTATTGAACCTGCGCATTCCAGGCATTCCAGGTGGCGTTTTTTCTAAATGCTGTTGGTTTGTATTCAATTCCCATATCCCAACAAATAAACATTGCAAGATTCTTGTACAACTGAATGGTGGTGTGAAGATTGGAATAATAACGGTTTACTGATGCAAAAGTATAAGGTGCTTTACCTGCAAAAGAGCTATGATTGATGATAAATCTGGAAGAGGGCTTAAAGGTGATTTGTGTTCCAAATGAAGGTTGTTTCTTTTCCTGTGCAAATGTTATTCGTTGCCAGCCTGTAAGAGCAAGAGCAGCCACATACCATTTGGCATTGGGCTGATAACTCAATCGTAAACCTGTTTCGTAATATGGTGAATTGTCTGCTACAATACTTCTTGTGGCGGCCCAATTATCCCGGCCGATGGCGGTTTCAAAGCCAATATGTGAAGGCATTACTCCCGCATCCAGCCACAATTCTTTTTTGTTTGACAATTTTACACCTGCATTGGCTTCATAAATGATCCTGGCCCATGGTTCTTCGGCTGCAAGATTGGCCGTAGCATAATCACCCGCCATCAAACCAAGATTGGTTCTGAATCGTTGTTTGGAATAATGAACTTTTGTCAAAGCCATGTTGATGCCGACCTTATTTGCTCCGGTATAGTTGTACTGATAAGCAGGACGTTTATCATCAAATGGTTTATTGGGAATAATGGAACCGTACACTTCGCTATACAGTTGAAGAGCGAAGGAATCGCTTTGTTGCGCTTTTGAAACAACAGTGAGTAAAATAAAACCACAGAGGAAAAGATGCTTCATCTTAAATGCTTTCATAACTCGCCTTAATACCACGGATCAATGAAGAACTGAAACCACGGTGCTCCATTTCATTCAACCCGGCAATGGTACAGCCACGGGGTGTGGTTACTTTATCGATCTCTGCTTCAGGATGTGTGCCTTTTTGAATAAGAAGTTCTGCAGCACCGTTTACAGTTTGTGCTGCAATGAGCGTTGCTGTTTTAGCATCAAATCCAATTTCAATTCCACCCTGTATGCTGGCACGGATGTAACGCAGGGCAAATGCAATACCACAAGCACCTAATACTGTTGATGCATCCATTAATTTTTCTTCGATCAAGGCTACACGGCCGAGTTGTGAAAACAGATCATGTACGTAATCCAATTTCTCCTGTGGGGTGTTATGACTGCTGATGCAGGTCATACTTTCCTGTATGGCAATTGCTGTGTTGGGCATGGCACGCACAATAGGCATATCTGCACCCACCCATTCACGCATATCTTTTATGAGCACACCGGTAACAACACTTACTAATGTATGGCGTGTACTTTGCAATTCATCTTTGAAACCAAGCACCACTTCTTTGATTTGAAATGGTTTTACAGCCAATATCACCAGGTCAGCATAACGAACAGCTTCATTGTTATCACTGGTTACCAGCACACCTTTGCTTTCAATATCCGTAAGGGTTTTGATATTACGTTTGGTAATGATGATATGCTCAGGCAGGGAAAAACCGCTTTTGATCAATCCTTCTGCAATAGCAACGCCTAAATTTCCGCCACCGATAATGGCTATTTTCTTGTTCATGCGAAATTGTTTGCAGAGCTAAAAATACTAAAAGATAAATGAACAGCTGTTCAGCAGAAATTTATCAGTAATAGTGATGGCCTTTCAGGTAATGCTGAACATAATCCGTTACTCCATCTTCCAAACTTGCAAACGCTTTTGAATACCCGGCATTCTTCAGTTTGTTCATATCAGCTTCGGTGAAGTATTGATATTTGTCACGGATATCTTCCGGCATGTCAATGAATTCAATCTTTGTTTCCAAACCAAGAGCAGTAAACGTAGCTTTTACAAGGTCGTAGAACGTACGAGCCTTCCCGGTTCCTAAATTGTAAATACCGCTTTGGAATGCTGACTGTGTCTGCAATGTATTTTCTGTTGACTGTTGACTGTGGTCTGTGGACATTTCCATTATGAGCCATCCAATCACATTCACCACATCTTTTACATATACAAAATCACGAAGCTGTTCCCCATCTTTAAATCCTTCTTTATGAGAACGGAACAGTTTTACAAAACCGTTTTGTTGAATTTGATTGAAAGAATGAAAGATCACACTGGCCATTCTTCCTTTATGGTATTCATTAGGACCATACACATTGAAGAATTTCAAACCGGCCCAAAAAGGCGGATGATCTTCCTGGTGCAACACCCATTTATCAAATTCATTTTTAGAAATGCCGTAAGGATTCAATGGTTTCAGCTCATGGCAAAGATGGTGATCGTCTTTATAACCCATTGCCCCATCACCATAGGTAGCAGCAGATGATGCGTATACCAGCGGCACATTGTTTACTGTGCAATAATTCCAGATATGTTGTGAATATTCAACATTGAGATGCTGATGAATGCTGTAATTAAATTCAGTTGTATCTGTTCTTGCTCCAAGATGAATGACAAAATCAATCTTTGGCTTATTGGAATACAACCATGTAAATAATTCTTCCCGTTCAATGGTTGATTGAAATTTCTTTCCCTCCAGGTTTGGTTTTTTATCTGTACGGTTGAATTCATCTACCAATATTAAATTGGTATACCCCAGTTCATTGAGGTATTGAACCATACAACTGCCGATGAAACCGGCGGCGCCTGTAACGATGATGGTGCCCCCTCCGCCCCCTGAAGGGGGAACCTGTAAGCCTCCGATATTTTGAGTTGAACTCATACCTGATAATTACTATTTAAACCAAAAGAAAACTGCTATAAATAAAAAAAGACAACCTAAACCAATTAAAGGACTATTATCATTACGAAATGATTATTGAAAGTTATCCTTAGAGAATATAAATCGAATACAGGCTCCTACAAATCGAAGTACGCCTTCCCAAAATGCCTGAATAAAAACTTCGACTATAAATTCTATCAATGCCATTTAAAGCAATTTACAAACACCCCTTCAGGGGATGGGGGCTCACAATGCCGTTAACGCATGCTCACTTTCATGACCCGCCAATAAATTCTCAATCGCAGTATCGTATTTCTCTTTCCAATCCAACACAATTCCCCAGTTCATCCCATCCACTTCAACTGAGCCATTGGTAACAAAACCAAGTTCAGTATGAGGAAAACTGCCCAATACATTTCTCAGCAATGCTACTTTCTCCGGCTTCACACTCACTACCACCCTGCTTTGCCCTTCGCCAAACCAATAAGCATCTTTACGAATGGTTGCATCACCAGCTACCACATCAAAACCAAGATTGTTATTGAATGAGGATTCAAGTAAGGTTGTAAACAATCCACCTTCACTCACATCATGTGCGCTGGCAATGATCTTTTTACTGATGAGTTCTGCTATCTTTTGTTGTAATGTAAACTCTTCTTCCAACTCAAAATGAGGAATTGGGCTGAATTCAACTCCATGAATTTTATGCAGGTATTCACTGGAAGCAATATCATTTGTTGATTTGCCGACCAGGAAGATTACATCACCTTCAGCTTTAAAATCAAGCGTCATCTTATCATTGATGTTTTCCAATAATCCTACCATCCCGATGGTTGGTGTTGGATAAACCGGCCCATCAGGACTTTGATTGTAAAAACTCACATTACCACCCGTAACAGGTGTGTTGAATTTACGGCAAGCATCACCCATTCCTTTAATGGCATGTACAAATTGAAAATACACTTGCGGATCATAAGGATTACCAAAATTCAAACAGTTGGTAACCCCTAAAGGCTCACCACCACTGCACACAATATTGCGTGCCGCTTCACTCACAGCGATCATAGCTCCTTTGTAAGGATCTGCAAATACATAGCGACTGTTACAGTCCGTTGTTACAGCTAATCCTTTCCTTGTTCCTTTCACATGTACGACCTGTGCATCAGTAGGTGCATTGGTACTGGTGTTCCCTGTACCTACCATGCTATCGTATTGATGATAGACTACCCTTTTACTTGCAATGTTGGGAATCTGTATCAATTGCTCAGCTACAGCCTTCAAATTATCGGGAACGGGAATAGCATCTGCATTGAATGATTTTATTTTTTCAAAGTATGTTGGCTCAGCGTATTCTCTTGTGTATTGAGGAGCACCACCGCCCAGCACTAATTCATAAGCAGGTATTTCAGCTTCCAGTTCACCATGCATATAAAACTTCAACAACCCATCACCCGTTACTTCACCAATTTCAGAACAGGGCAGATCCCATTTTTCGAACACATCCAATACCAATTGTTCTTTTCCTTTTTCTACCACCATCAACATACGCTCCTGGCTTTCACTCAGCAACAACTCCCATGTCTTCATGTTTTGTTGACGGGTTGGCACTTTATCCAGGTCAATGCGCATACCTACTTCACCTTTTGCACTCATTTCGGCAGTAGAACAAATAATCCCTGCTGCACCCATATCCTGCATACCAACTACTGCACCTGTTTGAATCACTTCCAAACAGGCTTCCAATAATTTCTTTTCCTGGAATGGATCACCCACTTGCACCGCTGGTAATTCTTCCGCACTTTCGGCAGTAATATCAGCACTTGCAAAACTGGCACCGCCAATACCATCTTTACCTGTGGCACTTCCTACAAAAAATACAGGATTGCCAATACCGGCAGCAGTGGCACTCACTGTTTCACCTGCTTTTACAATACCCACACTCATAGCGTTTACAAGTGGGTTTGTATGATAACATTCTTCAAAATAGATTTCACCACCAACAGTTGGCACACCAAAACAGTTACCATAATGACCAATACCATGCACCACACCCCCCAGCAAATGTTGTGTTTTCGCCTCTTTCAAATTGCCAAAACGTAAAGAGTTGAGGGCCGCAATTGGTCTTGCTCCCATGGTAAAAATATCCCTGTGAATACCACCCACTCCTGTTGCCGCACCCTGGAAAGGTTCAATGGCACTGGGGTGATTATGACTTTCAATTTTGAATACCACTCCCAGGTCATCACCAATATCCATGAGCCCTGCATTTTCCTCGCCGGCTGCTACCAGCATGCGGCCACCATCACGGGGCAATGTTTTCAACCATTTAATAGAGTTTTTATAGCTGCAGTGTTCACTCCACATACCACTAAAGGCACAGAGTTCATTAAAGTTGGGAGTGCGACCTAGTTTTTGTTTGATGAGTTCAAATTCCTCTTCGGTTAACCGAAGTTGTTGGGCGGTTTTAACTGTTACTTCCATAATGTGTAAGAAAGCGCAAAAGTACAACCGTTGCAGGAATGGTTTGATGCTGTGGAAAGAATTATTTTATTTTGAAGCCATTACCATGACCTACTTTCTGTTTGCCATATACCTTTTATTGTTTTGCTGGCTCATTACACGTGTTCGTTTTTTAAAGAATTCAGGACTCAGCAATCAATGGTTGATCGGTTTGTTTGTACTGAAAGTAATGGCCGGCATGGCTTATGGTTTCTTTTATCAGCAAACACACAACTACCAGGTTGCATCAGACACCTGGCGCTTTTTTTATGATGCAAAAGTGGAAACACAACTATTGCTGAAAAACCCGTTGCGGTATTTTGGAAATTTTTTGGATAACCCGCATGATAAACAATACCGGCATCTTTTTTCGCCAGTGAATTCTTACTGGAAGGATTTGAAAGAATTGTACATGGTGAAATTGGTTTCTGTATTCAATCTGTTGAGCGGCTCCCGTTATTATGTAAATGTGATCTTCTTTTCGTTCATTACTTTTTTTGGCCCTGTTGCCTTTTTAAAGATCATGAATGATGTGTTTCCGGGGCGCATCCGCATTCTTGCTATCGGTACATTTTTGTTACCCTCATTTTTATTCTGGTCATCGGGCATTCATAAAGATGGATTTGTATTCATGTTGCTGGTACTTGCTGCTTATTATTTTTATTTTGGATGGAAAGAACAAAAGCTGAACTGGAAGAGGTACGCCTTAATTGCATTTATTGTACTGTTGATCTTCCCCGTACGTAATCATGTTGTTTTAGCAGCTATTCCTGGTTTTGCAGCATGGTGGCTGGCAGAAAAATTCTTTACTCAAAAGTGGATCTCTTATGCACTGGTAACCGTAATTGGTATTACCATTTTCTTTACCAGCAAATACGTTCATCCAAAATTAGATCTGCCCATTTCAATTGTATTACGGCAAAAGGATTTTAAAAAGCTGGGTGGCAATTCCATATTGCCTCAACGTCCATTAAAAGCAACCTTCCCGAGTTTTGTTGCCAATGCACCACAAGCTTTGAATCATACATTAGCCAGACCGTATTTAACAGAAATTGAATCCCCTTTTTATTTATTAAGTGCCTTAGAACTTGCGTTGCTTTGGCTTATTATTTTTATATGGTTCTTCAGGTTTACTGATAATCCATATAAACATTCGGTGGTTCTGTTCTTCTTTATGATCTCTATGGCTCTTCTCTTGCTAACCGGTTATATTGTTCCTCAACTCGGTGCCATTGTTCGCTACAGAAGCATCTTCCTTCCATTGTTGATGGTTCCTATTTTGGCAACCAGTAAATGGAATAATGACATATTAAAATAAATTTCATTTTTACAGATTCATTAAATTCGCACACTTTTCAAACGTTTGTTTTGAAAAATCAACAAAAACATTTGTTCGTGTTGATAAAATTAAATCGTTTTCTTAAAAATATTTCGATTTTTCAGGCTGTTTTACCGATTTTTGCGCTTTAAACAACTACACACATGCAGAGTTTACGTTTTAAAGCAATCGACAATCTTAGAGTTCAGCCTGATGCCCAAGCTGGTGTGGCTACCAAGATCACCGGCATTTTTGGTGAAAACGTATTCACACTAAAAACAGCCCGTGAATATTTAAGTGATGAGGCTTATAAAAGTCTTGTTGCTTCAGTAAAAGGTGGCAAGCGTATTGATCGCTCCATGGCCAACCAAATTTCCAGCGGCATTCGCCAGTGGGCAGAAGCCAAAGGAGTTACGCATTTCACACACTGGTTCCAGCCTCTTACCGGTACAACTGCTGAAAAACATGATTCCTTTTTTACTTTAAAAAGTGATGGTACCGCTATTGAAGAATTTGACGGTGCTGCTTTAATACAACAGGAGCCTGATGCCTCCTCTTTCCCCAGCGGTGGTTTGCGTGCAACATTTGAAGCACGTGGTTATACTGCATGGGATCCTTCCTCGCCTGCTTTTATATTGGAAACAGCCAGTGGTAAAACACTTTGTATTCCTACCATCTTTGTTTCTTACACCGGTGAGTTACTGGATTACAAAGGGCCGTTGCTTAAATCTCTGGAAGCACTGAATAAAAGTGCCGTTGATGTTTGTAATTACTTTGATAAAAATGTAACACGTGTTACTGCTACTCTTGGATGGGAGCAGGAATACTTTGTGGTGGATGAAGCATTGTTCAATGCACGTCCTGACCTGGTGTTGAGTGGCCGTACCGTGTTTGGTCATTCACCTGCAAAAGGTCAGCAGTTGGAAGATCATTATTTCGGTTCTATTCCTGAGCGTGTATATGCGTTCATGAGAGATTTTGAAACAGAATCATACAAACTCGGTATCCCTCTTCGTACACGTCATAATGAGGTAGCACCTGCACAGTTTGAGTGTGCTCCCATTTTTGAAGAAGTAAGTGTAGCTGTGGATCACAACTCATTGTTGATGGACATCATGGACCGTGTAGCACGCCGTCATAACCTGCGTGTACTGTTGCATGAAAAACCCTTTGCCGGTATCAACGGTAGTGGTAAGCACAACAACTGGAGTATGGCCACAGATACAGGTGTGAACCTGCTAGCTCCCGGCAAAACTCCAAAGACGAACCTGATGTTCCTTACATTCTTTGTGAATGTGATTCGTGCAGTGGATGTGTATGCTGATCTGCTGCGTGCTTCTATTGCCAGTGCCGGCAACGATCACCGTTTGGGCGCCAATGAAGCTCCTCCTGCTATCATCTCTGTTTTCGTTGGTAAATACCTGAATGAAGTGCTGGAAGCTGTTGAAAAGCGTGTAACAGATAAATTTGATGAACAGGATGAAGCCATCCTCAAATTAGATCTTCACAAGAGCATTCCTGAATTGCTTTTAGACAATACAGACCGCAACCGTACTTCGCCATTCGCCTTTACCGGGAACAAATTTGAGTTCCGTGCAGTAGGTTCCAGTGCCAACTGTGCCAACGCAATGACTGTATTGAATTCGATCATGGCTGAAACTCTGAACCAGTTCAAACAGGAAGTTGATGGTTTGATTGAAAAAGGCGATAAGAAAGAAATTGCTGTAATGCATGTATTGCAGCGTTACATCAGCGAAAGCAAGAAAGTATTGTTTGAAGGTGATGGTTACAGTGATGCATGGGCCGCTGAAGCAGAAAGACGTGGATTACCCAACGTAAAAACAACTCCTTTGGCTTTGGATGCTATGGTAACCAAAAAAGCAAAAGAGTTATTTGAAAGCACAGGCGTTTACAATCATGCTGAGCTGGAAGCACGTCATGAAATTGAATTGGAAAAGTACATTAAGAAAGTGCAGATCGAAGGCCGTATCATGGGTGAGCTTTGTACAAGTCATATCTTACCCGGCGCTATTAAGTACCAGAATATTCTCATCAACAATATCAAAGGTCTCAAAGAAATTGGTGTGGATCCTTCTGCTTATGCCAATCAAAAACAAATACTTGATAAGATCTCATTACATATCAATAAAGTAAGCGACCTGGTAGAGCAAATGATCGAAGCACGCAAGAAAGCCAATAACACAACAGGTACAAGAGCCATAGCAATTGCTTATTGCGATGAAGTAAAAGGCAAATACTTTGATGATATCCGATATCATGTTGATAAGCTGGAATTATTAGTTGATGATGCCAGCTGGTACCTGCCTAAATACAGAGAGTTATTGTTCTTAAGATAGTTTTTATTATAGCAAGCAATCGTACGAACCCCCGAATCTTCGGGGGTTTTCTGTTATTAAATCGTACAGTTAATTCTATGATAAGTTCCCTTTGCAGATTAAGCGTAAGTTATACAGAACTTACCATCAATCCTATATTTTATGATAAAGCGTTATTTATATGAATAAGGTTTGAATGCTATTTCAAGAACTAATTATTTCCTTAAATTATGTTTGTGTAATTTCAACAACTTCATCATCATACTTAAAACCAAAAAAGTGGCCAAACGAATATTTATAACTGCACTTGTTGCAGGTACTCTTGATATTATTGCTGCCTGTTTGCAGGCCTACATCTCAAGAGGAACTGCACCGGGCACTGTTCTTAAATATATTGCCAGTGGTGTATTAGGTAAAGATGCTTTTGCCGGTGGTGCGGGGATTATGTTACTTGGACTTCTGTTTCATTTTCTTATTGCAACAGCATGCACTATGGTTTTCTTTATAGTGTACAAACGAATGAAGATCCTTCATGGTAAGATATTACTCAACAGTATACTGATTGCAATTACAGCATGGACTGTTACTACACAGGTGATCATTCCGCTCAGCGAAATTCAAAAGCCACCATTTCAATTCAACAAAGCTTTGATTGCAATAGCCATATTGTTTGTGTGCATAGGTTTACCCATTGCCATTTCAGCCAATAATTATTTTTACAAATCGAAGCAAATGGCATAACTACTTTTAACAAGAATCCCGCCTCATCAGCGGGATTTTGTTTATTTCATTTTAAACCCTTCCAAAAACTTGGTGGTAAAATTGCCACTTCTGAAATTTTCATCTTTCATCAATTGCTGATGAAAAGGAATCGTTGTTTTTACTCCTTCAATTACATATTCACTTAAAGCTCTGCTCATGGTATTAATGGCTTCCTCACGAGTACGTGCCACAGCAATGATCTTGGCGATCATGGAATCATAATAAGGAGGAATTATATAACCGGAATACACATGACTGTCAATTCGGATGCCATGACCACCGGGTGTATGCATAGTTGTAATCTTACCGGGTGATGGGCGAAAATCATTATAAGGATCTTCAGCATTGATGCGGCATTCAATGGCATGCATGGTTGGCTCATAATCCAAACCGCTGATCTTTTCTCCCGCTGCAATCAATATCTGTTCTTTGATGAGATCAAAATTGGTTACTTCCTCGGTTACGCAATGTTCTACCTGTATACGGGTATTCATCTCCATAAAATAGAAGTTACGATGCTTATCAACCAGGAACTCGATCGTACCCACACTTTCATAACCAATGGCACCTGCAGCCTTTTTAGCAGCTTCTCCCATGGCTTTACGTAACTCCGGAGTCATGAAAGGTGATGGTGATTCTTCTACTAACTTTTGATGACGTCGTTGAATCGAACAATCTCTTTCACTTAAATGACAAACTGTTCCATAACTGTCGCCTGCCACTTGTATCTCAATATGGCGTGGTTCTTCCACAAATTTTTCCATGTATACACCGTCATTCTTAAAGGCAGCTGCCGCTTCGGTTTTCGCCATATTATAGTTGCGCTCCAGTTCATCTTCTGTCCATACCACACGCATACCTTTACCACCACCGCCGGCGGTAGCTTTTAAAATTACCGGATACCCAATTTCCTTAGCCAAACGTTTCGCTTCATCCACACTTTCCAGCAAACCTTCACCACCCGGAACCACAGGTACACCCGCTTTGATCATAGTTTCCTTGGCAGTGATCTTATCACCCATAGAGCGTATTTGATCGGGAGTAGGACCAATGAACTTGATACCATTCTGTCCGCATATTTCTGCAAAACGTGCATTCTCAGCTAAAAATCCATAGCCAGGATGAATTGCATCAGCATTCGTAATTTCTGCTGCGGCAATAATATTGGGAACATTCAGGTAAGAATCAGCACCTGCAGGCTTACCAATACAAACAGCTTCATCAGCAAACTTTACATGAAGACTTTCTTTATCAGCCGTTGAGTAAACTGCTACTGTACGTATGCCCATTTCACGGCAGGTGCGGATGATACGCAGTGCAATTTCACCCCTGTTGGCAATTAATATCTTTTTAAACATAGATTCAATTTGAAAATTTGAAAATTGATGAATTTGAAAATAATTGACTGCCCGAAAATTTGAAAATGCTTATTTCACTTTCAAATTTTCAAATTCTTGAATTTTCAAATTAACTAGGATCAACAAGGAACAATGGTTGATCATATTCCACGGGACTGTGATCATCCACCAACACTTTCACCACCTTTCCTTTTACTTCACTTTCAATTTCATTGAACAGCTTCATAGCTTCTACAATACAAACCACTTTGCCGGGTGCTACTTCATCACCCACCTCAACAAATGGCGGTTTATCCGGCGATGATTTACGATAGAAAGTTCCGATCATGGGACTTTTAATGGTTATGTATTTACTATCATCATTTTTTGGCGCAGCCTGGACGGCAGGAGCTGCTGGAGCAGCAGCAGGTAATGCTGCCGGAGCCGGGGCAGACTGTACGGGTGCGGGAGCATATCCGGCACTGATAACAGTTTGCTGTACTATTTCATCTTTTTGTTTGATCGTTATTTTAAAATCTTTTTCTTCAATACTTACTTCACTGAGATTGCTTTTGTTGACCATTTTGATCAGCTCCTGAATTTGTTTCAAATCCATAAACGTAAGTTTAATTTGGTGAGAATTTTTGAGTGGCGGCTAAGGTAAGAAACAAAGCGGATTTCCATCATTTTTGGTCATTTTTCGTAAAAAATAGCCCCGAAAGCATAAAAAAAGGGCTGATTTTTAAAAAAATCAGCCCTTAAGCTTTTATTAAAATTCTACGGAAATTACTCTTTAACCCTTTCCACATAATCACCCGTTTTGGTGTTGATGCGGATTAGTTCGCCCTCGTTTACAAACAAGGGAACCATTACAGTAGCACCGGTTTCAACAGTAGCCGGCTTTAATGTACGGGTAGCTGTATCACCTCTTACACCGGGTTCGCTGTAGGTTACTTTCACCACAATCTTATCGGGCAATTCGATACTCATGGGTTGCTCTGTTTCGGTATTGATGAGAGCACTTACAGCATCGCCTTCTTTCAAAAACTGGGGAGCATCAATCACCGCCTCCTGTACAGCAATTTGTTCAAACGTCTCTGTATTCATGAAATTATACCCGGTATCATCTTTGTATAAAAACTGGAAATCATGGCGCTCCACACGAACAGGATAAATGGTTTCACCACTGTTCCAGGTAACTTCAATAGAACGGTTGTTATCAACTCCTTTCAATTTTGCCCATACTTTGGCGGCCGCACGGGCCGTTTTGTTTTCACCAAATTCCACCACTTTGTAAAGACTGCCGTCCTGTTTAATGATCATGCCACGGCTTATGTCTGACGTATTTGCCATAAATGCTTTTTTTGAGGGGGCAAAGGTAAGGGATAGGTAAGTACGAAATATGAATTTTGAAGCAGGATTTTATCCAATCTTAATAACTTGCAGCCATGAAGCATTTCATTCTCCTGTTTGCTTTTTTTTGCCTGGCTACCCATGTAAAAGCTATTTCAAACGACTCTATCCCTGCACACCTCAAAGGTTTAAAGATTCCTGATTTTAAACTGTTGCTGGTGGATAGTGCTACCAATTTTTATACAGAAAATCTTGACCCCAAAAAGAACACCCTCATCATGATGTTTAGCCCGGATTGTGACCATTGCCAGCACCAAACGGAAGATATTATTAAACACATAGATGTATTTAAGAACACACAAATTGTTATGAACACCGTACTCCCTTTTGAACAGATGAAGGAGTTCTACGATAAATATCAGTTGCAGCGCTATAAAAACATTATTGTAGGTCGTGATGTCTTATTTTTTTTCTCGCCTTATTACAGGGCCCAGTTTACTCCCTACCTTGCTTTGTATACAAAGAATGGTGAATTGCTGTATACAAACGATGGTCAGGTAAAGATTGAAACCCTCATTGCCCAACTGCCGAAATAAGTGTTGCCGAATTTAATAACCCCTTTTTTAGTACGAATTACCCGTTGGCGGTAAGCCCCGCTCCCATTACCTTTGCGCTTCGTCAGCCATAGCTTTAGCGACGGATGACACAAATCAACACTATTTTAAATCATAAATTGTTTCTCTAATGAAAGTTACTGTTGTAGGTGCCGGTGCCGTGGGTGCAACCTGTGCCGATAATATTGCCCGTAAGGAATTGTGTTCTGAACTGGTATTGCTGGATATTAAAGAAGGTATTGCCGAAGGTAAAGCACAGGATATGATGCAAACGGCTACACTTCTTGGATTTGATACAAAAATTGTGGGCAGCACCAATGATTATACAAAAACAGCCAACAGTGATGTAGTGGTGATCACTTCCGGCTTACCACGTAAACCGGGTATGACACGTGAAGAATTGATTGGTGTGAATGCAGGCATTGTAAAAGGTGTTTGTGAAAACATTTTGAAACATTCTCCTAACGCCATCATCATCGTTATCAGTAATCCAATGGATACGATGACCTACCTGGCATTGCAATCAACAGGATTGCCTAAGAACCGAATCATTGGTATGGGCGGCACCTTGGACAGCAGCCGATTTAAATATCAACTTTCACAACATCTTGGTTGCTCTCCTTCTGATCTGAATGCAGTGGTGGTGGGTGGTCATGGTGATACCACGATGATTCCTTTGATTCGTTTAGCTACCTGGAACAGTGTACCTGTAACCCACTTTTTAAGCAAAGAGCAACAAGAGAAAATCATAAAAGATACAATGGTGGGTGGCGCAACGCTTACTGCCTTGATTGGCACCAGTGCATGGTATGCTCCCGGTGCTGCCGGTGCTGCACTGGTTGAAAGCATTCTTCGTGATGAAAAGAAACTCTTCACGTGTTGTGTGGCTTTAGATGGTGAGTACGGACAAAAAGATATTTGTTTGGGTGTACCGGTAACCATTGGCCGTAACGGTTGGGAGAAAATTGTTGATTTTGGTTTGAATGCTGATGAACAGGCATTATTCAACAAGAGTGCAGATGCAGTAAGAAGTATGAATGATGTACTGAAAACGCTCTAACATCTTCTTTAAAAAATAAGTAAGCCGCTGTAAGACTACAGCGGCTTTTTTATACCACATTTTTAAGAAAACTATTGTTTGATCAATCTTGCCTGTAGTTTAGAGCCGTCTTCAGCTGTGATCATCAACGTATATGCACCGGCCGGTAAATGATCCGCATTTACGTGTAATTGATTGGCTCCTGCCATCAGCTTTACTGAGTAGTTCACCATCACCCTGCCCATCATATCCACCATCCAAACTGTTGCATCCACGGTTTTCTTAACACGAACGGATACGTTCAAATCATTGGCAGTTGGATTGGGCCAAAGTTTGATGCCTGTTGTTCCATCAGGAAATACATCAAACACACCAGTAGGGAAATCATTGTCACTCAATGTCCATCTTGAAAAAGAATTAATCCCTGATTGTTGTACAAAATTGGCAGCTGCATCTCTTGATGAATAACCAGCCTGTGTCCAGTTTACATTATCATTACTTCTCCATAAACCCAGCCATGCTTCTGTACGTCCGTTCAGTTCTGCATCAAAATAATTCATGCGGAGTGTAGCATTCAACCCGGTGTTGTTTGAGGGTATAATATCATAATAACGATGGATGGATGGTTTGCCTGCAATTACATTGGTTTGAGCCACATGCCCACGACGTATCGTTGTTGACCCAAGGTTTTGTGCTGAGGTAATGACAGCCCCTAAATTGCCGGGATTTGCAGATGAAGGTGCATTTAAGTTCGTAATGATTTGAACATAGCCACCAGTTATACCTGTGATGCGTGATGTTTCAGTTTCACCAACTAATAACGCTGTTGCATCCAGCTCAATATTATTGTTATTAAGATTGATAAGGCCGCTTGTAAAATTGATTTGCGAACCAATAAGAATTGTACGTTGTAATTGTAATTGTGCTGCACCTGTTTTTGCCATTTGCAATAAATGAATGCGTGTTGCCTGCGAACCGCTGATGCTGTTATTTGCGGCACCTGTAAAACGTACTGTTCCTGTTGTTTGATTAAAGTCTCCATTGTTCACCAGGTCAATATCCTGGAGTGTAAGCACCGCATCACCAGTAAGCTTTAATTGAGCTCCATTGGTTACTACTAATTGTGCATGTAATGCAAAGGGGAATGTGATTGCAAAAAGAAGCAGTTGGAAGCAGCGTTTCATGTGATCATGTTTAGGTGAATAAGTATGAAAGCGTCATCAAATCTAAATAATAACGACAGGCTAAGGTATTACCCGTTTGTGGTAGCGGGGTTACCCGCTTAGCAATCGGCATGAAAAGATTAGTAAACGGCAAATATTTACCGGAGTGTCCTGGCCCAGGTTTGTGCCACGGCTGCCATTTGCTGAACATCCTGCTGCTCCATGCACCTGAAATGACCTTTAGGGCATTTGTCATACCCTATTTTTGAACAGGGGCGGCAACCGAGTTTTTGTACTTCGTACTTTGTATTTTGTACTTGTGCATGGCCATAATAAGGCGTCATGCCAAACGCAGGAACGGTGTTTCCCCAAACACTGATCACAGGTTTTTTAAATGCCGCAGCTATATGCATCAGACCCGTATCATGTGTAATGATGAGTTTTGCTTTTCGCACCAGGTCAGCACTTTCATTGATGGAGAATTTACCACAGGCATTATATACTTTGATGGGATCAACAGTGGCCGCCTGTTCACCCAAAGCAACATCTTCAGGCCCACCCAATAAAACTATGGGATGATCCAAAGCTGTACAAAGTTCCTGAAGTTTATGTAACGGCAATTGCTTGGTAGTATGTGCAGCTCCTATTACAATTGCAATGTATCCCAGGTGATGTGAATGCGGCAGATCATCCTGTTTGATTTCTTCCTCTTTTGGAATAAAATAATCAAGACCTTTCCCATCGTTCTTTACTCCAAATGACTTTACCGTTTCCAGGTAGCGGTCAACAATATGTACATGAGGCAGGCGGTTGATCTTTAAATTGGTAAGCAACCATTTTTCAATATTGAGTTTATTGAAAGAAAATGATTTGACCTTTAATGTCTTTTTTACTTTTAATGAACGAAGGTTGTGATGCAGATCAATAATGTAATCAAAATTCTCTTCTTTGAGTTCATGCATCAGCAAATCCCAATCATTATTGAAATAATGAAATTTATCAACGTATGGATTGGAAGCAATGACTTTATGAAAACTGAACTTGGTGAGATAATGCACTTCAGCCCCGGGAACCTGTTGTTTCAAACAACGAATAACGGGTGTAGTGAGAACAATATCACCAATAGAGCTGAAACGAATGATGAGAAATTTCATGCAACTTGGTTCATGGATCATAGTTCATGGTTTGCTGCTACGAACTATCAACTATATACTATTAACTTTTCTTCATGGCAACATCTCCTCTCCTTCTACATAATTCAAATCTTTATGAAAGGTTTCCTGAGTAAAGTAAGCAGCAACCAGTGTAATGGTCATCACCACAACCCCTGTAACAATACCACTTTTGGTTAATCCCCAACCCCAACTTTTTTGAAACAGGCCTAAGAACATCATATTGATCAATGGCAAAGCGCCACGCACCATATTAGGAATGGTAGTAGCGGCTGTTGCTCGCAAGTTGGTGCCAAACTGCTCTGCACCCATGGTTACAAAAATGGCCCAAAAGCCTGTACTGAAACCAAGCCATGCACAAATGGTGTACATAGCAACATCACTGTTGTTAACAGGTGAGAAAAACAGGAACAACCCTACAATGGTAAAAGCATAAAATAAGTACAATGCCTTTTTCCTGCTTTTGAAATATTGACTCACCAGGCCTACTAATATATCACCGGTTGCAATAGCAGCATATGCAAACATGATGGCACGGCCGCTGTCAATTGTTGTACTTCCGTAAAATTCACCGGCAAAACGGTTACTTAAATTTACCAGGATGCCTATTACATACCAGGTTGGCAAACCAATTAAAATAGCAAGCATGTACTTTCTGAAACGGGTAGCGTTATTAAAGAACATAAGAACATTACCACGGCTTACACCTGTTTCTTTTACCTGTTTGAACATACCACTCTCAGCAACGCTCACACGAAGCAGTAACAAAGCAATGCCCAATCCACCTCCTATTTTATAGCACAAACGCCAGTCCTGTGTATATTGAAATGTAAAATAAGCGAACACAGCACCAAACAAACCAATGCCTGCCACCAATGAAGTACCAATACCTCTTTTATTTTTCGGCAACAATTCACTCACCAATGTAATACCAGCACCCAGTTCACCTGCCAAACCCAAACCGGCTACAAAACGTGCATAAGCATAATGTTCAACTGTTTGCACATAGCCTGTGATAAAATTGGCAACGCTGTATAAAAGAATAGAACCAAACAGAACACTGAGTCTTCCTTTTTTATCACCCAGAGTACCCCAGAGAATACCACCGATCAATAAGCCCACCATCTGCCAGTTGATGATCTTGGTACTGGCGGCAATCATGCCTGCCGTATCAGCTTTATCAATACCAATACCAACCAGGCTTGGTTCACGAACAATGGTGAACAACAACAGATCATAAATGTCAACAAAGTAACCCAGTGCTGCTACAATAACAGCCAGTGAAAAAATGGAATGTTCTTTTTGAACCGTCATAAGCAAGTTTTCAATTAATGTACTTTGGGTGCATCTGCCTTCCGCTTGCTGAAGAAAAATTTCCAAAGCACAGGTGCTGATGTTACAGCAATGATGATGATAACAATGAGTTCCAGTTTATCCTTCAGTTCTATACCAAACTGGTTCTTCACCCATATCTGTAAAAAATGCCCGGCAAAAATCATACTCACTACCCATGCTACAGAGCCAATAACATTAAAAAACACGAATTTTTTTCGGTCCATTTCTACTATACCGGCTACAATAGGAGCAAAAGTTCTTACTATGGGAAGAAAACGTGCCATTACAATAGCACCACCACCATGCTTTTCATAGAAATCATGCGCTTCGTGTAAATAACGTTTTTTAAACAAGAGATTATCTTTCCAATGGTACATGGCAGGGCCTACTTTTTTACCCGTCCAGTAACCAACGAGGTTGCCGAGTATACCTGCAAATGAAAGTAAGGCACAAAGCACGAGCAATTCAATCCACTCGTTATGAAAATTACCCAGCCCAATCAACTTCAAAAATTCATTCGCTAAGTTAGCACTGTAGATTCCTGCAACAAACAATAAACTGTCTCCCGGAAAAAAGAATCCCACAAATAGCCCTGTCTCTGCAAATATGATAAATAGTAACAACCATAAACCACCGTAATGAATATAAAACATGGGGTTCACTAAATCCTTCCATGTAAACTTCTTTTTGATAGTGATGGTAGCACCTTCTTTCATTTCATTTTTTGAAATAGTAGTCGCAGGATATTCTTTGGCGCTGAAAACAGCAGAGTCAGCAGTGGGTACATCAATAAGCACAGAGCCGTCTTTTGATGTTCGATAATCTTTGCCATCCATCTTAAAATTATCTACCGGTGCCTCATATTGATTCAGTACAAATACTTTTACCTGTTGGGCACCGGCATTAAATATCAAAAAAATACTTATCAACAAAAACAACAAACGTTGTAACATAATGATTCCTTGTCTCAAATGAATTTATCAGTTTAATGTGAATGATCATGGCTTAATTCGCCTTCCCATTTGCTCACTGCCGTTGTTGCCAGTGCATTGCCAATAACATTGGTCATACTGCGGAACATATCACAGAAATGATCAATGGGCAAGATGAGTGCCACACCTTCCGGTGGGATATCAAACATGGCACATGTAGCAAGAATAACTACTAACGAAGCTCTTGGTACTCCTGCAATTCCTTTACTGGTAAGCATTAAAACAAGCAACATGGTTAGCTGTGTTCCTATATCCAATTGTATTCCGTATGCTTGTGAAATAGCAATAGCAGCAAAGGTCATATACATCATACTGCCATCGAGATTAAATGAATAGCCTAAAGGTAAAATGAATGAAACAATTTTATCCTTACAGCCAAATCGTTCCAACTCCTCTGTAAGTTTAGGAAATACTGCTTCGCTGCTGGTGGTACTAAATGCAATGACCAATGGCGATGTGATACGCTTGATAAGAGCACCCAAACGTTTACCTAAAATAATATAACCCACGGTTAATAATACGATCCACAAAACTGCTATACCTCCGAGGAATGAGAAGAAATACTGGCCGTAAAAGAGGAATATCTTAAATCCATTAACAGCAATCACAGCAGCAATAGCGCCAAATACACCAACAGGTGCAAACTTCATTACATAACCTACCATGTGCAGTATGATGTGAGAAGCAATGTCTAATGCTTTGATCAATGGCTTTGCATAATCACCCATAGATGCTGTGGCAACTCCAAAGAAAATAGAGAATACTACAATCTGTAAAATTTCGTTGGAGGCCATTGCTTCCAGCAAACTTTTTGGAAATACATGCTCCACAAAATTCTGAATACTGAAAGACTGTGTTTTGCCGGCAATATCCTTAACTCCTTCGGCTGTTGCTCCACTAAGATCAAAGCCTACACCAGGTTTAGTCAGATTCACCAATACTAATCCTATAAGTAAACTCACCAATGATGCAGAAACAAACCAAAGCATGGCTTTTCCCCCTACCCGGCCTACAGTTTTCAAATCTCCCAACTTAGCAATACCTACCACGAGTGTAGAAAAAACAAGTGGTGCAATGATCATTTGTACCAAACGAAGGAAAATAGTGGTGAGCAGTTTAAGATTTTTTGCGATCGAATCCTTGCTGCCTGCATCAACATTATAAAAAATAAAAGCACCTACTACTGCGCCTAAGATCATTGCAATAAGGATGTACCATGTTAACTTATTTCCCTTACCCATAACGGTTGGTTGAATGTGCCGCAATATACGGCTTTCGGGTTTTGGACGCACAGGAGAGTCCGTTAATAAATCTTTTGATGATCGTATGCAATAAATCTCTATTTTGCCCTACTTAAATTTTATAACCACAACCAAATTGTATGAGTTTATTTGCTAAAAAGCCTTTGGAGCAAATCCTTGCACAAGCTGAGCAGGGTGAATCGGGGCTAAAACGCACATTGGGTGCGGCCAACCTTGTTGCCCTGGGTATCGGAGCTATTATTGGTGCGGGATTGTTTGTGAGAACAGCCGCTGCTGCCGGCCAGGCGGCGGGTCCGGGTGTTACCCTTTCATTTATTGTTGCTGCCATCGGCTGTGCCTTTGCCGGTTTATGTTATGCCGAATTTGCTGCCATGATCCCCATTGCCGGTAGTGCCTATGCTTACAGCTATACTACCATGGGTGAATTGATAGCATGGATCATTGGCTGGGCATTAATCATGGAATATGCCTTGGGTGCTGCTACCGTTTCAATTGCATGGAGTGAATATTTAAACAAGCTATTAGGAGGGGCTATTCCGTATGAATGGTGCCACTCACCGTTTGAAAGCTTTACTGACAGTGCAGGGGTACATCACAGCGGTATTATGAATGCACCGGCTCTCATCATTCTTTTACTGCTTACGTTGTTATTGATTAAAGGAACACAGGAAAGTGCCATTGTAAACATGATCATCGTGTTTATTAAAGTGGCAATTGTGTTATTGTTCATTGCCATTGGATGGCAGTTTATTAACCCTGAAAATCATACGCCTTATTTGATTCCTGCCGATACGGCTCCTGTTACAGATAGTGCCGGAAAAGTAATTGCGGATTACAGCGGATGGAACAAACATGGGCTCGGCGGTGTACTGGGTGGAGCTGCTATTGTATTCTTCGCCTTTATTGGTTTTGATGCAGTAAGTACAGCAGCACAGGAAGCAAAAAATCCCAGTCGTGATATGCCGATTGGTATTTTAGGTTCATTAGTGGTTTGTACCATTCTTTATATTTTATTCGGGCATGTATTAACAGGCGTGGCTAACTGGAAAGAATTTGTAGATCCTGAAAAAGGTCGTGAAGCTTCCGTAGCTTATGCTATTTCAACATACATGACGGGTTACGGATGGCTGGCCAAAGGTGTAACCATTGCGATTCTTGCCGGTTTCTCTTCTGTAATATTGGTGATGTTAATGGGACAAAGCCGTATTTTCTATACCATGAGTAATGATGGTTTGATTCCTAAAGCATTTGGTGAATTACATCCCAAATTCAAAACTCCTTACAAAGCCAACTGGATATTATTTGTGTTTGTAGGTTTATTTGCGGCGTTTGTGCCGGGTCATGTAGCAGGTGATTTAACCTCCTTCGGAACTTTGTTTGCGTTTGTACTGGTAAGTGCCGGTGTTTGGATATTAAGAGTGAAGTCACCCAACATTAAACGTCCGTTCAAAACTCCTATCTATCCCGTAGTATCAGCATTAGGTGTTATCATTTGCACAGCTATGATTGTGGGTCTTGATTCTCAAACATTGAAAGTGGCTTTTGCCTGGATGGCAGTAGGATTGGTTGTTTACTTTGTATATAGCCGCCATCACAGCAAGTTGAGAAATCCAGCCGATATTCTACCTCGTGCATCCGATTTTGAAAAACATTGATCTTCGTAATTTTTGATAGCAAAAGTCCCGCAGGTGCGGGACTTTTTTTGTTTTATAGCACTTCCCTAAATTTGCGGCCACAACCTCACCCTTATTCCCTCTCCAATGGAGAAGGAGGCCGGGCTAAGTTTCATCGCTTAACTGCTGCACTAACGTATTATTTGTCTAATAAAATTCAACAGTACAAGAGTGCGACGCCACAGCAGATGAAAGGAGTTGTAAAAGCTGATAACAAAAAACCTGTCTGCCAATAAGCAGGCTACAAATCATAAACATTTTAAATGGGACGGATTTTTGAAGTAAGAAAGAGTACCATGTTTGCCCGTTGGGATCGCATGGCCAAACAGTTTACTCGTATCGGCAAAGAAATCATTATTGCTGTAAAGGCAGGTGGACCTGACCCAAGCACCAATGCTGCATTGCGTCGTTGTTTTCAAAACGCAAGAAGTGTGGGCATGCCTAAAGACCGTGTGGAAGCCGCTATTAAAAGAGCACAGGGTAAAGAATTAGTGAACTATGATGAAATTTTGTATGAAGGTTATGCACCGCATGGTGTGGCTTTATTGGTAGAAACCGCAACCGATAATCATGTACGCACAGTGGCCAATGTAAAAAGTCATTTCAATAAAGGAGGTGGTGCATTGGGCAACAGTGGTTCTGTGGCCTTTCAATTTAAGAAGATGGGTGTGTTTAAACTAAAACCCGAAGGTTTAAATGCCGAGGAAATGGAACTGGAGTTGATTGATTACGGTTTGGAAGAACTGGGCGAAAGCACCGGTGAAAATGGGGAAGAGATTTTAGTTGTTCGTTGTGCTTTTGCTGATTTTGGCAATATGCAAAAAGCATTGGAAGAAAAAGGCATCACCCCCATTAGTGCAGAGCTGGAGTGGATTCCTACCACCACTGTTCCTGTAACGGATGCGCAGGCTGAAGATGTAAGTAAGTTAATTGAGCGATTGGAGCAGGATGATGATGTGCAGAAAGTGTTCCATAATATGGGATAAGACATGTAAAGAATATAAATTAAAAACGGGTTGAGATTTTCAACCCGTTTTTAATTACACGGCCTTATGGCCTGCATCATAACTCTTGATTTTTCTGCTACCTGTTTCCCCGGCTCATTCCGGTATTGCGTGTTTATTTGCTGTATTCGTTGCTGCGCCTGTTTTTGAGATGCTAACGCATTTTGCAAACAGCTTATCTTTTCCTGGGTACTTTGACTGGGATTTTCTGCCTGTCGCTGTTCTGCACGGCATAATTTCAATTCCGTTTCATAGATGAGCATTTGAATAGCATCATCATAATTCATCAAATTTGCCTGTGCCTGTTGTGTACGTACATTCTGCATGGAATTACCTCTTCTTGCCTGTTGCATGTTTTGTTCCTGCCTGTTCAATGATTGCTTATGATAATTTAAAAATGTGGCTTTTTTACTTTGACAACCTGGATATTGCTCAGTCTTTCCTTCTTCTCTTGCAATTTTTTCCCGTTCACGCTGAATGCTTTGCCGCATCTTCTGCTCCTGTTCATCTTCAAATACTTTAAATGGTGACGGATCAAAACATACATTCACTTCTTCCAGCGAAAGTATTTTTGAATCAATACCTGTACCAACCATTTGCATAATAATGAATAATCCTTTATCAGAATACTGGTACCCAACAGCCATGCTACCCAGGAATTTTTTGGGCTGCATCAATACTTCATCCGGTAATTGTTTACCAAACAGGTACCATTCAGTGGGTTTACCATCAACCTTATACAACTGTGCTTTTATTTTTCCATCGCAATAATCTCTGCGTTCGGTTTTTTTACGCAATGGTGCATTGCCTCCTGTACTGATAAACTCATATTGGTACGTAGCACTGTTTGATGTTTGTACCCAATGTTCAATTTCGTTTTTCTTTTTGTTGTTACGATAATTGTACACATTTCCTTTTAAACCTATTACACTAAAAATAAAGTTTGGATCTTCCTGTTTAATATCACAGGTTGCATCGGTCCCGGGTTTCAGTGGTGTATATCCTATAATGCCTGTTCTTGTATCGAGATAAACACAGGTAACCCCGGTGCCTCTCCCTGTTACCGATTTTACTTTCATGAGTTTATCGAAACAAATTTTTTTACCGGTTGGTGTAATAGTTGCTGCATCTGTGCGTCCTTCCAAAACATCAGCCCGTATAACCGAACGCAAATAAGCAGCATGCGGGCCGCTGCCAAATGTTGTATCACGGCGTGGAGGTTGTGCATATACACTTACCATACACAAAAGCAAACAGACAGAACAGGTTAATTTCATTTGATTTTTTATTGATAATAAGTGAGTGCTTATTCAAACAGGCTTTTAACAGCATGCAATAGCTTTTAAATTATACCGGAGGAATAACTAATATCGAATAATAATCAATCCATCAGCTCCTGATTGTCCGTTTCCAAAATTAGCTCCGTTTAGATAATAACCACCGGGGCCACCACCGCCTGGCTGTCTTGATATACCTACAGATTTGCTTCTTACAACTGCACCTGCTGTAAGATTATACAAATACAAAGAACCGATACCTCCTGTATTTACACTATTGGCGCCATTACCACCATCAGAACCTTTTATGTATTGCATATAAGTTGTAGCACCTGATTGAAAAAAACTAATTTCGCTCGCCTTACCCGGTTCTCCCCATATGCCAAACCAGTTTCTGAATGTTCCCGATGATGATGCAAAACCTCCACCATTGGATGTACCAACTATTAATGTACCGGCATTGTAAGATGCACCGGCACCACCTGATGCAGATAATGTCGAAGAGGGGCCTGTAATGGTAGTTGACTGCCCTGATGTTGCCGCTTCGTGTGCGCCAGAACCACCATCACCAATAGTAAAATTCACAACATAGCCCGGGCTTACAGTAAATACACCACAAACATATCCTCCACCGCCACCACCTGCATATGCATTACCTCCGCCGCCGGCGCCCCACGCTTCCACCATAATTTTTGTAACGCCTGCGGGCACTGTCCAGTTTCCTGCACCTACTGCAGCAAACCTGGCAATATTTTTAAATTCAACGATATCACCCCAACTCATTGTACCATCACCATTACTCATTAGTGTTTGCCCGCTTGTACCGGCATTATTATTAATACGTATTGCTCCTGTTGTATTAATATCACCTGCTACATCTAATGGATATTGAGGATCCAGATTTTTTACACCCACAAAACCATTACCCCGAATAGTAGCTCCGGGTGTACTATCTGACCTTATATCTAAATACTGGTCTCTATAAAAATTTGAATAGGAATAACCCTCAAGATTAATACCACGATTACTGGTAAGATTTCTAAAATGAATAGTGCCTGCATAGAGTGCCGGAGAATCCACCAGTTTTAAACCGGGCGCCTGGTCTGATCGTAAATTGATCTGTAATTTTCCGGTTGGGGTTGGTGTTCCAATACCTACATTTTGCGCTAAGGTTGATATATGAATACAAAGAAAAGCAACAGCCGCTGTAATAAACTTTTTCATGTTAATTCGTTTTAGTAAAAATGAAAAAAGTTACAATGCGGGTCAATTACACAATTGGGTAAATGTAGAGTCAATCGATTTTTACGATCTTATGTTTTAATGCCATGGCCACTGCTTCTGTACCACAGCTAACATGCAGTTTGTGATAGATATTTTGCAGATGCTTTTTTACAGTATCAATAGAAATACCGCTTTTATCTGCGATCATTTTATACGAATTACCTTTTACCAATAATTCAAGGATCTCTTTTTCACGTGCAGAGAGGTGAAAATCCTCTCCTGCTTTATTATTGGTTCTGAAATATTGAAATACTTTCTGTGCAACAAAAGGACTCATAGCCGCACCACCTTCCATGAGATCCTGCAACGACTGAATGAATTTTACAGGTGGTGTGTTCTTTAGTAAGTAACCATCTGCACCGGCGCATATAGAATCAAATATCCGGTTATCGTCATCAAACACCGTATGCATCACTACTTTTACTTCAGGATGATGTTGTTTGATCTTTTTTACGCCTTCAATTCCACCAATACCGGGCATGTCAATATCCATGATCACCAGTTGCGGTTTACAAGCTTTCATATCTACAACCACATTATCACAATCAGCAAAGGAGCCGGTTATTTCATAACCAGCCGCTTCGTTCAATAATAATTCCATTGATTGACGCAGTCTTGTATTGTCTTCATATATCACCAAAGGACATAACATTTTCAACGAAAATAGAGTTATGGTTTCAATTAATCCATTACACAATCAGGTAATAGGTATTTCCAATAATATTTCTGTTCCTTTTCCCTTTGTTGATTGAATACGAAAGTTGCCCTTCATCTCCTGTGCTCTTTTTTGCATATTATGCAAACCGTTACCTGTACTTTTGGCCGAAGTGTCAAACCCTTTGCCATCATCTTTAATAGAAAGTTGTAACCGCTGATGGGAACTGCTTACTTCGATCACTGCTTTTTTTGCCTGTGAATATTTCACAAGGTTATTAACCGCCTCTTTAAAGATGAGATAAAAGTTCCGGCGTTTTTCCATCGATAAACTCAAGACCTCAGCTTCATCACTAAAATTCAACTCATAGCTGATGTTCTTACCATCCAGCATATCAGCCGCATAACGTTTCATACGAATGAACAAATTTTTAAGCTCATCATACTTAGGATTGATGTTCCAGACAATATCGCTGATGCTTTCACTGATGCGTTGAATATCTTCGCCTGCTTTATCCAGGTATTCTGTTGATTTTTGTTCATTATGGATATTACGTTTGGCCAGCTCTGTAAGAATTCCAATATTACTGAGCGATGCCCCAATATCATCATGCAGATTTTCACTGATATTGTTACGCATGGCTAATAATGAATTTTGCTGCTCCAGTTTTTTGTTAAGCTGATAGCGGTTAAAAAACAGGTACCCGAGTAACAGGAGCAACACCAGCCCGCCAATCAGGAAATTTCTGAACGTTTTTTCATTGCTGATTTGCCGGGATTGCAGTTGCTTTTCTTTTTCGGCCAGCTGTAACCGTTGCTCATTATTTTTAGTTAGTAATTGCTGACGTTCCAATTCATCTGCCTGCCGTTGTAACTGCTGACCCTGTAATTCCTTTGACTTGGAAAGCAAATCAATTTCATTTTGCTTTTGCAGGGCTTCCAGCTGATTGCCGGCAATAATGGCTTTTTGTTTTTCTATTTCCAATTGCTTGATACGTTGCAATGTGTTGAGACGGTTGATCTCAAAATCTTTTTTCTCGGTTTCAAATTGCGTTTGCAGTGCCGCAATTTTTGTATTGGTCTCAATACTGGTTAAACTATCCCTGTACAAAATATGTTTACGATAATAATCATAAGCCAGGAATGCATCTTTACGAACACGGTAAAATTCTGAAAGATAGAAGTACACATTTCGCAACACTACCTTATTGTTCAATTCCTTTGCCAGTGCTTCTGATTGTTTGAAATAAGCAACTGCACCTGCTGAATCTTTTAAAATATTACTGTAAAAAGCCGCTGCTATGTAACGATTGGCCTGTACATTACGGTCAACAGTTTCATAAATAGCAATCGCTTTTTTTTCATAATTCAATGCCTCTTCAAATTTTTTCTGCCTGTTCATTAACAACGACATACTTACATAAGAATGTGCCATGCGTGAAGGAAGACCGCTTTGCTCAGCATATTTTAAACCAAGCTCCTGGTAATAAACTGCCTGTTGCACAGAATCGACACGTAAGTAGGTTTGAGAAAGGTTGTTACATGAAATGGCAAGACCCGGATAATCTTTTAACTTTTCACGAAGTGCAAATGAAAGTTTTCCATAGTTGATTGCTTCGTAGAATTGATTGAGTTCATAATAGGAATCATTCAGGTTGCTATAGGTTTGCGCAAGCCCATATTCATTTTTATTTTTTTGATGCAGTCGAACGGCTTTTAAATACCAATCTACCTGCTTTTCAATGGCACCTGTAAATCCATACAAACTTCCCATATCATTGTACACATAAGCAGCATAATCACCCTGCTCCTTTTCAAACTTCAAAGCCAGGGATTTTAAAAAGAGCTGCTCGGCTTCAGCATATTTTTTCAGCTCAGCAAAGTATTGACCCAGTTGAAAATAAGAAAGTGCTATCAACATCGTATCCTTCAACAACAGCCCGGATTTTAATGCGGCTGAATCATGTAAACCCAAAACCTGAAACTGAGATTTGCGGTAAAATATTTCTGCTATTTTCAAATGAGCATATGCTTCCCCACGTATGAATTTTAATCTTGAACTCTCCAGCAATGCATTGTTACCGTAATAAACCGCTGAATCATATTTAGAACGATCGATCCATTCTTCCGCTTTTGCTAAATACGCCCACACTCGTGCCGAGTCGTTTTTATTGTACCTCTGCTGTGCATTTGAGTGAGTACTGCCGGTACTCAGTAGCAGCTGGAAAAGCAGTAACTTTACACAGAGGTTAAAGGAAAGCATATAGAAAAATTACAACTTTTTTAAATGGCAGTAAATCCACAGGCAGGAAAAGAAAAATTCGTTGTACTATTTGACGGGGTTTGCAATTTATGCAGCAGTAGTGTGCAGTTTATTTTGAAACGGGATAAAAAAGACCAATTCCTTTTTGGATCATTGCAGGGCAACTACGGGCAGGAAGTACTAAAAAAATACGGAATGCCGCAAAATGAATTCAATTCATTTATGCTTCTGGAAGGTGAACGCCTTTATACAAAAAGCTCCGGAGCTTTGCGTATGCTCAAACATTTAGGCGGTGCATGGATTTTATTTTATGCGTTTATAATCGTTCCCAAATTCTTGCGGGATGCAGTTTATAATTTTGTAGCCACCAACCGTTACCGTTGGTTTGGCAAGAAAGAAGAATGCTGGCTTCCCAAACCTGAATGGAAGAAGAAATTTTTAGATTAAACAGTTATTTCCCCATGGAAATAAAACGCACATTTACCGCTGATCAAAACACGCTCACCCAAATCTTCACACCACAATTCGCCTTCACGTTTACTCAACTGTTTGGCAAACATTTTTTTATGCTTGAGCTTTTCACCCCAGAAAGGAATCAATTGTGAATGAGCGCTGCCGGTTACAGGATCTTCATCAATACCTGCAGTAGGGGCAAAAAAACGGGAAACAAAATCAACCTCCTTTCCTGCTGATGTAAGGATCACCATCTCATTTGTCTTTTTAAGCGCTGTAAAATCAGGTGATGCATTGATCACATCCTCTTCACTTGCCACTTCAATCAACAGATCACGGTAACGATATGTACCCATCACATTTTTTACTCCTAATATCTCAGCAATACCAGCAGGAGCATCGTTAACAGGCTTTGGCTTCCACGCAGGGAAATCCATTTGAAGCAAATCATCTTTTTTAGTTACACGCAATAAGCCGCTTTGACAGGTAAACACCACTGTTTCTTTTGTAAAACCCAGGTAATTGAAAATGATATAAGCACTGGCCAATGTGGCATGGCCGCATAAATTAATTTCAAGACCGGGTGTAAACCAACGGATGTGATAATCTGCTTCTCCATCTTTAGCAGGCACAAAAAATGCTGTTTCCGCTAAATTATTTTCAGCGGCAATGTTTTGCATCACAGCATCATCCAACCATTGAGTTAATGGAACGATAGCAGCAGGATTTCCTTTGAAAACAGCTGATGCAAATGCATCAACCTGGTACATGGTTAATTTCATTCTTATTCGTTCATCATCTTTTGAATCACTTCTGTAATTTCTTCAGCGTTAGGCTTGCTGAAATAATCTCCATCACTTCCGTAAGATGGTCTGTGGGCTTTGCCGGTGATGGTTCTTGGAGCTACGTCCAGGTATTTATAACCACCCTGCTCCTCCATTACTTTATTGAACATATAAGCTGCGGCACCGCCGGGCACATCTTCGTCAACAAACACAATACGATTTGTTTTTTGAAGTGATTGCAGAATAATATGATTTACATCAAAAGGCAATAACGTTTGCACATCCACCACTTCACAACTAATACCGATTTGTTCTAAATGTTTTACTGCTTCATCAATAACACGAAGAACAGAACCATAGGAGACAATGGTTACATCTGTTCCCTGTTTGATCACTTCAGGTACTCCCAATGGCACTGTAAACTCATTCAGGTTAGAAGGCAACTTCTCTTTTAAACGATAACCATTCAAACACTCGATGACCAAACCCGGCTCATTACTTTGCAACAATGTATTGTACATACCTGCAGCCTGCACCATGTTGCGGGGCACACAAACATACATACCCCGAAGACTGTTGATGATCATTCCCATGGGTGAGCCGCTATGCCAGATACCTTCCAAACGATGTCCTCTTGAACGTACGATCATGGGTGCACCTTGTTTACCAACCGTACGGAATTGCATGGTAGCCAAATCATCACTCAATGGTTGTAACCCATAAATGAGATAATCTAAATATTGAATTTCTGCTATGGGTCTGAAACCACGCATGGCCAAACCAATACCCTGCCCCATGATGGTTAACTCACGAATGCCGGTATCAAAAATTCTGTTGGCTGAGTACTTTGACTGCAGACCTGCAAATCCCTGGTTCACATCACCAATAAAACCAAGGTCTTCGCCAAATGCAACTACAGAATGATTGGTTGCAAACAACTGGTCAAAATATTTATTGATCACCTCATAACCATTAAGAACCGGCGCATCTGCCGCAAACTGAGCCTTTACTGCCGGCACCAGCATAGCACTTTTTCTATTTTGTGTATGCAGATAGGAATTAAATAGCTGTTCATTTTCACGACACAACTTTTCATAATAATCCTGCGCATTCACATTACCGCTATGTAAGGAAATGCCTTTAAACAATACACTCATTACATCACGCCTGTTGGGCTCCTTGTTGGAAATAAGTTGCGATTGTAATTGTGAAATTTGTTGAGGTACGGGTGATGATGATTTTAATTCTTCAAGAATTTCACTTACTTCTTTTACCTGCTGCAAAATTGGTTGTTGATATTCCTGCCAGGCTTCATTTTTACTGTTGCGAACAAACTCTTTCGCTTCCGTTTCAACAGCAAATAATTCATCTTCTGTTGCCAGGTTGTTTTCCAGCACCCATTCTTTCATCTTTTTTATACAATCCCAGTCCCTCTCCCATTGAAGCCTCTCAGCTGTTTTGTAACGTTCATGACTTCCTGATGTAGAATGTCCCTGTGGCTGTGTTACTTCTTCTACATGGAATAAAGCAGGGATATGTGTTTGACGGATTTTTTCAATAGCACCTTCCAGCACTTCACACATACCGGCATAATCCCATGCTTTCAATTTATAAATATCAATTCCATTCGTACCTTCTTTTATTTGAAACCCTTTTAACGCTTCTGAAATTGATCCTTTAGTGGTTTGATATTTTTTAGGAACAGAAATTCCATAACCATCATCCCACACAAATATGGCTAATGGTATTTGTTGAACTGCAGCCGCATTTACGGTTTCCCAAAAATGCCCTTCACTGGTGGAGGCATCGCCGATGGTAGCAAAACACACTTCATTACCGTTATTGGTAAGATGTGTAAGGTTTCTTACTGCTTCATTATTACGAAAGAGTTTTGATGCCAGTGCTAAACCAACAGACTTTGGCATTTGAGCGGCTGTAGGTGCCATGCCTGCTGCCAGGTTTTTTCGGTTGATCAGATCCAGCATCTCACCATTTTCATCAAAAATTGGAGTAGCAAAATGAGAGTTCATCTGCCGGCCACCACTGTGCGGATCATGGCTGGTATCAGGATCAGCATACAATTGGGCAAAAAATTCTTTGATGGTGGCAGCGCCGGTGGCAAATGCAAAAGTCTGATCACGGTAATAACCGCTGTAAAAATCGCCGGGGCGAAAGAACTTGGCCATGGCCAGTTGCGGTACTTCTTTGCCGTCACCAAAAATGCCAAATTTGGCCTTACCGGTGAGCACTTCTTTACGGCCTAATAAACTGGCCTCACGGCTGAGGCAGGCCATTCGATAATCCCTCAGTATTTCATTGCGGAAATGATCAAATGAAAGAGGGGCTTGCAAACTTTCGTTAACCTGTACATCCATGGCGCAAATGTAACAGTTTTCGGTGGCCGTTTACCCCTTTTCAAAATCACCTGAAAAACAGCAGATTTTCTGTGTATAAATGGCCTTATTTGTTTGCAGAATTTTCCGACAGATTAAAAATTTGTGAAAGGCAACCTTTAAACACTAGAATCTGTCTGCAAGATTGTTTACATTTGAAGTCTTAATCATTCTCAAATGAAGAAAATCCTATTTACCCTTTTTGCTGTTTGTGCTGGCTTTTTTGTGATGGCCCAACAAACTGTAACACCACCATCTGAAACCATTCAAATGTCTGAAACAACTTACAACTTCGGTAAGATTGCACAGGGCAAACCCGTTACACACAATTTTGTGATCACCAACACAGGCAAAGAAACCCTGAAATTGGAGAATGTTCAGGCCTCCTGCGGCTGTACCACACCCGAGTGGAGCCGTGATGCAATTGCACCCGGCAAAAGCACTACCATTAAAGTAGGTTACAACGCAGCAGCTGAAGGTGTATTTGAAAAAGCGATCACTATTTATTACAACAGCGGACAGGTAAAACAAATTACCATTAAAGGAAATGTTTGGAAAACACCTGATCAATCTGCACCTGCCAATGATGCATTAAGTATCTTTAAACAATAAATCCTAAATAAATCATACAAAATGAAACACATTCTCTTAGTTGCTTTTACGCTCACTCTGGCTCATTTTGCAACAGCTCAAACAAAGAAATCAGAAGATATTGCCAAGTTCAACAGCGAAACTGTTGATATGGGTAAATTGAAATTAAACAATCCCGTAACCGCTACTTTTACTGTTACCAATATTGGAAAAGAAGACCTGGTGATTGAAAATGTTACTCCCGGTTGCGGTTGCACAAAATCAGATTATACAAAAGAACCCATCAAACCCGGTAAAACAGGAACGATTACAGCTACTTACAATGCAGCTGCTGTAGGCAAGTTCTCTAAAACGGTTTATGTAAAATTTCTGGGTATTGAACAGCAGAAAAATCTCGTGATTGTAGGTACTGTTGAACAATAAACAGCGTATTAATAAATCAGCTGTAAAATTTTTATTACTATGAATATCCCCGCAGATGTGCGGGGATATTATTTTTTAACATTTATTTTTTTATTTCAAAAAAGAGTTTACTTTCGAGTTAGTTTAATAACTGATATCCCCCCATAATCCGTCTCCACTTTACCATCCATTATCGACCAACAGCTTAAAAACCTTGTTTATCTTATTTTCTCTACCCTCCGAAATCATATGTCTGTCTACTCTATAGAAAATAGAAACCTATACCTGTAATTGAACCACTCCCATGTCCTGAACTTTAATGAATCAGACTAATTATGGTTGTGGAAACTGAAACCTGCTTACAACAATTGCTTTCCTGTTGGTATATGCAAGCCCGTATGCGTAATAATTCGTGTACAGGCTATTTTATTTTTAGTAACCCTCCTCCCATATAGTGTTTAAAATCTTCATATAAACTTAAACCACAGATCCATCCCCTGAAACATCCACTTTAAAATCAACTCAATATCCTTTCATTAACAAAAAACTTAAACAAATTGTATGAAAGGAATTTCACCAACTTTGGTCACCCTGCTAACTCGATGTAGTGGCCGTTTTGCTTTCATGTTTGCCATTGCATTTTTACTGTTTGCCGGTGTACAAACAACGCAGGCGCAACGAAGAATCAGCGTTACTGATCTTTCAGGGCCATCCTGTAACAATTTCACCATTTCGGTTGAAAAATCGTATGACCCGGTAACAGACAAAACAACGTACACTTACACGATTACGAAGCTGGGGGGCGGTAATGCGCTTAGCCATTGGGGCTTCCCCATTATTCCATGTCCTGGGGAAACAATCACTCCCCAACAGTTTTTATCTGGTGCCATTGGACAAACCAGTCTTGATAAACAAAACTGGACCAATGTGACTATTGTATATGGACAAGATCCATCCACAGTACCACAATGTACCAATGGCCCGGTTCTAAAGTTTGATGCAGGCATGGGTGGTGAATCTGTTCGTTATTTCCGTTTGATCGTTAATGGTGACTGGTCTGTTATCCCGGAATATGCTTATGTAAAATTTGGACCCAATTGTTGTGTGGTTCAAGTTCCCGGTGGTGGTTGTTTGGAAGAGGCATGTGTTCCACCAGCACCATTCACCATAACTGCCGGTCCAAATAATAGCCCATGCCCCGGTGCAACAAATTCTTATTCTGGTCCTGCTGCACCAAGTGGCGAAACATACACTTATAAATGGACAATTGTTTCCGGCACTGCTACTATTGAGGGTGCTGATAACGGACAAACTGTATCCGTTAAATCTCCAGTAACTTGTGGTTCATTCCAACTGAAATTAGTTGTATCTGCAGGTGAAGGATGTGTTACTGAATCCACATTAACTGTAAATGTTGTAGATAATAACCCACCTCAATTTGTAAATCCTCCTCCAGGTGGTGAGCTCGGTTGTAATCCGGCAGGCATTCCAGGCCCCGCAAACCTAACGGCTACGGACAACTGTGATCAAAATGTAGAAGTTACTTCTCAACTTGGTTCAGTAGAAATTGATGGATGCAAACGCAGACAAGTAAGAACTTATACCGCAATAGATGATTGTGGCAATAAAACAACTCATGAAGAAGTATTTACTTGGACTGTGGTTACTAAACCGGTAATCGCTAACCTGCCTGCAGGTGGTGAACTCGGTTGTAACCCAACACCTCCAACATGCAGTCAAAATGTAAC